>OJBS01000005.1_pt1 | contig 338325 bp, 289 predicted proteins | sample 1590941 | NCBI WGS metagenome assembly OJBS01 (sample SAMN05416785, study PRJEB24817) | seawater metagenome | isolation source: Sea water | place: Canada:Atlantic | collected 2013-11 | reverse complement strand
TTCAAGAAACCCCCAGGTTGAGCCATCCCGGCTCCCTGGGGGTTTTCTTGTTTGTGGCGAGTGCAGGGAACCCTTGCAGTAGGCTATGGTCGACGCCCGGAGACGCCGTGCGTTCAGCTATCTTCCTTGCATTGACCACCTCCTTGGTGGGTTGTTCCGAGACTGGGTTTACTCCCGATGATTCGGTTGTCGGTCAGCCGAATCCACCGGACCTCGCGGCACCGCTCGTTGTGGACCGGATAATTCAGAGTCCCGAGCAGACCATCGACATCCTGTTCGTCATGGACACCTCATGCTCGATGGTTGAAGAGCAAGAAGCGCTGGACGCGAACATGCCGTCGTTCATGCAGTTCTTCTTGGACAGTGGCCTCGACTACCACCTCGGTGTTGTGACCACCAATATGGACAGACTGAACCAGGATGCGGGGCTTTTGACTAGCGCAGAGGATGGGTCTCGCTTCATTGAACCAGACACGCTCTCTCCGTTTGAAACGTTCACTGAACTCGCAGTTCTTGGAACTGACAACCACTCAGAAGAGCAAGGACGGCGTGCAGCATGGACGGCCATCGAGTTGTTCGGCGCTACCGATAATCAAGACTTCTACCGTGAAAACGCAACACTCTCGGTTGTGGTCATCTCCGACGAAGATGACCAGAGTGGAACCAGCCCCATCGCGCTTCCGGAGTTTGTTGCTTGGTTGGATGGCCTGAAGTCAGGGGATGCTGGGCAGACATCGTTTAGCGCCATCGTCGCTGATACGGACCGCTGTGCGAGCGTTCCAAGCAATGTGGGTGACGAGTATATTGAAGCCGTTCAAGCCACGGGCGGAGTGCTCTGGTCGATCTGCACAGACCGCTGGGACCTGGCACTCGAACAGCTGGGCATGCAAGCTGCGGGTATTCGGCGGGAGTTCTTTCTCTCTCAGGTGCCGGTACCTGGAACGCTTGCGATTTTGGTGCGCTGGCCTGACGGAACTGAAATTCCGTACACCCTGGTAGACGCACCCACGCCATCCCCTCAATGGGTAGACGGTGCTGCACCGTTTGAAGTGACCTACGACCGGTCGCGGAACTCTGTCCGATTCTGGGAGCAGCTTCCGCCTCCGCTCAGCGAGATGATGGCCACTTACGAGTCCTTGGCCAACAACCCCGTCGGTACGGGGGATGATGAGGCCGAGGGCACGGACGCCTCGGAAGAGTGACGCACTATCGCTCGTCGAGTTTTCGTCTCCACCATGCAAGCCGTTCCGCGATTCGTCGTTCTTCAGCGTGGTTGACGGGTTCGTAGAGGCGCTGACCAACCAGCGCGTCGGGTAGGTATTGCTGGTCTACGATGCTGTGCGGGTGGTCGTGCGGGTATTGGTACTCCACACCGAAGCCTTCATCCTTCATGGCCTGAGTCGGTGCGTTTCGCAGGTGATTAGGCACAGGAAGAGCACCCGTCTGCTTCACTAGGGCCAGAGCCTTGTTGATTGCAAGATAGGCGGCGTTGCTCTTGGGGCAACATGCTAGCCAGGTGACGGCCTGTCCTAGAACGATTCGTCCCTCTGGTAGGCCAATGCGTTCCATGGCATCGAAAGCAGCGGTTGCGACGCTGAGCGCCCGTGGGTCAGCATTTCCAATGTCTTCAGACGCGAAGATGACTAGGCGTCTTGCGATGAACCGTGGGTCTTCGCCACCAGCGAGCATGCGAGCCAACCAGTAGACGGCGGCGTCCGGGTCGCTGCCACGCATACTCTTTATGAGCGCAGACACCACGTCGAAGTGGTCGTCGCCACTTCGGTCATGACGGACGTCATCGCGGCTGAGAATGCGAGCAAGGGCATCGACGTCGAGTGCTTCGTTCGGGCCGAGGCCGCTAATGGCACGTTCAAGGTCCGACAGAGCGCGGCGAGCGTCTCCGGCGGCGGACTCGGCAATTCGAGTCAAGGCGAGGGGGGCAATCTGGGCATCGCGCGAACGGAGGCGTTCATCGGTCAACAACGCGCGGTCGAGAAGTTCGAGCACATGCTCCGTTGACAGAGGTTCGAGACGAATCACCTGTACTCGTGATTGAAGCGCCGAGTTCAGCGAGAAGGATGGATTCTCGGTAGTCGCACCAACGAGCGTGAGCAGACCCGATTCTAGGTGTGGGAGCAGGGCATCTTGCTGCGACTTGTTCCACCGGTGAATCTCATCGACAAACAAGACCGTGGAGCGGTTGTGGGTCTGAAGTAGACTCTTGGCACGGTCAATAGCTAACCGTAGGTCCTTGACCCCTGACAGCACTGCCGACAGGGCGATGAACTGTGCGTCGCTGGCAGAGGCAATGAGACGGGCGAGGGTGGTTTTCCCGCATCCGGGTGGGCCCCACAACACAATGGAGTGGAAGACACCGCTGTCAAAGCAAGCGTGTAGTGGTGCTCCAGGAGCAATCCAGCGTTGCTGTCCGACCACTTCACCAAGTCGGCTTGGACGAGAGCGCTCCGGTAGTGGGGCTGTCACTTGCCGGTGCTGATACGTTCGAGCAGGTCGGGATTTTCCAGTAACAACGCGGCTCCGCGGATGACGGTGGTCTCGGGATCTGCTGCACGAGCCAGGGCCAATCGTGTTGCCTTTCGTAGCATATGGCCAATAGGGCGGGACTTGGCACAACCGCCGCACATCACAATGCCAGAGTCGTGGATATCTGCCGCGAGCTCAGGAGGAGTTGCGGCCAACACTGAAAGAACGGCGTCTCGAATCCGGACCAGTGGGTCGGTTACCGCTTCGAGCAGGTCGCCAATAGTGAAAGACGTTTCGCGCGGTTTTCCAGTCTGAACATCACGTCCCCGAACGGTGACAGGCGATTTCCCGGTGCCAGCTTGTTCACGAACAGGCCGGGCCTGGGCAATGCTGATGATGATGCCGCGTCGACTGCGTAGCCACAGTGCGGTGGCTTCATCCAGATCTTCGCCACCGATGCGAACGCACTCTTGGACGACGATGCCGCCCAAGCTGACAACCGCAATTTGGGTAACACCAGCGCCAATGTCGATTACACAGCGGCCAGTAGGCTCGTCGATAGGGAGGCCAGCACCCAGCGCCGCAGCGAGTGGAGCTGGAACGACGGCTGCTTCTCGTGCGCCTGCAGAGCGGGTGGAGTCTAGAATGGCTCGGCGCTCTACTTCGCTGACCACACCTGGAATGGGCAGGACGATTCGCGGACGCATGAGGCTACGCGAGCCTGCAGCGCGAACCATGTGTCGGACCAGGTGTTCAGTGGACTCAAAGTCGGCGACGACTCCGCCGCGAACAGGTCGACCCACTTCGATGTCAGCCGGGGCTCGGCCAAGCATCTCCTCCGCAGCCTTACCGATAGCTTCGACCTCGCGTCCACGAGGACCTATGCGAATTGCGACCACGCTTGGCTCGGTTGCCACAACACCACGACCGCGTGCCGCAATGCGCGCACCCGCGGTACCGAGGTCGATGGCCAGATCAGCGTTGCGCATGCTTACTCGGCGCCCTGCTCCGTGAGGTTCGAGCCAGGGACAATGTGCTCGTTGACGTACTCAACGGTCTTGCCCATGACCTCTCCAAAGCGCTCCGCATCCCCACCGAGGGACGATTCGCTCTCGGCGAGTAGCCGGCGAGTACCGTCCAGCAAGACCACGTTGACTTCGTAGCCGCCGTTCTTGGTCGTCACATGCTCGACCATGCCAATGCGCGACCACGGGACCGACTCGGTCTCTTCACCGCTGCGGTACTTGGTCACGAACACAACGGCCTGCGAGTCATGGTCCACGTGCGCCGACATGTCGGTCGGCAGGGTGACGGCCCACCCCAGAATGGCAGCTCCAATCACCGCCATCATGGCGAACGCTGCGAGCAGAACCAGGGGCCCATTGCTACGCGGTGGAGGTTCTTCAGTGAAGTCGTGGAAGCACACCTTGCAGCGTGGGGCCACTTCGGGGACTTCTGTCCCGCAACTGGGGCACTCTTTCATCGCTGGCATGACAACTCCTAGGTCCAAACAATCGGCACCCCATGCCCTGTCCGGGTCGTCGCTGCAACTGACCGATCCGGTCAATGCGGGGCGACTACTCTGCGACTCGAGCAATGACCGGCAACAGGGTGGGCAGCAGCAGCGCAACGGGGTTGCCTGGGCGGGTCTTCAGGTATGTCTTGTAGACTTTTTGTCCGGCCTTCACCATGGCACTAACAGAGGCGTTGGGCTTGAGGCCCTGAAGCCGGGCGACCGATGCACGTTCACTCGTTGAGAGCGCCTCTAGGTCGTCGCGGTCGTACTTGCTGAGCGGGAGCCCTTCATCACGCAGTCGGTGGATGATGAGTGGAATCATGTCTTCCAGAAGGGCTCTGGCGTCGAGCGATTCTGGTGTCAACATGCTGAGGTCGGCTGCCGCGTCAACAAGATCGGTCTCGGGGATTCTCCGAAGAACGGTCCACTCATCTTCAGTCAGCGCAATGGTCATGTGGGCTCCGTAAGACGACTAGCAATAACGGCCAAGGCAACGACTCCGGCGGCAATGAACCACCACGAGGACAGCCCGGTGCCTATCCCGATGAGGGAGAGGCCTGCGATGGCACCGACACTGGTCTCAACCGAACGGGACATGCTCTACCTTTTCTGGTTCCGTCGGAAGGCTTATCAAGCCCGGCACCGGAGGTTGAATGTTCGATAGTGCCTTTCGCGCCGCAGCAGGCGTCGCTGCAATGCCCGCGCGCTGGGTTTCGTTCGGGATGCACCGCTTGGCAACTGGGTCGCATGCCGTTGTAGAGGTTGTGGTGACACCGCAGTCTGAGCTGATGGACCGTCAAGCGCTCATTGAGCAGCTCACGCGCATGGCCCATGATCCGGCGGTCGCCGGCGTTGTGTTTCGTTTTGACGGCTCCCCTGGTGGATGGGCGGCGGCGACGGACTTGCGCGCTAGCATTGAGCTGCTGTCTCGGTGTCGCAAGCCGACGGTGGCTCTGCTGGAGAATCCGGGCAACGTTGAGATGTGGCTTGGGACGGCCTGCGACCATGTGTTCCTAGTGCCGACCGGTCAGGTGAATGCCATTGGTGTAGGCGCACAGCTGACGTTCTTTGCGGAGGCGCTGAGCCGTGTTGGCGTGGTCCCCGACATTGAGGCTGCCGGAGAGTTCAAGGCTGCTGGCGAGCCCATGACGCGCCGGTTTGCGTCTGCTGCCAACCGAACTGCAACCAAGGCTCTCATTGACGGGATTCACCACAGGCTCATTGAAGGCATCGCAGAGTCCCGAGAGCTGTCTCTGGACGTTGTGAGCGAGGCCATCGCTCGTGCCCCATTGTCTGCTGCGGAAGCGCTCGATGTTGGGCTGGTAGACGCTCTGAAGTACCCCGATCAGCTTGGGGAGTGGCTCGATGACGAGTTCGGCAGTCGCTGCGGCCGCATCGCGTTGGCCCGCTGGACGCGTTGGTCCGGTGTCGAGGAGCGCTTGTCGAATGTAGCGACGAATGAGCATGTCGCCATTGTCCACCTTCAGGGGCCCATTGTATTGGAGGAGCAGCCCGGAGCCGTGTCCATCGCTGCTCGGACTGTCGTTGGATTGCTGGCGGGGCTTCGTGAGGCGTCCAACATTCGAGGTGTTGTGCTGCATGTGAACAGTCCTGGAGGGGGCGCCTACGCTTCGGACTTGATCTGGCGCGAAGTGGAGCGCTTGGTCCGAGAAAAGCCCGTTGTTGCATGCTTTGAAGACGTCTCTGCGAGTGGTGGCTACTACCTATCTGCGCCGGCTTCGCACATTGTTGCCCGTCCGACAACTATCACGGGCTCCATCGGTGTGGTGGGAGGCAAGCCAGTTGCCGCCGAAGCTCTGCGTAAGCTTGGCGTACATGTCGAGACCATTGCCGCGAGCCCCAACGCCACCATGTTCTCACCGACAGCTGCGTTTACGGATGCACAGCGTGAGCGGTTTCGTGCCTCACTCCAGGTGATGTACGACGGGTTCGTCCAGCGGGTGGCTGGGGGGCGCCGACGGCACGTGGACCTGATTGAACCGCACTGCCGTGGACGTGTCTGGCTGGGCGCGGAGGCTGCCAAGATTGGTCTCGTCGACCAGCTTGGAAATGTGGACGTCGCCGTGGCTCAAGTTGAGAAGCTGACGTCCAAGTCTCTCTCGCGCATTCACATCTCGGGTCACCTGCGGCCGTCTTGGATGTCCCGGCAAGCGCAGAAGGTGGTGCGCGATGCGCTTCCAATTGGAGTACGCGCGATTGGTGGACCTGCTCTAAGCGCACTGGGGCCGGCATCGACGGCCTGGCTAATGTGCCCGGGACAACCGCTAGCTCTCTGGCCCTACGACCTCGTCGTCCGATGATGGTTGCACGCTGGACGTGGGGTTGACGTTGGATGGCGGTGGCACGCTTGGTTGCTATTCCTAGAGCGGTCGCACAGCGCGACATGCACCAAGGAAAGTCCAGATGAATCATACATCCCGGTTGTTTTTAGCCATTGCACTCGGCCTGGTGGGCTGCTCGGACAAGGCCGACACGAGCGTCGACCCCGATTCAGAAGTGGACAGCAGTGGAGACGGCGACACAGACGGCGATACCGACACCGATTCTGACCTAGACACCGACCCGGATACCACGAGTGCTGACGAGTGGACATTGGACGGGACCCTGACCATTCCAGATGACGTCATCGCGCCCGATGGGGCCACAGTGCACGTTGCCGTCAACGCTTACAACGGCTCGCTCATCACGCTGGGCTCCTGGCGTTCGGAAGAGGCGGGCCCTCTTGCGGAGGGGCTCACCTACAGCTTGGACCTGGACAACATCCCACCCGATGAACATCTTCAGGAAACCGACGGCTATATCCGTGCCTTGTATATTCTGGGTCTGTACATCGATGAAAACGGCAACGGCGTCACAGATCCCACCGATACCTTCGTTGCCGGTTCCAACAGTATTCTCGTCTGGGTTTCGCCCGACGGGACCATACCCGCGGATACCGCTGCAGATGGCTACACGGTGGGTTGGAACGATGTTGAGGTAGATTTCAGCGCTGGCACCGATAGCGCGACACCCTTCGAGGGGGACCTCACAGCCGACTTGGAGGCCAACCTGCTTCCAACAGTGCCCACAGACCTCATACTTTCCTTTGAACGGCGCTTTCCTAACGACTACGTTGCGCTTTCACACAGTACCTACCTAGACAACGTGCCGAGCGTTCCCGAACCGATTCTGGCGGTCGCGCCTGGCGGAATCGACTTCCCGGCATTTCCAGTGCCGCCGGACAACCACCTTGAGGTCTTCCAGTGGTCGGAGTCGGCAATGTATCGAGTGGTGTGGTTTAGAGACCGAGATGCAGACGGCACCTTCACCTCGGGCGACGACACGAACTGTGGCGATTCAGATTCGAATACTGTCGTCAGCAGTGGGCAGGGCGCCAACAACTGGGGAGCGACGTACGTTCGTGCAACCGACTTTATGGGGCAGCACTCTACGATTTGGTACCAACAGATGGGCTGGAGCGGCATCTGGTACCGAGACCAGGTTGTTGGCGGTCAAATCCGGCCCAACTACACACAGGCCCCCTGGTCGTACCAACTGACTGTGGCTAACTTTGGCTGTAGCGGCTAATTTCCCGTTTCGTTTTCAGTGGGGTCGGAGGTGCCTGCCGGTGGCCCTTCGACCTCGTCGTCTGCTAGTTCCGGATCTCCGTAGACCCAGCGGTAGGCCATCCAGAAGCCAAGCACGCGTCGGACGTATTTGCGAGTCTCGGAGTACCCAATCTCTTCGGACCAAGCGTCGGCATCCGGGCGCTCATCTGCGTCATCGAGCCAGCGCAACACGGCTTCTTCACCGGCGTTGTAGCTCGCGATGACGGCGGGAATGTCGGGGCCGTTGAGGCAGTCGCCGAGCTTGGCGGCATTCGCTGCGAGCTCACCGGCACCTAAGGATGCGTTGTACGAGGGGTCGTACAAGCGGTCTCGTTCAAATGTCCCGCGCTCGCCGAACACCTGAGCGTGCATGCGGGGGCCCTCAGCTGGCATGACTTGCATGACACCGCGTGCACCTGCCGCGGATGCGACGGTGGGGTCGAGTGCGGACTCTGCGGTCATGATTGCGTAGGACAGACCCGGTGATTGGCCAGCAGACGCCGCAACAATCTCGACGAAGTCACGCTCGGGTTGTGGAAGGCAAGCTGGGATGACGGCGTCGGACTGACGGGTGGTGGTTCCGGTACACCACTCACTGACTAGGCGACGTGCTTCGCGGATACGTCCGGTCTGCAAAAGCATCTCGGCGACGGCAGTTCGGGTGCGTTTGTCACTGCCTCGGCCGACCTTGAGCAGCGATTCAGCAGCGGCATCGTCGAGTCCGGCCAAATACAGCTTCGTTCCCAACCGGATGTCGGGCTGACTGGCGACGGCCTCCGTGAGTGGCTCGATGTCGGTCTGTGCTTGCGGTTCGAAGTGCCGCCCAAGCCGGTCAGCGGCGAACCATGCGTAGCCAGTGACGGGATGGCGCCGCAGGACCTCTTCGAGCCCGCTGGTCTCGGCTTGTGCATCCCCCAGCTTGCCATGGGCGCGAGCAATCCAGTAGCGAGCGCCGGGGACCAAAGACGAGTCGCCGTAGTCGCGAATCAGCGTCTGAAGCAAGACCTGACCCTCGCGGGTGCTTCCATCCAAGAAGGCGCATCGGCTGTCGAACCACAGCGCCTCTGCTGCGTGCGGTGAGCGAGGGTGCTCCGCGACATGCTCAGCGAGCAGCGGGCGAGCACTCGCACAGTCTCGCTCGTCGTACGACATGTAGCCGCGCTTAAAGGACGCGGTGTCCGCTTGGGCAGAGCTGGGATGTTGCTCCATTACTCGTGCGTAGATCTCAGCCGCCGTGTCGTAGTCACCAATTCGGGCGTGAGCGAGAGCGTAGTCGAACAGGTCTCGGGCACTGCCTCGGGCGGCCTGGTCGTCTCCCAAAACGGACGCGTAGGCTTCGATGGCCCCCGGATAGTCGCGGGCGGCAGCACGGGCGCGGGCAAGGGCGATGCCTGTTCCTGTTGGTGCAGCAACTGCGGTGTCGCTCTGCAGCAACTCCAACAGGTCACGGGCGAGCAGCGGTTGCTTGTCGGCGGTGAGTGCATCGGCTCGCCCCTGAATGAGGGACGCTCCTTCGGGAGTACTCGCGTTGGGCACATGTGCGTCTAGACGGTCGAGTGCTTCTTCGGCCCAGTCAGCCCACGGTCCGCGCACAGAGCGCATCCACACCGCTCGGTACGTAGCAATGGCTGCTGTGCTGTCTCCCCGGTCCTCACCACCCTTCGCGAGCCAGTAGCGAGCAGCGTCTCCAACAGGGGTGTCGAGCAGGTTTCGTAGGTCTGGGCGTGCGTCGAGCGAGCGGCCGGCGGCAACAAGCGCGTGCCCACGTGTGAGACGCAGTTGAAGGCCGACATCTCCGGTTGCGGTGACGTCTTCTAGCGTGATGAGGGCGTGGTCAGGACGGGCCAGATCGATGAGCGCGCGTGCCCGATACAGGGTTGCATAGGGCGACAAGTCTGAGTCGGAGACGAGTGCAAGATGGATGAGCGCCTCGTCGGGGTCACCGCGTTCCCATGCGCAGATGCCGGTCGAGAGATGTGCGGACGGGCCCTCGTCCGTGCGTGCGACAACCGTGCACTCGGCCAGCGGTGAGTCTGCGAGGGGTGTCGCAAGGGCGAGTGAGAGCAGCAGAGTCCACATGGGGCATCGTCCGAGGGGCAGGGAGCTAGTAGAACAACCAGCAGCGGGGGGAGCATTCCATATGGTCGGTTCTTAGAAGCTGCCACCAAAGCGGAAGTAAGCACCGCGGGCGTCTCCGAGCTGGAATCCGCCTGGTGTCAATGCCGCGCCGTACCCGATTCGACCGGTGATGCCGCTCGTCCATCCAAGGACGGTGGCTAGGCGCAGCTCAGCACCGACTCCAATGAGAGTGCCGTCGGTGATCTGCTCGATGTTCGTTGGGTCGCTCAGTGCGTTGCCAGCGTCGATGAACGCCGAGCCGGACAGGTAGCGTAAGAACGCGGGCAGGGTTCCGAAACCGCGGTCGATACGCCAGATTGGGAAACGGTATTCCATGCCAGTGAGCCAGTAGCTATCGCCGACGGCAGCTGCAATGGGGTAGCCGCGTAGCATACGGAACTCGTCAGGTGTGGAGGTGAATCCGCCGTCTCCGAAGGTGCCGCCGAGTTGGTAGTTGCCGAGGAAAGATTCTTGGCCGAGCGTGACACCCGCAGCGGCTCGGAAGGCGACCACGTGGTTGGGAATGAGGGGGTTGACTCTGTACTCGCGCAGTTCGCTCGTGAGTTGGACCTGGGTGATGCCTTCGGTCAGGTCGTTGCCGTCGGTGATCTGGGTACCGAGCCACGGGTGGGTGATGGAGGCGATGAGGCCGAACACACGGCCATCTTCGGTACTGACAGCGAGGCGTGTTGGCCGAGTCCATGCATAGCGCCAGCCGCCAGACAGCTTGCCTATGCTTCCGCGTGCTGGAATACGCGGACGGTAGGCGTCATCTGGAATGCCGTCGTTCGCTTGTCGCAGTGTCAGCGTGTAGTTGCCGAAGATGGTGGTCTGCGGACGGTAGGGGTAGCTGACCTGGGCTGCCCACGTGGTCCGCCGCTCCCAGTATGGGTCTGCCTGTGCGGTGAGAGCCGGTACGCCGTTTGTGCCGATCCGCAGTGGGTCTGGGGTGAAGACCGGGAACGGGACTGCGCGGCGCGACACGGACAGTGAGTACAGCGGTAGGAACTTGTTCAGGGTGACGCTTGCGGAGCCGCCAACAAAGTCAGCGTCGGTCCGGTAGGTCGCCCGTGCTGAGTAGGAGAAATGGCGCAAGACGTCCGAGCTGTTGGTGGCGACGACGGCCTGAACGCCGAACGGTATGAACTTGAACCGCTGCGGAGCGAATGGAGTGGTCTGGAAGTACGGGGCGATGAACCGCGGGGCCAGCATGGGCAGCGGGTTGTATCGGTGCGGCGGAATTGTAAAGTCGTAGTCCTGCTCTTCGCCGTATACGTCTCGCACGTCATCTTGGTCGAAAGTGTCGATGCCATCGCCGGTATCTTGGCCCAGCTCTGACTCCGGTCCAACGGCGCCACCGCGACGCCACCGGGTAGGCTCGCCAGTCCACGTGACGTTGGCCGGCGCAACGGCCGCAGGCTCGACCGGACTCACCAGGTCAGACAGTGCGGGCTCGCCGTCCAATGAGGCCGGAAGCACACCACGGTCAAGGAATTCGCTGGTGTCCAGCGGCAAGATTCGGACTTGCCAGCCCCGATTTCCCCACTGCGAGTAGGCAAGGTCATCGCCGGAGGGGTGTGGAAATGGGGCGAAGGCGCCTGTCTCGACGTTGGTGACTTGGTACAGCCGCTCGGTCTCCACCTCGATGGCGTAGATGTTCGGGATGCCGCTGCGGTCGGACGAAAAGTACAGCCAGCGCCCGTCTGCGGACCATCGTGGGTGAACGTCCAAGGCATTGTCTGCCGTGAGGCGACGGACCGGTGTGCCGTCTGCTGTCAGCATCCACAGATCGCGTCGTCCGCGCTGCCAGATACTCGCAACGATGTGGGTACCATCGGGCGAATAGCGGGGGGTCTCGATCTGGGTGTCGTCGTCAAACGCCGTGATCTCAGTAAGGCGCTGGTCGACCGTCAATACCTTGAGCTGGTTCGTGGCCACCGAGTTTGTGACCACGAGAAGTTGACTGCCGTCTGGCGAAAAGTCCGGGTCTCGGGCGCGCTGTGCAGACGTGAGGGAGCGTGTTCCGGCACCTAGCGTATGCATCCAGACATCTGACCACGTGTTGAAGCGGCTGACGACGTGCATGCCTGCGTACACAAAAGCTTGGCTGTCTTTTCGCCAGGTAAATGAGCTGGCTCCACGGTCGACCAGCAGCACCTCTGGGGCGTACCCGTCGCCGTCCGACATCCAGATACGTGAGCCGATGTCCAGGTGGCTACAACTCCAAACCAGGTTTTCGCCATCTGGTGAGTAGGCGGGGGCAGCACACGACGCCTCGGGCTCGCTGATGTGTCGGCCTTCGCGGATGCCTTCGGAGCGAACGGGGAGAAGCTGCTCCTCGTAGCGCCTGGCAATGTGGCGCTTCCAGTGTTGGTACATGGGAACAAGCTCACGACCAAAGACCTTCTTGGACGGCAAAATGTACGGAAGCCCGGAGCCGTAGGTATGGGTCCAGCGCGTCCACACATCTTCGCCGCTCTCGTCAGCCACGAACTGCATGAAGTCCTGGCCGTACAGGTAGCGCAGGTTTCCGCCGGGTGGGTCGGCTTGGTAGCCATCGAGATTGCCCAGGGGCGGGATGTCGTCGGACAGAACGCTCGTGCGCTTGATCATCTCGACCTGCGGGGTGCGCCCGCGTCCGCCGCTGGTGTAGCGAGTCTCCTGAAACGTTGCGAGACCTTCAACCATCCACCGTGGGGAGATGTCGTTTGTGGTGGCGATTCGGCCCACAACACTTCGTGCCAGGCGAACCCATGCGTGGTTCGTGTCCATGTGAAGCACGTGGGTCAGCTCGTGCGTGAAGATGGCTTCTGGCCAGCTCTCATGCAGAGAAAGGGTGGAGTCGCCCTTGGGATGCGTGACGTAGATAGTGATGGCGTTGTAGGGGATGACGCCGGCGAATCCGTTCGCGGAGTCCGTCCTGTCCACAAGGACCAGCTCTGTGCGACGTCGAGGCTGCCACAGCAGCTCTTCCGTCATGGTGTCGTAGACATCCTCCACCATGAAGCTGAACTCTTCCGCCAGAACCTCCTCACCTTGGTGAAAGTGGATGTTGAAGTGCTCAGTGGTGATGGTCCGCCAACGCAGCTCTGGGTCGTAGGTAGCGGCGTTTGCAGTGAGCGCGAGCAGGAGAGGCAGCACGAATGGGCTCCACGAGGGGTGTGTACGGTGCCGCGAATCGGCCGTCCTGTCCACCCGGCAACCGGGTTAGCCGACTCACAGACTACGGGAGTCCAGATGGATGTCGGACCGATCTTGGTGGTGGATGACGAGGAAGACCTTCTCGAATTGATAGGTTTGACCCTTCGCCGCGAGGGGTTCACTACCATTGAGGCCCCGACTGGCACGCAGGCCTTGGAGCTGGCGGCCGCACAGCGCCCGGCGTTGGTCATCTTGGATGTCATGCTTCCTGACTTGTCAGGTTTCGAGGTTTGCCGTCGGTTGCGCGCAGATGAGAGCACGCGAGACGTCCCCATCATCATGTTGTCGGCCAAGGGTGAAGAAATCGACCGTGTTGTGGGCTTTGAGGTTGGAGCTGACGACTACGTGGTGAAGTCTAGCTTCTCGGTTCGAGAGTTGGTCCTTCGGGTGCGCGCAGTGTTGCGGCGGCGTGGTGCGACAGCCTCAGAGGATGCGGTCACTACCAGCCGTGAGGTCATTGGAATCATGTCGGTGGACCGCGAGGCACACCAGCTGTTCATCCATGGGGAAGAAGTTCCGCTTACCGTCACGGAGTTCCGCTTGTTGACGCTGCTTGCCGACCGTGAGGGCCGGGTTCAGACACGCGGCCGACTGCTTCAGGATGTGTGGGACATGCCTCCGGATCTGAACACTCGGACTGTTGACACGCACATCAAACGACTGCGTGAGAAGCTTGGGGATGCAGCCGTGCACATTGAGACCGTGCGCGGCGTCGGCTACCGCTTTTCAAGTAAGCCAAGCGGCTCGTGAAGCCACTTCCAACGGTGCAAGTCGTCGCAGGCTTATCCTCGATCTTGGGCGGGGGGGCCACGCTGGCAGCGGTGTGCCTGGCTCTCTGGCTCACCGGGGATGGTGTGCCTCGGGGCATTGTTGGGGCCGGAGTTTTCGGCGCGGGTCTCTCCGTTGGAGCGGCGCTTGCGTTGGCGGGTCGATTTGCCCGAAGAGGTGAGCAGCGGTTGGACTCCCTCGCGGCGGACATCGAACGCCACAAAGCCGACAACCTAGAACTACCAGTATTGGTAGACGGCAGCGACTCGGTCGCAATGACTCGATTGGTGCGCAGCGTGGAGTCACTGTGGACGGCGGCTGCCGAGCAGATCAGCGATCTGCGAAGTCGTGGGGAAGTGCTGCAATCCCTTCTAGAGTCGAGCCCCAGCGGCATCTTGGTGACCGGGCCCGCTGGTAAGATTCGCTACCTGAATGCAACCTTTGAGGCATTGGTTCGCTTGCGCGTTGACCCTGTGGGCCATCTGCCCATCGAGGCGGTTCGTGTCGCAGAGGTGCAGACGGTCGTCGACCGCGCGCTTGCAGGTCAGCCCAGCACAGACGTCCCATGTGTCGCAGACCCCTACGAGCTGCTGTTGCAGGCGGCACCACTGGCGGATGGTGGAGCACTGGTTCTGGCCCAAGACATGACACGGTTTCGCCTGGCAGAACGCGCGCGAACGGACTTTGTCGCCAACGTCTCCCACGAGCTACGCACGCCGCTGACCGCCATCTTGGGGTTTGCCGAGACCTTGGTTGAAGACCGGGACCGTCTGCCAGCAGATGCGCATCCCTTGCTAGACCGGATCTACCGAAACGCGCGACGATTGCGTGACTTGTTTGAAGACCTGCTGACACTTTCGCGCATTGAAGCCCGCCGGGGAGAGCTGCCCATCGTGCCGCAGCAGCTGCGTCCCATTCTGGCCGAAGCACTCGCCAGTGCGGCAGATCTCGCCCATGAACGCCGGCAATCATTTGAGTTGCGCTGCAAGCGGAGCCTCATGGCACCGGTCAATCCGGAGGCGTTGTCCACTATCGTCAGCAACTTGGTGATGAATGCCTGTCATTACACCCCAGAAGGAGGGGCCATCACTGTCTCGGTGGCCCAGATGGACACGGAAGTCCGAATTGACGTAGTGGACGACGGAATCGGCATTGATCCTACACATCATCAACGAATCTTCGAGCGCTTCTACCGGGTTGACGAGGGACGCAGTCGCAGGAAGGGCGGCACTGGACTGGGGCTTGCCATCGTCAAGCACATGGCCATGGCATCAGGTGCGCGCATCACGCTGACGTCGACACATGGAATGGGCAGCACATTCTCGCTTCACATTCCACGTTAGAATCGCCGGATGACAGACGTTCAAGAGATTGCGCAGCTCCGCACGGCGCTGCTTCAGATGTGGGTACGAGCTGAGAATATGGTTCGCCAAGCCGTTCGCTCCGTGATGGAGCGAGATGCTCAGATGGGGCGCGCCGTCATTGCCATGGACGAAGACGTCGACAGTATGGAGGTGGAGCTAGACCGCCGCTGCCTCTCCATCTTGGCGCGTGGAACCCACGACGCCGAGCAGCTTCGCTTTGTGACCGCTGTCATGAAGATGGTCACCGACCTCGAGAGAATCGGTGATCTGGCGGTCAATGTGTCAGAGCGAGGATTTGACCTGGTCATTGGTCGAGGAGTCGAACCGAGTCCTGACCTGGCAATCATGGGCGACTTGGTGGCGGACATGGTGCGCGATGCTGCGGATGCCTTTGTCGCTCGAGATGCCGTGGCTGCTCTGGAGCTGCGCGAACGGGACAAGGATGTCGATGCGATGAACCGGGCTGCCTTTGCGCAAGGACTCGCCATCCTATCCGCACATCCAGACCAAGCTGACCGTGCGTTGTCCCTGACCAATATCTCTAAGCACTTGGAGCGTATTGGGGACCACGCCGTAAGCCTGGCAGAGATGGTGTTCTTTGTTGTGGACGGCACCGATGTTCGGCACCGGCCCTCACCGGTCGTCTAGCCGACGACTTCGACTTCATCGCGGCTGACTTTACGCACCAAGTCCCGTAGTGCGTCATGACGGTCGGGGAGGTCGCGGTAGACGGTAGCCAACTGACTGATGAGGTCTTTGGCCCTACGGAAGCCTGTGATGAGACTTCCAGAGAGGTCGGTATCGCAGCGGATGTCCATCAAGATCTCGGGCAGCGGAACACCCTTTGCCCAGGCCTTGCCGATAGGAAGTAGGTCGGCTCCGAAGTTGGAGTCTTCACCTGTGAACTCGTGGGCACCTGCAACGATAGGGCCTTCCACGTGCTCGCTCAGAGCGTGCAGGACACGTCTGTCTTCGCGGGTGATGCGTGGACCCCACTCGGCATGCCGACCCAGGTCGTTGGTAATGACGCACATGGCACCGAACAGCGTGTCTGCGTCCAGGTCATCTAGCAAGCCGCTGAGGACCAGCTCGGTCATCAGGATTTCGCTGATCTGAACGTGCTGGAGAATGCGTGCGCCAGCGTTGAACTCGTTGTCTTTGCCGACGTAGCCAATGGACTGGAGGTAGCCAACCTTGGCTTGGAACAGGTCCCACACTTGGTCGCCGGTGCGCTCATGGCGCTTCTTCAGTTTGCGATACTCTTTGTGTTCGTCCGAGCTTCGCCGGCCGCGCTGTTCCAACAAGGCGAGGCGGTCCATGTCGACCTTGTTCTTTTTGGCGAGGTGCCATGACAAGAAGGACTTCTCGACTAAGCCGCGGATTTGCGTCTCTTCATTGCGGTGCAAGAGGTTGACCACCGAGTTCCATGACAGGTTGAACGACGACCGCACTGGCTCAGACTCTTCTCGGGCGTACTTTTCGAGCAATGGCCTCATCCATTCGTACGAGTCGAGCTCTACGCGCACGACAACGGTACCTGCGGAGTCAATGCCCCGTCGTCCTGCACGGCCTGCTGCCTGCATGAACGCACGAACGGTGAGGGGGGCGACTCGTGTGCCGTTGTAGGCTTCAATAGCGTCAAACGCGACTGCTCGGGCGGGCATGTTGATGCCCAGAGCGAAGGTCGAGGTGCAGTAGAGCACCTGGATGAGGCGCGCTTCGTACAGCTCTTCGACCAGAGTCTTGAGGTGGACGTGTAGACCGGCGTGATGAAACGCGATGCCGGCGCAGTACATGCGCCGAAGGTCTGGATCGAGAGCAGGTCCAACGTCAGCGGCAATCTTGTGGATGCGGTCTGCAATTTGGTCGGACTGCTCGCGAGTGACGAGTCGGTGGTCCAGGTTCTGGAAGAGCTGCCGGGCGAATCGCTCGGTATCTCTGCGTGACCATACGAAGTACAGGTAAGGAAAGAGCTCTTCCTTCGACATCATCCGGTGGATGTGATGGTGTCGGGTCTTGACCACGCGGCTACGACGCCCGCGCCCACCATTTCGGTCTTTTCCACCCTTTCGGTCGCGACCACTGCGGCCGCCGCGGTCGTCTTTCGACGTGAACCGTCCTGCTTTGCGCTTGAATCGGTGGTCGTACTGCTTGGGGTCGCACATGCCGGTGTCAACGCTGGCGTACACGATTTCCAGAGGGACGGCTCGGTTCGTCTCGATCACTACGCCCACTGGGCGCTGGCGGACGCTCTCCAACCATGCCGCAAAGTCGTCGACATTGGAAAGAGTGGCGGACAGGCCGACAACCTGGACTTCAGGCGGGAGGTAGATGAGAACTTCTTCCCACACGGTGCCGCGTTCGGGGTCGTCGAGAAAGTGAATCTCGTCCAGCACCACTGCGAGCAGGTTGTGTGGCACTCCTTCCGTCAGCAGCATGTTGCGCAACACTTCTGTCGTCATGACGAGGCATGGGGCATCGCGGCGGATGACGAGGTCGCCGGTAACAAGACCCACGCGGTCGCCGTACATGTTCACCCAATCACGGTATTTTTGGTTCGACAGCGCCTTTACGGGAGCGGTGTAGATGACCTGTTTGCCGCTCTCAAGGGCCTGTTCCACAATCCAGTCGGCAATAATGGTCTTGCCCGTTCCTGTTGGCGCGCACACCAGCACAGACCTGTCGTTCTGCAGGTGTTCAATCGCTTCCACTTGAAAGCGGTCGAGAGTCAGACCTTGGTAGTTCACAGCAACTCCGATGGTGGGGGAGCACGGTGGGCACCCCAAGCTGTCCGCCTCATACCTCGCACGGACTGCAGGCGAACCATTTCAGCGGTTGAACATCGGGACCGTGTCCGGTGTTCTTCGCTACTAGGGTCAACTGCGAAAAACAGGACCCCTCAGTACGGAACCCCGCGCGCAGAGGCGTGCGGGGTTCATACACGAGAAGCATAGAGGGGTGTGGAGGAGTTGTCAACCGCCCACGGTTCAAAACACAAAAATCCCCACCCGGCAAGCCGAGTGGGGTTTTTGTGATGGTACTCCCAAGGGGAATCGAACCCCTGTCTTCGCCGTGAGAGGGCGATGTCCTAACCGCTAGACGATGGGAGCATATGGCTGGCCCGCCTGGGCTCGAACCAGGAGCTTTCGGAATCAGAACCCGACGTCTTGCCAATTCGACCACGGGCCAACAACGGCGCCCTTGTAACAGCAGCCGCTGGACTGTCAACCCTCAAATCATGGGTATTGATCGAGGGCCAGACCATAGGGGGCAAGGGACTCATCCGCGTTTCGGAACCATTCTTCCTCGCGAATTTTTGCGGTGTCGGCTGCCGAACGGCCGGTCGTCCACAGCTCGGCGTTGCCTTCCGTCACAGCAATGTCCAGCTGAACATAGGCGGCAGCCCGCATCTCCCAGACGGTCACCAGCTGCTGGTGTCGCGCACTCCAATCGGGGGGCGCAGTCACCGCAGCGGCTTGATGTGCCAGGTGCTGGCTGAGAGGCGCAAAGTCATCTTTCCACCACGACACCAGAGGGGCAGAGTCGATGTCCCCGTCGTGAACGTCTGCAGCAGCCCCCAACATCCCTTGTGCCAGAAGACCGTTCTCGTAGACGAGTGGTTCTAAAGACGACACATAAGACCTTGCTTCTTCGGCTCCAGGAGGAGCAGTTGAGCAGCCGGCGATCAGTAGTAGTAGTAGAGAGGTACGCATGGCGCGCGAGCTTAACAGCAACTGGTACCGCTGGGCTAGGTCACGCTGGAATCGCGGACTGCTTGCCCCTTGGTGCAAGAGGGGCTAATAGCCGCCGGTTCCAGATCCAGGAACGGAGGATAGGATGCGCGTCAGGGTCGACCACATCGATGACCGGGACCAGCAGGTAACTGCTGGAATGGCTGATGTGTGGGCGGTGACGGCGGCGTCGGAGGTGTTGGAGACAACACTAACGGACCTATCTACGATTTTGGATCTGCGGCGTGCACACGGCCATGTCTTTGTGACGGGTGCCGTGCGGGCTGCAGCCTTGCGTACATGTGAGCGTTGCGGCGAGTCTACGGCTCTTGTTGTGGACACCGATGTTGACCTTTCCTACGTCCCTCGTGGACGTCAGATCAGCGATGCACCCGAAAGTGAGCTAAAGAGCGACCAGTTGGACGTTGGCTGGTATGCCGACGGACACATCGATCTTGCCGATACACTGCGCGAAGCCTTGGCTCTCGCGTTGCCCCCCCGCGTAGTCTGCGAAGACGAACCCGCATGCGAAGAACGGACACGTACTTTGCTTAGCGGCGCGCCAGAGTCATCTGGCCATTCCGTTTTTTCATCCCTCCGCAATTGGACCGATACTTGAAGGAGCCACGTCATGGCTGTCCCTAAAAAGCGCGCTTCCCGTGCCCGCCGCGACATGCGTCGTGCACACGACCATCTCAACTTCACTGCTGCAGTGGAGTCGTGCCCGAACTGTGGTGAGCCAAAGCTGCGTCACCATCTCTGCAATGGCTGTGGTCAATACCGCGGCAAGCAGATCATCGAGGTCGCTAACGCCGAGTGAGCGAGGTTGAGCTCCCCGTCGCTGTAGATGCGTTCGGGGGAGATCACGCGCCAGTCGCCCTGGTAGCTGCTGCTCGAAAGGCAGCACGCTCCGGGGTATTGGTGCGTCTGGTCGGAAACGTCTCAATTCCAGGGCGTCGTCGTACTGGTGGCCTTTCGGTAATTGCCCGCGGAAATGCTTTTCCTGCAGATGCAACTCCGAAGTCCATCCGGCGGGAGCCTGATACATCCATTCGGATTGCCCTACGCGAGGTAGCCGAAGGGCGCGCGTCGAGTGTGTTCAGCGCAGGTCCTACCGGCGCGACCCTAGTGGCGGCTGTGCTGGAGCTCGGGATCCTGCCCGGTGTGGAACGTCCTGCCATCGCCTCGGTACTTCCACGAGCAGATGGTGGACGTCTAGTCGTCGTTGACAGCGGCGCGAATGTGGACTGCCGGAGTGAGCAACTCGCGAGCTTTGCGGTACTCGGTAGTGTCTTCGCTGAGGTCTTGGGGACTGCTGTCCCTCGGGTTGGCTTGCTGTCGATCGGGGAAGAGCCGTCGAAGGGAAACGATCAAGTGCGGTCTGCTCAACAGCGACTGGTTGACGCCCCTGTGAACTTCGTTGGCAATGTGGAGCCGACAACGGCTCTGTCAGGAGGGTGCGACGTAGTGGTGTGCGACGGCTTCGTCGGGAACATCTTCTTGAAGACCGTCGAGGCGACTGCAGAGACCGTTTTGACGATCGCCCGCCGAGAGCTGGGACGAGAGCCGGTCGCACAAGTGGCGGCGTGGTTGCTGCAGCGTCGTCTACGTCATTTGAGAAACCGGCTTGCCTGGGAAGCTACGGGCGGAGCCTTGCTTTTGGGCGTGAAGGGCGTCGTAGTTGTTGGCCATGGTCGAACAGGACCGGCCGCCGCGGCTGCCGGCATTCAGATGGCGAAACGGGCCGCTGAAGACGGACTTGTGACGGCGATAGAGCAGCGTTTGGGACGTGCTCTGGGCCACTGACCCGCGTCGTGCCGTTGCTCCTTGTTTGCCAATAGGGATAGGGGGCGCGCCATCATTCATGAAACGTCAGGAGCCGTCATGTCCAGCACCGAAATCGTAGAGAAGGTCCAGCACATCATTGCCGAGAGCCTCGGAGTGCCCCTCAACGAAGTTGTCTCCACGGCTTCGTTCATCGACAACCTCAATGCCGATTCCCTCGACATCGTCGAGTTGGTCATGGCCATTGAGAAGGAATTCGATGTTGAAATTCCGGACGACGAAGCCGAAAAGATCCGCACCGTTCAGGATGCTATCGACTACATCAACGCACACGCTTCTTAGGAAGACCGAGCGTTTTGAGCGTGCGCGGGAGCCATGAGTGCCCCGCACCGCTCGACAACCGGTATCGTTTGCACGACGGGGCGGTTTAGTCGCCCCCATTGATTGGAGGGACCGATGAACCGCGTCGTAATCACAGGCCTAGGTGCTATTTCTCCTGCTGGTTCGACTGTTGCCACGATGTGGGACGCGATGCTTGCTGGACGGTCTGGCATTGGTCCGCTGACCCGATTTGATTGTGAAGGGTACACAACACAAATCGCCGGACAGGTGGACGATTTCGATGTGGATGCTCGCATTGGGCGAAGGGAGGCCCGTCGTGTTGGCCGGTTTACAGCCTTTGCCCTCGCTGCCGCAGACGACGCCATGGAAGACGCCGGGTTCCCTGTTGGCGAGAAGCTGCCCGATGGCGACCGTGTGGCCACCTACGTTGGCACAGGCATTGGTGGCTTGCCCGAGATCGCGGACGGTGTTGTTGACTACTCCGATCGCGGCGCCAAGGGTGTCAGTCCGTTTTTCATTCCCCGCAGCCTGAACAACTTGGCCGGCGGCCACATCGCGATTCGCTATGGCGCGCGTGGTCCGAGCCTGTGCATCTCTACAGCGTGTGCCGCTGGAAATCACAACATCGGTGAAGCCTGGCGCCTGCTCGCAATGGGTGACGCCGACATGGCTATTGCTGGCGGAACGGAGGCCAGCCTCACTCCGGTCGGCATCTGCGGATTTCAGTCCATGCGTGCGCTGTCCAAGCGCAACGACGACCCAGCGACCGCATCTCGACCGTTCGACGCGAACCGTGACGGATTCGTCATGGGCGAGGGGGCCGGCATTGTGATTCTGGAGACCCTCGAGCATGCGCGTGCAAGAGATGCCCGAATCTACGCCGAGGTCGTTGGCTACGCATCGACGACGGACGCCCATCACGTCACTGCTCCGGCACCTGGAGGCGCGGGTGCGGCTCGGTGCATGGCGGGGGCGCTTAGGCGCGCTGGCCTCAAGCCGTCAGATGTGGACTACATCAACGCTCACGGCACCAGTACTCCTCTCAATGATTCGCATGAGACCGCCGCCATCCGTTCGGTCTTTGGTTCTCACGCCGACAAGCTAGCGGTCAGCAGCACCAAGGGTGTGACAGGGCATCTGCTCGGGGCCGCTGGGGGGGTTGAAGCGGTTGCTTCGGTGTTGGCACTACACACTGGAATCGTTCCGCCTACGGCGAACTACACGACGCCTGACCCCGAGTGTGACCTAGACGTTGTTGCGGAAGGCGCACGCAAGATCGACCCCGAGGTCGTGCTGTCGAACGGCTTCGGCTTCGGTGGTACCAACGCCGTCTTGGCCCTGAAGAAGTGGACAGAAGACTGATGGGCACGGCCCTGCGCATCTGGGTCGGAGCAGACCATGGTGGCGTTGAACTGAAGGCGGCTCTGGTCAAGAAGCTTGAGGAGTTCGGCCATACTGTCACCGACATTGGCGCCGACGGATCACACAGTGTCGACTACCCCGACTATGCGCACCCAGTGGCGACAGCAGTTGCTGATGGGCGAGCCGACCGAGGTTTGCTGATCTGTGGCTCGGGACAGGGCATGGCGATGGCCGCGTGCAAGGTTCCGGGAGTGCGCGCAGCCTGTGTGTCGGACCCTGTGTCCGCACGATTGGTCGCGGAACACAATGATGCACGGGTGTTGTGCCTGGGGGCACGAATCGTGGGTGTTGAGCTTGCACTTGGCTGTCTGACAGCTTGGCTAGACGCATCCTTTGAAGGGGGGCGGCACAGTCGCCGGGTCGCTAAGATCGAGGCACTGGCACCCCAAGACGGATAACAACGCCGGCCACGCTCCAGTCCAAGGAGGGCCGATGACAGTCCTTAGCCAGCAAGACCCCGAAGTCTTCGCAGCCATGACGTCCGAGTTTCACCGTCAGCAGCATGAGCTCGAGCTCATCGCTTCGGAAAACTACGTCTCTCCAGCGGTCCTTGAGGCTGTGGGGTCCGTTCTCACCAATAAGTACGCCGAAGGTCTACCAGGGCGTCGCTACTACGGTGGTTGTGAGCACGTAGACGTGGTTGAATCTATCGCTCGTGATCGGGCGAAGGAACTCTTCGGAGCGGTGGCTGCCAATGTTCAGCCGCACTCCGGCGCACAGGCAAATGCTGCGGTCTACTTGGCCGTCTGCAAGGCCGGGGACACCATCTTGGGCTTAGATTTGTCCCATGGTGGGCACCTGAGCCATGGCTCGCCCGTCAACAGCTCGGGTCTTCTGTACAATGCCCAGCACTTCGGCTTGTCACTACAGACCGGCCGCATCGACATGGACCAGGTCCGTGATCAGGCGCGCAAGCACCAGCCGCGCATGCTGATCGTCGGTGCTTCTGCTTACCCGCGAATCATTGATTTTGCTGCCTTCCGAGAAGTTGCGGACGAAGTTGGTGCTGTTCTCGTAGCCGACATGGCTCACATTGCTGGTTTGGTCGCAACGGGACTGCACCCAAGTCCGGTTCCGCACTGTGACTTCGTGACCACCACCACGCACAAGACATTGCGTGGACCGCGGGGCGGACTGATTCTCGCCAAGCGCAAGTGGGGCAACGCTATGAACAAGGCGGTGTTCCCAGGTACGCAGGGTGGCCCGCTTATGCACGTCATCGCTGGCAAGGCCGTTGCCTTCGCAGAGGCGCTGAAGCCGGAGTTTACGACCTACTGCCAACAGGTCATCGACAACGCCCAAGGTATGGCAGAAGCTCTACTGGAGCGCGGACACACGTTGGTCACCGGTGGAACCGACAACCACCTGTTGCTGATCGACTTCGGTGAATTGTGCTCCGGTAAGGAAGCCGAAGAAGCGCTCGGGCGGGCCGGCATCACAACCAACAAGAATACTGTCCCTGGTGAGAAGCGCTCCCCGTTTGTCACCAGCGGTGTGCGCGTGGGAACACCAGCCATGACCACACGTGGCTGTGATCGGAACGACAGCGTTCAGGTTGGCCACTGGATTGCCGACGCCATTGAAGCGCGCGATGACGCCGATGCCCTCGAACGTATTCGTCATCAAGTCCGCGAGCTGTGCGACAAGCGCCCCATTTATGCCGATCTTCAGGCGAGCTGATGCGCTGTCCTGCCTGCGATGATGCGGAATCCCGTGTGGTTGATTCGCGCACGACCGGCGATGCAGTGCGTCGTCGGCGCGAATGTTTGGCCTGCGGCGAGCGGTTCACCACTCACGAGCGTCCGGAAAAGCGGGTGTTGTGGGTCGTTAAGAAGGACGGTCGCCGCGAGCCGTACGCCCGTGGCAAGGTCCTACATGGCTTGGCATTGGCGTGCCGCAAGCGTCCCGTTGATTCCGCAAGGCTCGACGAACTGGCCCGAGATGTGGAGCACCGTCTCGAGAGTCGTCGAGAGTCTGACATTCCGGCGTCAGCCGTTGGTGAGGCGGTCATGGCTGCACTGCTGGTCGTGGATGAGGTTGCTTATGTTCGTTTTGCCAGCGTATACGGTGCTTTTGAGAGCGTTGAGCAGTTCATCGACGCCATCCAGCCCTTGCGTGATGCGGAGCAATCGTGAGTCTTGGTGATGAGCGATTCATGGCTATGGCCGTGCAGCAAGCCCGGTCCGCAATGGGGACGACGGCCCCAAACCCGAGTGTCGGTGCTGTTATCGTTCGCGATGGGGTGGTTCTGGGGGTTGGGCACACCCAGCCGGTAGGTGGAGCCCATGCAGAAGTCGCTTGCCTACGCGCTGTCTCGGATGCTGGCCACACCGCAGATGGGGCGACGATGTACGTCACGCTGGAGCCCTGTCGTCATGTTGGGCGGACGGCTCCCTGTACCCATGCGGTGATTGCCGCGGGTGTCTCACGGGTAGTCGTAGGTTCGGTCGACCCGTTTCCGCCCATGCAGGGCAAAGGTCTCGATGATCTGCGGGCTGCGGGCATTGCCGTAGACCTAGGGCTTCGCAAGGAAGCCTGTGACGCCGTTATTCGTGGTTTCGCTCGCGCCGTTACCCATGGTCTGCCAGAGGTAACGCTCAAGATTGCCGCCTCTCTCGATGGCAACATCGCTACTGCATCTGGAGAGAGTCAGTGGATTACCGGTCCCGATGCGCGCTCTGACGGCCACCGTCTCCGAGCCAACCATGACGCCATCTTGGTGGGAGTTGGAACTGTGCTCGCGGACAACCCGCGGCTGACTGTGCGCGGCGTGGCCGGTGACAACCCCGTGCCGGTCATCCTGGACAGCCGGCTACGCACGCCAGCGGATTCTGCAGTGTTCCGCGGAACCGAGCGTGTGGTGGTCATTTGTGCGGAAGATGCTCCTGACGTCGAGCTCCCTGCCGATATTGTGCGGGTTCCACGCGGAGAGGGCGGAGTCGATATCCAGGCTGCACTGACGGAAGTGGCCAGACGCGGCCTTCACCGGGTGTTGATTGAGGGGGGGGGACAGATCGCTCGCTCGGTCTTGGACGCCCGCCTAGTCGACGAAGTCGTCCTATACCAGAGTGGCCGTATTCTCCCCGGAGGACGCCCATGGGTCGGTGGGAAGCCGCTCGTTTCGTTGGCCGATGCCGTCACGTTGACGGTGCGCAGCGCCGGGATGTTGGGGCCCGACGTCGTGCTGCGCTACGGCGCCGTTCATCTTGTGGAGGCGTAGATGTTTACGGGTTTGGTTGAGGACACCGGCGAGGTAATGGCCATCGTGCCAAGAGGCCGCGGCATTGAGCTGGCGATTCGCACGAAGATTCCCTTGGAACACGTCGACATTGGCGCTTCCATTGCGGTGAACGGTGTGTGCTTGACGGCTGAGTCCTTCCAAGGGGACCGCTTCATCGCCACAGCTGGTGCTGAGACCCTTCGACTCACCAGTACAGGCGCGCTGAAAGTCGGGTCGCACGTCCATCTGGAACGGGCGCTGCGCGTGGGCGACCGTCTCGGGGGCCACCTGGTCCAGGGACACGTCGATGGCATGGGCGTCGTTATCAGCACCGAGAATCAGGCCGAGAGCTGGGTCGTCTGGATCGAGATTCCGGCAGATCTGTCCCGCTACGTCGCCGCTAAGGGAAGTATCTGCATTGACGGCGTAAGCCTCACCGTCAATGAGGTCCGGGGCCATCGGTTCCGGGTCAACATCGTCCCCCATACGTCTGACGTCACTGCCGTTACACGCCACGCTGCTGGCGAACGCGTGAACATCGAGGTCGACATCCTCGCTAAGTACGTTGAACGCCTCCTAGGCGCCGAGAAAAGCGGCGGCCTGACACTCGATTTCTTGAAACAACACGGATTTGCAAAATGACCGACTCAAATGACGTGCTCCACCCGGATCCAATCACCCGCGTTGAGCTTGCCATCGCCGACATGAAGGCCGGTAAAATGGTCATTCTGGTGGACGATGAAGACCGCGAGAATGAAGGCGACATCGTCATCGCCGCCGAGATGTGTACGCCAGAAGCCATCACCTTCATGGTCATGCATGCTCGTGGCTTGGTCTGCTTGTCCATGACCAACGAGCAGATCGAACGTCTTGCGTTGCCCATGATGGCGACGAACAATCAGAGTGCCTACGAGACCGCGTTCACCGTGAGCATTGAAGCCCGTCACAACGTCACGACCGGCATCAGCTCTGCGGACAGAGCCGAGACCATTCGTGCTGCGATTCAGCCAGATGCGACCCCACGCGACATTGTGACCCCAGGCCACATGTTCCCGCTACGTGCTCGTGCTGGCGGTGTCCTTGAGCGTGTCGGCCAGACCGAAGGCTCTGTAGACCTCGCGCGCATGTCTGGCCTGATGCCAGCCGGAGTCATCTGCGAGATCATCCGTGATGACGGCGAGATGGCTCGTATGCCTGACCTGATGAAGTTCGGCGCAGAGCACAACATGCGCATTGTCGCGGTGGCAGACCTCATCAAGTACCGCATGCGCAATGAGCGCATTGTGACCCCCGTTGAAGATGGCACCGTTGAGGTTCCTGGACTTGGTACCTTCAATTCTCGCCTGTACGAAGGTATGCGTGGAGAGCACCACATGGCTCTGTGGCAGGGCGAGATCGGCAGCGGAATGACCACCGTTCGCGTTCAAGCGTCACCTCCTCCATGGTCTTTCCTTGGTGAGCCGGTGTCGAAGGCCGCGCGCCAGGCACAAGCCGCCATGGCAGAGATTGCCAAGCACGGCGGTGCTTTGGTTCTGATGCACCAAAATGGTGGTGGTGCGCCAGAGCTCGAAGCCGCGTGGCGTCGTGACTTTGCTGGGACCAAGCCAGAGCTGCCACGAGCCACAGCGGAAGCGTTGCGGGACCTGGGGGCGGGATGCCAGATCCTGGTTGATCTAGGTTGCAAGGACTTGCGACTGCTCACTAGCAGCACGCGACCCATCGTAGGCATCGAGTCCTACGGCCTAAACATCGTCGAGCGTGTGTCGCTGGACGTCTGACAACGTCAGGGACATCGACCTTGCCCGCTGTACACGATACGCGGCGGGCTCGATAGGAGTCCAGAATGTCACGCGTCCTCGAAGGCCACCTCACTGACCCTGGTGGCAAGTTCGCCATTGTCGCCGGCCGGTTCAACACCTTCATCACTGAGCCGCTCATTTCCGGCTGTGAAGACGTGTTGCGTCGGCATGGCATTGACCCTGACACCCGTGTGGATGTCATCTGGGCGCCAGGCGCGTTCGAGATTCCAATGGTCTGCCAGGCAGCTGCTCGGTCTGGTCGCTACGCGGCGGTCATTTCGCTCGGCGCCGTGATTCGAGGCTCGACGCCACACTTTGACTTTGTCGCCAACGAAGTCGCGAAGGGTGTGGGTCAGGTCGGCCTAGATACTGGCGTACCGATCATCTTCGGCGTGTTGACTACCGACACGATCGAGCAGGCGATTGAGCGCTCAGGCACCAAGGCCGGCAACAAGGGTGCCGACGCTGGTATGGCCGCCATTGAGATGGTCTCCTTGCTCCGCACGCTGGAAGGCTAGAATGGGTTCCCGTCGTCGCGCCCGCGAGTTCGCGCTGCAAGCTCTGTACAATGCTGATGTGAGCGGTGTGGCGGTTTCCGATGCACTGACCGGCCTATGGGCGGGTCTGATCGAAGGCGAGGGCGTGGATGAACAGCGCCCTGCGGAGGGGGACGAAGTCGACTTCGCCAAGCGCTTGGCGCTAGGCGTGGTCTCCCGAAAGGAAGAGATTGACGGCCTCATCGAACAATGCTCCACAAACTGGCGGCTTGCCCGTATGCCCGTTGTGGACCGCAATGTTCTCAGAATCGCTTCGTTCGAGCTTCTAGGCTGCGATGACATTCCGCCTACGGTGAGTATCAACGAAGCAGTCGAACTTGCGAAGCGATTCGGAACTGCTGAATCTCGCGCCTTCGTCAATGGTATCGTCGACCGGCTCGCGCGAAACGCGGGCCGTCTCCCGGAGAAGTAATGCCGCTTGCCCCACTACAAAAAGCTGTTGATGACTGGATTTCCGTCAACGGCGGGTATTGGGACGAGATGTCCATGCTGGCTCGGCTCGTCGAAGAAGTGGGCGAGTTGTCCCGCGAGTACAACCACCAGTTTGGTCAGAAGAAGAAGAAGTCTAGTGAGGCAGAATCGAGCATCGAAGACGAGCTCGGTGACTTGCTGTTTATCCTGATTTGCATGGCGAATAAGCAAGGGATTGACTTGGATGAAGCCCTTGGTGGCGTCCTCAAGAAGTACCGAATTCGGGACTCTACGCGGTGGGCATGACCCGCTGGAATCGACTGTGGAGCAGCGACGCGTTCACGCTCGTTCTGTCCAGTGTCATTGTCTTGTTGGCGGTCTTGATGTCTCCCTCCACCGGTTTTCTTCACCTTGGTGGGTTTGAAGTTCCAGAAATGTGCGCTTGGCGCCGGTGGCTGGGTGTTGAGTGTCCGGGCTGCGGACTGACCCGGTCGTTCGTGTTCATGGGACACGGCTCACCTGCAGCGGCGTGGGGCATGAACAAGATCGGTCCTCCGCTGTTCTTGTTGGTTGCAGGCCAGATTCCATACCGTTTGTGGAAGATGTTCAGCCGCAAGCAGGACCAGTCGGGGCAGATTGAGACTTCCGCTCCAGCCTGACGTGGTTACTGCGTAGGACGGCGAGGAGACCCAATGATTACCGTGACCCCAGAAGCTGCGACCCACATGCGGACCATGCTCGAAAAGAAGTCCTGGGAGACCTACGGGCTCCGTTTCGGCGTTCGGGATGGTGGCTGCAGCGGCTACTCCTACATTCTTGAGTTCCAGCCGTCACCAACTGAGTCGGACACGGTCATTGAGCAGCACGGTGTCCGCGTGTTCGTCGATCCAGAGCACCAAGCGCACCTTGAAGGCTCGGTCATTGGCTGGAAGGACGAGATCATGGAGACGGGGTTCGACATCGACAACCCCAACGTCAAGCGCGCCTGTGGGTGCGGAAGCTCGTTCGACCTATGAGCATCGCCACCGTTCAAGTCGAGGGGTACGAGACGTTCACTGTCAGTGTCGGCACTTGCTTGCTAGACGCCTGTGAAGAGAACGGTGTTCCCATTGAGTCTGCCTGCGGTGGTTTCGCAGCGTGCAACTCGTGCCGCGTAGATGTGAGCGAGATGAGCAGCCTGAGTCCTCTCGTCGAAGAAGAGGAAGCCTTTTTGGATTCTCCTTCGCATCGTTTGGCCTGCCAATGTCAGGTTCTCTCCGACGTTCGGCTGAGTCTTGCGCCCGGCATGTGATTAGTCCGTTGACGGTGCGCTCTGGTTTGGTTAATCGGGCGCCGCTGGCAGGCAGAGATGCCTTGCAGCATACATTGTGAAAAGTTGATGGCCGGATAGCTCAGTTGGTAGAGCGGGGGATTGAAAATCCCTGTGTCGGGGGTTCGAGTCCCTCTCTGGCCACCTTTTTCAGAACACGTTGTCGGACACAATAGCGAACAACTCTGTTGCTGCGTCAGTGTCAGGCCCAAGGGCCTGCTCCATCCTAGCGCCTTGTCCTTCACGTTCGTGACCGCAGCACCGTTTCTGAAAAGAATGGCGCAGTGAGGTTAGAGGCCGAGAAGCTTCCCAAGGACGATGGGTGATGCAACTTCAGACACAACGGTCTTCTGATGCTTCTGCTCCGACGCCATTGGGCTTCGCTGTAGTGGTGACGTCATGAGGCCCATTGCCGCCATCCTGGTCGTCCTAGGCTTGAGTGCGTGCGGGGACCGGTGCGACCGGCTCTGCGGCGACCTGGGGCGGCGGCTGGCGGAGTGTCGGACTGTGGCGGCTAGCTGGGAGGACTTGGGGGCGCGCAATCGGCAAGAATACGTGCGCGAGTGCGGGCAGGACTGGGAGGCGCTGCGGTCAGACCTGGACGGCTGGCAGATCGAACTCGGACTCAACGAGTGCGGTGATGGGCGTGATGTGCTCGCAGAGCTGTCCTGCGACGAAGTCATGGCTTTGTATGCACCGGTCGACTGACGTCTACTCGTAGGCCACGTCTTTGATGGTGATGTCGAGCTTCTGGATGCGGTAGTTCAGATTGCTTCGGCTGATGCCTAGTCGACGTGCTGCGCGCGCCTGGACCCCGTTCTCGAGCTTGAGTGCTGCGATGATGGCGTGGCGCTCGTGTTCGGCCAGGAAGTCGGGCAGGGCCGTTCCGGCAGGCGGGAGGGGGTCGTGCTCGTCCCGTGATGGCCGCAGGTCCTCCGGTGTCGGGATCTCGAGGCTCGTGCCACCACGGTGCAAGATGACCGCGCGCTCGATGACGTGTTCGAGCTGACGGACATTGCCTGGCCACGCGTACGACATCAGGCGCTGAACCGTCTCATGGCTGGGCCGTGGAACATCTCGCTTGTCCTTCTTGCAGAACGTTGCCACGAAGTGGTCGACGAGCAGGGGAATGTCATCTCGACGGTCGCGCAGTGGGGGAACGGCCAAGGCAACAACGTTGAGTCGATAGAACAAGTCCTCGCGAAAACGTCCCTCGCGGACCTCTTCCCGGAGGTCGCGATTGGTTGCCGCCACAATGCGGACATCAACAGTGAGAGTCTTGGTACCCCCAACCCGTTGAAATGTACCGGACTGCAAGACACGGAGGAGCTTGACCTGCATGTGAAGGTCCATCTCACCGATTTCGTCCAATAAGATGGTGCCGCCGTCTGCCTGCTCGAACTTACCGAGGTGCTGACGTACAGCTCCCGTAAACGCACCACGCTCGTGCCCGAAAAGCTCGCTCTCCAGCAGTTGTTCTGGAATCGCTCCGCAGTTCACTGGCACCAAGGGACCCGAGCGTCGGGCGCTTCGGTAGTGGATGGCATGTGCCAACAACTCCTTGCCTGTCCCTGTTGGCCCATGAAGCAAGACCGTCGCTGAGCTGTCAGCGACCGCCGAGATGTCCTCGTACAGCCGTACCATCGCGTCGGATGTACCGATAATGTTGTCGAATCCGTACTTGTCTTCGACTTCCTGACGCAGAGCAATCAGCTCGGCGCGTAGTGCGCGCGTCTGCAACGCGCGGTCCACCAACAACAGGAGCTCTGCTTTCTCAACCGGCTTGATGATGTAGTCGGCAGCTCCCGCCTTCATGGCCGAGACTGCGTCCTCAACAGAACCGTACCCAGTCATGACGATCACAGGTGTGTCCACCCACGCCTCGCGCACTCGACCCAAGAGGGTCAGTCCGGTCTCGCCTGGCATCTTGACGTCGGTAATTACGAGATCGAACGGGCTGGACCGTAGGGCCTGTAGAGCCTCGTCGGCATTGGTCGCTAGCGTGACGGTATGTCCGGCTTTGCTAAGGTTTACCCGAAGTGCCGTACGCACACCCCGGTCATCATCGACCACCAAAAGTTGTGCAGAACTCAAGGAAACCCCTCGTTGGTGACACCGAATGCTTGCATGGGTGTCCAACTGCTTGTGCAGGAGGTGTTCAGCGCCATGACCGGTGGCATCTTACATCGTGATGGAGTCAGTCGCGGATTGCGACCGCGTAGAATGACCCCTAGTGGGATAAGATGTCGGCCCTCGCGGTTCCATTCTGATGGCACCCTACGTTGTTCCGACTCTCTCCCCAGCCTCCACGCGGTCCCCACTATGCCCATCCGCACGTTTCGCACTGCTATTGCAGTGCTCGCTTTCGCACTTCCTTCGTTTGCTTTTGCAGATCCGCCGATCCAGGCGCCCTCTGCAAGTTTAGAGGAGGTTCTGGCGCCCATCGTTAGTGATCGGACCTTTACTCGGAGTGATGCGGCCATCCAAGTGGTCAACCTGCGCACTGGGGAAGAGGTGTTTGCGCGAGACGCGGACCGAGGACTCATCCCCGCATCGACCATGAAGGTACTTACAGCGGCCACGGCACTGCGCACTCTGGGGCCTAGCTATCGGTTCAAGACCGAAATCTGGAGCGACGGCCGCATTGACGCTGCTGGGGTTTTGCGCGGCAATTTGTACATCAAGGGCGGTGCGGACCCCACACTAGTGGTCGAGAAGCTGTGGAAGCTCATCTTCGATCTGAAGGCGGAGGGGCTCACCCGAATCGACGGCGACGTCATCTACGACGAAGATTTCTTTGGTCCTGACCACCACCTCGTTGGGTGGGACAAGCCTGAAGACATCGCGCGGGGGCCCTCGTACTACCCGCCGATTGGTGCGCTTTCCCTTAACTTCAACACCGCTGCGTTGCTGGTAGGACCTGGTGCCGAAATCGGTGGCCCTGCCCGCGTCCTCCTGGAGACGCCTGCGGGTGAGGTTGTGGTGGTCGACAATCAAGCGACGACGAGCGGTCGCGGCTCACGCGCTCGCATTGGTATTGAACGTGAGGTTGAAGGCGGAACCACTACGTTCACAGTGACGGGCTCAACCCCTTCGGGCAACGGCGTCGATCGGATCTACCGAACCATTGACGACCCTGCAGCGCACTTCCGCGGTGCCTTCGAAGAAATGCTCGCGGTGCACGGTGTCGCTGTCAGCGGCTCGCATCACATGGGAAGCACCCCGGCTGATGGCGCCAACAAGCTACTCACACTTCGGTCACCGCCGCTCGCTGCCGTGCTGATGGACATGAACAAGCTGTCCAACAACTTCATTGCCGAGACTGTACTGCGAACCGTGGGGGCAGAGACCTACGGCTCACCCGGTACGACCGAGTCCGGTGTTCAGGCGGTTCACGACTACCTTGTCTCACTTGGCATTCCGGAAGAGGAGTTCACGCTCGTCAACGGCAGCGGCTTGAGCCGTTCCACGCGCATCGCCCCGTCTCACCTCACCGCCGTTCTGGTGGATATGGCTGCGGACCGCCGGGTTGGCGCTGAGTTTCAGAGCTCGTTGGCCATCGCTGGCCAAGACGGTACGCTCTGGCGTCGTTTGCGGGATGAGCCGGGGCGTTTGCGCGGCAAGACCGGCACGATCGACGGAATTCATTGCTTGGCTGGGTACGTAGAAGCGGCAGACGGTGAGCGCTACGCCTTCGCCTTTCTCGTCAACGATGTGTCTGGTGGAATCTGGCAGGTACGCGAGCTGCATGACCGGTTCGCACGCGAGATGTTCCTCGTTGATGCCGATCCGGACGACGAAGAAGCCACACCATGAGTCAGGTGTGTCTTTCACTTTCTCATCAACTTTCGGGGCGAGCCCCCGATGTGCATTCATTCGTGGGTCGGCTACAATGCCCCGCGCGGAACCCTAGGTGGACCTCATGATGCCGATGAAGCGATGGCTTCTCGCCCTTCCTTTTGCTGCTCTTCTGTGGGGACCGTTGGTCTTCGCCCAAGACCCTGGCTCGGAAGGCGAGGCCGAAACTACACTGTCAACCGAGCTTGACGAAGCTGCAGCAGCGGAGGCGCAAGCCTTGGCACAAGCAGACTTGGAAATGTCACGCGAGTTGCTCACCGTGGAGGAGGAGGTCAAGCGCCTCAAAGAGCGCGTATTTCGCTCCAAGGCCACGCTTCAGCTCCTCAAAGAGCTTGTGATTGAGGGCGCTACCCTCGGCTCGAGGATCGCGGTGTGGCACGTGAACCGGATGGGGCCAGCGTACACGCTTGAGTCGATGGATTACTATCTTGATGGAAAGTCGATTTTCCGCCGGGTAGACCCAAGCGGCTCGTTGGATGACCTGCGCGAGATGAAGGTCCATGAACAGACTGTGCCTCCGGGTGCCCATGTCGTGGAAGTCCAGTTTGTTCTTCGCGGAAGCGGCTTCGGTGTCTTCAGCTACCTGCGGACTTACAGTTTCAAGCTTCAGTCCAGCTACGAAGTTGACGTAAGCGACGGAAATCTTGTGAACCTACGCGTCATTACCGACGAACGTTCAGGTTTGTCCCGTACATTCATGGACCGCTTGTACGTAGAGTACGACGTGCTGTCCGCTGACCTGCGCGAGGAGTGACGTCATCTCTCCGCTCTGCCCCCCCCGTTTTCGCAATCTCCTGACCTGCTTTCCCGCCGTTGGCTCGCGCACGTCCGCCATTGGCGTGATGTGGTGTGTTCTGTCTGGTTCTGTGTTCGCCGCAACCGATACGCTAGAAGACATTGCAGCGGTCGAAATTGACGTTCAGGCTGTAGCTGACCGCGTCGAACGTCTGGAGAGTCAGGTCGCTCCTGGCCGAGGCTTCATCAGCGAGCGTCAGGCTCTGGAACGCTACCGCGAGTACGTCTACTTGCACATGATTGGCGACCACACCCTCGCCGCCGAAGGCTTCTTCACGTTGGTGACCACCGCCGCTCTAGGAGACGCTGGACTTCACCGGGATGCTGAGTGGTACCTGGCGGAATCGCTCTATCAGATGGGGAACGTAGCTACGGCCGAAGCCCGGTATCTGGTGATTGCGGACGACCTTCAACATCCGTTTCGCGAAGATGCAGTGCGTCGCCTCCTCGAACTGTACGCAGAGACTGGCCAGATCGCATCATTCGATCGGTACTACCGCGAAGAAATCCTGAACGGCCGCGTACGCCCATCGGACCTCATCACCTACAGCTTGGCCAAGAGCTTCTATGCTCAGGGCAAGCTGACGGAATCCCGCCAGAACTACGAGCAGGTCAGCGTTGACAGCCCGTGGTGGAGCCGGTCCCAGTACGCTCTTGGCGCCTTGGATGTCATTGACGGCGACCTAGACGCAGCCATGGGCCACTTTACGCCGTTGCTGGACAGCTCGGTCGACTCCTACCAAGACCGTCAGATCTTGGACTTGGCCCTGCTGGCCATGGGCCGCATCCACTATGAACAGGGTGAGTTTCAGCTTGCCAGCGACTTTTACAGTCGGATTGGCGGTGATTCGGACTACCAAGCCGACCAACTGTACGAAATCGTGTGGACCTTCATCAAACAGCAAGAGTACGAAGCCGCGCTCGACGCTGTTGAGATCTTCCTGATTCGATACCCAGAGCACGAGTACACCGCCCAACTCCAGCTGTTGGAAGGGCACTTGAGCATGGAGAAGCGCCGCTACGAGTCAGCGCTCATCGCGTATGAGGGTGTGGTTCTCAACTACGAGCCTATTCGCGACCAGATGCAGGCACTGGCCATGGCGACCGCAGACACCACGCCGTACTTTGAGCAGATCTTGTCTGCGAACGACTCCGGTCTGTACGACGACGGAGAGTTGCCTGGGTACGCATTCGCCATGATGGCAGCTGACGAAGAAGTGGGCCGTGCCATCGACGTCTACGCAGACCTTGAGCGGCAATCACAGCAGATAACGGCATCTGAAGGGCTCATTGAAGAGCTGGAAGCCGTGCTCAGCAGTGATGTTGGCCTTGGTGGATTCGAGCACCTTCGCTATGCCATGGCCATCCAGCAAGAAAAGGCGACGTCCCGAACATTGCGCCTTCTCGAAGTGGAAGAGGCATGGCTGGCGGACCGAGGAGGCACGGAAGTGCGCCGGCTCGTCGGACCGCTGTCGGCACGTCGGGAAGCTATCCAGATGCGCATGGAAGGATTGTCGAACGACCTAGGCGTGGAAGAGCGTCGTCGTGCACGGCAGCGCTACTTCGAAGAACTGGCTCTACTCGAGTCGCAAGTCACGGACCTTCAGGGCGAAGCGCGCGGCCTCCAGACAAGTCTGGACGCGAACCCCGAAGCGCCAGAGTCTGCACGTAGCGAGATTGATCTGCGCCGCGTCGAACAAGACCTCGATGACGTCCTGGTCACCCTGGACGAGCTGCGCTCCGTCGGACCTCGCAGCGATTGGGAAGACCTGCGAGCGACCGCCGAGCAACAGTTCTCGGATGACGTCGCGGGCTTGCGCCGAGATTACCGTGACCTTCGAGGAAGCGTGTCCGGCGGAGATGCCGACCTCATCGCCACGCGCGTTGATGCTCTCCATGGCAGCTTGGAGTACAGCTTGGGCCGGATGACGGCATTGCGTGCTCGGCTATCCTCCATGGAATCGTCTGAATTGGCTCGTATTCGTGCTCGTTTCGAACACGAGGTCAAGGAAGTTGCCCAGCAACGGGTGGAATACGAACTGACCTTGGACGAAGCCTCGGGCGTGTCATCGGATTTGACCCGTCGTGGGTTTGGACGCCTCGAAGACTTCTTCGCAGACAGTATTTTGCGGGCGGACATGGGAATTGTTGATGTGTACTGGGCACGGACCCTGGACATCGTTGACCAGCGCACTCGCGTTGCGGAAGAGAAGTCGCGGTTGCTTACGGACCTCGACATGCGCTTCGACATCATTCGCCAGAAGATGGGGCAGCCCTGATGCGGTACGGATTTCCACTTGTAGTGGGCTTGGCGCTCATGACCAGCGTTGCCTCGGCTCAGGTGTCTGATGACGCTGTTGCAGACAGCGGCTCGGCTTCCGTTGATGCTGAGGACTACCGCGCGATTGAGTCGCGCTACACCGATCGTATGGCCGAACTGGATGCGGATACGCGCCGGTTTCTGTCCCTGCGAGAGGTAGAGGAACGCGGCAAGCTCGTCAGCGGCTATGACCAGCTCATCAGCACGCTCTCCGAGATGGAGGATGACAATCGGCTCTTGACCCGTGAGCGCATGCAAGCGTTCTTGGAGCAGTATCCGGACACCTCCTACGCATCACACGTCCGCTTCCGCCTCGCCGACCTGCTCTACGTCGCTGCTAAGACCGAGTGGTTGCGCACGAGCGAAGAGTACAGCGTGCTCGAAGCGCAACTCATCGACGAAGAGCGCTGGGACGAGATTCCGCCCCAACCCATGGTTGACTTGGGGCCTACGATTGGGCTGTACCAGCGCATCATTCGCGACAACGTACAGTTGCCTCCGGAACAGCAGTACGAGCACCTTGATGGCTCCTACTACATGCTCGGTTTCTCTTACAACGAGTCCACCAGTGAGCAGCGGGACGAAGTACTCGCGAAACAAGCCTTCTTGGACTTGATTCGGGTGTCGCCGGACTCCCAACTGGTCGACGCAGCCCAGTTGTTCCTGGGCAACATTGCCTTCGATAACAATGACTTCCCCGAGGCAATCGCCCGCTATAGCGCCGTCTACGACAAAGGTGATGAAGGCGCGTATTTCGACAACGCCATCTATCAACTGGCGTGGACCTACTACAAGCTCGCGGGCCCCACAACGAACGAGATCTCTATGGGCCGGCCTGCATATGGCCTGGCACTGGGCTTGTTCACCGACATCATGGACCGTGCGGATGTACTGATGGCGGAAGAGGGCCGCGAGAGTGCTTACGCCCCGGATGCCCTCAAGTACATGGCCATCTCGTTCTCCGACATCTCGGACTTTGACGAGGGGACTTCCGCACTGCAGTCGTCGCTTCGCCATTTTGAGACCACGTCTCCGCGGCGAGACTACGAGTGGGACATCCTCAATGAACTGGGCGAGACGCTGACCCAGCAGGCGCGCTTTGGCGAGGCCGTTGAGGTCTACCGCTACATGCAGGACGACCCACGCTGGACCCTCCGGCCTGAGAACCCATCGTTGATGTACAAGGTGGCGGAGCTACTCGCGTCGGGTATCGATGCGGACCAGGATGCCGCCTACGCCGCTGTTGTAGAGCTGACCGAACGCTACAATGACGACACCGATTGGTGGGCCGCTAACCGTAATAATCCCGATGCTCTCGCCGTTGCGCGGCGGTTTATTGAGGACTCCCTTGCAGACGTCGCGGTGGACTACCACACCCGTGCTCGCGAGAGTGGGGACGTCAACGACTACTTGGAAGCGGCTGATAAGTACCGTGAGTACCTGGAGAAGTTCCCGATTGCGGACGACTTCTATCAGAAGCAATTCTACTTGGCAGACGCCTTGTTTCAGGCCAAGGCCTACGATGACTCGTCCGACGAGTACGCGTCTTTGATTCGTTCTACGGACAATCATCCGTACGCGGACATTGGATTCCTGCGTATCGCAGAGGCCTCGCGCCTACGCATGGAACAGGCTGTTGAGGGTGCGCCGCTGGACGCCTTTGACGAGAGTGCGCGTGAACGTGCGGAGGCGGTTCAAGCGCCACTCTGGTCGGTTCCTGCTGCTGGCTTTATCGAGCGCATGGAGACGGCCTCGAGCGGATTCGAGTACCCAGTCTACGCGCTGTCCGCATGGCACGAAGACTTCATTGCCGGCCACACTGCGTTCAACGCGCATACTTTCCTTGAGCCTCCAGATGACGTGCAAGACGCTCCAGACTTGCGCGAAGTAGCCGAGATTAGGCGTCCAAAGTACGCATACATGATGGCTCAGGTCTACTACACTCACAACCAATTCGAAAAGGCCGAAGAGCTGATTCGAGCTGTGATTGCGGAAGACCGACGCTCGGTTGAAGCTGGCTACGCAGCTGGTCTTCACGTCAACATGTACACCTATCTAGGCGACCTCGGGCAGGTGCGTGAGCTCGCCAAGCAGTACCTCGTCGATATGCCAGGACCGCTCGATGGTCAGTCGCGAGACGACCTCATTGCAGGCTTAGCTGACACGCTGGAAGGGTCGACTTTTAAGGCGGCTCTTAATCTCGTCGAGACAGACCGTGAGGCGGCTGCCGAGGCTTTCTTAGCTTTCGTCGAAGAGTTTCCTGAGTCGCAGTACGCAAGCGTGGCGTTGTACAACGCTGCTAATAGCTACGACGTCGCGGGAAAGAGCGAGCGCGCTATCGAATTGTTCGAGCGATACGTCGCCGAGTACCCGGATAGTGAAGAAGCCCGTCGTCTGTACTTTCGGATTGCAGCAACGTACGAGTCTACGTTGGAACTCGACCAAGCCATTGGCTACTACGAGCAGCTCATCCGCAACTTCCCAGATGACCAGAATGCGGCAGATGCCCTATACAATGCGGCCTTCTTGAAGATCGGTCTAGGCCGTAACCAAGACGCAGCCGAAGGCTTTGAGCGCTACGCCACCCAATACCCGGACAAGCCAGACGCAGAAGAAGTGTTCTGGCGTGCAGCCGAGCAGTGGGAAGCAATCTCGCCCGATGCGGCCCAGACCTACTACCGCCGGTACTTGCAGCGCTTCGGTATGAACAACCCGGACCACGCGTTTGCGGCTAAGCAACGCCAGGCCGAGTTCTTCGACGAAGGCGGCGATACGCGTCGTGCCAGCGGAATCCGCGACGACATTATCGCTGACTACGACCGCATGGTCGCAGACGGCGTGGAAGTGGGCCAAATGGGTCGTCACTACGCAGCGGAAGCCGCATTCCGTGACATTCAATCTGAGTTCGACGCCTTCGATGCGCTGGTTCTTACCGGTGATGAGCAAGGCGATGTCGACCTCATCATTACCACCATGCCAGAGAAGATGTTGGCGTTCGAAGAAGCTGCCGCAGCATATGTAGGTAAGTACGGTGACTTTGAATACTCGACCGCCGCCCTGTTGCGGATTGGCCAGGCATACCTTCACTATGTGACGGTCGGGTACTCGATCGAGCCGCCTGCTGATCTTCCACCCGAGCTCGAAGATGCGTTCTTCGAAGCGTTGGAGACGAACGTCTACCCTCGGTTGGACAACGTGCAGGACAAGGGCCGAGCGCGCTTGCAGCGGGTCATCGACTTCGCCACCGAGCGCAAGCGCTACAGCGAGTACGTAGGCCAGGCCAAGACTGCGCTCAATGAGAGTGACCCGATCAACTACCCAGCAGACAAGACCGAGGTTCGGGGAGAGACCGAAGCATCCTCGGTCTTTGAACCTACGCCGATTCGGCCGGTTCCCGTCGAAGAAACCGAAGAAGGGGGAGAGTGATTATGCGTTCACCCACAGCGTTGCTCGCACTCGCACTCCTGGTCGGTTGTCCCAAGGCTCCGCCTGAGAATCCAAACAACGACCTGCTCAACGAGCCGGACGCACCGACCGTTACGGACGTGGTCGCCGAACAAAATGTGCCTATCGAACAGCGCATCAATGATGCCGTCGATTTGCTGGAACGGGGAGGGGACGAGTCCGTCACTCGGGCCAAAGAGATCTTGGAAGGTGTCCTCGTAGAAGAGCCTGACAATGCCGTTGCACACTTGGACCTGGGCATTGCTCACCAACGCCTAGGCAACATGTCTGAAGCGCGGATTAGCTACCAACGGGCATCCGATGCTGACTCTGAAAACGGCGACGCGTGGCTGTATTTGGGCCTTGCTCAGATGGCATCTGACCGCGAAGACCTTGGTTTGGCAACGATTCGGTCTGGTATCCGTCGGGCTCCCGACCATAATGGCCTTCGTGCAGCGCTTGTTCAAGCGCTACGCGAGAGTGGTGAGCTGGATGAAGCCATTGCCGAAGCCCGAGAAGCGCTGAAGTTCAACTCCAACAACTTGGCTCTCTACAACAACCTAGGGTTGGCGTACATGGACAAGGGAGACCTGGAACTGGCCAAGTTCGTTTTCCGAAAGGGAATCGACGGAGTTCCAGAGGGGCGAAATGACGCCTGGCTGCACACCAACCTTGGTCGGACATTCCTCATTGAAAACGATCTGACTACAGCGCGGTTTTACTTAGAAAAGGCTGTAGAGTTCGACCCCAATGGGATTCCTGGTTTGGTGTACCTGTCACAGGTCTACCTGGATGACCGCAACTTTGCTGATGCGCTTCCATTATTGGAGCGCGCTTACGCCGCCGACCCTACCAATCATGGGGTGATGGTGAACCTTGGCGTGACTTACCGGGGTGTCGAGCGCTTTGATGATGCCGAGCGGCTCTACAAAGCTGCGCTGACAGAAGACCCCGCTAACGTCGAGCCGCAGTTGAACTTGGCTATCTTGGTAGGCGACTACCTCAAGGACTATGAGCGCGCAATTACCCTGCTTGAAGGGTATGTTGAGCGTGGCGGAGATGAGTCGGCTGCTGCCGGTGAGTATATCTCCGACTTTGAAAAGGAGAAGCGTCGTGCTGCGCGTCGTCGTCAGGCAGATGCGGATGCCGAGGCCCGTGATGCAGAGCGCCTTCGTCGCGAGGAACTGCTGCGAGAAGCAGAAGCAAGTGCGCCAACCGCACCCGCGGGGCCAGAGAGCCCTCCGACTGAAACCCCAGCACCGAGTACTCCATGAAGATTCGTCCCACCCTTCGTTGGGCAATTCGCTTGGTCGCAGTCGTTGGCTTGGCTAGCGTGCTGTCTATGCCCGACACTGCAGATGCAGAGCGTCGCATGGTGTTTGAGGTGACAGAGGTCGAAGGTGAGGTGCAGCGACCACAAGTCTCGGTGCTCATCACACGTCAGAATCTCAATGACCCCTATGACCTAGAGCTCAAAGAGAGCTTCTTGCCCAAGATTGTTGAGGCTCTCGATGAGGCTCCTTTCTAGAGGGGTGCGCCATTTGGTGCTGGTGATCGCTGTGACCGGCACGGCTACAGCATCCGACGAGCTGAATTCGGTGTTGGCACTTCAGCTGAGTCCTGATGTCGTATGAGGTCAGGTTCAGCACCCAGCTTGCGCGTTTTTCGCTTCTGGGAATACAGTGACACAAGAAACGTCAACATCGCTGGAACGTAGTTCCTTAGCCAAGATTGTCGTAGGTCGGACGTATCTTTTAAACTAGTTTTCCGGCACTTGTCGATTCCTTGACGAACCGATTCCCACAGGACGGGTCAATCCATCCGAACCCAGCGAGGGTCGTGTCAGCCAAGCTCTGACACGCTCCTCACAATCCCTCAATGACGTGATCAGGGCGAACGAGTAAGGATGCCCGGGTCACAGAGTCGAAGCACGGCGTTGCGTTCAGCAACTCCATTTCCCCAAGCTTCGACCTATACAAAGTTTTTCTGGAGGCATGATAAATGGTCAATCCCGTAGAGATGTTCATGGAAGGCGGGTTCTTCATGATCCCAATTCTGTTCTGCCTTGTGATCGCAATGGCGATTGCGTTCGAGCGGATGTTCTTCATCATCTTCCGCGCGAATATCAACTCCACCGCGTTCATGGCGCAGGTGCAGAAGTTGATCATGGCGAACAACATCGACCGTGCCATCAAGCTGTGCAACGCCGAGCCTCACGCTGCTCTGCCGCGCGTCGTTAAGGCTGGTCTCACCCGTGCCAACCGCAAGCCGGAAGAGATTTCCAACGCTGTTGATGAAGCCACCCTTGAGGTCGGCCCGAAGCTCAACAAGCGCACTGGCTACCTCGCCATGCTCGCCAACGTCGCAACGCTTCTTGGCCTGCTCGGAACCATTTTTGGTCTCGTGGCAGCGTTCAAGGCTGTTGCCGTCGCATCGGCCGACCAGAAGCAAGCAATGCTCGCTGCTGGTATCTCCGTTGCTATGTACACCACGGCTGGTGGTCTGATGGCCGCTATTCCGACTCTCGTCCTTCACTCCCTGATCGTCGCTCGCACGAACAAGGTCCTGGACGATGTCGATCAGTACGGTCTGAAGACGGTCAACCTGTTGACCGCACGCCGCGAAGGCACCCTGAAGGAAGCCGCACAGGCCTAATTGGCCGCGTGCACGCGGTGGGCCAATCTGGCTCACCGCTCCTGCCTTTCCCGTCTCACTGACTGGAGCCCATTGTGGCTATAAAGAAGAAACGCGCTGCAGACTCTCAAGAGCTGGACTTGATCCCGATCATGAACATGGTCACGATCTTGATTCCATTCCTCCTGATGGCCTCCTCGTTTGTAAATCTCGCCGTCATCGACTCGACGTTGCCTGCCATTGGCGCGCCGACCGAGGCCCAAGACGAGCCCGACACTCCGCCGTTGAACCTCAAGGTGCTTGTCACCTCGGAAGGGTTCACCATCGCGACGGATGTAGCGGTGCTCCCCTCTGCGGGTAGCGACGGTCCGACAGTTCCTTGTCGCCAGTCTGGATGCCCCGGCATCGAGAGCTACGACTTCGAGGCACTGACGACACTGTTGTCGACCATCAAGGACGAGTACTCCCATGAGGAGAACGTCATCTTGGTGCCTGAATCCCACATCCGGTACGACATCATCATCATGACGATGGACGCTACTCGTGAGGATGCGACGCAGAAAGAGCAGTACACGGACCCGAACGGTGTGTCGTCCATGCGCGACAAAGAACTTTTCCCCTACGTCGTCATTGCTGGCGGCGGTCAATAAGCGGGAGCTATTATGGCTAGAAAATCTACACGTCGCAACGGCGGTAATGAAGGTCTGAACATCACTTCGATGATGGATATCATGACCATCATCCTGATCTTCCTGCTCAAGTCTTACTCTACCGAGGACATCTCGGTGACACCGTCTGCGGACCTTGTGGTGCCCATCTCCTCTGCGGAGAAGGCCCCGAAGTTGGCAGTCCAGGTCGTGGTAAGCAAGAGCCAGATTCTTGTTGACGGCGTTGCTGTCATGTCGCTGGGAACGGCGACTGATCCTGTGTCTGGTGCCGAGGTTCCCTCCATCCCGGCAGACGAGAAGCAGGGTCAAATGATCCAGAAGCTCTACGAGAAGCTGCTCACCAAGGCCGAGACGGCCAAGACCCAGGCTCAGCGTACTCAGCGCGAAGACCTGGAGTTTAAGGGTGAGATCTTGTTGCAGTGCGACAGTACTCTGCCGTTCTCGCTAATTCGCGAGGTCATGTACACGGCCGGGCAGGCGCAATTCAGTAACTTCCGCTTTGTCGTCATCAAGGGCGGCGGCTGATTCAGCCGTTGCTCTGAACCGCGACCCGGGGGCTTGCCTCCGGGTTTTTTTGGTTTTGGGCACCCTCGCAGAATGCAATGTCTGTACTCAAGCGGACGGCTTTTGGTCCGATGCTTGTATCGAGCGCGGCGGTGGCCTTGTCATTGGTTACAGAGGCGCCTATCGTAGACGAGTAGGATTTCTGATTTGTGCCACCGCAGTGGCCCGCAGAGATCGAATCCAGGCGGAACCGGAACATGAATTCATCCAAATCTCATACCAGACGGTTCGCCTGCTCTCGCAGAAGCGAGTGCCTAGACATCGAACCGTTCCCGCGCAATGGTGTCTCACACGGTGGGTGGCATGGCCACTCCCTGTTCCTCCCCTCCCAGAGGCGTTAGATGGCGGCGCAAGCACAAGCCAAGAAAGTACTTCGCATTGGCATCATTCAGGACGGCAAAATCGTCCAAGAACGGTTGGTCAAGGCGGGTGAGCGCGTTTCCGTTGGAGACGGCGCCGACAATACGTTTGTCTTTCCGAAGACACGTCTTCCTTCAACGTTTGAGCTGTTCCGTGTGACGGATGACGGCTACTGTCTTGCGTTTACCGAAGAGATGAAGGGAAAGATCTCTTCTGGTGGCGCCGTTGTTGGACTCGACAAGCTGCGGTCCGACCCTACGGTCACCAAAGAAGGCGATGAGTGGCGATTGCCGCTCACCCAACAGGACCGTGGCAAGGTCAGTGTTGACAACGTCACCGTGCTGTTTCAGTTCGTCGCACCCCCACCGGTACAGGCGGTCAAGCCTCTCGCCGCCATGGACTTCCGGCCTCGGCTGTTCGAAGAGGATGATCCCGTCTTCCTTGGTGCCATGGCTGTGTTCACCGGCCTGGCCGCTGTGTTGATGATTTGGGTGTGGAATGCGCCTCCGCCCCGCCAGCTCACGATGGAAGAGATTCCTGACCGGTTCACCCAGCTAATTTTGGATCCGCCCGAAGTCATCGAGACGACAGAGCTGGAGACCGACTTGGTGGACCCAAATCAGAAGGCCGAAGTTGAGCCCCAGCCAGACGGTGAGACGCCAGAGCCGGAGCCGAGTGAGCAGCCGCAAGACCAAGAGCCAGCCAGTGACTTGCAGAAGGCCCAGCAGGCTTCGGATGCTGCTGCGGAAGTCATGCAGCGTTCGCTCATGATCATGGCAATCACCACTGCTGGTGACAATGGTGAGGGGGTCGCTGCCGACCTCTTTGCCAACGGAGACTCTGGTATCGGTGACTTGGACGCAGCATTGCGGGAAGTCGGCGGTGTTGAAGTAGCTACCGCTACGCCGCAAGGGCAGCGCGGTGGAGCAGGTGTTGGCAACGAGGACGTAGACATCGGCGACCTGGCGGGTGTGAAGGGCGGCTCGACCACTGTCGACGCCGGTCCTGAAGTTCAAGTTCAAGGCGAAGTCAACCTAGGCTCCGGCCAGATTGACGAGGGCATTGGTGATGCAGAGTCTGTCCGTCAGGTTGTGCAGAGCAACTTTGGCCAGCTTCAGTATTGTTACGAGCAACAACTGCGTGCGAATCCTAGTCTCGCAGGCCGAGTGGAAGTGGAGTGGTTCGTGCGTGACCGGCGTGTCACAAGCGCAACGGTCTTTGCGAACACTACGTCGAACGCGGCCTTGGGCGAATGCATCGTTGGCAAGATCCGACGCTGGCGCTTCAGTACGGAAGTCGAGGGCGAGATTCTCTACCCGTTTGTCTTCTCGCCGAAGGGTTGAAAAGTGGCTATCCGGGCAGGATTTCAGGTTTGTTGAGAAATCTATGATGGATTCAAGAGCCTGTGGTGTCAAACCAAGAGCAACCCGAAGCTTGCGCCCAACAAAACCGACTTTGCGTCGGGGTGTTGACGCAAGGCCGTCCGGAGAGGTATCCAAGTGCTCATGAAGACCTTTTTCAATACGAGACGCAGTAGCGTGTCGTTCGTTCGGCTCGGCGGCGCCATCGCCATCGCGCTTCTTGGACTCACCCTGACCACGAGCACCGCGTTCGCCCAAGACGGCGAAGTGGGTGTGGTTGGTGACCTTGAGCGAACCGCGAGCACGACTCCCGAAGAGAAGATGGACTACGCCTCTGCGGCGAATACCGAAGTCGACGAAGTCGTCAAGGCTATCACCAAGTTGGTTGAGGCAGCGCGTCGTGATTCCGACGTTGAACAGCTTCAGTGTTTGAACAACAAGCTGACCGCGGTCCGTGCACTGCGCGGCGTGAGTGAGTCGGCCGAAGATGCCATGCAAAAGCGCCTTGAAGCTGGCGACTTGGAACGAGCCGATCACGAATTCCGGAAAATTGCCGTCGCTTTGGCCAAGGCCCGTCAGCTGATGGCTGAGGCTGAACGTTGCACGGACAGCGGCGCTTTGCGGGACGGTTCGACTACTTTGGTGGTTGAAGGCGGTGAAGTTGGGTCTGATGAAGACACAAAGGCTCCAGACTTCCCGGTTGAGTACGATGTCAGTTTTGACCCGCCCGACGCGAGCCCTTTCTTCTAGACGTGGAACCCTCGCGCATGTACGCCTCATGGCTTAAGGGTCGCCGCCGCGCGCCTACGTTTTCCCCCGGGCAAGAGTGGATTTAGCTTGATGACCGTCGCCAACATCCCAAATCGCTGGAGCATCGCCGCTTGTGCGATTCTCGGTGTCTCATCGTTGGCTGTTGCCGACCCGGGCGACCACATCCGAATCGGTGATGCAACCATCACGCCGTCACTCGATGTAGGTCTTGAGTACCGCACCAACCCACTCCGCTTGGAAGCGAATTCGCTTCCCGGCGTCAATATGCGCATTGCGCCGCGTGTCGAGATGACCCTTGAGAGTCAAGAGGTCGACCTCCGTATCGGTGGCGACTACCAGCTCATCAAGTTCTTCTCCGAACGGCTGACCAACCTGGACCGGTTCAACCAGTTTAACGTTGACGCGGGCGTTGATGTACTGAAGGACCAAGTCATCGGCTTCCGGTTCTCGGACCGCGTGGGTATCGACAGCAATCCGTCTGGTGACCAGACTGGTAGCTATCACACACAGTTCCGAAACCGGTTTGACGGTGCTTCCGTCATTCGTGTTGGGCCCACACTAGCGTTCACGTTGGGTGGCTTCTATCGCGTGGACAGCTACCGGGTTCCCGAAGTCTTTGATGACACGGGGCGCTTGCGAGCCTTCAACTTCCGTGACTCGTATGGGCCGACTTGGTCAGCCGATTGGACGTTCTTTCCAAGAACTGCAGTCGTATACTTTGGTTCCTACGACATTCAGCGTTGGGGAGCGACCTGCATCTCTACGGGCAATAGCCAGCAGCCCTTAGGGTCGTCTCTGGCACTGCCGGACAACAACCACCTTAAGATGCAGGCAGGTCTTCGTGGCCGCATCACCGAACGGATGACGGTTGTTGTGACGGGTGGCTACGGTTCAGGCCGCTACCTGGAAGAGTCGGTTGACGGCTGTGAGGACTCCAACGAAGATGCCTACGCGCAAGACGTGAAGGGTATCGACAACCTGCTCGTCACCACCCAGATTCAGTATGACTTTGGTGTAGGGCAACGTGTTGCAATTGGGTACCGCAAGGACTTCATTGATTCCTGGTTCACCAATTACACCGCATTCAACGAGTTGTACGGAACCTACACCGGTCGGCTGGGGTCCCGCTTTGGACTCTCCAGTGGCGTCCGCATGCGGTTCGAGAACCATTTTGGCCAGGAATCACGTGCCGACATTCGCCTTCAGGCGAACGGTGACCTGACCTACTACTTCCAAGACTACGCGTCCGTGACTACAGGCGCTGCTTGGATTCAACGCGCCACGAGCGACGTAGTGGACCAAAGCCTTGAATTCGACGACGTGAATATCCACTTGTTGGCTACCTTCACCTACTGATTGGCATGGACGGGGCAGTTGAATGCCCCTCTGCTAATGTCCTCGTCGCAATTGTTTGTCTAGCTTTGCCCATCTGGGATGGGATTCGAAGTGCATGCCTGGCTCGCAGTTCTTTGCTGCCACTCATGCATGGCGTGGTGCGAGTGTGGGCGGGCCAACACGGTCAGATTCAACCGCGCGCTGACGCTGCTTGTCCGTGCGAACCGACGTGCTCGGGGCGCTGTTTGATGTCGGGATTCAGGCGTTGTGCGCCATTCGCGCATTGGTTCTAGGTACCTCCTCGATTTCCTGCATTAGACGGAAACGACGGACGGATCTGGATTTCGATCCAGCCGACTCTTAGAACCTACTCGAAGGGTGGGCCTGACGCGTCAAGAGGTGCTAGGTTCCGCACAATGAGTACCTCAGTCACTACTACTACGTCCGCTGTCGCCACTCGCTTGAACTCGATTGTCGGTGAACGCCGCTCCGAGCTCGCGCTTTTAGGAGTGTCGCTTGTTCTCACGTTTGCCCTTGTCAGTTTGGCTGGTGCGGACGCCCACGACCCTACCGTCTTTCAGACGGGCTCTGGACGTGTGACCAATCCCTGCGGAACGTTGGGGGCACATGTGGCCCACATCCTACGTGCCGGCTTTGGACTTGGCGCCTGGGGAATCGTCTTGCTTTTGAGCGTGACGATGGTTCGGCTCGCTGGCAGAACTGTGGCTGACTGGCGCCGTTGGCTGGGTGCGCTCATCACTTACAGCGCCGTGCTCGGGCTCATGCATGTTGTGTTGGGTGAGATCGCTGGCTACCCCGCAGGCGGAGCACTTGGTTCCACCTTCGGTGGGGGTATCCAGGGTGTCGCTGGCTATTGGGGGGCGCTGTTCCTCTTATTTGGCGTGCTTGTACTCGGTGGTACCGCATTGTTCCGTGTTCGATGGCGGGGCGTTGCAGCTGCGCTTGTTGAAGGCGTGGAAGCCCGTGGCCCGGTCGTCCGCGATGCCGGAAGTCGCGCGGTCTCGGGTGCAGGCCAGTTCGGCGCTCGGGCTGCCAAGGGCACAGCGTCGGCATCGTGGGCCGCGATTGTTGCCGGGAGCCGCAGTGTCGGGCGTACCTTGGCTCGTATGTGGGACTCGGTCCGTGGTGGAGACGCCGGTGAGTGGGAAGTCGAAGAGGTAGAAGACACTTTCGACCCCAGCACATTTGGTGGAGAAGCAGACGGGATTGATCCGAACCTTGGTTACCGTCCTTTCGAGGCCGTCCACGCGACGAGTGTAGATGGAGAGGCGGAGACCATCATTCGCGAGACTCGACCTCGGCAGCGTCCAAGCGCTGTGGCGGTCGGTGCTCCAGCACCACGTCGTATTGTGGCTGGTCCTCAGCAGCCCGCAGTGCACGCTGCACCCGAGCCCATGGGTGAGGGGAGTGACCTGCTGGACATGTTCCCATCCTTCGATGAGCGCAACGCTCGCCAAGCCGTGAGGCCGAAGCCTCGTCGTCGGTCGAAGCCGGTTGCTTCGGTGTCGAGTATGCCCGAGGCAAAGGCTGTAAACGCGTCTGAACCATCCGTGGTCATGCCGGAAGTGGGTGCAACAACAGAGCAGGTTCAGCCCAATGCAAGGGCCGCCTCTTCCCTTGTGATCCACATACCGCCCTCGGTTTCGTTGGCGACACCCAGTGTGTCAGTGCAGTCTCCATCTGTAGTTGGGCATGCTGTGCCGTCAGCACGGGCGACCCCAATACAGACTGCCCAGCGTCCAGTAGTAGCGGCTCCAGCGACGGCAACGCCGGCCGTGCATGCCGCGTCACGACGCGTGCAGCTCGAGCGTGGTGACTCTCATTACTCACAGCCTGTCTCGACTCAGAAAGTGACGCCGCAGCCCATAGTTACGGCTGCGCCTGTCGTTTCACCCCCGGTGTCCGCTGTTCTCCCAGTAGCCTCGCCAGCAACCCCACAGGCACCAGCGACGCCGGCCATCTCGCCTGCGGTTGCACGCTCGGTCGTGGTTGCACCTGCACCTGTCGCCGTGGCCCCTTCGGCTCCCGTAGTCGTGGTGCCGAAGGTTACCAGCGCTTCAACAGCGCCCGTGGCGGTCACGGCTCCAGTGGCCGCGCCCGTCTCTCCAGCTACAGCCCCTTCGGTTCCAGTAGCCGCGCCTGTCGCTTCGCTTGCGGTCCCTGAATCAGTACCCGTCGCATCGGTAGCCCCGCCTGCATCTCCAGTTGCCGCACCCGTCGCATCGGTAGCCCCGCCTGCATCTCCAGTTGCCGCGCCCGTCGCATCGGTAGCCCCGCCTGCACCTCCAGTTGCCGCGCCCGTCGCATCGGTAGCCCCGCCTGCATCTCCAGTTGCCGCGCCCGTCGCATCAGTAGCGCCCCCTGTACCTCCAGTTGCCACGCCCATCGCATCAGCAGCACCTCCAGTTGCCGCGCCCGTCGCGCCCGTCGCGCCCGTCGCGCCCATCGCACCAGTAGCGGCCTCTGTGGCTCCAGTAGTCGCTGCCGTCGCACCACCTGCTACGCCACCCGTCGCTGCGGCCACAGTGCCGCCGCCGGTCGTCGTGCCCGCTCCACGCGTCACGCCGCCAGCAGCATTCGTCCCTTCACATCCTGAACCTGTCGCCGCCTCGACAGCACCTGTCGCCCCCGTTCCAGCACCAATCGGTGCCGCGGTCCCGGCGATGGGCGATGTTCCACGCCCGACAACTGCGAGCATTCGTGGCGCTGGAATCACGGTTCATCGTGCAGCGTACTTGGACGACCAGAAGGTCGAAGACAACGGTGAGGCGGTCGTAGAGGAGAAGAAGAGCTTCCACCTACCCACGCTGCGCCTGCTCGATGAAGTCCCGTATCAGGACACTGGAATCGACGAAGAAGAGCTGCGTGAGATGGCGGCGACTGTTGAAGAGAAGCTGTTGAGCTTCAAGATTGGTGGTGAGGTCACTGCCGTTCGACCAGGTCCAGTCGTAACCATCTTTGAATTCGAGCCAGCACCTGGCATCAAGGTGTCCCGCATCGCCGGGTTGTCCGACGACTTGGCCATGGCGCTGCGCGCCGTCAGGGTTCGCATTGTTGCGCCCATCCCCGGAAAGGGCTGTGTGGGCATCGAGATTCCGAGCGCGAAGCGCCTGACCATCTACCTTCGGGAAGTGCTCGCCAGTCCTGCATTCAAGGAGTGCCACGCAGCGTTGCCATGCATTCTAGGCAAGGACGTTGGCGGCAAGCCAGTCATTGGTGACTTGGCCAAGATGCCTCACTTGCTCATCGGTGGAACAACCGGTGCGGGTAAGTCGGTTGGGGTCAACGGCATGCTGATGAGCATGCTGTACACGTCATCGCCTGATGACCTGCGCATGCTTCTCATCGACCCGAAGATGCTTGAATTCGAGATGTATGAAGGCATTCCGCATCTGCTTCATCCCGTCGTCACAGACCCGAAGCGTGCAGCAACGGCGCTGGCCTGGGCGTGTCGCGAGATGGACAATCGCTACGAGATTCTTGCGCGATGGGGCACGCGAAACATTGTCAGCTTCAACAAGAAGCGCGAGAAAGAAATCGAGTCATGGAACGCGGAACGTGCTCGCAAGTACGCACCAAAGGACTGGATGGAGTGCGACGGACTCCCCGAGCCTCCGAAGCACATGCCGTACATTGTCATTGTCATCGACGAGCTCGCGGACCTGATGATGGTCGCCAGTAAGGAAGTGGAAGAGTCCATCGCACGAATCGCTCAAAAGGCGCGTGCCTGCGGCATTCACCTCATCGTAGCCACCCAGCGGCCGTCGGTGGATGTTGTCACCGGTCTGATCAAGGCCAACCTTCCGACTCGGATCAGCTTCCAGCTACGTACCCGCATTGACTCGCGTACGGTCTTGGACGCTGCCGGCGCCGAAGCCCTACTCGGTCGTGGTGACATGCTGTACTTGCCACCAGGAACCGGAAACCTCGTGCGCTGTCATGGTGCTTTTGTGTCTGACGAAGAAGTGGCTCGCGTCACTGACTTCCTGCGAGCGCAGGATGAGCCCGACTACATTGGCGACATCACGGACGAGAGTAAGAACGCTAATGGTGTCGATGAGGACGAGAAGGACGAGTTGTACGACCAGGCTGTGCAAATCGTCATCAATGCCGACAAAGCATCGACGTCTATGGTGCAGCGTCACCTCAAGATTGGGTACAACCGCGCCGCTCGAATCATTGATTACATGGAGGCTTCTGGCGTGATCGGTCCTGCCGACGGCGCCCGCCCCCGTGAGGTCCTGTAGCAGCGTTAGGTCACCGACAGTAAGTGCGGTGAAGGTACAGGCCGTGTGAACGTATAGACACACGACACGGCAGCCGACCCCAACGGCTGCACTTCGAACATGACTCTGGAGATTCTCATGATGGCACGCACGGCCCTGTCGCTTGCGCTCAGCTTGCTCATTCCCGCCGCCGCAATGGCAGACAGCCCTGCTACGGTGGAAGAGGCGATTGCCGCCGTTGAAGCCAAGTACAGTGACGTGAATGTGATGAACGCCCAGTTTGTCCAGACCGTACGCAACCCGATGTTTGGAGACGATGTGCAGTCGGGTGAAGTCACCCTCGCCCGTCCCTCAAAGATGCGGTGGAACTTCGGTGATGGCGCACGGCAGTTCGTCACCAATGGCTCGACCATGTGGATTTACACCCAAGCCGAAAACCAAGTGATTCAGTACGACGGGTTCACCGCAACTGCTGGTGGTGCCGAGTCGTTGCTGTCCTCTCTGGACACGCTTGATGAGTTGTACAACGTGAGCCTGGTGTCGTCTGACCCCACAGTGCTGACCTTGGAGCCCAAGGACGAAGGGCAGTTTAAGACGGTCACGCTGACGCTGAATGCTGAGCTGCTTGTAGACAAGGTCGCCATTGTCGATGCCTACGATAGCGTCACCGAAATCGACTTTGAAGGTATGCAATTGAACCTTCCGACGCCGGACAGCCTGTTCGTCTTTGACGTCCCCGATGGTGCAATTGTTGTAGACGCAGGCACGCTGTAGAGCGTCCCTCGGGTGCAAAGTAGGCACGTAGGGCTCGGCCGCGCTATTGGCGGCCTTCGCTCTAGGAGCCAGCCATGAAGCAACGCGTGCACCTCGTTAGTCTCGGATGCCCAAAGAACCGGGTCGACTCAGAAGTCATGGTCGGCTCGTTAATGGAGGGCGGCTACGAGTTTGTGGATGCTGCAGATGACGCGGACGTCATTGTGGTCAACACCTGCTCGTTCATCCAGCCAGCGACCGAAGAGTCCATTGAGACTGTGCTGGACATGGCCAAGTTCAAGACAGAAGGCAAGTGCAAGAAGCTCGTCGTCACCGGGTGCATGGTCCAACGCTACGGAACATCGCTGGAAGGTGAACTACCCGAAGTTGACCACTTCCTCGGCACCGGCGAGTACCACCGAATCCGTGACGTGCTCGACGCACGCGACTCGGCAACGCCAAAGTCCTTCGTAGACGTTCCTATGTACATTCACGACGAGATGGCTCCACGGGTCAACTCATGGTCGCAGTGCAGCGCCTACTTGAAGATCAGCGAAGGCTGCAATCATAAGTGCGCCTTTTGCATCATCCCGCAGCTGCGCGGTGTGCTTCGTAGCCGTACCATCGAGTCCCTAGTGACCGAGGCCACCGCTCTTGCCATGCAGGGTGTCGTGGAACTGAACCTGGTCAGCCAGGATTCGACCGCCTACGGCAAGGACCTAGGTACCAAGACGGGACTGGGCGACCTGCTTCGTGCGTTGGCCAAGGTCGACGGTATCCAGTGGATTCGCCTGCACTACGCATACCCCATCGGAATTCCAGACGGCCTTCTCGAAGCCCTTCGTGACGAGCCAAAGGTTGTTCCGTACCTGGACATGCCGCTGCAACATGCCTCTGGCCCCATGCTCAAGGCCATGCGCCGTGGCGTGAAGCGGGCAGGGCAGGAACGCATCCTCGAGCGCATCCATCAGGCCGTGCCAGACGTCAGCATGCGCACCACGTTCATCGTTGGCTTCCCAGGCGAGACGGACGAGGACTTCGCCGAGCTGTGCGACTTTGTTCGCGACCAAGAGTTCGATCATGTGGGCGTGTTCACGTACTACCAGGAAGACGGAACGCCAGCGGCCCTGCTTCCCGACCAGGTAGACGAAGACGTCAAGGTGGCTCGCCAGGCAGAGATCATGCGCATCCAAGCCGAGATCAGCCGCAAGAAGCTCCATGCACACGTTGGAACGGTCTTGCCAGTGCTCATCGAAGGCACTGCCGAAGAGTCCGAGCTGTTGTTGCGGGGACGCACCTGGTTCCAGGCCCCGGACGTCGACGGTCAGGTCTACATTAATATGGCCCCGGAAGATGTTGAGATTGGCCAGATTCGCGCCGTGCGCATCACCGAAGCCGGCGACTACGACTTGGTCGGCGAGGTTGTCGGGACCCTCTCGGCGTGACGAAGTCGCTGTCTTTTGTGCTACCCGCCTTCAACGAGGCGGAGAACATCGCCAGTGCTGTTCAGCGCTGTGTGGATGTTGGACGCACCCTCGACGTGCCGTTCGAGGTCATTGTTGTGGACGACGGCTCTCGTGATGCGACCCGTCGAGTGTTGTGTACACTGACCAGCAAAGACGCGGCGGTGCACTCGATTCACCATCCGCAGAATCGTGGCTATGGCGCGGCGCTTCGAACGGGCTTGATTGCCGCCAAGATGGACCGCGTGTTCTTCACGGACGCCGACCTACAGTTCGATGTTGCCGAGATTGCTCTTCTCCTGCGTCACTCAGACCGCTTCGGCATTGTTGCTGGGTACCGTCATCCGCGGCGTGACCCGCTGAGCAGACGTCTGCTCGGCTACGGCTGGTCGCGACTGGTGGGAGCGCTGTTTGATCTGAATGTGCGAGACGTCGACTGCGCCTTCAAGGTCTTCGACCGCCGCATCTTCGACCGCTTTGACTTGCGCAGCGTGGGAGCCCTGGTCAACACCGAGATTTTGGTCCGCGCACGGGCAGATGGTGAGCGCATTCTACAAGTTCCCGTCACCCACTTTCCTCGGGTCTCTGGAGAGCAGAGCGGGGCCTCGCCTCGGGTCATCATCAAGGCTCTGCGAGAGCTTGCCGAGCTGCACAGCGACTTACAGGAACAGACCCAACGGGCGCGTCTACGGGGCTTCACTCGCGCGTAGGTGGGCGAGGGCTGCACTTAGCTGCCGGTCTTGGTCCAAGCGGTCGGCGGGGGCAATGTCCCAGGGGACGAACTCGCGCGGCAGGTCGTCTGGATCAAGGGCATCGACCAACTCTAAGAGTCGGGCACGTTCGGTGGCATCCGATTGCTCTTGCACGGCCTGCCGCAGCGCCTGAAGTGCAGACAGCGAGTCGTCCATGCGCACTGGGATGTCTGCTAGGCGTCCGACCTCGGCGGCCACGGGTGTTCCGGACGGGGTGTAGTACAGCGATGTGGTGAGCTTTAGAGCACCGCCGTCACGGGTCTCAAAGAGGACCTGGACAGAGCCTTTGCCGTAGCTGTCTACGCCTACAAGAGTGGCCCGGCCGGTGTCTTGCAAGGCACCGGCCACGATTTCACTCGCAGAGGCGGACATACCGTTGATCAGCACGACTACGGGGACATCCGCTGGGATGCCTCCGGGTGTGGCGCTGTGGACTTCTTCGGACTCGGTTCGTCCTCGTGTGGAGACGATGGGACCGTCGTCCAAGAACAGATCAGCGATGATGACGGCTTCGTCTAGCACGCCGCCTGGATTGTCTCGCAAGTCCAAGATGACACCCGCCGTGGCACCTTCGGCACGCAGTCCCATGAGTGCTTCGGTGACAGCCTCGCCAGAACCCTTTTGAAAGTGCATGAGGCGGACGTAGGCGACATCTCCGAGAGCAGCGGCCTCGACGGGATCTGTGACGATTCGGTCTCGGATGACTTGAATGACCTGAACGTCTTCGGTGCCTTCACGCAGGATACCGATATCAACGGGTTCTCCACGTGGTCCATGGAGTAGCTCTGTGACGGCGGGGTCAGGCATATTCACGAGTGAGATGCCGTCGGCAGATACCATGATGTCCCCAGCGAGTAGGCCTGCGCGTTCGGACGGCCCACCCGCGAAGACGCGCTCAATACGCACACCTTCGGGAACTATCGATGTCTCCAGACCCACGCCTTCGTAGCTACCTTCGGTGCTGGACATCAACCGGCGTGTCTCTTCCGGGGTGAGCCAGCGAGTGTGTGGGTCCAGGTCCGCAGTCATGCCGCGAATGGCCGCGGTAACGAGGTCGTCAGGGGCAACATCATCGACGTACCGGCTCTCGATGATGGTAATGGCCTGGGCCAGCGTGTCCAAGGACGCGTACGGGTCTGTGGCTCTGTCGGCGGCCCAGCTTCCGGTGGCAGAGCCGAGAAAGAGGCCCGAGCCCATCAAGCCAGCAACGAGCATCGTTGCAGTAGCGGTGCGCATGCGTTTCATGCCGTGTCCGTCCGGGAGGGCGCGGCGAATTCACCGCTGGGTTCGGGCAAGTCGACCCACGTGACATGGGTCGGTTCGGTGCCGAAGAAGGTGGCACCCACACGCTTGAAGCGCTCGACATGGTCGGTCACCAAGAAGCGAATGCTTCGGTTGGTGTCGTCTCCGGGGCCAAGCTCCTTGAGAACAACATTGGCGGTCTCTTGGGCGCTATCGACAAGTGTGACGTCTGGCAGGGCCTCTGCGATGACGGAACTCAAGAGCGGGTAGTGGGTGCAGCCAAGAATCGCGGTGTCGACCTGTCCGCGCAGGCCGCCCAGGTAGTGCTCGGCAACGCCCCGGGGAACGTCGCCAGTCACCCAGCCTTCTTCAGCGAGTGGCACGAGCAGAGGACATGCGACAGGAATCACCGTCACACCCGCATGAGCCGCGGCGAGACCCCGCTGGTACGCTCCGCCAGCAATGGTTCCTTCGGTGCCGAGGATAGCGATAGCGCCTGTCTTGTGGACCTTTAGGGCCGCCGAGACACCCGGCGTTACCACACCGAAGACCGGCACGCCTACGGCTTGGCCGGCGCGCTGCAGGGCGTCCATAGCCCAGGTCGTTGCTGTATTGCAGGCAATGACGATGGCGCCAACGTCCTGCTCGTACAGATAGCTGGCGACCCGAAGCGAGTAACGAATCACCGTCTGCGGCGACCGGGTACCGTATGGCACGCGTGCGGTATCGCCCAAATAGACCAAGTCGTGGCCAGGCAGCGCGTCTGCCAGAGTCCGTAGAACGGTCAGCCCGCCAATTCCCGAGTCGAACACACCAATGCGCACTGGCCCTCCATCGCCCATGCGTAACCCGCATGGGGGTCGTAGCTTCCGCGATAGGGAGGTACGCGGAGGTCGTATGGACATTGCTGTCTACGGTGGAAGCTTCAACCCGCCGCACATCGGTCACGCCTTGGTGGCCAGCTGGCTGCACTGGACCGCGCGTGCGGATGAAGTCTGGCTGTTGCCGACCTACAACCATGCCTTCGGTAAGCAGATGGCCCCTTGGAGTCAGCGCGTTCTTTGGTGCGAAGCGCTGGCTGAGAGCTTGGGGCCTGCTGTTCGCGTCTGTACCATTGAGTCTGAGCTCCCGACGCCGTCGTACAGTATCGACACCCTCAATGCGCTTGCGAAACGGCATCCCGAGCATCGCTTTCGCCTCGTCATTGGCAGTGACAACCTGTTGGTTCTCGACAAGTGGAAGGCATGGGACGAGATTGCTGCGTCCTACGCGCCAATTGTCGTGGGTCGTGCTGGCTATCCATCGCCTGAGGGCGCGGTCGTCTTCCCAGAGATTAGCTCCACTCGTATTCGCGGCATGCTCGCCGCCGGTGAAGACGTGTCACCCTGGGTTCCGTCCGTCGTTCTCGAACAGATGGCTGACGGCGTGTACAGCTAGAACAAAGGTGGGAAGGGGATGATGCCGTATCCCTGCCCTGCGGTTCCACCACCCGAGAAGACCACAGCACCATGGGCAGGGTGGATTCCGAACGCCGGTTGTGCCCCAGAGCCGGTGTCGCTACAGCCGCCTTCATTGATGGAGCGGTCGACTTGGTCGTAGACCTCGGTACAGGCCACGGGGTCAAGCACGCTGTCAGCAGAGGCGTTCGCCCGACCGACACCGCCGACAAGCACCACCCGACCATCTACACTGGCGACGGCCCTGTGATGGGCGCGTGGGCTGACTAAGGGCTCGACCTCTTGCCACGAATCGCTCGCTAGGGTGTACAAGAACACTTGGGCCGATGCTGTTGAGGCCTCGTCAGAATCCCGCGTTCCGGTCAATCCACCTGTCGCTACGACATGGCGCTCGCCGATGGCGGCCATCGCCAAGCCAGTGAGCGGAATCGGTAGTGACGGGGCCGTTCGAACCGCACCCAGTGGCGAGATCCAGTTGCAGACGTCCGATGGCACTGCTTGCTGCGGGTCAGCATCTGTGACTGTGTGGCCGCCGCAGACCAACACGCCTTCGGAGCCAACATCCGCCACAGCAAACCCTTGGGCTGGGATGTCGAGCGGTGATTGTCCGGTGTTGAAGACCTGAAAGCCCGGGTCGAACACCTCAAAGGTCGCGGTCTCCGTAGGCAGCCCGTCAATATCGAGGCTAACGCCGCCTACGAGCAGCACTCGTCCGTTGGCCAACAGTACCGAGCGATGGCCAGAGCGGGCGCTGCGGCTAGTTCCTGACCAGGCAACCAGACCATCACTCGCGCTGAGTAGGAAGGCGGCATCGAGCGCTGTGTCATCGTCGTCGACAGCGGATTGACCACCAACGACCAAGATCGCTTCAGACCCATTCATGTCGACTGGGGTGGCCGATGCACCAATGCGGGGGCCGCCGGGCATGGCACCGATGGCGGTGAAGGACCAAGCGCCGGCATCCAGGTCGGTGAGGCGTGAGATGGCGTCAGACGGTGAGCCCGTTGTTGAGACGCCGCCAAACAGGAACGCGTCTCCAGTCGAGACAACAGCAACAGCGCCGTTTACAGCGGTCTGAGCACCCATCAGTGCGCCTAAGTTGCCAATGCGCTCGACCTCCGCCACCAGGACATCTACGGTCTGGGGCTGCTCGTCGCGTCCCAAGGTGAAGGGTCCGACATCTCCGTAGCTGAACACACTCGCAGCGGGAATGTCGGCGAGGCTCTCAACACCCACCAATCCCAGACGCGTGTCGGTCAGCGGGCCCAGCTCCATCGCCTCTTGTGCGCCTTCGGTATCCGCCGGGTCCAAAACGCGGACATCGGACCCGCGAAGCACAATACCGATAGCTGCGGCGCCTTCGATTGGCTCTTGGTTGAACGGCGCTTGAACAACCAAGTCGACGTTGAAATCTGACTGCACCTTGCTGTCGAGGCAGGCGGTCAGGACGAGGGCGGCAATGATGGGGGAAGTACGCACAGTGAGACGTTATTGATGGCGTGCCTCCTCTGTCAACCGAGCATCGCTATGAAGCCCGCCTTGCCCCTTCTTCGTGGTTCCGAGACGTGCCCTTCAGGGGTGAGCTACGCGTTCACAACCCGCCTTGGCGGTGTGTCTGTTGGCCCGTTGGCCACGCTCAACCTTGCCCGAACCGCTGGCGATACCGACAGCGCTGTTGTGGAGAATTGGCGACGTGTTGCAGCAGCTATGCAGGTCTCCGTGGAGCAGGTCGCTCTGTTGACACAGGTTCATGGCTGTGACGTGGCTCGCGTTGTGGCTCCGGCCGGACCGCTGGACGTGGTTGCGGTAGCAGACGCGGCGGTGTGTACAGAACCTGGAGTGCTGCTGACGGTCCGGGTAGCGGACTGTGTACCGGTGCTGTTCTACGCACCCGGAGGCGTTGCGGTTGCCCATGCGGGCTGGCGTGGAGCGGCGGGGGACATTGTCACCAAGGCCGCGCTGGCGCTTGCAGAGGCGACGGGGCAGCCGATGTCTTCGGTTCGAGCGTGGGTTGGGCCGTGCATTGGCGCGGAGAGCTACGAGACCGGGCCCGAGGTTGTCGATGCCTTGGTGAGTAGCGGCGTCGATCGTAGTGTTGCGGGCCCTCCCGGACCTTGGGAGCGCGAACATGCCGATGTGCGTGCCGTTGTTGATGTGCAGCTGCGTCGTTTAGGTGTCTGTGTTGAGCACATTCGACGGGACACCGCGACCGACGACACCCTGTTCAGCTACCGCGGTGACAATGGCGTCACGGGGCGGCTTGCCGGGGTCATTGTGCTTCGTGCATAAGGGGTGGCTTCTCTTGCTGGTGCTGGGCTGTCGCGCAGTGGACGAAGACTTGGTGGCCCAGCGTGAGGCGTTGGATCTGTGGCGTCATGGGCGGGAGATCCTTAGCGACGACCCTGTGGGGGCGTCTCTGGCTTTTCGTGATGCACGCATTCACCTGCCGCTCAACTCCGTCTTGCTAACATGGGAGGCGAAAGCGCTGGCGGAGTCGGGGGACCTTGTACGGGCACGAGTGGCTCTGGACCTGGCGCTTGAGCGAGACCCGCACTTTGGTGAAGCCCGCTACAATCGGGCGGCCTACGCGTGTCGTGCCGGAGATTTTGAGGGGGCGGCACGGGATCTGCGTCGCGTGCTGGATGACGGTGTGGTGAGCACACGTGAAGTGGTGGAAGACCCCGATTTCTCTCCGCATTTGATGCAGGAAGCCTTTGAGTTTTTGCCGGTCACCGCCTTGCAGGTGAGCGTTGAAGCGCCCTCTGGGACGTTGTTCTGGGGGACGGAGTTTGCGGTCCGTTTACGGGTGGTTGGCGCTTCGGCTGGACCGCTGTCACTGACTGCCGAGACTGTCAGCGGACCGGTGCAGCTGGTGGGGATGGTTGAAGACACGAGCCCCTCCACATCAGGGGATGTGCGGGACCTCACCTGGACGTTCCGCATCACGGGGGCTGGAGAGGTGCGCCTTGGGCCCCTTCAGCTGTGGTCCGGTGAGCGTCGTGCGTCCTTGCCTGCCGTTGTGTTGCTGGCCGCCGCACCTCCCAGTCGGTCAGATCCACCCCCACAGCCGTTTGCCGACATGCCGACCACCGGAGAGCTGGTTTCCGGGCACGATCTAGGAGATGTTTGGCGTGTGGGAGACGAAGTCCGCATCTTAACTGGGCCCAACGTGCCGCTCGTGCGACCCGATGGCGTGCATGCCGCCGTGTTTGAGGTGCGCGACCACAACGACACAACAGCGGTGTTGACTAGGCTTGCTGCCGGCCCGGAGCCGGTGACCGTCGTCATGCAGGGCCAAGCCATCACACGCTAGACTTGTGATTACGGCGTGGGAATCGACTCTGGGAAGCAGGCCAGACAGCCGTCATGCTCGCCCAAGGCACCCGCCGAGATGACGTCGGTGCAGGTGGGGGCGGCGGCATCGGTCACACAGCTCATTCCGTAGCCGGTGGCCGTGTCGATGGTCACGTTCGCTAGTGTGGGCGTTCCACCTACGACGCGAACGCCGTCAGCACCCGCGCCTGAGATGGTCAGGTAGGACACTGCTGCGGTGCTGTCTTGAATCAGCATGCCTTCAGCCGTGGTCCCAGTGACCGTGCTGTCTGCGGCGTCAGAGCCAATCAGTCCAGCGACGGTGGTCAGGCTCACGCCGACTCCTTGTGCACCGGTGACCGAAAACTCGGTCAGCTCCACGTCATCGAGTCCTTGGAGCTCAATGCCCATTCCGCCGTGGCCGTTGACATCACCAATGGAGATGTCTTCTAGGCGTACCTCGGTGGCAATCCCGGTCTCGGCTGGCGTGGTGCTGGTCAACTTGAGGCCGACGCCCGCGGGCACACCGGAGATGTTGAGGCCACTGATCGATGCTTCGGGCGGTTCGAGCGACCACGTCACATCGATGATGGGCTGAACGGTGACGTTGGGCTCGCGACCCAGGTTGGCGCCGCGGATGTTGACCCGGTCGAGCTCGTCGATTGTTCCTTCGGTCAGGTCAATCGCCGGACCTTCCAGGTTCTCGAAGGTCATGCGACTCGCTTCGAGCTGGCAGCGGTTGCCACGAATTGCCGGCAGGTTTGTGGTGCTACGCGAGCTGTTCTCGAGCACTCCTTCGCGCCACGTCTCAAAGACGTTCTGCACCTTAGTGATGCCCAAGAAGTCAACGCGAGTCAGGGCTGCTTCTGCGTCGCCAGAACAGACGATGGTGTCTCCGCCCATACGCTCGAAGGTCACGGTGTCGACTTCGATGACGCTGCCCGCACCGCTGACCTGGGCACCAAAGCGGACGTAGTCGGTGAATGTGCTGTTGGTCAGGACCACATTACTTCCGTTGCCACTGGCAAAATCGCGCAGGCCAAAGATGCCGCGGTTTCCGGAACGGAAGGTGGTGTTGTTGACTTCGACGGTGGAGCCGACCGCTTCAATCTCAGTCGCTGCGAAGGAGGTCCGGTACTCAAACTCGCCGGACGTAAACACCGAGACGTGGTCTCGGTCATGGAAGATCGAGTCTTCGACGGTGAGGAACGACCCTTGGTTCATCTCCAAGGCGACGTCACCCGAACCGTGGATGTCTGCTCCGATGAGGTTGACCACGCCTTGGAGCGCCCAGATTCCGAAGAAGTCGTTGTTGGCGAGCTCTAGGCCGGTAAAATCGGACGGACCGTCGCTGATGACGGCTCCGATGGCCTCATTGTCGCGAATGCTGCCGCCGATCCAGTCAATGTCGGACTGAAAACCGGCGAGGCCCCAATCGCAGCTGAACGTACCGTTTAGCTGGCAGATCTCTGGGAAGCTGCGTGTACCGGTGATCTTAACGTTGGTGGCTTCGAGGTCCGTGAGGGTCACCATCACGCCCTGGGTTGCGTTGTCCGCAATGCTGACGTCTTGAAGGACCAAGGGAAGCTGTGCTGCTTGGTTGCCTTGGGCGAAGATGCCGCCGCCGTTGAACTCTTTGGCCCAGCCGCCAATCCAGGTGACTTCGCCGTCGATAGCGAGCAAGCCGTACCCGCCCTCAAGGTTGTTGGTGGTTGGGTCTTCGAAAGGGGACGCCTCGGGGTCTGCGTCCATGCGCACGTCGTTGAGGGTCACGTTGCCGGACAAGGAGACGATGCCGTAGCGAATCGGGTCAATCACGTCGACATCGGTAATTGTGGCGGTACCACCGTCAATCCACGCGCTGGTGAAGTTGCCGAGCCACTCGCCTCCGTTCACGTCTGCAATGCCCAGCTCGACGTAGAGGCCGCCGAGGACGTTCGACTGCAGGTCGACGTCGTTCATGACAACGCTGCAGGTGTCACACACAAACACGGCCCAGCCGTCATTGTTGGCGCCAGTCTCGTCCGAGATGCGCGTGCCACCAATCAATGTATCGGAGATCGTAGCGCTGGCCCCGTTGTCTAGGCGTACGCCCCAACGGCTTGAGTTCACCAGGTCCGAGTTCGAAAGTGTCAGCTCACCACCTGTGTTTTGGATGGCTCCCCAGAAGGCTTCATTGATGACGAGGCTGTCTGCGGTGACGGTGCCACCGATGATCTCGATTCCGTACGAGCCTGGGTTTTGTACCTGGATGAAGCTGCGCTGGATGTCCAACACCCCGCCTTCTTCAACGGTGATGCCGTTGCGCGTTGTGTCAATGTAGATGCCATCGAGGGTCAACTCACCGCCTTCAACTACGCGAATCGCTGGTTCGTTGTCGGGTGGTGTCCACAGCGAAGTGAACTGACCTTCCATATTGAACGGGCTCGTGAGGGTGAGCGGCCGGTCAATGATGATGGTGTCGGTGATTTCACCGCACAACTGCACCTCATCGCCGTCTTGAACGGTGGTCAGGGCATCCGCCAAGAACTGGAAGCCGGAGGCGCCGTTGACGGTGTTGCACCCTTCTGGAAGGTCGGTTCCGTTGCCTCCCCCTGGACAACCAGCCAGTACGGTGAGTGCGATGATGGCAATAACGGAACGCATGCTGATCTCCTGAGAGCCCGGCCAGTAACGTACTCTCGGCGAACGCCGGTGTCAGGTGACGGGAAGGGGTTGTTGTCTGGTCGTGTACACCCCCATTGTGTGGAGAGGGAGTTAATCGGACCGGCCGTGGAGGACTGGATGCAGCGCAAGGAATTGGTCGACCGCCTAGATGAGATGGAGCGTCGTGCCCGACTAGGGGGTGGCGAGGCACGAGCTGAGCGTCAACATGCCGCTGGAAAGCGGACAGCACGCGAACGTATCGATGACCTCTTGGATACGGGAACGTTCCTGGAGATCGGTAAGTTCGTCACAGATGGCGACATCGTTCGTGACGACAGCGTGATTCCCGGAGACGGAGTGGTCACCGGTCAGGGACGTATCGATGGCCGTTTGGTGTACGTGTTCGCACAAGACTTTACCGTCTTCGGCGGATCGCTGTCCGCGGCGCATGCTCGCAAGATCTGCAAAGTCATGGACTTGGCGCTTCGCAACGGCGCCCCAATCTTTGGCCTCAACGACTCCGGCGGCGCTCGCATCCAAGAGGGTGTGGCGTCTCTAGGTGGGTACGCAGACATCTTTTTGCGAAACACGTTGGCTTCCGGAGTGATCCCGCAGATCAGCGCGATTCTGGGGCCATGTGCAGGTGGCGCAGTCTACTCGCCAGCCATCACCGATTTTATCGCGATGGTGGAGGGCACGTCGTACATGTTCGTGACCGGGCCAGACGTCATCAAGACTGTCACCCACGAAGAGGTCACCAAGGAAGACCTTGGTGGAGCGGCTACGCACAACGCCAAGAGTGGTGTGGCGCACTTTGCGGTTCCAGACGAAGCCGCGATGACCGCGTTGTTGCGAGAGTTGCTGTCCTTTTTGCCGCAGAACAACATGGAAGAGGCGCCACGCCGTGAGACGGAAGACCCCGTTGACCGCTCGTGTGACGAGCTTGTTGACCTGGTTCCGACCAACCCGAACAAGCCCTACGACATCAATGAGGTGATTCGCACCATCGCAGATGATGGACACTTCCTTGAAGTCCACGCGCAGTACGCCAAGAACATTGTGGTGGGCTTCTGCCGCATGGGTGGACGCAGCGTAGGTGTGGTTGCCAACCAGCCCCAGCACCTGGCTGGCTGCTTGGACGTTGAGAGCTCACTCAAGGCCGCACGCTTTGTTCGCTTCTGTGACGCCTTCAACATTCCGCTGTTGACCCTCGTGGACGTGCCCGGCTTCTTGCCAGGGACCGCCCAGGAGTATGGCGGGATCATTAAACACGGCGCCAAGCTTCTGTATGCGTATGCAGAGGCGACTGTGCCTAAGGTGACGCTCATTACCCGCAAGGCGTACGGCGGCGCGTATGACGTGATGAGTAGCAAGCACATCCGTGCCGACTACAACTTCGCGTACCCAACCGCTGAGATTGCGGTCATGGGGCCAGACGGTGCCGTCAACATCATCTACCGTCGCGAGCTCGCCGAAGCCGAAGACCCCGTTGCCAAGAAGGCTGAGTTGGTCGCGGACTACCGCGCGTCGCATGCCAATCCTTACCGTGCTGCAGCACTCGGCTATATTGATGAGGTTCTGCGCCCAGAAGATACTCGCAAGCGTCTTATCCAGGCCTTCGACAGTCTTCAGGACAAGCGGGACACCAACCCGCCTAAGAAGCACGGCAATCTGCCTCTGTAGATGTGAGCCGGAATCATCCCGTTGACATCGCCACCACGGCGCTTTAAGGGCGCCCGTCGTTAATACCTGTTCAAGGAAGACCACAATGGTTCGTATTCGCCTCACCCGTCTCGGCGCCAAGAAGCGCCCTTTTTACCGGGTCATCGCCGCCGATAGCCGCTCGCCCCGCGACGGCCGCTTTCTAGAGCAACTCGGCCACTACAACCCAATGACCACTCCGAGCGACGTCAAGCTTGACCTCGCCCGTATTGATCACTGGATCTCCGTTGGCGCACAGCCGTCGGACACCGTTGCTCGTTTGATCGCCAAGGCACGCATCGCTGCTGATGCCGCTCCGGTCGAAGCTTAATGGAAGCCTTGGTACGCCATCTTCTTGAGCCCATCGTGTCCCACCCCGAATCCATCGTGATTCAGGAAGTGGAATCCGATGCAGTGTTGATCGTCGAAGTGGTCACCCACGAAGACGACCGCGCGGTTCTCGAAGGTGATGACGCTCGCAACTTGCGCAGCGTACGTAGCATCCTCTCTGCAGCCGCCGGAAGCCGTAAGGCCACCGTCGAGCTCGTCGACGCCCTCTCTGAGTTCGAAGACGAAGACGACGAAGATGGCGACGAAGAAGAGTGATGGAGAGGGGTTCGCCCCTCTACTTGGCCAAGGAATTCTAGAAGACGAAGTCGCTGTCGGCTTCGTCTCTGGTATTTTTGGCACGTCTGGTGACGTTCGCGTTCACCTGTACAACCGCGAAAGCACCTACTTCCGCAAACGCCGGAGCATTGCTCTGGTGGACGGAAAAGGCAAGCGGTTCTCCGCTGAGTTGAAGTGTCGCTCGGGCGCCGGAGCACGTGTGCTCGGCAACCTTGGCGTCCTTCGGACGCGTGAGCATGCGGCAGCGCTTCGAGACTGGCAGATTGCGGTGCCTAAGGCATCGCTGCCACAGCTTGAAGCCACCGAGTTCTACCTGGCTGACGTCATTGGCTGTGGTGTGGCCCTCGGGGACGAGGTGATGGGAACTGTCACCCAGATCCATCAGACTGGCCCCGTAGACATCCTTGAGGTGGCTCTGGCTGAGGGTGAAGTTGGCTACATTCCGGCACTTGCTGAGAATATTGCCGACATTCGCGCTGACCCGATTCAGCTTCATCCCGCAGCACGCGAGCTGTTGGGTTGAAAGTTACGGTTCTGACGCTGCACCCCGAGATGGTCGAGGTGCCGCTCTCGTCGTCGATTGTCGGTCGGGCCGCGGCAGCGGGTCGTGTTGACATCAACGTGTACGACATCCGAAACCACGGTCGTGGCAAGCACCGGTCGGTTGACGACGCCCCGTACGGAGGCGGCGCGGGCATGGTGATGCGCGTGGATGTTGTGTCGGACGCCCTGCAGGCGGTCCGGACTGAAAACGCTCATGTGGTGATGACCTCGCCGGCTGGCAAGCGATTCAGTCAAGCAGACGCTGAGCGCTTGTCGCAGTGTGAGCATCTGATCGTGCTGTGTGGTCACTACGAAGGCATCGACGCACGCATAGAGACGCTCATCGACGAAGAGCTGTCGCTGGGGGACTTCGTCCTCACAGGCGGTGAAGTGGCGGCTGTCGCGTTTGTAGATGCCACAGTGCGCTTGCTACCAGGCGTGCTTGGCAACGCGATGAGCTCGGTTGACGAGTCCTTTTCGGACGGTCTGCTGGAATACCCGCAATACACACGGCCTCGGTCGCATGACGGCAAAGACGTCCCAGATGTACTGTTGTCCGGTAACCATGGTCGGATCGAAGCCTGGCGTCGCGAGCAGTCTCGCCAGCGCACGGTCGCTCGTCGGCCCGACTTAGCCGCAGACATGGGCCTGGACGTTGACGAAGCACGCTCCGGCGAATAAGTCGCGCCGGTCCGGACGTGCCCCATTGGCGGGCGGTCTGATTTGAACCGAGGAATACCATGAACCTGCTCCAAACTCTCGAGCAAGAGACCCTGGCCCGTCGTACCCGTGACGACGCTGATGTGCGCCCCGGCGACACTGTTCGCGTCCACGTGCGCATCACTGAAGGCGAGCGTAGCCGCGTTCAGATCTTCGAAGGCGCGGTCATCCGCATCAAGAATGGCGGTCCACGTACCACCATCACCGTCCGTAAGGTCTCTTCGGGTGTTGGCGTTGAGCGTGTCTTCCCGACCGCTTCTCCGAACATCGAAAAGATTGAAGTTACGGCCCGTCACAAGGTCCGTCGCGCCAAGCTCCACTTCCTGCGCAACCGTCGCGGCAAGTCGGCACGCCTCAAGCCTATGCGTGACTTCAAGCGCAAGAAGTAGAGCACCTCACGGTGTCTACTTCCGACCGTCGTACCGCGCTTGAGCTTGGAGCTCGCGCGGAACGTGCTGTTGCGGATGCTCTTGAATCCGATGGATGGACTGTTCTCGCTCGCAACTGGCGCGGTGGGAACGGTGAGTTGGACGTTGTCGTTGAACGCGATGGCGTCCTTCGTTTCGTTGAGGTCAAGGCTCGCGCAGAGGCGGATCCCACGCTGGCAGACGCTGTGACAGACAGCAAGCGTCGGCGGCTAGTCAGTGCGGCTCGCACGTGGCTGCTAGAGCACGGTGCACGGAATGAGTGCGCCTTTCTGGTGGCCTTGGTGAGTACCGGGACCCCCTGGAAGATTGAGTGGATCGACAACGCTTTCGACGTGAGGTGAGCGATGGCTCTGTGGTTGGTGGCAACGCCGATTGGCACGTTGGGAGACGCATCGCCGCGAAGCCAGCAGGTTCTCGGGACTGCGGACGTCGTGGCCTGTGAGGACACTCGGAGCACGCGAAAGCTACTCGGGTTGCTCGGGGTCAAGGCGCCGGAGCTGGTCGCTGTGCATGCCCACAACGAAGATGCGGTCGCCGAGAAGTTGGTCGAACGCGCCCGAACTGAGACGGTGGCACTTGTGTGCGACGCCGGTACGCCTGGAGTCTCGGACCCTGGCTCACGGGTGGTGACACGAGCACACCAAGAAGGCGTGCAGGTGTTGTCGGTTCCTGGGCCCAGTGCACTTGCTGCGGCGTTGGCTGCGAGTGGGTTTCCCGCTGCGCCATCGACCTTCATTGGCTTCCCAGCCCGTAAGGGACGGGATGCTTGGGTGGACGGACTGCTGTCACACCCAGAGACCGTAGTGATCTATGAAGCGCCTGGTCGTCTGCGGGACTTGGTGGACCGCATCGCAGATCGACTGCCTGAGCGTGAACTGTGTATGTGTCGCGAGATCAGCAAGCGCTTCGAAGAGGTCTGCCGTCTGCCCGCTCGTCAGCTGTCTGAGCAGCTGGCTGCGGGTGAGGGAATCCGTGGAGAGTGTGTCCTGGTCCTCGGCCCCGGAGAGGTGGTCACCAAGGAGGTGGCGACTGTGACCGAAGACGCGAGCCTCAAAGACATCGCTGCGGCGCTGGCTGCACGAACCGGTCAAAAGAGGCGGGCTGTCTACCAGATGCTTCTGGACTGGGAACGCAGCCTCGCCACTCCATAGGCCGCGACACGAAGTTCGGAGCGGCTTTGGGCTATCTAGCGGATGTGGCCTCGGACCGACGCGTTGACGCCGATCTGGTGTGAGCCTGCACCTTGGTACACTGGGAACGGGTGCTCGATCCGGTAGGGCGTGAAGGCCGAGATGTCGCCAGCCAGACGGAAGCCGATGTACTCGTTTGGATTGACGATGAGTCCGAGCCCGCCGCCTCCGACCAAGTGCTCGGATGTTGTGACAACCAAGCTACGGCTCTGCTCGATGACGTCTGGCAAGTAGACACCCGACGCCCCATCACCACGGGTTCGGTACCCAGTAGATACGAATACGTCTAGGGCGATGCGTTGCCCGATCTCGCGGTTTTCCGCCAAGATAAACTCGACGCCTCCCATCAGGTCGAACAGCGATGGCGCTTGCACCGTGGCGTCGATGATGGCGTCACCTTGCTCATCACCTATGTCGATGACGGCACGGCTCTCGTACTGGTAGGCCATGCGCATGTACGGCTCGAAGGAACCGCGCTCAACGGCAAACGCGCCAGCAATGCGGAATCCCGTTCCACCAGGGGCTGCGCCACGGCTGCCATCTGCGGCCTCAAAGAAGGTTCCACCGCTGTTCGGAACGCGCACGCCAACGTCTACGCGCCAGGAGAACTGTTCGGGTGTCTTCATCCATCGGCCGTAAGGCCCAGCTGCAACGCCTAGCCACACACCGACCAAGCCACCACCAGACCGGTTGGGGCCAGCGCCGAGCTCTGGGCCACCCGTGTACGTGCCGCTGTTGGTGACGGGGTCGTACGCCATTTGAGTGCCGTCGTCCGTGAAGGAGACGCCTAGCGACGGGGTGATGTCGAGTCCGGCGGTCACAGCGAGTCCATCGGTGACTGCAAAAGCCAGAGACAGGTCGAGGTCGTGGCGTTGCCGACGGGTGCCGATGATGCGTTCGCCATCTTCGACGATGGGCCCGCTAAAGAAGGCTCCGGAGTACGACAGTTCAGCGTCCCCACGCAGGGCAGGGGGCATGTCAGTGACTTCCGCCGCTAAAGCGAGTCCAGGTAGGGCAAGAAGTGCAAGCAAGCGTGCGATGACGGCCTCCGCGGCGAGGCTACGGGCTATCGAGCGTGACGTCAACGCTCACGCAGTCCGTAGTCTTTCATCTTTGTTTGAAGCGACTTTCGCGAGATGCCCAACCGGCGGGCCGCACGCGTGACATTGCCGTCTGTAGCCTCTAGAACGCGGCCAATTCGCGCGCGTTCCAGCTTGACCGTGTGCACACGAACGTACTCTTTTAGGCCGAGTTCTTCGTGCTCTTCCACGCCCTCAACCATCTCCGCGGCGCGCGTGAGGCCGATGAGGTCGTGAATGCGCAGTGTGTCGTCATCGGACAACAGCACTGAGCGCTCCATGAGGTTCTCGAGCTCGCGGATGTTCCCAGGCCAGCCGTGAGCCAGCATGGTGGCCATAGCGTCCGGTGCGATCTGCTTGACTTGCTTGTTTAGGCGCTGGTTGAAGCGCCCAATGAAGTGCTCGGCGAGAAGGGGGATGTCGGCGGAGCGCTCCCGTAAGGGGGGCAGGTGAATGGGGACGACGTTGAGGCGGTAGTACAGGTCTTCGCGGAAGGTTCCGGCCTTGACCTCGGCCTGCAGATCCGCGTTGGTTGCGGCAACGACGCGGACGTCGACGTCAATGGGACGCAGCCCTCCAACACGGTCGATGCAGCGCTCTTGAAGCGCGCGCAGAATCTTGACCTGCATCTCGCGCGGCAGCTCGCCGACTTCGTCCAGGAACAGGGTGCCGCCGTCTGCCAGCTCAAAGCGACCAGGCTTCTCTTGAACGGCCCCTGTGAATGCGCCACGTTCAAAACCGAAGAGCTCGGCTTCGAACAAGTTCTCGGGGATCGCACCACAGTTGATTTGGATGAACGGGGCATTCGCCCTTGGGCTTCCTTCGTGGATAGCGCGAGCGATCAGCTCCTTCCCGGTTCCTGATTCGCCGGTAATCAGGACTGTCGTTGGGCTCGGCGCGACCTTCTCCACCAGCTGGTAGATGCCGCGCATGATGGGCGTCTCACCAATAATGCCGCGCTCGCCTGGGTCTGCGGTTGCATGGTGGGCGTTACGCCGCTCGGTAGCGAGCGCCTTGGCGATGGACGCCTGGAGTTCGTCTTGGTCGAACGGCTTGCTGATGTAGTCGAAGGCTCCGTCCTTGAGCGCTTGGACCGCACTGTCGACGGTGCCGTGCGCTGTAATGAGGATGAGAGGGAGGCCTGGTTGGTGCTCTCGGACCCAGCGCAGCAGGTCCAGTCCGTTGACCACAGGCATCTGCATATCACTGACGACGACGTGGAATAAGTCGTCTTCCAATGCCGAGATAGCCTCCGCTCCATCTTGGGCAGTAGCGACGTCGTAGCCCATGCGGCCGAGGTGGGCGGCGAGGACCTTGCGGATAGAGGGCTCGTCATCGACGATCAGTACACGGGCGTTCATGGCTGAATGCGTAACCTAGGTCGAGCGTCTGCCGTACGCATCGACCGCAGTGGGACTGAATAGAGTACCCAGTGGGTTAGCGCGTCATCTCCGGAGGAACCTAAATGCGTCATCTGTTGGCTCTCGCCGCCCTCGTCTTGCCACTCTCCGCCATGGCCGACCCGGCGTCCGATTTTTCGCTGCGAGATCTCAACGGAGACACGGTCACCTTGTCGCAACATGCCGGTCAGGTCGTGCTCATCGACTTCTGGGCCACGTGGTGTGGACCCTGCAAGCAAGAGCTGCCGCACCTCCAAGAGATGTACACCGAGCTAGGTGACCAAGGCTTTACAGTGTTGGCGGTCTCAACGGATGACGCCCGCGACAAGGCGAAGGTCAAGCCCTTTATCCGTCGTAGCCAGTTCTCATTCCCGGTTCTGTACGATACCCAGAGTGACGTCCTCACGGCGTACAACCCAGGTAAAACACTCCCGTTTGCGGTCTTGGTTGGCCGAGATGGTGAAGTGGCATCGCTGCACAGCGGCTACAACCCTGGTGACGAAGTCGCTCTACGGGCAGAGATTGAAGAGCTTCTGGCACACGGAGCGCCCTCTCAAGCGGCTCCGGCGGTTGAGACTGCCCCAACAGCGGCACCTGCCGAGTAAACTAGAGCGGTAGAGGCGGCTGTTCGCGTGGCCTCACACCCGTCGGAGGTCACGTGGTCATTTGGTTGCTAGTTGCGTCGGCGTTGGCCGCAGACCCTGTGGTGGGCGTCGCTCAACCAGTCGATGAGCCGGTCGTGGCGGCCACGGCGTCACCGCAAGAGTCTTCTGGAAACGGCGTCAGCGTTGCTGTGACGAACGACTTTGAGTTCCGCTATTGGGTCCGCGACCAGCGCGTTCCGAGCTTTCCCGACCGGGCTGTCTTCAACTACATGGAGCAGGTGAACCGGACCAATATCAGCATTGGGAAGGGGAAATGGTCTGCCTGGGCACAGATTGATCAGGTCGCGTTGTTCGCCAACCGCTACCGCCTAGACGGTGAGCTGGTCAACGAACGCGAATTGGTCGGTCCCTCCGCGTACACACCGCTGCCGAACTTCTTGTACATCAACCCCGAGAAGCTGTCGGCCAGCTTTGATGGTGGCAATGTTGAGGTCACGCTGGGCGACTTCTACGCAACGTTTGGAAATGGCGTTGCGTTGTCGGTCAACCGTAATCCCCAGGTGGACATCGACTCGTCCATCCAGGGTGCACGCGTGACCTACTCGTCGGATCTGTGGGATGTCGTGGCTCTCGTTGGGCAGCTGAATCGCCAGCAGGTCTTCCAAGACAACCCAAACCTGGACATCATGGGTGACCGTCGACACTTAGTCGCTGGCGTACGTGCTGATCGCTATGGTCTCGGTCCTGCCGCTGTAGGCGCGCACGCTGTGATGGTTGACTACGTGCAAGACACAGGCTTTGGGCCGTCCTTCTCCCAGCTTGGTGGTCCTGACGCCGTTGTGGCTGGCGCGTCGACTGAGCTGTACGGCGTGGGCGGCATTGACTGGCTGGCCGAGGCCGATGCCTTTTACTACGGCGCAGGCGATCTCATCACTCCCAACGGAGATGACTGGGGCTACGCCGCATACGCTTCAGCCACGGCGTACGTGGGGCCGACCACCTGGCAGTTTGAAGGCAAGCGCTACCTAAACACTGAGACGGTCAACGGTCCGCTCGGTGATGAGCAATACGAGCTCGCGATTGCACCCACGCTTGAGTACGACCTGGCCATCACCGAAGACAGCTCAGGTGCCGTCAACAGCGACGACATCGCGGGTGGGCGCTTGAGGGTAGACTGGGCTGCAGATCCTGGAAGACTGACTCCATATGCGTCTTTGGGCATCTTTCGCGACTGGGACACCGGCCCGTTGCACTTCAACACGGTGCCCGAGACCATCGTGCATCCGTTTGTCGGCATTGAGTGGTTTCCTGGGGAGACCGCAGCCATTGTCAACGTCGGCTACCGCAGCGACATTCGCGACGGGAACGATTCCGGAACCGACCGTCAGCTTTACACGGACCTCGACATTAAGTTCCCGATCGGAAAGCATCTACACCTCGATGTAGCCGGGCAAGGTGAGTGGTTCCGATGGGGCGTAAATCCGCTTCAGCAAGAAGACTATGTGGAGTTCACAAGCTCTATCTCTGCACTTCACGGGTCCGATTGGGCCATCATCTGGTACACCGACTTCACCAACAATCCACTGGTCAGCAGCAAGGGCAACATCAGCGAAGCTCTGTACGGTGCGCTTGAAGTTCAGGTCAAACCGTCTGATGCTTTGACGCTCAAGCTGTTCGGTGGCTCGCAGAAGGAGGGACTGCGCTGCGCTGGCGGCCAGTGTCGTGTCCTTCCGGGCTTCAGCGGCATTCGTGCTGCAGCTGTCGGTAGCTTCTAGGGTTGCATTGACTGTCCAGAAAGTGGACAGTCATGGGATTACGGGGCTGCTCTGACGGGTCTGCCCTGCGCACAACACATTGGCAGCGAGCGCGATACAAGCGCACCGCTCAACACATTCAAGGGGACCTCTATGAAGACCAGCCTGACCGTTCTGGCCTGCTCCGTACTCACCATGGCCAGCGCCAGCGCCAGCCGACTGGACGCTGCAAGCGCCGAGGCGAGCACGACCTACCCGCCAGAAGGCAACGAGACCTACGAAGCCAGCCACGTGATGGATGGAAAGGTCTCTACCTCTTGGGTCGAAGGCGCAGATGGCTCCGGTCTTGGCAGCTGGGTTCGTGTGACCCTTCCTGCAGAGACGTCTGTTCAGAAGGTCAAGGTCTGGGGCGGCATGTGGAACTCCCACGAGTACTGGACCCGTGCGAATCGGCCGAAAGACATCGAGTTCCGCTTCTCAGACGGCACCTCGCAGGCATTTGTGATGTCGGACGAGATGGTCGCGCAAGAGTTCGCGCTTCCCGCAGCAGTCACGACGACCACTGTCGAAGTTCGGGTGAAGTCGGTTCACAACGGAACAACCTGGCTCGACACTGGAATCTCTGAGGTTCAAGTCTTCGACGCAACCGCAGGCACCGAGAAGCCCGCAAGCGCCATCACCGCTAGCTCCATGCTGCCCGCAGACGGCGACGGCAACTACGAGACCGCCAACGTGCAAGACGGCATCACCGACACCATGTGGTGTGAAGGAACAGATGGCGACGGCACAGGAGAGACCCTCGAGTTCACCTTTGCGGGCAATCCAACGCTCTCCAAGGTCCACATGATCAACGGCATCGGCTCCAGCCTCCGTCTGTGGATGGCAGCCAACCGCGGCAACGCTGCGACCTTGACCTTCTCCGACGGTTCGACGGAGACCATCCAGGTCAAGCCCACCATCATGCCGCAGACCGCAGAGTTCGCGCCACGCGCAGCGAGCTCGGTGACCATGACGTTGACCGGCGTCACTGCAGGTCGTGAGTACAACGACCTGTGCATGAGCGAAGTCCGCTTCGAATAATCACGCGCTCTGTATTGAACTTCGCGAAGTGAGTTTAGCTTTGCGAAGTATGCTGTAGTGCGGATGTCGCTTTGCGCAGTTTTGGGCACCGCAGGTGGTCAGCTATCAGCGGTCAGCTTTCAGAGCGGCTACGCCGCGGGGTTGTCGCTGGATTGTGGTCTGAAGTGAATCTGCCACTTGTAGCGAATGAGAGCGCCGTGAGGTGCGAGCTCTGATGGCTGAAAGCTGAAAGCCCAACCCGCGAAGTTCCCAGCACTTCGGCTACCGAATCGACGCCACAATCGCGTCGCCAATCTCGGCCAGGTCGCTGAGGTCTTGCACCCCTTCGGACCGATCGGCAATGTGAAGCATTGGTGCTGGCCCACTACGTAGGTTGACCTCCGACAGCGCCAGTTCTTGGGTCTTGGCGAGGGTGACCGTTTCCTGGTGACGGGTCCGCAGTGCCGTGAGTCGTTCAGACCACAGACTGGCATCAATGCCGTCTGGCTTTGGTAGATCGGGAACAGCGTCCGGATTGGGCGTGGGCGTTACTCGGTTCACCAAGATGCCGCCTATGTGCAGCTTCTCGGCCTTGAGTGTGTCCAAGAACTCAAACGCGTCATCTCGACCCGGGTCGTTGGCCCCGAGCACAAGCCAGTACAAGGTCTCGGCGTGTTCGAGCAGGCTGCGAACCTTGGCGCCCCGGTCGCGGAACCCTTGCGACAGGCCACCGAGAAGTCCGAAGAACTCCTGAAGGTCCGAGAGAACCGAGTCGCCGGCCATCTTGTAGACCACGCCCAGGACACGCTTGCTGGCACGTGAAAACAGGCCGCCACCGGTGGGGTTGACGACAGCACCCAGGACTCGCTTGTCGAGGACACTGCGCACGCGCTCGGGTGCTCGCAGGAAGTCGAGGGCGTGGCGGGTTGGGGGCGTGTCCACAACAATGGTGTCGAAGCGCGGGTCTTCGTCGAGGGCCAGCAGCTTCTCCATGGCCATGTACTCTTGACTACCAGAGAGGCGTGTACTGACTGCGTTGTAGTAGCGATTGGCAATGAGGCGGTCGCCGGTGTCACCGTCTGGCGCGTAGCGTCGCACAACCTGGTCAAAGGTCTGCTTTCGGTCCAGCATCAGCGCCCACAGGCCATCGACGCCGCGAACGGGCTGTGGGTCGTTGCTAAGTTCCACCCCTAGAGCGTCGGCGAGGCGCCTAGCTGGATCGATTGTCATGACCGCCACGCGCTTTCCCTGGCGTGCGAGTCCAACAGCGAGTGCCGCTGCGGCAGTGGTCTTGCCCACTCCACCAACACCACAACAGATGTGGATTGCCTTAGCCACTGAAGACCTCCATGTGCGCGGCGAGAGTGTCGATTCCGCTCCGGTCTACCGTGGTCCGAAGCTTGGGAAGGATGATGAGGTCGATGTGGGTCAAGCCACGCTCCTCGAGCCCGTCACGAAGGACAGCCGCCGCCTGTGCCTGCCGGTTGGCCACCGCCCGCTCTCGGTCGAGCAACAGCGCCAAGTCCTCTCGACCAGCACCGCGGACTGCGGCGTGCAAGGCTTCGGTCACCGCGACATCTTCCGTGGTGAGCTGGGTCTGATTGAGCACGACGGCGACGACTTGGGTTCGTTTGGCGCCCAAGTTGTCGAGCATCTCCAAGGCCTCTTGCACTGGAAGTCGCTCCGCGAGGGTGACGATGACGATGCCTGTCAGCTCGCTGTTTCCGAGCCATGCTTCGATCTGGTTGGCTTCTTCATGCAGCGGGCCGACCCGGGTCAGCTCGGCCATGGTCAGGCCTGAATCGAGCAGGGTCAGCCCGTGTCCAGTGGCAGGCGCATCCAAGATGGCAAGGTCGTATTTTCGGTCTCGCGGGAGCGGCTCCGCGATCAGATTACGCAGCTTGCCGAGCTGAAGCAGGTCGTGGATTCCTGGAACCCCGTCGACGAGTGCGCGAACAATGCGGTTTTGAAAGACCACACGCACTAAGGCGCCAATCTTCAGAACGCGGCGTCCGAAATCACCCAAGCACTCCATCACCGTCAGCGACATGGTGTCCAGCTTTGGGGTGACTGTTCGGGGGTCGAACTGGCGTCCGCTCAGTCCGTGCAGCTGGGCCAAAGAAGACAGACCATCGAACTCGACAGTTGTGGTTGTCCGACCGGCATTGGCAGACGCGACGCCTAGAGCAGCGGTCACGACGGAACGGCCTACGCCACCCTTTCCAGTGACCACGAGCAGGCGCTTGTTGACTCCGACGGTCACGAGACCTCCGCGGGTGAGCTGTCGCCCATGGGTTCAGACAATGCAGTGAAGACGGCTCGGAAGGCGCGCGCTGAGATGAGAAGATCCGTGTGCCCTGCGCCATCCAGCACCACAGCTACGGCACCTTCAGGGTGGGCGCTGGCTGAAGGGACGACAAATGGGTCTGTCGGAGAGCCGATGGCGATGGTCGGAACGTTCTTGGGCACGAGGTCGTCGAGAATAGCGGCGCCTGGCAGCAGAGTTCGCGCCAGGGTGCCGCGCTGAAAGACAGCCATACGGGTACCGGACCATGGTGTACCAATCGTGATGAGGCGGCGAACGTGAGCGTCTCCGCCGAGGTGCCGAATCCACCACGCGGCGGCCAGGCCGGAGATCCCGTGGGCGACGACGTCGATCTTGTCGACCCCGGCGGCTTTGGCCAATTTCGCAGCCTTTTCGGCAAGGTCAGTCGCCTGAGCGTCGAGCGTGGTGCCCTTGCTGACGTTGACGCTGTGAACCCAAGGCAGTCCGCGATGCGTCAAAAACGTAGCCAGGAAGGTCATTGCCGCGCGGTTCGCCGGAGGTGAGGGGATCAGTAGCACCGGTAGTGCCCCGCTTCTCACCTCTGACACTTCCGTACGGACCGGGTCACCATCTCGACCGAAGGGTTTGAGCAGGCGTACCAAGCTGCGAACCGCGCCTTCGCGCGCAACAACCGCAATAGTCTTGCGTGCTAGCTGGAAGTGTTCTCCGGTGTCAGATGCTTGTACGGCAACACCAGCAAGCGCAGGTATACATCCCCAAATGAGGAGTCCTAGGGGGAGAATCAGCAGCGGGGCGGTTAGCTCGATGGGGGGCTCGGCAAAGGACAATCTGGCGTCTTGCCAGGGGTCGTGCGCGCACCTATATCGGCTCTCAACCAAGGGAGGCGCCGTGCCACTGTACGAATACGTCTGCGAGTCCTGCTCAAGCAGATTTGAGAAGCTGATGCGCATGTCGGACCCCAAGCCAGAGTGCCCAGAGTGTGGCGCTACTGAGGTCAAGAAGCAGGTCAGTGCTGCTGCCTTTTCGCTGAAAGGCGGGGGGTGGTACAAGGACGGCTACAGCAAGCCAGGCTCCTCTTCCACGACGACCCCTCCGAAGAGCAGCGGCGGTAGTGAGTCGTGAGTGCCGTACGCATCGATGGTCGTCAGGTCGCGAAGGGGCTCAATCGAGCCACTCGCGAGCGCGCCCTATCGTTGACGCGTCCGCCAGGTCTGGCTGTTGTGCTTGTGGGTGAAGACCCTGCGTCTGAAGTGTATGTACGTCGCAAGGGCATTGTTGCTGGACGGCTTGGCTTTCAGCACCAACAGCTGACCCTGCCGGCAGCGACCACACAAGACGAGCTGCATGCGGTCATCGATACCCTGAATGCAGATCCGTCTGTGGACGGCATTCTGGTACAGCTGCCACTGCCAAGCCACTTGGACTCAGACGCTGTCCTAGAGAGCATTCATCCAGACAAAGACGTGGACGGCCTGACGCCAGCGAGCGCCGGTCTGCTCGCTATCGGCCGCCCGCTCCTCGTCCCGTGTACTCCAGCAGGCTGCATGCACCTCATTGAGGCGACTGGCGTTGACCTATCGGGAGCACACGCTGTTGTTCTCGGTCGCAGCAATATTGTGGGGCGGCCCATCGCTAGACTGCTTGAACAGGCCAATGCAACGGTCACTGTCTGCCACAGCCGTACAAAGCACCCGGAACGCATCACACGCGAAGCAGATGTGCTCATTGCCGCTGTTGGACGCCCGAAGATGGTCGGTGCCGACTGGGTTCGCCCCGGTGCCGTTGTGATCGACGTCGGCATCAACCGCCTCGCTGATGGCTCCCTGTGCGGAGACGTCGACACTGACGCGGTCGCACAGGTCGCTAGCGCCATTACTCCCGTCCCAGGTGGCGTCGGTCCCATGACCATCGCCATGCTGATGCGCAACACCCTCGTCGCCAGTGAGCGACGCCAATCGAATCGCCCGTAAAGGGCTTGGAGGCTCCATGCTTCGTCGTACGCCTTTCTATGAGCAACACGTCGCACTCGGCGGCAAGATGGTCCCGTTTGCTGGCTTTGAGCTCCCCGTTCAGTATCCGCATGGCATCGCGGTAGAGCACAATGCCGTGCGCACCGCAGCCGGCTTGTTCGACGTGTCACACATGGGCGAGCTGCGCGTAAAGGGGCCCGGTGCTGCTGCACAGCTGTCCCAGCTTCTGTCTGGCGACATTGTGGGCATGGCGATTGGTGAGGCCAGCTACCACATGCTGGTCAATGAACAGGGTGGGGTGGTGGACGACGTCTACGCCTACCGCTTGGCCGACGACGACTTCTTGGTGTGCGTCAACGCTGCCAACCGCGACAAAGACCGCGAGTGGTTCAAGGCGCACTGGACCCATGATGACGCCGAGCTGACCGACGAAGGCGACGACTGGGCACAGCTGGCCATCCAAGGCCCTAAGGCTGTCGATGTCATGGCCTACCTGTGCGGCGAAGCGATTCGCGAGCAGGCGGACCGGACGTTCACCGAGCGTTTTGTGGGTGCCGCATCCGGCGTGCTTGTCGCACGTACCGGCTACACTGGAGAAGACGGCTTTGAGCTGTTTATTCCTGTCGCTCAAGCGCAGGTAGTCTGGGACGCCATCCAGACGGTAGCCCCCGCTACCGGGCTGGTCAGCTGTGGACTAGGGGCGCGGGACACACTGCGTCTAGAAGCCCGCAACTGTCTGTATGGGCACGAGATCAACGACGAGACCACGCCGTGGCAAGCCGGTCTCGGCTGGACCATCAAGATGGACAAAGAGGGCGGATTTATTGGTCGTGAAGCGCTGGCCGCCCAGAAGGGCAAGGCCACTGAGCGCCTGGTTGGCCTAGTTGTCACCGACAAACGCATTCCCCGCGACGACATGGACCTGTACGTTGGCGATGAATGCATTGGCCGCATCACCAGCGGAACCCGCTCACCGTCTACCGGTAAGGGCATTGCATTGGCCTACGTTGGACGTGGCTATGGGCGTCCAGGGACCGAAGTAGAGGTGGACGTGCGGGGTAAGCGCGCAGCCGCCGTCATTCACAAGGGCTCGTTCACGACGCTCTAGCGCTGAAGAAGAGCTTGGCGGACGGATGTCAGACGTCAGAGGACAGATGTCAGAGCGGGCCCCGCCAGCGGCGCCAGCGTGAAGGTGCTGGGAGGGGGCGCGACTTGGACGGAATGCACCCGGCGCAAGCCGGTTGCTCTGACCTCTGATGTCTGACCTCTGAACTCCCGGATTACGACGATTCATGGCTGCGCAACGCCGAGGGCTTTGGTGATTCATCGCACCGCGACGAATCACCGAAGCTCACTACGCCGGTGCGTTCAGCGCACTCGATGCAACCTGCGCGAGCAACGCTTGTAGGCGTCGGCCCACTGCCGCTGGCTCCTTCACAGCGCCCTCAAGCAGCATGGCGTCGTCGTACAGCATGCGTGCAAGCGGCTCAGCAACGTCGCTCTTTCCAGCTTCGTGCAGTGCAACCAAGTCGCGGATGAGCGGGTGCTTGGCGTTGAGCTCCAAGACACGCTTACTGGCGGTCACGTCTTGGTTCACACCCTTCAGGATGCGCTCCATGTTGCTCGAGATGCCGTCGTCCGCGTCGACCAAGACACAGGCTGAGTCGGTGAGGCGGGTGCTGGTTCGCACGTCGGCAACGTCGTTGCTCATCAGGTCCTTGAGCCATGGCGTGAAGGCGCCAAGGTCGGCCTTCTCAGCGGAGTCGTCGTCTTCGTCCAGGTCTAGCTGGCCACGTGCGACCGACTTCAGCTCAGTGCCATCAAACTCGGTGAGCAGGTTGGTGAGCCACTCGTCGACGGGGTCGGTGAGTAGCAGGACGTCGTAGCCCTTGGCCTTGAGGGCTTCGAGATGCGGCGAGGCGAGGGCCGCTGTGCGCGACTCTGCGGTGATGAACCAGATGTTGTCCTGGCCTTCCGACATGTTCTCTTTGTACTGGGCCAGGGACATCAGGCCTTCGTCGTCATCGTGCGACAAGGTGTTGAAGCGAAGCAGCGGCAGCAGCAGCTCCTTTTCCTTGGAGGAAGCATGGTAGTAGCCTTCCTTGAGCACCACACCGAAGTTGTTCCAGACGTCCGCGTATGGAGTGCCTTCTCCAGCAACGCCGTCCTTCTTGGCGAGCTTGCCAAGCTGCTTGAGAATGCGTTTGGTCAGGGCGTCGCGAATCTTGCGGACGACCGGGGTCTTCTGGACCATTTCTCGGCTGACGTTGAGCTGAATGTCTTCGCTGTCTACGACGCCGCGAACGAAGCGTAGCCACTTGGGCAGCATGTCATCGGCGTTCTCAGCGATAAGCACCCGACGTGCGTACAGGCGTGGGCCGACGGTCGCTTCTGGGTTGAACAGGTCGTACGGACGGTTGTTTGGGATGAACAACAGTGCGTGGTACTGAAGCGGCGAGTCGACGCTGACGTGAACCGTGAGTGCTGGCTCTTCGAAGTCATTGGTCAGAGTCTTGTAGAACTCGTTGGTTTCTTCGGTCGAGACCTGACTCGGTTGCTCGGCCCACAGTGCCTTTCCAGTGTTTGCCTTCTCGCCGTCCACAAGGATGGGCCAGGGCAGGAAGTTGCTGTGCTTGCGCACAATGTGGTTGAGGGTGTGTGGGTTGACGAAATCGGTGGCGTCGTCGCGCATGTGCAGCGTGATGGACGTGCCGCGCGTGGTCCGCTCACCGACCTCGACAGTAAACGTACCTTTGCCTTCGCTGATCCAGCGAACCGGCTCTGCATCCGGCAGAACGGAACGGGACTCGACGACAACGCGGTCGGCAACCATGAAGGATGCGTAGAACCCAACACCGAACTGACCGATGAGGTCGGGTGTGTCGGAGCCTTCGCCAGCCTTGAGTTTCTCGATGAACGCTTTGCTGCCGCTGTGCGCGATGGTGCCCAGGTTCTCTTCGGCTTCTTCAGCGGTGAGACCCACGCCATCGTCTTCGATGGTGATGGTTCCAGCTTCTTCGTCCGATGTGATGCGGATACCCGGTGCATCTCCGACGATGTCCACGAGGTTGTCATGGGTCAGGCCCATGAAGTGAGCCTTGTCCAAGGCGTCTGCGGCGTTGGACACCAGCTCGCGCAGGAAGATCTCTCGGTCCGAGTAGAGCGAGTGAATCATAAGATCCAGTAGCTGTTGGACTTCGGCCTTAAACCCTAGTTCACGTGCAGTCATAGCGATTCTCCAATGCAATGGAGGCGTGTGGTACCTCCGGTCGCAGGCCCAGATGCCCGCGGATCCGAGCACGTCAACCACTGTCTCAGAATGTGCTGCTGCATGTGACAGGGCGGCCCTGACCGTTATGCAGCCGGCCATTCCAAGGTTCGCTTTGACGAGCCACACTCCCCATTGCAGAGGTTTCCTATGAGCATCATCGGCAAGACCGCGCCCAGCTTCGCTGGCGAAGCCGCCCACGAAGGCGAGATCATCAACATCTCCAACGATACCTACGCTGGCAAGTGGGTTGTGTTGTTCTTCTACCCGCTCGACTTCACCTTCGTCTGCCCGACTGAGATCGTTGCCTTCAACGAATCGGTCGGCACCTTCAAGGCTCTGAACACCGAAGTTATCGGCTGTTCCGTCGACTCCGTGCACACCCATTTGGCCTACATGCGCACCCCACGCAGCCAAGCTGGTGTTGGCGACCTCGACTTCCCGCTCCTGTCGGACCTCGACAAGAGCATTGCTGCCAACTTTGACGTGCTCGACCACGACAAGGCTCTTCGCGGCGTCTTCATCATTGACCCCGATGGTGTTGTTCAGAGCGCGACCGTCAACAACCTCGCTGTCGGCCGTAACGTTGCTGAAGTCATGCGCACCCTCAAGGGCTTCCAGTACGTGCGCGAGCATGGCGGCACCTGTCCAGCCAACTGGGAAGACGGAAACGACGGCATGGCTGAGAGCCTCGACGGCGTCAAGGCAACTATCAACTAGGCTTTCCCTGGTTTGATGAGCAGGCCTCGTGTCGCGGATTCGTCTGCGGCACGGGGCCTGTTCTCGTTTGTGAGGTCATCTGTGATCGCGCGGCAATTGGCGGCACGACGACCCGGCATGCTCCGGTTAATAGCGCGCCCTGGCCAGCGGTACTCAGGCGGCTTGTCAGCCTCTCCGCAAACCCTATGGAGCGCGCGATGAACTTCCCCGACGACCGCCAATACACGGACCACGACGAGTGGGTCAAACGCGACGGGAACACCGTCACTCTCGGCATCAGCGACTTCGCCCAGAGCGAACTCGGCGAGTTGGTCTTCGTTGATCTGCCAGAAGTAGACACTGAGCTTGCCACGGGCGAGGTCGCCTGCGAAGTCGAGTCGGTCAAGGCAGTAGCCGAGGTCTTCGCACCCGTCAGCGGCGTTGTCATTGCCGTCAACGAAGCCCTTGAAGACGGCGCAGAGACTATCAACACCGACCCCTACGAGGGCGGCTGGCTGATGAAGCTGCGCGTTGCAGACGACGCTGAGTTCGCACCACTAATGGATGCTGCGGCGTACTCCGCCAAGGTTGGGGGGTGAGCATGGGAGCGGCACCGTTGTCTTCGGCCTCAACGCGGTTTGAGGACCGCCACAATGGGCCTCGTGCGGCTGATGTCGACAGCATGTTGGGAGCGCTCGAACTGAGCTCCCTCAACGAGCTCGTCGACCAGACCATCCCAGCAGACATTCGCATGTCCGGCGCTCTCGACCTGCCGCCGGCCTGCTCCGAGCGAGATGCGATTGCTCGCCTCGAAGCCATGGCTTCGGACAACCAGGTGTTTCGTAGCTACCTTGGCTACGGCTACCACGACACGCTGACCCCACCGGTCATCCTGCGCAACATCCTGGAAAACCCAGGCTGGTACACCGCGTACACGCCGTACCAGGCGGAGATTGCACAAGGTCGACTGGAAGCGTTGCTCGTCTTCCAGACCATGGTTCAAGACCTGACTGGCTTTGCCTTCAGCAATGCGTCGCTGCTCGACGAGTCGACTGCCGCTGCCGAAGCAATGGCCATGAGTCACCGTATCCTGCGTGGAAAGCGCAACGTCTACGTCATCGCAGACGACGTCCATCCGCAGACCATCGCGGTTGTCCAGACCCGAGCACAGCCTCTTGGCATTGAAGTTCGGGTTGAAGCGGTAGGCGATATTGCGATTGATGACTCTGTCTTCGGCCTCTTGCTTCAGTACCCAGGCACAGATGGTGTGGTTCATGACCTCACTGGGGTGATTGCCAAGGCGCATGACCACAAGGCCTTGGTGACTGTAGCGACCGACCTGTTGGCCTGCACATTGCTCACCCCACCGGCAGAGCTCGGCGCCGACATCGCTGTTGGCACGACCCAGCGGTTCGGGGTTCCCCTTGGATATGGCGGCCCGCACGCTGCTTTCTTGGCAACGACTGACAAGTACAAGCGCAACATTGCTGGACGCATCATTGGTGTATCCCGTGATGTTCACGGAAATCCCGCGCTTCGCATGGCGCTGCAGACCCGCGAACAGCACATTCGCCGTGACAAAGCCACGAGCAACGTGTGTACAGCCCAGGTGTTGCTGGCCGTCTGCGCCGCAATGTTTGGCGTGTGGCACGGACCGGAAGGACTGCTCCACATCGCTCGGACCGTTCACCGTCACGCAACGACTGTCGCTCGTGGTGTCGAGGCCAAGGGCTTCTCGCTGCGGTCGCAGGTGTTCTTCGACACCATCTGTGTCGTCGTTGGAGACAAGCAAGATGCGATTGTTGCCGCAGCACTAGACCTGGGCATCAACCTGCGCCGCCACGGAGATGACGCCATCATCGTTGCCCTGGACGAGACCGTCCGCGCAGATGATGTGCAAGACCTGTTGGCCGCTTTTGACGCTACCTTCGGTCAGCCCGTCCCCGTCGATTTCGGCTCCCTGACCCGCGAGTCGTCGTTCATGACCCACTCGGTCTTCCACGCCTACCGGTCGGAAACCGAGATGCTGCGGTACATCTACCGCCTCCAGGCGAAGGACCTGTCGCTCACCCAGGCCATGATTCCGCTTGGCAGCTGCACAATGAAGCTCAACGCCACTACCGAGATGCAGCCGGTCACCTGGTCTGCGTTCGGCGGTCTGCACCCGTTCGCACCCGTGGAACAAGCCAAGGGCTACACCGCTCTGTTCTCGGACCTAGAAGCGTGGCTCAGCGAGATTACAGGCTTCGACGCCACGTCACTCCAGCCGAACGCTGGCTCGCAAGGGGAGTATGCCGGTCTGTTGACCATTCGTGCGTACCACCATGACCGCGGCGATTTGAACCGGAACGTGTGCCTGATTCCCACAAGCGCGCATGGAACCAATCCCGCTTCTGCGGTGATGGCCGGACTCACGGTGGTGACAGTGGCCTGTGACGACGACGGAAACGTGGATGTTGCAGACCTCAAGGCCAAGGTTGAGGTCCACAAGGACGGTTTGGCTGCACTCATGGTGACCTACCCGTCGACACACGGCGTGTTTGAGCAGGAAATCCGCACCATCTGCGACGTCGTTCATGCTGCTGGCGGCCAGGTGTACATGGATGGCGCGAACCTCAACGCCATGGTCGGCTTGTGTCGCCCAGGTGATTTTGGTCCCGACGTCTGCCATCTCAACCTGCACAAGACCTTCTGCATCCCGCACGGCGGCGGTGGTCCTGGCATGGGACCGATTGCATGCAAGGCCCACTTGGCTCCGTTCCTTCCTGGACACCCCATCATCAAGACCGGTGGCGACAAGGCGATTGGCCCTGTCAGTGCTGCACCGTGGGGAAGCCCGAGCATCCTGCCCATTACGTGGGCGTACATTGCCATGATGGGACCCACCGGACTCAAGCGCGCGAGCGAGCTGGCCATCTTGGTGGCCAACTACACTGCCAAGCGTCTCACCGGACATTTTGAGGTCGTCTTCACCGGTCACAATGGTCGCGTAGCGCACGAGTGCATCGTCGACTGTCGTCCGCTGAAGGCATCTGCTGGAATCACGGTGGATGACATCGCTAAGCGTCTCATCGACTACGGATTCCACGCGCCGACCATGAGCTGGCCGGTTGCTGGCACGCTGATGATTGAGCCGACTGAAAGTGAACCCAAGGCTGAGATTGACCGCTTCTGCGACGCCCTCATCTCCATCCGAGACGAGATTCGCGCCATTGAAGACGGCTCGGTCAGCCAGGGCGACAATGTGCTGTCCAACGCGCCGCACACCGCTCACGTGGTGACTGCAGACGTGTGGGACAAGAGCTACACCCGTAGCCAAGCCGCATGGCCATCTGAGGCAGTTCGCGGCAACAAGTTCTGGCCATCCGTCGGTCGTGTGGACAATGTCTACGGTGACAAGAACCTGCTCGCCCGCCTACCGTCGGAGTGAGTCGGCGTTGGGGTTGGGCCGCTGTGCTACTGCTCAGCGGTATCGGCCTCTGGCAGCTTCCGCATGGGGACGTGGTGCGCGCTCAGGCGCTCCACGACTATGCGTTGAGCATTGCCGAACAGGACCCTAGCAATCCAATTTGGGTGGACGTCCACCGTGAGTGGATGTCGGTTCAGCCGTGGCAGACTGGATACAGCGAAGCCCGCGAAGCGGCCTCAGAAATTGAGGCACGCCGTCGCGGGCTTCTGCGTAATTCCCTAGGGAATTAGCTGGCTTGAGCGAAGCACTGTAGAGCTTCAACGCGGGTCGCGTGGCGAAGTTTGCGAAGCGCCTTGATCTCAATCTGGCGAATGCGCTCACGGGTCAGCGCAAAGCGAGCACCGATTTCTTCGAGGGAGTACTGGCACGGCTCGGCAATGCCAAAGCGCATGCGGACGACCTTCTCTTCACGCGGGGTGAGGGAGCAGAGGACTTCATCAATCTCCGCACGCAGTGCAGCGTTCTCGACCGCGTCACCGGGGTCTTCGGCGTCTGGGTTTTCAATGAAGTCGCCGATGCACGAGTCGCTGTCTTCGCCGACCTTCTTGTCGAGGCTGACCGGCTCGCGGATGAGCTTCAAGAGCTCTTCAATCTCGCTGACTTCGATCTCAAGGTCAGCGGCAATCTCTACGAGGGTGGCGTCGCGTCCAAGCTTGTTGTGGAGGTGCTTTTGGACGTGCTTGACGCGGTTGACCACTTCGAGCTTGTAGATCGGGATTCGGATGGTGCGAATCTGCGACTCGATGGCGCGGATGATGGACTGGCGAATCCACCATGAGGCGTAGGTCGAGAACTTGAAGCCACGGGTGTGGTCGAACTTCTCAACAGCCTTCATCAGGCCAATGTTGCCCTCTTGGATGAGGTCCGAGAAGGGCATGCCCCGGTAGATGTACTGCTTGGCGATGGAGACGACCAAGCGGAGGTTGGCGTTGATGAGGGCGGCGCGGGCAATCTCGGCGTCCGGCCCACCGTCTTCAATGCGTCGGGCGACCTCGACTTCGTCTTGGGAAGACAAGAGTCGGAACGAGCCCATGGCTTTCAAGTACTGATTGACCAGCTCAACCGAGCCCTTGTTCCTCGAAACCGTTGCAATTCGCGCCATTGGTGACCTCCACGTCTGGGGGGTTCAATGCAATGGGCGTGCCAGATCTGTTCAGAGTGCTGTTTGTGGGTATTGCCGGCGTTTGGTCGTTCAGCGCGCGTCATGGACTTGGCCTACATGTTCAAACACCGCGACGGCGGCGTCCGACAACCCAACAGTGTCCGAAAATTTTGACGAAAGACTGAGCGGGTCCGTCCGATGGGTGCTAACCGTCGTCCGTTTCTGCTCCGACTGCCGCTGCAAGGGCGTCGTATGGGTCGTCGGCGTTCCGGGTAATCTCGTCAATACGCTCGAAGAAGCGTGGTAAGTCGCCGTCTACTTGTTCGAGAAGTAGCCCAAAGTGCTCTGGACTCTTGTTGTAGGTACGGAACTGGCCCAGCCGTGCATTGTTCCACGGCTCCTTCTGTACATAGGCCAAATAGCGTTCTTTGGCGCGAAGGTCAGATTCCGAGACTCGACTTGGTAGGCTGTCAATGAGCGATGCTTTGCGCTCTAGCTTCACCGTGTCCGAAATCTGGTCGTCTTTGTACAGGGCGTCCAGATCTTTGTACAGCTGCGTCATCAGGAGTCGGAACTCTCTGCGGTCGTGAACGCGGTCTCGCTCTCTGGCCACTTCTTCGCTGTCGGGGCCGTACTTGTCTAGGAGGTAGCGCTCGGCGGACACGTCACCCACGAAGCTAGCGAAGCTCTCGTTGAACTTCACCGAGCCTGGAATCCAGAGCGTCACATGGGCGAGCTCATGAAACAGGGTGTTGGACAGCTTCGACTCGCTCCACTTCAGCATTCCGGGCAGAACCGGGTCGTTGAACCAGCCTAGAGTCGAGTAGGCGCCTGCGGTGCGCTTGTAGGTGTCGAGTCCTTGTGCCGACAGCCCCGCCATGCGTCGGTCTGCGTCGTCTTCACTAAAGAAGCCCAAGTACGGAACCCGGCCAACGATAGGGAACCACCATCTGACCGTCTTGAACGCCAGAGGCTCACTGGCCGACACATTCCAGATGGTTCGGTCCCAGGTGGGGTTGATGGTGTTGTAGTGGCCGTCAGCTTCCAGCTCAAGCTCGCGCGCGTAGGCCTGAATCTCTGGGATCCAATCCAATCGCGTCTGTTCTGCAGGCGTCACGTCGCGGTACTGGCCCGTCTGATCGAGGGGAACCCGGCCCCACAAAAGCTCTAGCTGATAGTAGCCTTGGCGGGCCACATACCCAGTCTTTGTGCTGCGAGGAATGGCGGAGAGGACAATCAACAGGGCAATGCCTGCAAGAATGCCTACAGCGATGAGTACGCGTTTACGAGTCATGGGCGCAGGGTAGCCTGTGTCTACGAAACCGTCTGCGCGAGCACGTCAGCAAATGCTGTGACGGATAGGCACGTACGCGACACTGTATAGGGGTGGACCTCCGGGTTGGCGTCGGCCTTCCCTGTGTGCATGCGATACGGTCGCACTTCGAGGAGTTGGTGCGTGATTGAAACGCTGATGGCCGGCGGGCCCGTGATGATTCCCATTGCCTTGTGCTCGGTTGTAGCGCTGGCGGTGTTCGTGGAGCGTCTGTGGTCGTTGCGTCGTCAACACACGCTGCCACGTAGTTTGGCGGAAGCCATCATTGCGCGCATGGCCTCTGAGCAGTGGGATGAAGCACGAGCCCTGTGTCTCACGCGCGACATCGCGGTGACGCGCTTGGCCATGGTGGCGATTGAGTCACGCCAGCTGAGTCGAGCCGGGTTGAAAGAACGGCTTGAGGAAGTCGGTCGACGTGAAGCTGCACTTCTGGAGCGTGGGACCCCAATCATCGGAACGATTGCGTCGATCACTCCGTTGCTCGGTCTACTCGGAACAGTGGGCGGAATGATTCGGACGTTTGCCATCATCCAGACAGCGGGAATGGGAGACGTCGGCAGTCTGGCTGGCGGCATCAGTGAAGCCCTGATCACAACCTTCGCCGGCCTCTCCGTGGGCATTCCGGCGGTGGTTGCAAATCGTTACCTGCTCTCGCGAGTTGACGCCTTGTTGGTCGACCTTGAAGACATTGCGCTGGACCTCGTCGATGCGACGGTCGGCGAGGATGTGGAGACCGCCCAGTGATAGCGCTGGACCTCAACGCTGATGTCGGATTGCATGCCACTGGCACGCCCGGTTCGCCCCCCGGCTTCCTCTGGATAGCCAGCTACACCGTCGTCAGCTGTCGCACGCCCCGCACGCATCAGTGGCCGTACTCCTTCCACCATCGTCTTTGGCCAGCGCTATGAAGTTCGGCTCGCCACGTCGCCCCGACCCGATTGTGGATGTCACACCCATGATCGATGTGGTGTTCCAGCTCGTACTGTTCTTCATGGTGTCCACGACCTTCGTCTCAACGCCCGGTATTCAGGTCGACCTGCCGCGAAGCAGTGCGCAGACCTTGGAAGCATCGGACGACGACCTGAATGTGTGGTTGAGCTGTGTTCCTAGTGGTGGCGCTGCCTGCGGAAGTACGAAGCTCCACCTGGGCTCTGAGCCCACCACGCTGGCCCAGCTGGAAGTTGCCTTCCAAGACGCAGCGGCGGTGGACCTGGAGACGCTCGTCGTCATGAAAGCGGACCAGGGAGTGGCCCACGGAGACGTCGTTCGGGTGATGGACGCTGCGCGGGTCACTGGACTTACGCGGCTCGCGATTGCCACCGAGGCCGGCAGCGACGACGACCAGTAGCGTCTGACGGCTACTCGTCGTCCACGGGGTCAAAGCGGTAGAGCGTAGAGCCTTCTTTGGCGTAGCCCAGTTCGTCAGCGACAGCGCGTTCAACCGCAACAGGATCGCGCTCCATGGCTGCTAGGTCGTAGATAATTGCCTGGTTCTGGCGTTCTACTTCCGCAAGGTCAGCCTTGGCTCGCTGCACCTGTTCTTGCAGATCTTGATGCCGCAATAGACCTTCACTGCCGAACATCGTCGACAGCCCCACCAACACCATGAACAGTGCGGGTATGATGGCGAAAAAGAGGCGGCGGAGAGCTTGAGGCGACATGGGATCCAGCAATTGCGTTGCGATGTCAAGATAGCAGTCGCTGATCACCGTGCAACCTCGTAGATCACGATCGGATCGGGTGCCGCTTTGAACGCGGAATACCGATCGTCGTTTTCTTTTGCACAGGGCCCATGTTCGTGGCGTCGCCGGTGCGCGATACTGCGGCGCATGCCACTCAACGCCCCAGACCCAAGCCAAGCACCCGTAGCACTTCGCGTCCTCATTGGAGCCCTCGGCGCACTCTCGCTGCTGGCGGGAGCTCGGCTGTACAAGCCCGCACTGTTGGGCTCAGCCTTTGCTGCGGGGGCCGTTGGTGTCTACGCGGCAGCCAACGTCGCACCGATACCTGACCTTGAGCCCACCGCCATCTTGGTGGCGGCACTGTGTGTTGGCCTTCTCGTTGCCATCTTGGCCGGAATTGCGCATCGCATGGCGCTTGTAGCGATTGGTGGGGTGATTGGAACCGTGGTGGGTCTGGTGGTTGCCTCGAGCTTCGCCTTGCCGTTTTGGATTCCACTCGTTGGAGCTGCAGTCGGAGCGTTGGCCTTTCCGTGGACTCTTCAGCCTGTCCTCAAGGTAGTGACTCCGGCTATGGGTGCGGTGTTGGTCGGCTGGTCGGTTGCCATGCTCGAAAACCCCTTGGTCGTTGGCGTTCTCTTCGTGATGGGGGTGCTCGTGCAGTTCGCCATCGTTGGTAGCGCGCCCAAGAAGGCCAAGGACGACGAGTGACCCCGGGACATGACCTGTGTGGCCGTTTTCGGCTGCGGCAGGTGCAACAGACCCGTGCTGACCGGGTGGTGTGGACGGCCAATGACCTGGTCACCAAACGCATGGTGTGCGTGCACGTAGGTGGGACGTCTTTGATGTCCGAAGTGCCCATGCTTCAGCAGATTCAAGGCCGCGGCGTCGTGCCGTTTGTTGGGCTGTGGCGGGATGGCGCACAGGTGGCGCTTGTCTTCGGGTACCGGTTGCCCCAAACCGCAATCTCTGGGTCCCACAGCATTGACTGTGACCGGTGTGCTCATTGGCTGAGTGACCTTGCGGCGGCGTTGAGCCGTCTTCAAGTCGCCGGTCTTGCGCTTGGAAGCATTGATGGGTCGCGTATGTGGGTGAGTGGGGATTCAGCCTGGCTGGACGCAACCGGACCGCACGTTGAGCCCGCCAGCATGCGCTCCGACCTGACGGCCGTTGTCCAACGGGTAGCGGCGGTTGCTGACCCCACTGTCGGGAAGCGTGGTCCGCGCCGCCTCGTGAAGATGTTGGCCAATCCCGACCCGGACTGTCGTCCTGCGACCGCTCTAAGCCTGCGTCGGCTGACCGAGCGCGCGCTGACCTCTCCCAAGCGCTCAGTTGGCCCGGCCCGTCATGTCGAGTTCGCACCACGGCATTCCCACCAGCTGGTCGTAGAGGGGCCAGATGCAGTGTGGATTCGTGTGGGCAGTCCCGTCAGCGGGTGGCGTCGGTCCATTCGTCGATGGAAGCTGCGGCGGTCGCCCGCGAATCGACGTTGGCAGCGTGTTGCGCTGGGCTGGAGGGACGTCGTATTCACCGCCGCCATCGGTGCGGTAGCGGCCGTTGTACTGCCGTGTATCGGTGGTCCCATCGCTCTGTTCGTGGCGTGGCAATGGCGGCGTGCGCGGTGCAGGCCTGGTACCGGTGACTCTTTGGAGCGGCTCGAGTGGGGCAGTGATGAAGCTGTCGTAAGCCTCGCTCTGGCGGTCGAAGGGGAGCTACCCCCTCGTTCGGACACACCAACCTCGAACGACCGTGCAGTGGGCGCTTGATTTTGTGAATGGAGTGGCGGAGGATGCCGCAATGTGGGAGTTCGGCTCCCCGGAGGACCACAGCGTGGAAAGTCTTGCACCCCTATTGGGCCTAGTTGGCTCTCTCTGCGATTGCCTAGTTACGTTCGTTGTCCTCGCCGGCGGCGTGTGGTTCTTCGTGATCCGCAAGAAGGGTGATGTAGACCCCGTCACCACCGCTGCGAACACTGCGAACAAGGCATTCGATCAACCGAACGCTGCGTTCGACGACGAAGAAGAAGATGACGTCGCGACCATTGTGGCGCCACAGCCCAAGGCCGTCACCGAAGAGCCTAAGGCCCGACCCGCTCGGCCACCACGTAGTGCAGGCGCTACCATCATCGCCTTCGATGATGACGACCTGCTGGACGACTAGCCGTTGGCGAACACCACAAGCCCAATGGCAGAATTGCATCGGCAGATGGGTGTTCAGCTCAATGCGCTAGGTGCACCTGTCCAGTATGGGCCGATTGCTACTGCCTATCGAGCAGCACATGACAGTGCGATTGTGGTGGACCAAGGCCGAATCGGCGTTGTGGACCTTGTGGGCGCGGATGTCCGACGCTGGGCGAACGGAATGTTCACCCAGAACTTCCGCAACGCCAAAATTGGGGCATCCCTCCAGTCAGGGTGGTGCGACGACCGTGGCCGGCTGCAAGGATTGTTTCAGGCTGCGTTCATAGCAGACGACCACATTCGCCTGCTGCTCGCCGATACCAGCGCTGATGCCTTTATTGAGCACTTCGACCGGTATGTCTTGGTCGATGACGTAGAATTCAACCAACCAGACGTTGCGGTGTTCTCGGTCATTGGGCCACGGGCAATGATCACCCTCGGTGCGGTTGGCCTCCATGCCAAGACCGGCGCCCGCATCAACCACGCGGACGATGTGACGCTGTTACCGTCTGCCCGCGCGTTGGTGTCCTGTACGGATGTTGTGGTTCCAATGGACCGTGCGGCCCCTCTGTGGAACTCGCTCATTTCGGGGGGGGCGCTCGCGGCAGCCATGGCCGTCTCGGAGGTCTTGCGGGTTGAGTCGGGAACGATTCGCTTTGGAGTAGACTCGGCGCCTAAGGCGCTGCCCCATGAGCTTGCGCTGCGCGACCGCATCTTGTCGTTCGAGAAGGGCTGCTACGTTGGCCAAGAGACCATCAATCGCCTGGATGTCATGGGCCAGGCGCGAAAGGGCCTCGCTGGCGTAATGAGTAATGCCCCAATGACCACCGGCGACTCTGTCTTTGTCGGCGACACGGTTGTGGGAACGGTCACAAGCCCCGTGCTCTCGCCGCGCTTCGGTCACATCGCTTTGGCTGTTGTGAGAAAGCCCCATGACGAGGGGGTGGAGGTCCGCATTGGCGATGCTGGAGCCGGGCGTACCTGTCCGCTCCCATTCCCTGTGGCGGAGATTCCCTTTCCGGCGCTGTGAGCTCCGTAGCTCTCGCTAAGGGGCTGGTGCTCGCAGAACAGAGGCTTCGGGCCCAAGGGCTGACCGGTAGCGCTGCGTTTGACGCCTTAGTGGATGCCTGGCGCTGCCACCTGATGGGGAAGCCGGTGCCCACAGCGCTACGTGCGGCGGTCGATGCGATTCCCAACGCGCCAGGAGATGGAGTGCTTGGACTCGCCTACGAGCGCTTCTTTCCGGATGTCTTCAAGGGCTTGCGGGGGCAGTTCTTCACGCCGCCACCCGTTGCACAACTACTTGTTCAACGGCTCGCCATTGCTTCCGGTGAGACCGTATTGGACCCGACCTGTGGAAGTGGTGCACTCTTGGCGGTCGCGGGGCAGTGTGGAGCGGTGCTGCGGGGGTGTGAGATTGATCCCAGGCTGGCCGAGCTCGCCCGCCTTCAGCTCTTGCATCAGCATCTACCAGCGGATGTGGTTGTTGGAGATGCCTTTGCTATCGACCTTGAACCGGCCGACGTTGTTGTCGCCAACCCGCCGTTTTCACTGCGACTCGATAGTGCTGCGGTGCGTGATTCGGTGGACTGGCCGCAGGGACGTCGATTGTCGTCCGACCAAGCCTTTGCGCATCGGCTAGCGAGCTGGGTTCGGCCTGGTGGACGCGCTGGTGTGGTCCTTCCATACAGTGTTGTGGCCAATGCCAACCATTCGGACACCCGCAAACAGCTGATGGACGGCTTTGACCTGACGGCCGTCTGTGTGCTTCCCGAGGGCGTGTTTCGTCCGTTCGGAGGAGCACAGGGTAGGGCTGCTCTGGTGTGGCTGACTCGCCGACCCGCACGTGCCACGACAACACGATGGAGCCGTGTCGAAGACCCTGGCTACGACGTGTCTTCCAGACGACTGCAGAAGACAGAATCGCGCGAAATTGCCGAGCGCCGAGCCGGTCATGGGTGGCGCTCTCTGCCGGTCAATACGTGGCTTCCAGCGATGGACACCGCAAAAGGCACCACGGTAGGTGACATTGCGACGGCGTGTGAAGAACGGGTGTACCCCTCGAGACTGCCTGCGACCCCGGTGCGCCGCTTGGATCTGGGTGAGCCCAGTCGGCCACTAGGTGAGGTGGTTCGCTTGCCCCGCGTCCTCGGCGAAACGCTCAAGGGCGTGCGACTGGCCTTTCTTCCGGGCACGGTGCTTGTCTCTCGGCTTCGGCCCACCCAGTCGAATGTGACGGTTGTGCCCTCACTGGATGACAGTGAGTCGTGTGTTGGCAGCCCCGAGTGGCTTCCGCTGCGGACAGACACTCCCAGAGTGCTGTTTCACTTGCTGCGGACCCCGACATGGCGCGCTGGACTCCCCGCCGGCACTGGACAGACTCGACCGCGTGTTCACGTCGACACCGTACTCAACAGCCCCATTCGGTGGCCGTCGGCAGAGACGGTCCAGGTGGTTGAACAGGTCTCTCAACAACTGGCAGACGCCCGCTCCCGCTTGGCGGACCAGCTGTACGCGCTACAAGGTGCTGTTGACGCCTATGCGGCGGGTGAGATGGATGACGACGAGCTTTTGGACGTCGTGTCGTCACTATCCAGATAGGGTGCGTCCTCTGGAGGTGTCATGAAGCGACTCGCACTATTGGTACTCTTGGTCGGTTGTACCAACGATGACTCGGACACAGGTGTCGGCGGCGATGGCGAGGGCCTGCTCGGCACGCGTATGGTTGATGTCTTTCCGAACCCACTGCTGATGGATGGGGGTTCGCTGTCCATTCCTCTGGACGCGCTCCCGGTCATGGCGGATGGAACGCCGTTGCCTGTAGATCGATTCGGCGGCTGGCGAACTGGCTTTTCACCGGGCCAGACCACCGTTTTTGAGCTCGACGGCGTCAACGAAGACAGCTTGCCCGACTGGCGCACCCCCACACCTGGACAAGGTGGCGTCATCTTGGCCGACCTGACAACGGGGGAGTTTCTTCCAGTGATGGCAGAGCTGGACGCACATCCCGATGCCACCCAGCCTGTCTTACTCGCCCGTCCACTGGTCACGTTGACGCCCGGTCACCGGGTCGCCGTTGTTGTCACGACAGACGCGCTGCCTCGCCCAGAACGCGTGGAGCGAACCCTGTCGGATGACCCGCCCTCGGCCTTGACCGACATTGCCGACGAGCTTCAGGATGCTGTCGCACAGCTGGTGGAGATGGGCCTTGCGGAAGAGGATGTCGCTGTCATCACCACGTTCCCCATCGACAGTGGCCGGCAACCGCTGGAACAGCTGCTCGGCACGGTCGCGTTGCCGTCTAGCTGGACGCTCGACCGTGTCCGCACCAACGACGGAGAGGTTCGCATCGCACCGCGTACATGGCGTGCGGCTGCCGGTTCATACGACACACCGAACGTCATTGGGGAGGACAACTTCCTTCGCATCGACCCGGTATCTGGCGTGGTCTCAGCACAAGGAACAGGCAGTCATTCGCTGTACATTCACATTCCCGAGTCGGTGTCGGACGCGGCTCCAGGCACTGTACCGGTAGTGATGTTTGGCCACGGTATCTTCAGCTCTCCAGAAGCTTATCTGGACGGGGATGACGACAGCAACGGCGTGCTCGCTATCCTCGATGAGATGGGAGCGATTGGCATTGCAACCCGGTGGGATGGCCTGTCGACCGACGACCGCATCACCGCTGTGGCAGCCGCTCAAGACTTTGGCACGCTTCCAAGTGTGTGCGACCGCCTGCTCGACACAAACCTCAGCGTTCGTGCCCTTCAAGAGCTCATCTTGACCGGCGACCTACTCGACGACCCGGTGTTTCAGGGCGAGTCCGGTCAGAGCCTGCCCAGGCGCGGTCAGCTCGGCTACTACGGAATTAGCCTGGGCGGAATTGAGGGGGCCGTTCAGGTCGCTAGTGGAGCCCCGTTCGATGCCGCTGTCTTGCATGTCGGTGGGGGCATGTGGTCGACGATGCTGGAGCGGTCGACACAGTGGCCAACCTTCGAGCTGTTCTTGCTCGATACGTACCCAAACCCCGCCGACCGTCAGCTGCTGTACGCCGCGTCCCAGCTGTTTTGGGACCCGGTCGACCCGGTTGGGTGGATGGATGTCTGGCCGGATGATGTCCCTGTGTTGTGGCAGGAGTCTCTGGGAGATGAGCAGGTTCCGAACATGACAACCCGGCTGCTGGCCCGGTCGATTGATGCGCCCTTGGTGGGCGTACCCGTCGAGCTTCCTTGGCAGTTTGCGACGCTGCAGACCCCAACGCTTGCTGGCGCCACCGGAATTGCCCAGTTTGACCCTGAACGTGCGCTGCCCGCAGACGAGAACCGGCCTCCCGCAGCGACCGGCGCCCACTCGACTCCGCGCGTCTGGCCAGGACAGAATCTGCAGACGATGACCTTTCTCGACCCCGACGTTCCGGGGGTCGTGGTGAGTGGCTGTGGCACGTTACCGTGTTCGTCCAGCAACCCAGGTGGAGTCAGCGATGAGTGATGCCGTCACCCGAATTGCAGCGACCTGCGCCTCGCCGCTCATTCAACTGTCGTGCGAACATGCAAGCAACCGCATGCCACCAGGGTTTGCGTGGCCAGACGCGGACAAGCGCCTCCAGCATCAGCACTGGGCATGGGACCCTGGAGCAGCGCACATCACGCGCATGTTGGCCAAGGAGTTCAGCGCTCCAGCGGTTGTCTCTCGGTTCACGCGGTTGCTCATCGATCCAAACCGAGAGCTGACCTCCAACACTCTGTTTCGTGACACGGCTGACGGTGAGCCGGTCGCTCTCAATACCGACCTGTCCGCCGCTGAGCGGGAGCGTCGTGTGCGCGAACTGTACCAGCCTTACCATGACGCCTACGACGAGATGGTTGCCCAGACCGACGCCGTCGTCGTTAGCGTACACAGCTTTACGCCCGTGTACGAAGGTGAGACCCGCTACGTCGAAGTGGGGGTTCTACATGACCAGCAGCCTGACCTCGGCATCGCCATTCGTGAGCTGTTGCAGACGTCCTACCGAGCCATGGACAACGAGCCGTGGGATGGTCGCGGTGGCATGATGTTCGCCCCGCAGAGCCACGCAACTACCCACGGCCGACGTGCAGTGGAGTTCGAGATTCGCCAAGATCTCGCGACGGACCCAGTGTGGCGGCAGCAGTTCGTCAAGACCGTCAGTCGCGTACTGCGGACTGTGCTCGCCTAGCCACGTACGCATCAGCGCCGTTGAGTCGCTCCGACGGCCAGTTCCCATACGTGTGGCCAGATGACGGCGGCGAACGCGACCTCGTGACGGGCACGATGGTCGAGTGTTCCAAGGTCGCCATCAAGGCCTCTGCGAGCGGCATCGATCAGCTGAGACAACGCTGCAGCACGCGGGCCGAGTGCGGATGCCAACGTTCGACGCTGGGCTTGTGACGCGTCTAGTGACGCGCGGTCTTTGCGATGCAGCGCCATTAGGTCGTACAGCAGGGCCTGGTGCCACGCTTGTCCGAGCAGTCTCGGCGGTGTCTCGAAGACCTCGTCCGCTTGATGGTTGTCCTCAGCCACGGTGAGCAACGCTTTCCATGCGCGCGCCGTGCCGCCACCACGAACACGGACGCGTTCGCACTCGGCAATCGCAGCATCTCGGTCACCGAGCAACATGAACGACTGCACCCGGACCAGGCGAGCTGTAGGTGCGAGGCTCCACGCCAGTGGGGACCACGCTAGAATGGGGTCCACAGCGGCGATTGCTGCCTGTGGGTCATTCTCGGCCAGCGCCACGACGCCTCGACCCAGCCGCACCCGAAAGATTCGAGCGCTGATGGCGTAGAAGCCCGCAAGCACCATGATCGGTGCAATCCAGGCCAGAGCGGTGGGCATGGCGAGAAGGGTGAGCGCCAAGGTCATGACCAGTCCACCGGCGATGACGCCTTCGGCGGCTTGTGCTGCCATCCAGACTCGAAAGTTGGCCCGCGACAACGTCAGGCCCGACATCAGGACGACGGGCCGTTCGTCCCACGCACGCGACAGGTAGCGGCTGTACACAATTGCCAGCGTGGTGGGCGTCCACAGCACAATCATTGGGATGGCGGCGTACCACGGATTGTCGGCGCCGAGCACAACGGCCACTCGGACCGCAACCAAGGCCGCAATCACAAACACGCTTCGCTGAACCATAAACCCGAGCCATTCACGCCATGTCGGTCGCGGAAAGCGACGGGTCACAACGCGCTGTTCGGGGGCTGCGAAGGGGTTGTCTGCGGTCAGGCGTCCTCCCCGACAATCTCCAGTTTCATTAGGTCGGTCGCACCCACCACCGGCGAGCTGCCGGCGATGATGACCAGCTTGTCGCCCGGAACGACGAGCTTGCGGCGCTTGAGTTCTTTGATGCCGGCTGCGATTAGGTCGTCGACCGAACGTAGGTCCTGCAGCTCGAGAGGCGTCACTCCCCATGCGAGTGCCAGCTGGTCGAGGACCTCACCATTGAAGGCGAATGCGTAGATGGGACCGTGCGGTCGGGCCTTGCTCGCCACCAACGCGGATTTTCCAGACCAAGTAAATACGACCAGTGCACGTTCGTCCTCATTCGCAGCCCAACAGGCGCTACGAATCACGACACTCGCCACACCATCTGGTGCCGGAATTTCTGCAATCGGTGTGGTGGTGAAGAACCGAGACTGCTCCACCTCGCGTGCAATGCTGTCCATCATTCGGACCGATTCAAGCGGGTAGGAGCCTGTTGCGGTCTCGCCTGAGAGCATCACGGCATCGGTTCCATCTAGGATGGCGTTGGCGACATCCGTGGTCTCGGCGCGCGTGGGCCGGGGATTACGAATCATCGAGTCGAGCATCTGGGTAGCGGTGATGACCAGCTTTCCCGCCTTGTAGGCAGACTGGATCAACTCCTTCTGAACAACTGGAACCCGCTCAATGCGGATTTCCACGCCCAAGTCTCCGCGGGCCACCATGATTCCTTCGACGACGTCGAGAATTTCATCGATGTTCTCGACTGCTTCTGGCTTCTCAATCTTGGCAATCACTGGAAGATCAACGTTTAGCTTCGTCATCTCAGCGCGCAGGACTTCAACATCCTTGGCCGAGCGCACGAACGATAGGGCGACGTAGTCCACGCCAACATCGGCGCCGACAGCCAAGTCGCCGCGGTCCTTCTCCGTCATGGAAGGCACGCTCATGTCGACGCCGGGAAGGTTGATGCCCTTGTGCGACTTGAGCGGGCCAGACACCGTCATTCGGACGACGACTTCCTTCGGGTCTCTGTCGCGATGAACGGCTTCTACGACGCCTTGTAGAGCGCCATCATCGAACAGGACGTCGTCCCCCGGATTCACGTCATCTGCCATTGCTGGGTAGGTGGTGCCCACGCGCAGGCCAGAACCGACCAGCTCGTCGTCCATCGCGATGACCAAGTGGTCGTCGACCTTCAGGTCAATGGCGTCCGGAACCGGGCCGGTGCGAATCTTCGGCCCTTGTAGGTCGAGAAGGATGCCGACTCGCTTGTCTGCGCGCATTGCTGCACGGCGAATGCGTGCAACCTGTCGTCGAATGGCGTTGTGGTCGCTGTGGGAGCAGTTGATGCGAACGACGTCGGCGCCCGCCTCAAGCAGCGCCTCAAGCATGGCGTCGTCCCAGGTTGCAGGGCCTAGTGTGGCAACGATCTTTGTACGGCGTTTTGTAGTCATGGGCCGAGGCTACGACGCCCGGTGTGTTTACGCCACCACTGGGCCGTCGGATACACCAATACGGAGCGTTCCGTTGGCGAGCACGCCTTGGCTGCGCACCACAAAGGCATGGTTTGCAGCGCCGTGACCAATGGGCAGACCGGCGAGGACCGGCACTCCAAGACGTGAGAGGTGGTCGCGAAGCACGTCGTCGATGTCCCACCCTTGTCCTTCGGGTGCGGCGCAGCCGGTGAAGGTGCCGAGAGCGACGCCTGCGACGCCGTTGAACACTCCGGCGCTTGCGAGCTGTTGGAGCATGCGGTCAATGCGGTACGCGGGCTCACCCACATCTTCAAGAACGACAATGCAGCCGGTGGCATCGAGCTGAGAAGACGTGCCACAGGTGCTCGCCAACATGCACAGGTTGCCGCCGACCAGCGGTCCTGTGGCGTCTCCACCGACCCATGTGTCTCCGCGAAGCGGCTCGCGTGTGGCTCCGGTTAGCAGCGCTCGCAGCCAGGCCAGGGAAGCGTCATCGTGGCTGGGTAGGCTGTGTATGACTGGCGCATGGACGCATGTTGCGCCGATCTGTCGGGTTGCGACGTCGAGCAATGGCGTGAGATCGGAGAAGCCGAGCAGGGGTTTTGCGGTCAGGGTGTCCCACGGAACGTCGTCGATGAAGCGGGTGACGCCGTAGCCTCCACGAATGGCCCAGATCGCGTCGTATTGCGGGTCTTGGAAGGCACGGACGAGATGGGCGAGTCGGACGGAGTCGGGGGCTGCGAAGTTGCGCACCGGATCCGAGACGCCGTCGAAGACGTGGGGGGTGTAGCCCCAGTCACGCAGTAAGTTGAGTCCTTGTTCCAAGCGGTCGGGAACGAAGCGACTGGCGGGGGCGATGACCGCAATGTGCGAACCAACGGGAAGGATTGGGGCCATGAAACCGTCCGTGTCAACAGGTACGGGCTGGCTATCGCGTACAACACTCGCGCGGATGGGTGCGGCACAATAGACACCCGGGCTGTCTTGGGAGGCCTTGTGTCCGGTCATCGCTGGTTCGAACAACGCAACGATTTTGTCGCAACGCCTTCTCCGGCACCGCGTCGCAATCCAGACGAAGTACCTGAACTGTTCACGCGTTGCCCTGGCTGCAATGAGCCAGCGTACCGCGAGGTCTTGGTCGAGTTCTTGGACGTCTGTCCGGGGTGCGGTCATCACTTCCGCATGGACGCCGAAGCTCGCGTAACCATGCTGATGGACAACGACTGCGAACAGGAACGTCACGATACCCACATACGCTCGGTCGATGCGTTGGGCTTTCGCGACAGCAAGACCTACCCAGACCGCATTCGTGCAGCCGACAAAAAGACCGGTCGCAATGATGCCTTTTTGTCCGTCAGTGGCACGATTGAGTCCATCCCGGTGGAGCTCGGCGTCATGGACTTTGCCTACATGGGCGGCTCTATGGGCTCGGTGGTCGGTGAAATGCTGACCCGGCTGTATGAACGGGCGCTTGAACGCAAGCGTCCAGCCATCGTTGTGTGCGCCTCGGGTGGTGCCCGCATGCAAGAAGGCGTTCTGTCGCTCATGCAGATGGCCAAGACATCCGCAGCACTGGCTCGTCTGCAGAATGTTGGTCGTATGCCCTACATCAGCATCCTTACCCACCCAACAACGGGCGGCGTTGCAGCGTCTTTCGCTATGTTGGGAGACGTCATTGTGGCGGAACCCAAGGCGCTCATTGGCTTCGCTGGCGCGCGCGTCATCGAACAGACCATTGGTCAGCAGCTTCCTGAAGGCTTCCAGACCGCTGAATACCTGCTGGATACCGGCATGGTGGACCGCATTGTGCCGCGTGATGAACTGCGCGCCTCTGTGGCCAAGATTCTCCGCATGCTGCTCAACCAGCCCAGTACGGGCCTGGTAGAAGTGGACTCGGAACCGGCGTGATTCACCATCCGGTATTGCGGCAGCTCGCGGATAGCGGCATCAAGCTCGGATTGGAGGATGTGCGTGGCTTCCTGCAAGCGCAGGGCGAACCACATCGTGCCTACCCGGTGGTTCATATTGCTGGAACGAATGGCAAGGGCAGCACGTCGACCATGGTCACTTCCGTGTTGGTCGACGCTGGCTACACGGTCGGTACCAACCTGTCGCCCCATCTTGAGGCGGTCAATGAGCGCGTGTGCATCAACGGCATGCCCCTCGATGACGGTTCGCTGACTGAGGCGATTGAAGCACTCGATCGTGCGCGTACCGACTGGGCACGCAGCCAAGGGCGCCGAGATTCCCCGCTGACCTACTTTGAGTTCCTGACCTGCTTGGCCTTTCAGGTCTTTGCAGAACGCGGAGTTGACGTCGCGGTGGTTGAAGTGGGGCTTGGTGGACGGTTGGACGCCACAAACATTGTGCACCCACAGGTCACCGCCATCACTCAGATTGGTCTCGACCACATGGATGTCCTCGGCGACACGATTGAGGCCATCGCGGGGGAAAAGGCCGGCATCATCAAGCCAGGCGTACCCATGATTGTGGGCTCGATGCCCAAGCCCGCTCGCGACGTCATTGAGACGATGGCTACGCGTATGGGCTCACCCTGCTGGCTTCCGGGGCGTCACCTCAGTCGTGAGAATGCGCGAAGTGGCTGGCGGATCGGTACGCCGGACGGCACGATCGAGCGCCTTCAGCTGTCTTTGCCCGGTGAACATCAGGGCAGCAACGCCATGGTTGCGCTGGGTATTCTCCATGCGTTGCGTCGGCAGGGGTTTCACATCCCTGACGAAGCCATTCGCAGTGGTCTACAGCGGGCACGCATCAACGGTCGGCTCGATGAGGTCAAAGAGCACTTGTGGGTAGATGGTGCGCACAACGTGGATGCGTCGAAAGCGCTGGCCCGCTGGCTGGCCCGTCGCGAAAAGCCAGAGTCGCGTATTCTGCTGTTTGGTATGGGCAGTACACGCGACCCGAGGGCCATCCTAGAGCCGCTCATCCCGTACATCGACGAGGTCGTAGCGACACACTGTGCCCACCCGAAGGCACGCAAGAGTCACGAGCTGGCGGCCCTGCTTCAGGACATGGACATCATTCTGTCCGACGGCGGCCCTATCGAAGAAGCCTTGCCTGAAGTGTACGCCGAAGCCCATGAGACCTTGGCCATGGGAAGCCTCTTCCTTGCCGGTGCTGTGCGAAGCTTGGTCGGTGACGGCGTGTTGAACGAGATCGTAGCCGGGCAAGGTTTCGGAGACGTCGTTCCAGAGAGCGACGAGACTAGCTAGTCGCCAAGGCCTCCGGCACGCCGAGCTGCTCGCGCACCGTACACAGTAGGGCATCCACGGCGGTTTTACCCGACACCATTCGGTTTAGGTCGAGTCGCACGTCGGTCAGGGCTGCTTGACACTGAACAATACCGTCGGGCCAGAGGGCTTCGGCCCAGCGAGCGACTACCTCGGGGCGGTCGGTGTTTACCAGAGGGGATGTGGACCCGGACTGGCTGACCGCAGCGTCGCGGATGAGCTCTTCGAGCAGCTCAAAGACACGCTCCGCCTTGAGTCGCCACGCAGCTCGACCGCCGGAGCATAACTTTTGGGTGTACTTGAATAGTGTGTCGAGGTCGCCGTGGAGTACGTTGATGAGGGCATCTCGGGTCTCGCGCCGGGTGGCGAGGGCGCCGTCGGTCATGTCCATAGCGACACCAGGGCAGCCAAACGCGACGGACGCGATGTCCTGGGCGTTCTCTATGCCCTTATCGGTCAACCAGGTGATCAGCGCTTCCGACGGTACTGGACCAAAGCGCACGCGCTGGCACCGGCTGATGATTGTGGGGAGCAGTGCATTGGCGTTCGTGGCGAGCAGGATGAAGCCCGTTCCGTCTGGTGGCTCCTCCAACGTCTTGAGCAAGGCGTTCGCCGCTGGGCCTGCCATTGCCTCAGCGGGATCAATGATGATGAAGCGACGCCGGGCTCCGAAGCGGTGGTAGCCAGCTTGGCGCACGACCTCGCGGATACGCGCGATGGGAATGGAGCCTGAAGCTTGCTTGGCGTCCGGTGCTACCCACACAATATCGGGATGGTTACCCGATGCGATGGTCGTACAGCTGCGACAGCGCGTACAGGGACGAGCCTGGACGTCGTCGTCGAGGCAGTTGTGGGCCAACGCAAGATGCAGAGCCACCGTCCGCTTTCCAACCCCCGGTGGGCCTTCAAACAAGAGCGCGTGGTGAAGGGTGTCCGCGTCGATCGCTGACCCCATGCGGGCGAGCAGGGCGCTGTGTCCAATGAGACCGTTGGTGTGCATAGGGGGCCTGTATCTAGTGGACCGCCGTCAGTACAGGCCCCACATCCGACACCCGAGGTACAGGCTCCAGATGCCGAGTCTGGGCGAGGCCGCAAAGTACACGGGTACCCAGCGCGGGCGAAACTTGCTCTTGAACTGGTGTAGACGTCGAAACCCGAAGACGCGATTACCGAGGGAAGAGGCGTACAGCACGCGAAATATCCGCCGGAGTAGCCAGCCCTTTCCGGTCAACGGGATGCCAGCCATTGGGCAGGAGCCGAGAGAAAGAGTCGCGGCTCCTTCATCACGAAGCTGTTCACAGGCGTGAGCCAACAGCAGGTCCATGGTCCCGGCGGGGGCCTGTGGCAGCTGCGCCATGACGTCCAGTCCCCACTGACCGTGGCCTCCGGGAAGTAAGGTGATGAAAGCCACAACGGCGTCATCTGCAAAGGCCACGAGGTACCGTCGGTCGTGGGGCTGGTCCAAGCAAGGGGAGCCCACAAGCAGCTTCATTCGCCACGAGGGACGCTTCTGCTCCAGCCAGAGTGCATGGACTTGCTCGAGCTGCACACGGTAGGCGTCCGGTCTGACCTCTTCGACATGCGCACCGCGACGGGCTGCTCGGTTGCGCATGTTCCGAACGGTTCGGAAGGCTTTGCCGTTGAACGCCAGGGTCGGCAGGTCGACAATGGCCTCAATACCGACCTGGATCGGTGAGAAGTCCGCAGACATGGCATCGCGCAGCTCTGACCGTCGCAACGGAAAGATCAAGCGCCGCCGGACACCATCGAGTGCTTGGTACTCTGTCAGCAGAGCGCTGCGATCAGCGGGTGCTGCATTGAGTCCGCCTACAGCGAACGCAGTACGACCACGCATCTGGTAGGCGAGGACGTTGCCGCCCTGCACTACGTGATGCATGTCTGACTCTAAGGCCAGTCGTGACTCAGGATGCCGAGCGGTTTTCACTACACGGGCGAAGAGCTCATCCTGATCGACAGAAAGCCCAGGCACAGCCTTTCCGTCCAGCCACTCAACGAGTCGACCGGGTATAGAAAGAACCGTCCTAAGCAACGCATCCCAAATGGGTGCGATCTAGTCGTCCGACTTCGGGAGCTGATCTACGGGAGCATTCTCATGCGATTCAGGAGTGTGAATCGCGAATACTGGCGTAGTGCCATTCTTGCGGAGCAGCTTCTTGCGAGCTTGGCCCATACGGGCGTTGCGGCGCATGCGGCGGAAGCGGGTCATTTTGGTATTTGAGGCCATGGTATTTGTCTCCGGTGGGCGCTGTAACTGCACCAGTCGGTAAAGACCGCCCAATTACTAGCCGAAGAGGCTATCGTCAAGGCAATGCCTGGAGGACTTTGAATGACTCGATTGATTGTATTGGCTGCGACCGTGGGTCTCGCCGGATGTGATGCCTTTGACAGCACCCGTGACGCCATTGATGGCCTGACCAACCCGAGCATCGCTTTGGGCTTGGTCATTGCTGTAGACGAACCGGAGGAGGCCGACCTTAGCTCGACCGACCTTGAGGTCGGGACTGCGTTCTCGCTGTTCTTGGGAGATGCGAGCAGCGCCGCAGACATCGAGAATGCCCCCATCAACAACGCCACGGTCACTCTCGAAGGTGTGCAGACCGACGACCCGACAGAGGGCGTCTACCTGATCACCCCCGACCGCGGTTTGGTCTACGAAGACGGTGCCACATGGCAGGTCGCCATGAGCCTGCCGTCTGGAGAGGCAAGCGCTACGCTTGAGCTGCCGATTGCCCCTGACTTCGATCCGATCACCGAACAGACTGCTGGCACGGGTGTGAGCATCGATCTCACCGGCCAGGGCTACAACGCTGTGGTTGTAGTGGTCATCGAGGCGTCTTCTGGCGACCTGACCTACTCGACCGAGCCACAGACTGCGCGAGAGGTGTACGACCTCACACGCGGCAATGACGAAGTCACTGGCATCGAAGTTCCGGGAGAAGCCTTCCCATCAGAGAACGAGGTCTACGTTCTCGGCATTGCGGGTCTGAACCACGCGAACGGAGCCGACGTTGACGGCGTCAACTCACTGCTCAGCAGTGTGAGCGCCGGAAAGATGGTGTTCCAGCCGGTCTCGACCTTCCCGCCGCTGCCTGAGTAGGCCAGCGACGCGACTTCTCGCTGCCTGGAGTCTGCCCAACAGAAAGTAGGCCAGCTGGCGAGGCGTGGCGAGGGCACGCCGGCTCACCCGATGCGTTGGCCGGGTCAGCCAGTGGCGTGAGCACCGATGACCTTGCGGATGCATCGGTGCCCAAACTTGGCAGCCAGTTTTGGCCAGGCCCTTAGGTGGTGCGAAGAATGGTGGCGACGACAGTCTTGTCATTGCCGCCCATGTTGACCGTGGCACCCAGGGTCGGCTTCTTGGCGAGCTGGTAAGCTCCGCATTCGCCACGCATCTGACGGTGCACTTCGAGCACCTGCTTGACGCCCGTTGCACCCACTGGGTGACCAAAGCCAATGAGTCCGCCGCCGGTGTTGACCGGAATGTCTCCAGTGAGCTCGGTGCGTCCTTCACGGACAAGCTGGAAGCCCTTGCCGGGCTCTGCGAGGCCCATGGCTTCGTACATCAGCAGCTCAGTGACCGCGAAGCAGTCATGGACTTCGGCGACCTGAAGGTCCTTGGAGGTAATGCCAGCGCCAGCGTAGGCCTTGCACAGGGCATTGGCGGTCGCGTCCATACGCAATGGATTGCCGTCGTCGTACAGGTTGCCGGTCACTTGGGCCAGGGACACCAACTCGGTGGCGTCTGCTGGGGCCTTACCGAGCTTGCGCAAGCCTTCTTCGCTGACCAGGATGAGCCCAGCGCCGCCGTCAGAGACCTGTGAGCAATCACTCATCTTCATGAACGGAGCGAGCTCTTCGTTGGCCAGGAAGTTCGGGTTGTTCGGACCCGCTTCGCGTGCGGTGGCCAGGTCGAGGGACACGGCCTTCATGTGGGCCTTGTCATTCTTGTTGGCGTTGGCGTAGGCCTTGACGGAGACGCGACCGATGTCTTCTTCAGTGGTGTCGGTCTCAGCGAGGATGTGCTTGTTGCGCCAAGCGAACAGAGCGGGGAAGGTGAAGTCGTCCAACTCCCGCTGGCGAGCGTAGTGAGAGGCACGGGCCAAGTAGTCGCCACCTGTCCGTGCTGACGCGGTGGTCTGGATCTCGGCGCCCACGACCAACGTGATGTCATTGCCGGCTTGAATCGCATCCACAGCGCAGGCGAGGGCAAGTCCACCCGAGGCGCAAGCGCCCTCTACACGCATGACGGGCTTGTACATCAGCCCTGGGTTGGAGCCCACGACCGCAGCGCCCAGGTGGCCCTGGTTGCTGAACAGCTCTCCGACGAAGTTACCGATCCAGGCTTTGTCGACGAGCTCAGCGGGCGTGCCCGTGGCGTCGAGGGCCCCGTTGACGGCAGCCGAAATGGTCTCTTCGAGCGTGGGGTTCTCACGCTTTCCGAAGTCGGGGTGCCGCTTCCAGATGAAGTCGGGGTGCTTCTTGCCGATGAACGGTGTGATGTGTCCACCAAGTACAAAGACGCGTCGATTGAAGGCCATGCTCATCTCCTCAAGTACGGGGAGACCCTTTAGCGCATGAACGTCACCGTCGCGTCTCTGGACCTACTGCTCGGCCTGGTAGGTCTTGACCCGCTCTTCAACGAGCACCAACATGCGCTCCACTTCCGAGTTGTAGTACGGGCTCTGACGGACCCGAGCGGAGAGCTCGGACTGCCGCCTTGCGACGTCATCAAAGTCGATAGCTTGGGGGTCGCGCTGGGTTGAGCGCAGGTCATCGAGGTGCGTCTGCACGTCTCCGATCAGCGCACCAGCGGTCGGGTCATCTCCAGCTGCCTTGGCGAGCTCACGGCGGACTTGCGTCCAGGGGGCTGTTGTCTGGGCTGCAAGACGGGCCTCTGGTGTGTCCCGGCGAGCCGCAGCGCGCTGAGCCATGGGGTTGGCACCCGCGACCATCTTGCTGGGGTCAGGTGGCGTGAAGCCAGGACGAACCATGGCTTGGCCGCCAACCCGAACGGGAAGGTCCGATGCCGTCACGCCTGCTGCGACCTCTTGCGGGTCCGCCACAACGGGATTGCCAGCGGCGTCGCGAACGAGGCCTCCGGGTTGGGCACCTTCACCGTCCTCGGTCAGGGTGACCGGACCATCTGTCATGGTGGTGATTTCGCCACCGGTGTCCAACGGACGACCGAGCAAGACCACCGCAAGCACCACACCGACTACGCCGGCTCCAATGAGCCACCACTTTTGCATGTCGGACCTCCTGTTGATCATTTTGATCGTTAGACGCCGACTAACCCGGAGTGGATGTCATGAGACGTAACCTCACGTTGATCGGCTTAGTTTGCGGATCCTCGAAGACTTGCTACCGTGCGTCCGAACGAGGGATTCATGAAACCGATTCTAAAGTGGGCAGGTGGCAAGGCGCGACTAGCGCCAGCCATCTCCGAGGCCTTCCAAACGAAATGTGAGGGGACTTACTATGAGCCGTTTATTGGCTCGTGTGCAGTCTACCTCCATCGAAAGGCGGCTGGCGAGGTCACGACCGCTGTTCTGGCAGACATCAACCCAAAGCTGGTGCACACCCACTGCGCGATTCGCGACTGCTTGGATGACGTGCTCGCCGAGCTGTCCAAGCTACCGCGAGAGGGCTTTGAGGCGCACTACTACGGAGTCCGCGAAGCGTTCAACGTCGGGCCCTACGAAGGGCCCCTGCATGCGGCGCGCTTCATCTGGCTCAATCGCTCCTGCTTCAACGGCCTGTATCGCGAGAACAAGAAGGGCTTCTTCAACGTGCCTGTAGGCCGCTACACGAAGGTCTCTTTGCCGCCTGTTGCCGCATTCCGTGCGGTGTCGGCCGCTCTGCAAGACGCCGAGATTCGCGTTGCCGACTTCCGTGAAATCGTGGCACTCGCTGGACCCAAGGACCAGGTCTACTGCGACCCTCCCTACGTTCCACTGACCGCGACCGCCAACTTTACGGGCTACGCAAAAGGCGCCTTTGCCGACGCCGAACAGCGCGCTCTGGCCTACCTTGCTCGCAAGGCGGCGTTGTCGGGCGCGTTGGTTGTACTCTCCAACCACGACACCCCGTACGTTGTGGATGACCTGTACACGAAAAAAGCGGGCTTCAAGCACGTTGCTCGTCCCCGGGTTGCCCGCGCCATCAGTCGCGCTGCCACCGGCCGCGTCAAGGTGGGAGAGGTGATTGCCTCGATTGGGCCACGGAGCGTCCGAAGCGCTGGGTAGGACTGGTGCGGTCGGGCAGACGAAGCGGACATCTGTTGGCATCTTGCAAGAGTCGGGTCGGTTAGGCCGTAGGCTCTCGTGAATCCGATTGGAGAGTCTATGGCCACCCCAAAGCGCGCCCCCCGTCCTAAGAGTCGTGGAAGTCGCCTCATCACCACCGTCCTTGTTGGGCTGACCGTCGCAGGCGTTCTGGCCTTCGTTGCCTCAATCGGCTTTGTGGTGTGGGTGGTCAGCAAGGCAGACACCTCCGCTTCAGTCAATGATGGCACCTGGATGTACGCGCGCTTGGGAGGGCAGATCACAGACGCGCCCTCGTCCGGTGGTCTCATGCTCGACCCCGAAGACAAGCCACTCATCGTGACCGACTACTCGGCGGCCATCCGCGCTGCAGGAACCGATGACCGTATTTCGGGGCTGTACCTCCGCTTGGATGGCCCGGCGATTGGCATGGCCGGCATGACCGAGATTCGGGATGCTCTGGTGGACTACGCAGAGTCAGACAAGCCCTGTGTGGCCTACTCTGAAGCGTACGACACGCGTAGCTACTACCTTGCCAGCGCTTGTGACACCGTTCTTGCCGCTCCTAGTGGCGTCATGTTCGTCAACGGAATGGCGCTCACCGTCAGCTACTACGCTGGCATGTTTGAGAAGCTCAACATCGTGCCGCAGTTCCAGCACGTTGGAGACTTCAAGACAGCCGTTGAGCCCTACGAGCGCACAGGTCCATCAGAGTCTGCCATGGAGTCGTACGAGTACTTGCTCGACGGCATCTGGCCGCACATCGTCGGCAGCATGGCGAGTGGTCGCGGCATCAGCGTAGACGTCATGCAGGGCTACGTGGACGACATGCAGCTCACGCCAACAGTGGCAGTACAGCGCGGCATGCTGGACGGCTTGGCCTTCCCAGCTGCCGTGGTCTACAACGTGACTGACTTCGGCGCAGAAGGCTGGATGGAGTCGTTGGAGACCCCAGCCCCCGACCTGACAGATGAGCAGATCGATGAGAAGTTCACCTTCATCAAAGACTATGTGAAGTCCATGCGACAGGCAGACACCGCTGAGAAGCGGATTGCTGTTGTGTTCGCAGAGGGCCCCATTGTCTCGGGAGACGGTAACCAAGGCTTGTTCAGCGGCCCGGCCCTCGCGGATGGTCCGTTCCGTGAGTGGATGCAGGCCGTCCGAGAGAGCGATGACGTCGTTGCGGTTGTCGTCCGTGTCAACAGCCCAGGTGGTTCCGCCCTGGCCTCTGACATGATGTGGCGCGAGATTGAGCGCACCAAGGAAATGGGCCTGCCCGTCGTCATCAGTCAGGCCGACTACGCCGCAAGTGGTGGCTACTTCATCACAGCACCTGGCGACTACGTGTTCAGCCATCCCACGACCATCACCGGCTCCATTGGTGTCTTGGGTGGCAAGATGAACTTGGCAGGAACGTACGAAATGGCTGGTATCAGCAGCCACACCTACCTGCGGGGCGAGCGCGCCGACTTCTTCAGCACGGTCAGCAGCTTCGACGAAGGGGAGCAGGATGCCTTCCAGACCTACCTCGATGATTTCTACGAGACCTTCCTCGGCCGCGTGACCGCCGGTCGCCCTCTGACTCGTGACGAAGCCCATGAGGTTGCACAGGGCCGCGTGTGGACTGGCGAGCAGGCACTAGAACGGCGTTTGGTAGACGAAATCGGTGGAATGGATGACGCATTGGCGAAGGCCGCCGAGCTCGCAAGCGTGACCGAATACGGCGTTGACCGCTACCCCAAGTCTCGGTCCTTCTTTGAGATTCTTCTCGATGATCTGGCCAGTGCAGAAGCGGCCGTACCGGTCGAAATCCACGTAGAAGGTCTGCTGCCAGAGGTCGAAGATGCGGTCTCCGAAGTGTTGCTCTTGGATGCAATTTTCGCGGATGGTGCTGTGATGTACCTACCCGGAAGCCCCACCTTCGAGTAGAACGGGGGCCATGTCCCAGCCGTCCCCAGCATCGTCCGCAGCGACCACATCCCGATGGGCCGCTTTTGCGGTGCTTGGAATGACGACGGCGGGGCACACGGTTGCAGAGACCGCTCGAGACGCGTTGTTCTTGGCGTCCATCCCGTCGTCGCGCCTTCCATGGATGTATGCGACGGTCGGCATTGGCGCGCTGCTCGCGATTCGGGCCATGCGAGGGGTGTTCTCGCGATTCGCGCCTGGCACGGCCTTTGCGTTGACCGCGGTCTTCGGCGCGTTGGTCTATGTGGGAATCTTCGCTGCAATTGGGCGGTCGCAGAGCCAGTCGTGGCTGTTCATCCTCTATGTGTACTCGAGCGTGCTTGGCTCAGTCCTCATTGTTCAGTTTTGGACGTTGTTGTCGAGTACCATTGATATTCGAAATGCCAAGCGGCAGTTCGCCTTTATTGGTGCAGGCAGCGTGTCGGGAGCAATCGCCGGCTCGGCCATAGCGACTGTCGCAGCCCAGACATTCAACGCCCGCTACTTGCTACTGGTTGCGGCTGCGGGCTTTGTCCTTGCGGGCATCTTTGGCTGGATGTCTCTCGGTGGTGGTGTCGCCAAGTCCACTCAAACGGTGGAACCTCGGCTTCGCGACGGCGCTGTTGCGCTGCGTACACACCCGTATCCAAAGTACGTCGCAGCGATTGTTGTTCTTGCCGCCGTAGTGTTCACGTTCTCGGATTTTGTCTTCAAGGCCACGGTCGCGGAGGCCGTAGACGCTGAGAACTTGGCATCGACCTTCGCTGTGGTCTACCTGGCGTTGAATGTGGGCTCGTTATTCGTTCAGCTTGCCCTTGTGACACCCCTGATCAACCGCCTGCAGCTAAACACCGTGAGCGCAATGACCCCCAGCCTCACAGCACTTGCTGCGGCCGGCGTTGTTGCCCTTGGCACCCTGCCAGCAGCAATTGGACTGCGCGCCATAGATGGCTTGTTTAAGCACACCTTGCACCGCACCGTGACCGAGTTGTTGTACGTGCCCATGCTTCCGGATGTGCGTGGGCCGGTCAAGCGACTCATCGATGTTGCTGGGCATCGCGGTGGTCAGATTATGGCGTCGGGAGCCGTACTGGTCGTGTTGTGGCTTGGCGGCGGCTCCAATGTCCTTGGGGTGCTGTTGATGGTCAGCGCAGCGGCGTGGATTGTTGTGGCAGTCCGGATGCGGCAGCCCTACCTGGACCTGTTTCGACGGTCTCTACGCTCGGTCAGCCGGTTGGCGTCGACCGCCCGGACAGATCTCGACTTGGCATCGGTTGAGACGCTGCTTGGCGCACTGAACAGTGACGTCGACCGAGACGTGGTTGTGGCGATGAACATCCTGCATCGGCAGGGTAAGACCTCCATTATTCCGTCGTTGATTCTCCATCATCCGTCTGGTGCGGTTGTGGCGGATGCCTGCCGTGTGTTTGCCGAGGCTGGGCGCGTGGATGTGGTGCCAACCATCGACCGGTTGCTCGCGGCGGTAGCGACTCAAAGCAACCCGCTGGCGGGTCGGGTTGGTGCCTTGGTCCGTGCTCGGTTCCGCCTAGCACCCGATGTCGCAGCGCTGCGGATTATTGTGGAGGACGACCGGCCTGCATCGCGTGCAGTGGCTGCTGCAGAGCTGCTGATGTTGGGAACGGAGCCACAGAGTGCACAGCGTAGGCTGGTAGACCGTGTTCACAGCTACGGCCCAAGCTGTCAGCTGGAGTTCCTGCGCACGGTGTCCTTCCGCACCGACTCCTTCGAGATGACCGGTGCATTGCGAGAAGTACTCGTGGTCCTGTCCCGGCAAGACGGGCTGATTGGGGAAGCTGCTCTTCGGGCCATGGGGGCAACACACGACGTTGCCTGCACGAGCATCATTGTTGAGGCGCTCGGCCGGCGAGACTTTGTGCTCGCGGCTCGGGAGGTACTGGTACAGCTTGGAGACGACGCTGTACCCCCGAGCGCAGCCATGCTCAGGGACCCGAACGTGTCGCTGGCGGTTCGACGGGAGCTACCCCGGGTGCTCGCAAATATGGGGCCATCTGCGCTCTCATTCTTGACCGAGCAGCTCGTACGCGAGCACACGGGTGTGGTCGCGTACCGGGTGCTGTGCGCGCTTGAGACCATGGTCTTAGAGTGGCCAGAGGCGCGCCCTGACTCAGCGACTCTCGCGCACGTCGTACGAGACCACTTGGAAGCGGCGGAGCGCTATGCCGAGTTGGCGAGCGAACTTGAGCTCGGGGCTGAGGCCAGCCCGCAGGTTCGAAACCGTGCCCATCCAATGCTGGTCCGCCTGATGGGAGAGCGGCAGCGTCACGCGGTTCAGCGTGCCACCCGAGTGTTCGGTCTGAGCCACACTGACGAGGACTTCCACTCTATCTCCCGCGGGCTCAGCTCAATAGACCGGCAGACCGTCATCAGTAGTATTGAGCTCCTAGAAGCGTCCACCGACGGCGAATGGGCAGCCATTGCCGCAGCTGCCGAGCGTCTGCTCGTGCCGCGACCCTCTGCGAGGGAACGGAGCTATGACCAGCTCTTGGACGACATGATGACCGACAACAGTGGTACGGTTCGCGAGCTTGCCGAAGCCCAGAGAGACCTGCTGGCGAGAGTAGGAGCGGTATGAAGGCACGACAGCTATCTCCACTCGACCGCGTGCTGCTGTTCTCCCGCATTGCTCCTTCCGACTTTCAAGACAATGTTCGCCGTTTGGCCGAGGTCTCGCGGGAGCGAGTCGTACGGGATGGTGAGGTCTTGTTGCGGGAAGATGAGGCCGCGAATGTGGTGTGGGTTGCAGTGGATGCCATCATCCAGCGCACCCGCAATGGTCACACATTTCCGCCGTTCGACCCGCCAAGTCCGGTTGGCCTCATCGAAGCGTTGGCCGGACGAACACCAGGTACGGAGCTCAAGGTCCTGACAGGTGGCTTGGTGCTCGAAGTCCCCGTTGAGCACATGCTGGACATGCTCATGTCTGGGCGGCGTGGACTCGTCAGCTTGCTGGGCCGCCTGGGTGCGGCTGTGGTGGCGACCGTTGGGCTGCTGCCGCGGCCTCCGAAGAATCCGGTGGAGATTGGCGATGATGCGACAGTGTCGTTGTTGGACCGGTTGATTCTGCTGTCCAGTGGTGACCTGGTGGGACGCGTTGGACTCGACACCATGGCCCCAGTGGCTCGTCAGATGACAGAGCGCCGATACGTGGCCGGCGAGACGCTGTGGACAGCGGGGGACGTCACTCAGAGCGGCATTCTCGTTGCCCGTGGACGTGTGACATGCACCCAGCAAGACGGTAAGTCTGCTGAGGCGCTTCCGCCGACGACACTCGGGTTTCTCGACCACTTGGTCCTGCACAAGATGTCGTTCACCGCAGTGGCCAAGACCGACGTAGTGACGCTCTCGCTTCCTGTTCAGGCGATGGTCGAAAACATGGAGACCCACGATGATCTTGCTCTCGCAGTCATCCAGGGGATGGCATCTGCTGTTGTTGAGCTACCCATCTTGATTCAGGCCAAGAACAGTATCTTCGAGGAAATCACATCCCGGGTTTAGGGCCCGGTACACACCAGGTTGGGACCTTGCCGGGTGCACTCGTAGCGACCGCGTGACAGGACGACCGCTTCGCCCTGCATGGCGTAGCCGTCAATCACCGCTGAGACCGTACAGTCACCGCCCTTGAAGCCCCACACATAGCAAGAGGGGGCACAGGTCTTGACCGGCACATTGGGACAGGTCACCGTCTGGGCTTGGCCTTCAAGAAACACGAACTTGGCCTTGTCGATGTCGACGTCTGGGTAGGCGTTGACTGGCTCAACCTCAGTCTGGCTAATCGCGACAGAGCTGCGTTCAACACCGGTGGAGATCACGATGTTCGGGTCGAAGTCGCCCACCATGACCGGCAGCTGCCCGGTTGGGCCGAGCTGGTCGTGAACGAAGGTGAACATCTCGCTGACGGTGACGTTGAAGTCGTCATTCGCGTCTGCGGCACCGGAGATGGCCTGGGTGAACACCGCACCGAAGGCGCCGTCAATTGCTGGCTCTTGGGACTCTGAGGAACTGATGATGGCGGTGCGTGGTCGTGTTGTGGGCCAGTCCGTTGCTGCTGGGCCGTAAAAGTAAATGCCATCGAGCTGATTGCGGTGAATGGCGTCGGTGACGATGATGGAGTGCCCTGCACCCGTCCATACACCGAGGTCTCGTGCAAAAGAGTCGAGCACCAAGCCATCTTCTTGGCCGTTCTCGAGTGTGGAGTCGTAGGCGAGGAACGTAGGGATTCCGAGGTCTGCGCCGATACCATGTCCGGCGAAGTACAATAGGAAAGTATCATTCGGGCCGATCAGCTGCGCGACTTCCGTGCGCAAGGTCTGCCGAATGCTCTCGCGGTCTGCCTCGCCGTCTCCTAAGAGAAAGACGTGATCAAAATGGGCCGTGTCTTCGAGCGATTTTGCAACCTGGGCCGCATCAGAGCGGGCGAAGTCGAGCTCGACGGCGTCAGGCAATGAGTTGTACGACGACAAGCCGATAACGACGGCTACGCGCTGGCCTTGGGGGGCGTCTTGCGCGTGGGCCGCGGAAATGAATCCCATGAGAAGGGCAGTTCGCAGCAGCATGGCGGTTCTCTCCGTTCCGATCGGGGCCTACTGTAACCCCACAGAGATTGCTCGTGCGGTGCAATGGGGACAACGTGCTACGCGTAGAACGACTGGAGGACCTCTGATGAACCGTGCAACCATGACACTCGCTGGGCTTGTGGCCGTTGCTGCGGGGGTTCTCGGGACGGGTTGGATGTCTCCAGATCGTGTGCTTCCAGAGGTTCCCGCTGTGGTTTCGACGGGAGGTCCGGGTCAGTTGGTCGTCGATATGGTGGACGGTTCTACGGACGCAGACCTTGCTAGCGTCGGGGCCCTCCTCGGAGTCGACCTGCGTTGGGTCCACCCACTGGCCGAAGACGACGGCCTGGCGCATGCGGCGGTACCGGACATTGCTGCAGCAGTGGCAATGCTTGTAGATGATGTGCGAGTCGAGGTGGTTGAGCCGTCTGTACAGCTTCATATGCTCGGCTACCCGAACGACCCGATGCTCGACAAGCAGTGGCACCTGATGGCCATGGGCGCCCCCGCTGGTTGGGCAAAGACACCACAGGGCGAGGGCATTGTTGTCGCGGTCATTGATACCGGCGTGTCGGTCGTGGAAGATCTGGATGCCGACCGTGTGTTGGAGGGGGCGAGCTTTGTACCTGGCGTGACATCCGCGCAGGACGACAATGGGCATGGCACCCATGTGGCTGGCACGATTGCCCAGTCGACGAACAACGGCATCGGCGTTGCCGGCGTGGCTCCGCTGGCCACGATTCTGCCGGTCAAGGTGCTCAGCGCGTCGGGCTCTGGCACGTCGGAGGGCATTGCTGCGGGTATCGACTACGCCGTAGACGAAGGCGCGGACGTCATCAATCTATCCCTCGGTGGCAGCTACTCCCTGGTTGTACACACAGCGATTCGCAAGGCGCGTGAACAAGGCGTTGTGGTCATTGCCGCTGCTGGCAACTCGGGCCGGCGAGGCGTCTCCTGGCCCGGAGCGCTCTCCGAGACGATTGGCGTGGGTGCGACGGGCCCGGACGGAACCCGGGCCCCGTATTCGTCTTTTGGTGAGGGCGTAGACATCGCCGCACCGGGTGGTGACACGCGCATCGCTGGCGGCGGTGTTCTACAAGACACCATTGCGCCCGGCGGTCATGCGTACCGCGAGCTCCAAGGCACCTCCATGGCGGCTCCTCACGTTGCAGGCGCTGCTGCGGTGCTCTTGTCGACGGGAACATGTGGCCCCGACTGTGTAGAGGAGACCCTGCTTACAAGCGCACATGGCGACGTCTGGGACGAAGCGATGGGCCACGGTACCCTCGACCTAGAGCGCGCTCTGTCCGCAACGGGCGACTACTGGCGAGCCTTCCGGTTCTTCCTAGGTGCCTTGGCGGCGGGTGCGATTGCGTCACTCGCTGGCGCACGTAAGCGCTTCTGGATGACGGCTGCAGCTATCGGAGGTTTGACCGCGGGAGGTCTGTTCTTCCTCGACAACCTGCCGGGTCTGTCAGGCCGTTGGTGGGTAGCGCTGTTGAGCGATGGTCTACTGACCTGGCCCTCCACGCTTCTCGGAGCGTGGGCCGCCCGTGTTCCGTTCGTTTATTCGGCGGCGTTGCCGCTCGCGCTGGCGCTCCCACTCGCAGGGGTTCGTCGGGTGCGTCCAATACTCATTGGCGTGTGTGCGGGTGTGGGGGGAGTGCTGCTTCACGCCGCCGCGACCCAGTCCGTGGAGCCGTGGTTGATGAGTGGCAGCTGGGGTTCGGCTTGGCTCGTTTGCAACAGCGTTGTGGCTGGACTTGTGGCGCTGTCCCTCGCCGGTAGCGAACAGCTCGACCAGAAGGGGGCCGAATGACCGTTCACGGACGCCTTGAGCGTGTTGACATCGGCATGGGTGCTTGGGTCTTGGTCACGTCGGACGGCATGCGTCTCCAGATAGACGGCGATGTGCCTGAGTCCTTGGCCGGCGTTGAGGTGGTCGCGACGGGCTCACGGCAAGAATCCCACGGTTTCGCCATGCTTCCGGTGAACGGGACCTTGGTGTTGACTGCGCCGTTGACGAAAGCCTAGCGGACGACGCCCTGTCTACGCAGCTCGTCGACGTCATCTGTGGTGTAGCCACACGCAACCAGAACAGAATCTGTGTCGGACCCCAGCTCCGGTGCTCGCGTATGGTCGGTGCGCGTGGTCTGTGTCTGCAACATGACGCCAGGCAGGACCTTTCCGTCGATCGTGACGTTCTTGACCGCCGGATGGTGCACGGCTTGTGACACGCTCTGAACGGGGGCTGCGGGCACTCCGTGCGTGGCGAACAACGCATCACACTCGGCCATGGTTCGGTGAACAACCGCGTCTGCGACTAAGCTATCGACGTGTTCTCGCTGTGCCAGACGTTGCCGATTGATGTCCAGAGAAGGGTCTGCTGGCAGTCCCAAGGCCGAGACTAGCCGCTTCCAGATGCGGTCATTGCCGCAGCCAATCGCGACCCAGCCATCGGCACATTTGTACGCGTCATATGGAACCAGTCCTGCGTGGGCGTTGCCCAAGCGTCCGCCAGCATCGCCCGCGAGGGTCTGCCGAGTGGCGTGGTAGACGAGGCTTGCGGTGTTTGCCTGCATCATGTCCACAGCGGTGTGCGAGCCGTGGCCCGTCGTTTGGCGCTGTAGCAGGCCCAACAGCACCGCTTGGGTCACGAGCAAGCCCGCGATGAGGTCGGCGATAGGCAGGGCAGACCTGACGGGCGGACCATCGGGCATTCCGGTGAGTGACATTCCACCGCTGAGTGCCTGAATGACCACGTCGTAGCCGGGACGGTCACGCCACTCTTCTGGGGCATCGACACCAAAGCCACGAACGCCAACATGAACTAGGTGCGGGTGTTCTGCCTGAATTCGCGACGGCAGCAGACCGAGCTTCGCCGCTGCTGGTGTGCGGACATTGTCGACGAGTACATCTGCTGTTCGCAGTAGGGCATCCAGTGCGCGCCGTCCCTGTGGCGTCTTCAGGTCGATACACACCGAGCGCTTGTTTCGGTTGAGCGCCTGGAAGTAGGTGCTCTCACCGTCAACAATCGGGCCATAGCCACGGGTTTCGTCACCTTCGGGCGATTCGACCTTGATGACCTCTGCGCCTTGGTCTGCGAGTTGCTGTGTGGCCCATGGACCCGCTAGTACTCGTGTACAGTCGATGATTCGCATGCCGTTCATGACAACTCCTAGCCAGGGCTATCCTTGTCACGGCAGGACGGCTGCGCACATCCTAGGTGTCGGGATACCCCACGAGACCACTTCGGAGACAACTGTGCTGGTGACCTTGCTGATGACTCTGGCCCTCGCTGCTGAACCCGTCGTAGAACCGGGGGTTGACTGGGTTGTGGAGGAGTCGTCTCTACCGGCGATTGAGTCGGCAATTGCCTTGCTTCGTGCCGGTGAGATGGACGAAGCCGCTACGGCATTTGCTGCCTTGGATGCGGCCTCCGAACAGCCCCAGATCACCTATCTACACGCGCTTGCAGCCTACGAAGGCGGCTCATTAGATACGGCGCAGGCAGCAGCCTTTGGCGGTGAAACACCCGAATATGCACCATTGCTCAACCTTCGTGGCTTGATTCTGGCTGACCTAGGGCAGGGGGCAGAGGCTCTGGAAGAGCTCAGCGCTGCGGAACAGGTGGCCGGGACAGATCGAGCACTACGGGCACGCATCCTTCTGAATCGCGGACTGATTGAAGCAGATTCCGGGCAGTTCGGCGCAGCGGAGACGTCGCTGGCTCGCGCGGCGACGCTAGCCCGGGAAGTGGGCGATGATGCCGTTGTTCAAGGAGCGGTCGACAACTTGGCTCGCATCGCGTCTCTGACGGGTCGCGGTGGAGCGCGCGATGTCCTCGGTGCCGTTGTTGAACACCTGCGCAAGGGCGATGTGGCAGCTGCGGAGTCCGCGCTCCGGGAAGACACAAGCACCGACCGTCGTTCTCTGGCCCGGCAAGCGCTCGCTCGGGCGTCTATTGCGCGTGTGCAGGGGCAGATGGAGCCGGCTCGAATCGCGGCTGAAGAGGCGCTTCGAATTGCGCGTGAGTCCGGCTTGGTTCGCGAACGGCTTGCCGCGCTAGGCGATATTGCCGCGCTGTACATGGCCATGGAGAGGCCGGCTCTTGCCCGTGTTGCCCTCGATGAGGCGTTGGGGCTGGTAGACGGTACCCACTTCAAGGTTCGTGAGATTGGCCTTCGCATTCAGTCGGGCTTGTTGGCAACAGATGAGCAGAACGTCACCCTTGCGCGCACAGAGGCGGACCGAGCGCTGACCTTGTTGATGGCATCGGCCCAGCCGGTGGCGGAGGCACGACTGGCCGAGCTTCAAGCGCGCATCGCGCTGCTTGAAGACAACACGGCGACCGCTCAAGCGCGGTTCACCGAATCGTACGACCAGCTCTCTGCGCTTGGCTACAGTGCGGATGCGGCTCGCATTGCAGTGGATTCCGTTCGTCGGACCGAAGATGATGCCCAACGGGCCATCTGGGCTGAGAAGGCGCTTGTCTCCTTTGAGGCAGCCGGAGACCCTTCTGGACCTGCATTCGTCGCTATGAGCGAAGGGTTGCTGTTGGCATCCCGAGATGACATTGGTGGTGCGCTAGAAGCCTTCATTCGGGCAGCCGAAGCCGCAGAAGTCGCGGGGCCTCGTGCGGCACGCGTGCAGCAACTGGCCAGTGAGAACGCTGCGGTGGCAATGGCTGCACTAGGCCACAATACCGAGGGCGCCTCTGAGATGGGCCTCGATGAAGTCGTGCGTCGTCGTGGCGTGTTTGACGACGCGTCAGCAGCCTACGAGGTCGGTCGGACTGCGTACGACGAAGGACGCTACTCGGAGGCTCGCAGTGCCTTTGAGCGGGCTCAACAGAGCTTCATGGAGCTGGGGGAAGTGGACCACGGAAACACGGCTCGCCGGGGGCTTGCGTGGGCCGCCTACCAAGATGCACTGCGCAATACAAGCATCGCGTCGTACCCGTTCTACGAAGAGATCGAGCAGGAGGCCATTCAGGTTGGTGACCCAGAGCTTGCCGTCCGTGCACGTGTGTCCCGGGCGTTGATTGCATCTGAGCTCGAACAACCCTCAGCACCCGCTCAACTCCTCGAAGCCGCCCAGCAGGCGGAAGAAGGTGGGTATGATGTACTCGCTGGGCAAGTCTGGGCAGAGGTGGCTCTCACGCCAGGTGAGCTGTCCGATCGGGCAATGGCCGCGCGCAAAGCTGCCGAGCACCTGACAGGAGAAGACCTCGGAACGCACGCGCTATACGCCGTCGCAGTTGAAGCCTTCAACACCGAGGACTACGGTTTGGCCCGCATTCTTGCTGGCGAAGCGGCTGCGCGTGGAGGGGGGCTAGCGCCAGCCGTGACAGAGCTTGAACAGGCGCTTGTCGAGGTGGGCGAGTAGGAGAGGCTCCAGGAGGCGTCATGGCCATTCGCGTGCGAAAGCTCGCCCGACAGCTCGGGCGTGCGCCAGAAGACCTTCTCGAACTGCTGAAGACGTTGGGGTTGTCCCAGTACAACAACGCCAATCAGATGCTGCCAGCCAACGCGGAGGATGCACTGCGGACGGCCGTTCGTGCGGTACCTCCGTCACGTCCTGTTCGTCGTCCTCCTCCGGTGCGGCCGCCAGTCGCCCGTCCTCTGCCCGCTCAGGAAACGTCGTCTGTCCCTTTGGCTAGCGAGACGGCGCGCGTGGCCCTTGAGCGTCAGGCGTTAGCGCGTCTGCGGACCGAGCTTGAAGCGGCCACTGCCCAAGTGCACGCTGAGCGTCAATCGCTGGAAGTGGCACGTGCGTCGCTGATCACCGAACAAGCGGCACTGGATCAGGAGCGCTCACGGCTGCGGATAGCCCTGATCGATGCTGAGAAACCACGTGAAGATGACGAGACTTTCTTGGCGTTTATGCTTCATAAACGCGGGCTTCGCGGAATGGACGAATGTGAGAGAGCCTTAGCAGCCTTGGCTGAGCGGCGTCAGCTCCGACCGATCATTGAACTACTTCGCTGCGACAGGCCGGACCGAGTGATGAGTGTGCTGGAGCAGCGCCTGGTGTTGGTTGGGGGCTCGGTTCCCACGGGCCTGCCGGAGACCCTGGCTGCAGTTGCGGTGGCATCGGACCGAGCGGATGTGCCCGGCGGCCAAGACCTGTCTCGTGGTCTCGCCCGCTTCGGGGAGATCTTGATGCTTCACGGCCTGCGTCGCGTCACTGTCGTCGGCGGCCGTCCCGCATGGAACAAGACCCTGCGCGAAGGCTTGGACCCACGTGTGACGCTTCGCTTCGTGTCCAACCCGGCGGACATTGATGCGACGGGTCCGCTTGCGCGAAACGACCTGTGTGTGGCTTGGGGGGTTGATAAACCCGTACCAGCGTCGAAGGCCGGGCGTGGAGTGCTGGTGCATATCGACGGGGACCACCTGTTGTCGTTGCTGACTGGGGTCGAAGAGTTTCTGCGCCAGAGCGCAGCCTGAAGTTGGCCGGACGGTTAGGACAGCAAACGATTGTCCAACGTTCAAAGCTTGGACAACCTGTACGCAGCCCATCATCCAAGGATTGTCATGCCACGTCGTCTCGTTCAAGACTACGGCCCCTCTAAAGATGCGAAGAAGGGTCAGTCTGAGGAGCAGGCGCGCAAGAAAGCTGAAGAGCTTGCTGCGTCCGGTATGCCTTTTCAGATGGCCATGGCTGTTGCTCATGGCAAGCTGACCTTGTCGGAAGCGCTTGAGCGGATGGCTCGCCAAGACAAGGTTGCCACCTTGATGAAGCGGCACGACCTCTCCCGTGCTCTCGCGACACAGGTCGCAATGGGGCATGCTGATCTTGAGCGAGTACTGGCACGACAGAGATTCGAAGCCCACCGTGTCGAGTTCCGCAACCACAGCATCCTGGAAGTCTTTGCCGAGAGTGGTGAGCCTCTCACGGTGGATATGCACGGTCGTCGTCGCCTTACCGGCGTTGTCTCGGCCATGACTCCGTACTCGTTCAACCTGACGGTGGAAGGTGGCGAGCCTGAGGAAATTCACAAGCTACAGGCCATGGCTGCCTGGAGTCCAGACAGCTGGAAGCGCGTGCGTAAGGTCCTCAAGACCGACAAGAAACGTGGTGCGGAACCCAAGGACCCGGTCCCCAAGCCGCAAGACCGCTACCCATGCTCGGACAAGCGCTTGTTCCGCTGTTTGGACGAAGAGACCCCAGTCACAGTGACAACGCTGGAAGGCATGCAGCTGTCTGGTCTGATTCGCTGGGTCTCGCGCTTTGAGTTGGGTCTGACTCTCAAGGGCGACTCTGAGGCGGTGATTTTCCGTCACGCGCTGGACCATCTGCGCGAAGGCTAGCTGGACAAAGAGCCAACGGATGACCGTTTGGCCGAGACCTTGTCCTACTGTGTAGTCCCCAGCCCAACTGTCTGTTACGCCCGCGGCCCCACGGACATCGCCGTGGTCTGACCGGAGAGACACTTTGGGAATCATGACGGGGGCGCTTTCCGTCCGTCGCTTTCGAGTTGTCGGTGACTTGCCGGAGGGGTTTCGCGACCGCTTCCGTGAGGGCCTGCAAGAGAACGCGTTCAAAGAACCGCTGACGGACATCGGCAAAGAAGAGACCGAGGGCTGGGTTCTTACCCAGAACCTTTTGGACATGGATTTCACCGACTTCACGCGGTGGCTGTTTGAGCCTTCGTACATGCTGTTTGCGCTTCGCGTCGACAAGAAGTCGCTACCTGGCAGACTGGTCAAGGCCATGCTGCAGAAGCGCTGTGAAGCGTGGGCGGAAGAGCGCGGCGTTCAACGCTGTCCGGCATCTGTGCGTACCGACCTACTGGAAGATCTAGAGTACGAGCTGCTCAAGAAGACGCTTCCGCGCGTTGCCGTCACCGAAGCATGCTGGCACCTGGACGACCAGTTCTTGTTGCTTGCTGCGTCTAGCGACAGCGTCGTAGACCGTTTCCGCAAGCGGTTCTTCAACAGCTTTGGTCTGCGCCTTGTGCCATGGTCACCGCTGGATTGGCTACAAGACAAGTCGTCCGTCGAAATGATGATGAACTCGGCACCTAGCTTCCTTGCGATGGAGACGGAATGAGCGACGCAAACGAAGAGGGACTTCCGACCCCACCACATCTCTCCTCGGAGTTTTATGTGTGGCTGTGGTGGGAAAGCGAACGAAACAGCGCGCGCTTCGAGCTCGGCGAGCCCATGGGGCAGGTCGAGGTCTGGGTAGACGAGCGCTTGGTCTTCCGTCGCCCTGGCGACACAAAGGTCTCAGCGGTTCTCACGGGAGATGACGCGTCCACAGCGCTTGAGTCACGTGCGGCGCTGGCCGGCGGCAAGGTGGTCGAAGAAATTCGTCTGCGCATTCGCCGCGATGACCGCGAATACTCGGTGTCCTTGAAGGGCGCTGCGGTCGCTATTCAGCGCGCAAAGCTTCCGCCAAGCGGAACCGATGCCGACGAATCGCCGCTTTACGACCGCATGTTCCACTACGAAGAGCTGGAAAAGGTGGTTGCTGCGTTGTTCACAGTGTTCGCCAAGGCTCGTCAGGACAACAACTGGGAATCTGAAACGCTGCCCAAGATGAAGTCTTGGTCGCAGGGTGGTCTCGCAGCGGGTTGACAGCCGCTGTAGTCGGAATAAGATGGTGGCTCTTGCGAGTTCGCTCGTGGGAAGGTGCGCTGCGCGGTTAGCTCAGCTGGATAGAGCGCTGGCCTCCGAAGCCAGAGGTCACAGGTTCGATTCCTGTATCGCGCGCCACCACCCCCATCCGTTCCGCGGTAGCGCGTTCTGCGGTATGCTAGAGACTCCCCGCAGGAGTGAACGTGCCAAATTCGTGGAACATCGCCTGATGAACGTTACTTTCTGGGGTGTTCGCGGCTCGATTCCGACGCCAGACAGCGACCACATGCGGTGGGGCGGCAATACGTCCTGCTTAGAGGTGTCGGTTCCTGGTGAGCCACCGCTTATCCTCGATTGCGGAACCGGTATTCGTCGTCTCGGCCAGAGGATTGCTAGTGCCGGCGCGTCGCGGGTGGACATCCTGCTGAGTCACGTGCACATCGATCACGTTGTCGGGTTGCCATTCTTTGCGCCGCTGCATCAGCCTGACGTCAACGTGACCGTGACTGTCCCGGCGTTTAGTGACGAAGAAGCGAGTGAGAAGATCACACGCTACCTAAACGGAACTTTGCATCCGCTTCGCCTCGACGACATGAACTGCAAGCTTGTGATTGCTGGAATGCGTCCTGGGCAGCCGTTCAAGCGGGCTGGCTTTGAGGTCATCGCCTGTGCGCTGAATCATCCAGGTGGCTCGTTGGCATACCGGATTGAACGAGGCGGTCGGTCGTTTTGCTACGTGACGGACACGGCTCCACTCGCGGCCTACGGGGAAGGGGTCGCTGCCGGCAAGGCCATGAGTGCGGCTGAAGAGCGGGTCTCAGCGTTCCTTCAAGATGCCGACTTTGTTGTCTTCGACACCATGTTCAGCGAAGCCGAGTATGTCGAGCGCATGACGTGGGGACACGCCTACCCAGAGTATGCAGCAGCGTTGTGCGCAGCATCTGGGGTCAAGACCCTGTGCTTGTTCCACCATCTTCCCTCCGCAGATGACACTCGAATGGATGCGTTGTCGAAGCACTGGCAAGAAGCGCCTGGGCCCATGCGTGTTGTCGTGGCACGCGAGGGTGAGACGGTTGAGGTGGGTAGCGAGTCATGAGCGGTGAGGGCCTCTCCAAGATGGTGTCCGGGGAGTTCATCCGGGCAACGGTGACTCTCATTCCTGTCTTGCTAGCCATGTGGTGGGTGCTCAAGCTCCAGGGGTATCTGTGGCGGCGAACGGTCTGGACTGCAATTGGTCAGGACGCACGACGTCTGGAAGCGGAGCTCGGTGCCCGATTGAGCTACCGGTGGACCGGCTACCAGCTGGCAGGAGACGGCTGGCGGGTACGCTGGGCAGGCGGCCTGCGTGGGGAGACGACCGCGGTACAGACAGCAGACCGGGATGAGCGCGTACCGGGGTTGCTAGACGCGGATGCGATTCACCAAGTTCTCATGCCGAAACCGGCGTAGCGAACTCCCGCTGAGTACGGCGCTGGGCCTCTTGTACGTCACCGTGCGCCCGTAGCCGCTCAAGGACAACAAGCAGGTCGGGGGCTACAGCATCGTCTGGCCGTGCACGTGCGACCGTCAACCCGGCCACAGCATCCGCGAGCCAAGCTTGGGCGAAGGCGACGGTGCTCTCGGTACGTGCGACCTCGGCGCGAAGCACTTCGCAGTGGTGCAGAACCTGCCGATGATGCAGGTCGGTGGCGTGCTGTTGGGTGCGTGTCGTCTCTGGGGGGGCCGTCGATGCACTGTGGGCGAGTGCAGTCCGTGCTGCAGACTCATCGATGAGCTCCAGGTCGTCGCCCAGTTGTTGTGCACTTCGCTGCAGGCGAAACACCCATGCGCAGACTTCGTCGAGCCCAGCTTGCGTTGCGCGGTCTGGGGCAAGCGGAATGCCTCTGTCCGTCAGACGTAGCGCATTGTGCACTGCGGGGCGGTACGGCTGCGCAAGGTGAACCTGGATCTGGCGCACGGTAGGGCGTTGCCGGTAGGGCTGCCAGTACAGTGGAGCAGAGCCAAGAAGGGTGCCCATCGTGGCCAGGAGGACCACTCCAGCCATTCCCGCCCAAAGGGTAGGGTCGAGGGCCTGAAGGCCAAGCCACAGGCCGATGTGGGCACCGGCGAGCGACAGCAGCAGTGTCTGTACGCGAGCAAACCCGTCCGATGGCCGCTGCAGCAGCATGGGGGCGGAGAGTCCCCACACCGCTCCAAGGGCTAACGCAGGCGAGGCACCCAGCGCGGTACACCCCACAACACCGAAACTGACAGCAAGAGCAGCGAGCACCACGCGGTATGGGTCTCGTGGGGCCAAGGCGAACCACCCCGCACCGCAAGTCATGCCGAGCAGTACAGACCGGGCGACGGTATCCCCCAGAGCGATGTCACCGATGACACAAATGCCGGTTGAAACGAAAACGGCGAGTACAAAGCGCGTCACTGGGCACCTCCGAGAGTTTCAAAGGCGTTGTCATCGAGGACGGACACGATGTCCCTCGGCCGCTCCACGAGCCTGTGCACACCGCCTCCAATGCGACTCAGGGGCACCAAGGCGCTGTCGGCGTCGGGGCTCAGGCTGACCGTGTACAAGCGGCCTCCGTTGGTGCCGATTCGGCCCGCTAGCTCTTGCAGTGCGTCCGGCGTCGTACGGCCTGCATTGGCGGCACCGTCGGAGAGAACCAAGACATCGGACCCGATTGGTGATGTCTCAATGGCCACGCGCAGGCCTTCGTAGAGGTTCGAGCTTCCGCCGTCCGTGACGTCGTACAAACGCTCTGCGAGAGCGGCGTCATCCAGCTGTTCATCAGCCGATACAACGGTCTGCGCGCGGTCGGAGAAGGTGACGACGGATACGCTGCCGTGACTACGCAGGTTGAGTGTCCGCACCAGCTGTTTTGCGTAGGAAAGCTTGCCACGGTCGGACATGGAGCCGGAGGTATCCAGCACCACCGTCACGTGGTCGGAACGTGTGGTTGCGCGCGGCGGTGGCTCGGCCAGCGGTGGCGGCTCTACGATTGGCACGGGCGGCGGCGACGGAATGTCCGTGAAGACCGGCGATAACCACGCTGCGAAGCCTGCCACAATCGCTAAGAGTACGGTAGTCAGAATCTTTGGCATGCGGGCCTTCCGTGCGCTGGTCGAACCAGGGTGTGCACGGACAACGACGCGACTGCCGAAGTCTTACAGTCCGCCCTACGGTTGGCGGAATTCTTCCGGCATCGGATTCTCGCCGCCTCGATGCACGATGGGACGCGCGTTCGGGTCGACAGGTGCGTCGGTGTCGGGCTCTGGCTGGGGCGTTGGCACAGGAGTGGGAGCCGTTGGACGTGGCCTGGTGGGCGACGGCAGCGGTGCCACAGCGGGCGCGTCTTCTCTGCCCGCAGCTACGCGCATGGCGGTCTGGACTATCTCGGGCACGCCCTCGACGGTCGCATCGGGGTCGGAGAAGGTTCCACCAGAAGCGGCGTCCAACTCTGCCACAAGTGCTGCACGTAGGTCAGGCCGGTACTGTGCAATCAACTCGCCAGGCAGGCCAGAGAGAAGACGCGCGCCGTAGTACGCACGGCGGGCCCACCAGGATTGAACGACTGGTGAGGGGTCGTCGATCCGGGAGAGAGCAGCAGCCGCACCAATTTCCAGGGTGGCATCGCGAACGAGCGACTCGGCAAGTGCTGGTCCTCCCAGACGGTCGACCATCACATCTGCGAAACGGTCGTCGTCATCGGAGTTCAGCAAGGCATCAATACGGTACTCGATGCCCCCCCGAGCAGGACGAGACCAGCTTGGGATGTTTTGGCTGCCAGGTTCCGTTGCCGCGTACCCTTGGAAGTGGACCACTAGGTCGGCAAAGTCATCCAAGCTGCGTACATCTTGCCTGGCAAGGAAGCTCTGGTTGTTGTCGCTGAAGCACTCCCAGGCTTCGGCGTACAGTGCGGCAAAGTCTGTGCTCACACGCATGCCGGCCATCACCGCATTGAGCGATTCGGGGCACTCTCGGTTTCTGGCTGCAAGCACGGCTTCTAGCTGCATTGGCCCCCCCGGAGGAGGCTCAACATACCGAGTTGGGCGATGCTGAACCCGCCGGTTGCGACGGGGCATCGTTGGGGCGTAGCGCCAAGCATCCGGAATCGCCATTTGGGCTTCAGCGGATGTGTCAGCATCTTCTTGCACAACCGCCATGGCATCTTCAGGCAGTGCAACTACGCCTGGCTCTTGGGCCGGAAGCCCCAGGACTTGGACATTCGCAGGCGCCACTTCCACCGGGGCGTTGGGGTCGCTCGCGCGTTGGTTGGCGAGCCATGCGCCGGCGAGTACAAGGCAGGCTGCACCGGCTGCGGCGCCGATGAGCAATGGCACCCGCATCCGCTGTGGGTTTTCGGGTTCTGCGGGAGTAATTTGCGGCGTGTCGGGACCGATATGCGGCGTGGGCACACCCAACTGGGGGGTCTGCGGTCGCTGATTCGAGGGGGTGAACGTGATGGCTTCGGTTTCACGAATCGGTGTGCCGGAATCCAAGACGAACGCGCCGCTGCCCATATGTGGCATACGAATCGCTGGACGGGGGGCTTGCGGCACTGGGGTAGCGATGCCTTGCACCAGCGCATTGTGGCCTCCGCCCATACCAATGCTGGCCAAGACTTCTGGCGCTGGTAGCATGGATGGCGGCGGGTTCTCCAAGGTAGGAAAACCGATTCCGATGGCGGCTAGGGTCGCGTTGTCGTCACCTTCTCGTGCGCGAACCACCTTTAGGATCTGCTCGACACCAATCTGCGGAGAGGTCCAGTCCGCATCCGCGAACTCGTCGTCTTCGATGCTGCCGTGTACGCCGTCCGAGCAGGCGAAGAGAATGTCGCCAGAGCGCAGTTCATGGGGCCCGTCAACGTCGACGTCAACGTGGCGGTCTACGCCGACCGAGCGGGCCAAGATGTGGGCTTCCGGGTGACTGTGCGCGTCTTCTGGACTGAGCAGCTCCGCATCCACGAACAGATTCACCATGGTGTGGTCGCGGGTCAGCAGCTTTGTGCGGGTGCCGCGAATCATGTAGATGCGCGAATCACCGACATGTCCTACCCAAGCCTGCGTACCTCGGACAGCAATAGCTGCCACGGTCGTTCCCATACCGAGCAGCCGGCGCACCTTGCGAGAGACTTCGTAAATTGTGCGGTTGGCGGCCTGGATAGCCTCGGACAGTGCCTGCTCGAGGGGCAGGTTCTCGTTGTCACGCATGGTGTCATGAATGACGCGGACGGCGATGGCTGAGGCTTGGTCGCCGCCGGCATGCCCGCCCATTCCGTCACACACGATGATGAGCGTGCACGTGGGAAGCTCGAACGCTCCCAAGCTGTCTTCATTTCGCTCACGAAGCCGCCGGTCGGTCGCGTAGCCCCAAGCGTGGTCCAAGTCGGTACTCCTCAAGATCGAGGATACCGCGTAAGTTGGTGCTCTACGAGCGGTGCGGGTCAAAAGTGCCGTTAAGGAGCGCACCTGGAGGCAGCATGTTCCGCCAATCCCACCATATCTGGCTGTGTTCTGTCATAGCCCTCACTCTTGTTGCAGCGGCTCCGTACGCGGAGATTGGAGATGCGGTCGTGGCGTCTGACCATGCGCTTGCGTCCCAGGCAGGAGCGGAAATCTTGGCCCAGGGGGGCAATGCTGTTGACGCTGCTGTGGCGACTGCCTTGGCTGCTGGTGTTGTGCAGCCCGCCGGCAGCGGCCTTGGTGGGGGTGGGTTCGCCATCTGGTCGGTATCCGATGATGTCGGGACGGTGGACTTTCGTGAACGGGCCCCGTCTGCAGCAACGTCGGACATGTATGTTGGCGCCGATGGCGAAATCGTCGACGGCCTGAGTCGGCGTGGCGGCCTCGCCGTGGCGGTGCCCGGGGAGCCACGAGGTCTAGCTTGGCTGGTTGAGACGCATGGCACGCTTCCACTGTCCCAAGTTGCGCGGCCCGCGGTTCGGTTGGCAAAGCGGGGGTTTCCGTTGGGGGCTCACCTAGACGGCGCTCTAGACCGAACCCGATACGAGACCATCCAGGCAGAATTCCCTGAAGAACACCGTCCTGGCACCTGGGTTGAGCGCAAGGCTCTCGGCCGGACCATCGCCCGGTGGGCGCGCTCAGGCGGTGACAGTCTGTACACCGGATCAGATGGTGAGGCGCTGGCCGACCATGTTCAGGCCCAGGGTGGCATTGTCACTGCGGCAGACCTGGCGGACTACTCGGTGAAAGAGCGGGATCCAGTAGTGGTGCAGTTTCACGACTATACAGTCGTGAGTATGGGACCGCCTTCGTCTGGAGGTGTGGTCTTAGGCCAGGTGCTGCAAGTGCTTGCAGACGACGACCTGCAGGCCATGGGGCACAACTCTTCCGCATACATCCACCGAGTCACTGAAGCGTTGAAGCATGCCTACGCGGACCGCGCACGTGACTTGGGGGACCCAGATTTTGTAGAAGTCCCCGTAGATGACCTAATCTCACAAGCGCGCGTCGAGGCCGTTCGTCGGGCGTTCAATCCGGACCAGACACTTCCAAATGATGCCTATGGACGCGGCGCCCAGTTGCCCGAAGACCATGGTACCCAGCACATTTCAGTGGTCGACTCCGACGGCGGAGCGTGTGCTCTGACAACCACCGTCAACACGTCCTTCGGAAGCGGGGTGGTGGTTCCTGGGCTTGGACTCATTCTCAACAATGAGATGGACGACTTCGCGTCTCAACCCGGTGTACCCAACGCATACGGCTTGGTCGGTGGTGTAGAGAACGCGATTGAGCCAGGCAAGCGACCTCTGTCGAGCACCACACCAACACTCGTCTTGGACGCAGACGGCAACGTGGTCATGTCGGTCGGTGCATCTGGGGGGTCGACCATCATCTCCAGCGTCATTCAGGTCATCTTGAATGTGACGGTGTTTGAGCTGGACCCACAAGAAGCCGTGGCTCGCGCTCGCTTCCACCACCAGTGGAAGCCGGACATTCTGTTCTTAGAGCCGGAGATTGGCCGCGATGTTCAAGACGCCCTGACGGCTCGCGGCCACACGGTGGACGTCCGTGGTGGCTACAGTGCGGTCCAAGTGGTCACAGCCGGTGCGGAGACCCTGGCTGGTGGGGCAGACCCTCGCAAGGGCGGCTGGCCCGCTGGGGTGTGGATGTCTGACGACTAGGTCGACGTGGTCTAGGTCGACGTGGTCTAGGTCGACGTGGTCATCGCAATCGCTACGACGAGGCCGACGACGCCGGGAATCAGTACATACTTGGCGTCTCGAACTGCGTTTCCACCGAACCGTGAGAACAGCAGAACGAGGACGGGAACCGGGGTGCAAGCGAGGCCAAGCCACACCGCGAACTCGCCGCGAATGTGACCGAAGGGATGGAAGCCGAGGATGTGGTCGCCGCTGAGCGCCAGCACTGCTGGGTCAACCAGCGCACTCCCGGCGAGGGTCAGTCCGTAGACGGCGAGGGGGGTCTCTGCGCTTACCCAGCCAGCCAGGTGCCAGGCACCGCCACTGCCCAACACTAGCAGGCCGATGAAGAGTGCAATCACCGAAGGGCTCAGCCGGTCCAGCTTGAATTCGGGCGGGATGGCCGCCGTGCGTGAACGAGAGCGCAGCAGCACCGCGCACACCGCGAGCAGCGGCAGTGACAGTAACGGCCATGCTGGATTGCTCCATGTGGCGACCGTGCCTAGTCCACCAAGTGGCGAGCACACACCGGCGACCCACGCCAAGGTGGCCAGCCGCGCGCCATGTGCGCGGTCCTGAGAGGTCGACAAAATGGCGGCTGAGGTCGCGAAGCCTCCGAGCAGTGCACCACCGATAATGGCGTGACGCCACTTGTGGTCGAGCTGGACCCGAGGTGCGACGAGGAACTGGACCGTCGTCACCAGCACAAGAATCCAGCCAGCAGGCGTGGTGAGCATTGTGCGCAAGGCTGGCGACGGTACGATGAACAGCCCGACTATGGTGACCAGCGTAGCGACTGCCACAGCTATTCGGACGCGCGGCCTATGAAACCGAAGCCCGAACCCTAACAGCGCGGCCAAGACCAGCGGAAGCAGCGCACTGCTTGGCGACGGGATCATAGAGCGCGGTCCGAGCGATTGACGACGGGGTTCGTCAACGTTCCAATACCTTCAATCACCACATGAACCTCGTCGCCGTGATGAATGGGCGCCACACCTGGAGGTGTACCTGTTGTGACTACGTCACCGGGATTGAGCGTCATCACCGAGCTGATGAATGCCAGAAGGCGGCCTGTTGAGAACACCATGTCCGATGTGCGACCGGCGGCTCGAGGTGTGCCAGAGACTTCGGTTGCCACAGACAGGTCGTCAGGCGACAGTTCCGTCTCAATCCAAGGGCCAATCGGACAGAACGTATCGAAGCCCTTAGCGCGGGTGAACAGACCATCCGCACGCTGAAAGTCTCGGCAGGTCACGTCGTTCAGACAGGTGTAGCCGAAGACTGCATCTAAGCACTCGGCCTCGGTGGCCCGGCTGAGAGTTGCACCGATCACGCAGGCAAGTTCGCCTTCGGGGTCCACGCGCTCGGTCCCCGGTGGAATCTCAATAGCGACGTCGGGGCCAATGACCGCACTTGGGGGCTTCAGAAACAACCGAGGCACCTGCGGGACTGGTTTGCCCATCTCTTCTGCGTGCTTCGGGTAGTTAGAACCTACGGCCACGATTTTACTCGGGGTCACAGGGGCGAGCAGCCGCGGGGATGCCGCCACCACTCCGGTGGCAATGCCGCCCATCCACGGTGCATCGGTGAGTAAACGTGCCGTGTCACCGCTCAGGATGGCCCAGTGTGCGGAGCCATCCCACGCGATTCGACCGACCCTCATTGAGCCGCTCTACGGAACACCGCTGTCAAGCTGGTGCCTGTCCGCCCATCACCTTGGCTAGAGCCGCAGCGAGTGCTTCTTTGTCCTTCACGACCGCACCGATCTGGCCAACAGTCTGAGCTGCGACGGCGCTAGCGAGGTCACCGCTCTGCTGGGGGGTCAGGCCGCGTGACATACCAAAGAGGAAGGCACCTGCGTAGGCGTCTCCCGCACCAGTTGTGTCGATGGCTTTCACTGGGCAGACGTCGACCGAGTACAGCTCCGCACCGACGCGGATCAGTGAGCCCTTGGAGCCAAGCTTCACGACAACGGTGTGCACCTTGGCGCGGTCCGCAATGATGTGAATGGCTTCTTCTGGGGGAGCGTCAGCGAGCATGCGAGCTTCGTCTGCATTCAGGAACACTGTGTCGACGGTCTCTTCGAGAAGCGACCACAGCAGGTCTTTGATGATGCCCACCACGAAGGGGTCGGCAGCATCCAACGCCACGCGGGCGCCGGCAGCCTTGGCCATGCGCATGGCACCGATGGCGATGTCTTGCATGGGCCCAGGAAGCAGCGTGTAGCCGGTGAAGTGAGCGATCTTGGTGTCCGTTAGGACTTTCCCGTAGTCACCCAGGTCCGTTAGCGAAATCGCAGCACCCAAGTCGGTGAGCATTGTGCGTTCAGCATCGACCGAGCTCACGATGGACAGGCACTTACCAGTGGCCGCCTCCGTGGTGAACTGAAGGTTGTGATTGCCACAGGCCTCCATCATTCGTTGGGCGTACATGCGGCCCATTTGGTCGTCACCGACTTGGCCCCTGTAGGTCGCCTTAGCGCCCAGGTAGCCAGCCGTAGCGACCGCATTGGCGCAGGAGCCACCCGAATCAAAGATCACCTTATTCAGGCGAACCTTCTCATAGACCTGCTGCCAACGCGCATGGTCGACCGGGTGCATCGTGCCACGCGCGAGATCAAACTCGCGCACAACTTCTGCGTCATCCATCACTACCAAAGCGTCAATGAGCGCATTGCCCAGACCCGCGACATCCCACTGCATTCGACCGCCTCCACGAGACAAGGCGGCCGAGTAGCGCTGTGGCCGAGGTCCTGCAAGCGTAGTCCTGTTAGGGGGCGGCGGCGGAGGATGTGGATTGGCTGGCTCACGCCGACTTAATTGGAAGACGTTTGTAGTAATCGGTGGTTCGCTCCTCCTGTTCGGCGGCTTTTTATATAGTTTGGAGTGGGACAAAGTGTGGGAGGCGCTGTCGCGCGTTCACCCGCTCTGGGTCTTTGCTGCCGCAGTTTGTGTCGTCCTTGACTACTACGCCCGGGCCATGCGCTGGGGTGTGGTCATCCATCACTTCGATCCACTCGCGCCGGCACGCGTGCTGTGGCGTGGCATGACGATTGGAAATGCGCTGAACACTGTTCTGCCTCTGCGCGCCGGTGACCTGATTCGGCCCATGTTCCTCTCGGTGAAGCGTCGCCTGCCGCTTGCGACGGTCTTGTCGACGGTCGTTGTCGAGCGGCTGTTGGACGCATTGGGCGTTGTGGGCTGCCTGGCTGTCATCCTGGTCTTGATGGATACGAGCGGCAGCACGGCATCTGGCGCTATGGACCAGATCCGCGACTGGGGCGTAGAAGTAAGCGTCACAACGGTGTTGTTGCTAGTGGCTGTGTTGCTTCTGGCGAGTGGTCGTGCACGGTTTGCTGCGAAGGCCGGCCTGTCGTGGTTGGGGCGGCCGTGGCGTGTTCGGGGCTTCCGCATCTATCTACAGCTCGTCGAAGGCCTCCAGCCAGCGCGCAGCCCGTGGCGTCTGATGGGGGGCCTTGCGTGGACTGCGGCCGTGTGGGTGTTGACCACGCTCTCCATCCTTGCAGTCATGCACTCGATGGACGTCAAGCTGCCGCTAGCTGGAGCGTTGTTCACTGCTGTAGCGCTAACCGTGGCCATCTCTCTGCCGCAGGCGCCTGGTTTCTTGGGCATCTTCCAGGTGGCCATGACCGAGTCGTTGGTTCTGTGGGGCGCCTCACGCGGTGAGAGCCAAGCTGCAGCTCTGGTTCTTTGGGCGGTCTACGTGCTGCCCATCACCGGTATTGGCATCTTCCACGCATGGTTGGAAGCCGCCGATCTGACTGCGATCCGAGCGACGATGGCCGAGAAAGCAGAGCGGGACAAGAACTAAGACCATCGACTTAGAACACTGCTCGGTAGGCTTCGACGGGCAGTGCGTAGGTCATGAGAGCGCGGAGGTGGCGGCCATCGGGAGCCAGGCCGGAATGAAGGCCCCATGAGCGCCCGCCCCTAACGTCGCCGTTTCGCAGCTTCTTCAGCGGCCGCAATCTCCGCTTGGCGTTCATGCCAACGGCGCAAGAATGGGTTGGGACGTTCCGGAGGCAGGTCGTCCACTGGAAGCGCTGTCGCCAGGTGCTTGTGCATGTGAATCACTCTGGGGAAACCCCATTTGCTGATCCAGATAGGTTGGGCCTCCGGCTCCACAGTGATGTGGAATGCCTTGGAGGTCGAGAAGCCTTCGCCAGTCAGCCCGAGTGTGCTGATCCGAGCGAGTGGGTACGCCGTGCCATTGATGTGCAGCACGTTCTCTGTCAGTGCAATGCGCTTTCGCGGCAGCATGGCAAAGACGAGCGTTCCAATCACGCCGAGAACCGTACCGGGCGCCCCCAGGAAATATGCGGCAGCCGTGTCGCCCTCATTTAGGGAACCGACAACGAGCAGGGCGCAGATCGCCGTAAACCCGACACCCAAGGCAATGCCTGTGCGTCGGGTCTGGTTCCAGCTGGCATCACCGAATGGTGAGGCGTCTGGCGGCGTCTCAGACGTGGTTCTGAACGAGGCTGCGTAGACCGTTGAGCCCACCGCCCGCACCGACCTTGCGGTTGACGACTTCTCCGCCCTTGAAGACGAGCAGAGTAGGAATGCTGGTCACGCCGTACTTGAGCGCAATGCCGCGGTTTCCGTCAACGTCGACCTTAGCCACCTTCACCTTGCCGCCTTGTTCTTCTGCGAGCTTATCGAGAAGGGGGGCGATTGCCTTGCACGGGCCGCACCAGGTGGCCCAGAAGTCCACGATGACGGTGACATCGCTGTTGATGACGTCCGAATCAAAGCTCGATTCAGTTGCTGTGATGACGTGTTCGCTAGCCATAGTGGCCTCCAAGTTCAGTGAGGGTGGTCGAGTAACCGCAGACAGTCACATCCGCGCATCACATCCCGTCTCAAGCTCCCCGATGCTTATTGTCGGAACTTTGCCGACAGGTCCTTCGTCAGGTTCTTCTGATGGCTCTCGAGCGTTCCGCCACCAATCTCAATGAGCTTCGCGTCACGCCACAAGCGCTCCACTGGGTACTCGCGGCAGTAGCCTTGACCGCCCATCACCTGCATGGCGTTGTCAGCCACAATCTTACCAACGGGAGCCGCAAAGAGCTTGGCGGCATCGGAGCCGATGCGGTTGCGGACGTCCGGGCCGACGTTTTGAGCCACGTTGTAGATGAGGCAGCGAGCGGCTTCGGTCATGGCGTAGCTGTCGCCGATGTACTTCTGAATCTGTCCAAAGCGGTTGATGGACTGTCCGAAGGCTTTGCGTTCGTGTGCGTGGCTGACCATGATCTCTACGCAGCGGTCGGCAATGCCTAGGCTCATTGCGGCCAAGGCCAATCGCTCGATCTCTAGGTTGCGCATCATGTGGACCATTCCGCCGCCAACCTCGCCGAGCAGGTTGTTGCCTGGAACGCGGCAGTCCTCAAAGATGAGCTCCGACATGGTGGAGCCGCGCATACCGAGCTTGTCGATGTGGTGTGAGGTGGACAGGCCAGGGCAGTCACGGTCGACGACGAAGGTGGTGATTCGGCCATCGACCTTGGCGTAGACCTGGAAGCAGTGCGCTTCGCAGCCGTTGGTGATGTAGGTCTTGACGCCGTTGAGAATCCAGTCGTCGCCGTCGCGCACGGCGGTGGAGGACATGCCCAAAACATCGGTTCCGGCACCCGGCTCAGTCATGCCCATACCTGCGATCCACTCGCCAGTAAGGACCTTAGGCATGTATCGCTCGCGCTGCTCAGCATTCGACGCGTAGTAGAAGTTGTTCACGAACAACAAGCTGTGGGCCAGGTAGGCCAGGGCGAATCCGGGATCGGACTTGGACAGCTCATGATGGACGATGACGCTCGCCACTGTGTCCATGCCAGCGCCGCCGCCCTCTTCAGGAACCGTGATGCCAAGCAAGCCAAGCTCGCCGCACTGGCGCATCAGCTCAACGTTCATGGTGCCTTTGATGTCGTGCTCTGCGGCTTGCGGCTCGACTTCGTTGGTGGTGAACTCGGCCACCATCTCCCGCAACATACGGTGTTCTTCGGTAGGGTTGAACAGGTCGAACGACATAGAGGACTCCGCGTGAGTGCGCGGATTAGCCCGTCTGGGTCGCACCTGGAACAAACGGAATGCTGCGCCCCTTCGTCCAGCGACGAAGTGTGGCATGTAGGCGGTCCTTTGCGCCCCGCACGATGCGTAGGTGTGTGAAGGCCTGCCCATTGTCTGCGCCATCCGGCACCCATGAGCCGGTGTTGAACGTCCACCCGCCATCTTCTTGTTGAGCGACGGGTTCATGGGTGTGCCCAAACACCACGATCTTGGCGGCCATTCGCTTGCGGATCTCGCGTGCGACCTTGGTCAGTTGTGCGGTGTTCACATGTGGTGCGGTTGTAGCGCTGAGGTGCAGGTGAGCCCGCCACAGACCGATTGCGATCAGTGCGCTGACTACGGCGAACACTGGCCAGCTAGACATCAAGAGCAGCGCCACAACGGCAAAGCCAGCCAGCGCCATCAGGGCCAAGCGGTCCAGCATCAGTGAGCGCAGCACTCGAGTACGGTCGATCACAACAGGGACATGGGTCAGCTCATCGACCGAGTTCACGGCGTCCGGATCGAGCTGAAAGCGATTGGCCAGGCGGCGCAGACGGATGAGGCGTTTGCTGCGGCTAGCCTGACGCAGCTTGGACGGGCTCGCGAGGCGTCCTGCACTCCGAAGGATACGCAGGGTCATCTGCCAAAAAGCACCAAATATATCCCACATACGCCAGCCACCTTGGCTGACGAACCACCCCAAGTAGGCGGCGAAGCTCCAGGGCTCATCGTGCCCAGAGTGGGGTGCGTAGTGATTGTTCACGTATCGCATGAGGGATGCTGAAAGGCTTGGATCAATGTCTGTTCCGTCGTCGGTAAACGGATCCAAGACGTCTTCAACGGTGCAGTACGGATCATACAAGTGGCCGTGCTCCACCCAGACACCGTCTTCCCAGAAGAACCAAGGGTGGAAGCTCAGGCGTTCGTCGAGAGATGTGGTGTCTACCAACGTGGCCTGCAAGCGCTCTTGTAGGCGCTGTTGTGCCTGTTTCCAGTGGAACTCAACGTCGTGATTTCCGATAACGATGGCGACGTAGTGCCCAGCATCAACGAACCGCGCCAAAGCAGCAAAGAACTCCGGATGCCTATCGACGACCGCGTCTACCTTCGCCAGCGCCGCAGGGGCTGTAGTTCCGAGGCCATACAGGTGGTCGTCTTCATCGATGCCGGTGAGCAGACCGACGTCTGCTGGCATGAGCTTCATTGCCAAGAAGTCGACCATGTCGCCGTTGATGATGAGGCGCCAGGGACGTCCTCCGGCTGGGTGCATCGCGTGGTGCTCGATGAACGTCGTGAGCTGTTGTTCGACGAGAGCCAGGTCCATGTGCTCGGGGTGTAGCGCCCCAATGTCCTCACCGAGGTGGAGGTCGCTGATGACTAGGATGTTTGGCGTGCCATGCATGGACGTTCTCGATGTTGAACAAGGTCGCCTGTTGGACGACGAGCCGCGGCGCATTGCGGTCATTGTTTGTTGTCGGGCTCTGCCGCCTGACAGGAGTAGTGTGGTGGTGAGGTGACTGGTTGTTCATCGGACCACTGTGACAGCGACTGTCACCGATTCTGTGCGTGAGCCAACCTAGAGTCGTGACTCTGGAGAACACATGCGAATTCTGATCCTGGCTCTGATGCTTCCGGCGGCAGCAAGCGCGAGCACCACCGTTAATGTGAACTCGATGAACCTCGATGACCTGTCGATTCGTGATGTGCACTGTGAGCTGACCGGTGGCGGTCTGTTTGCGTCCATGGCCGTCGCTGCTCAGCTGGCCAGCCAGGCGGATGCGTTCAACGCCTGTCATCCTTCAGGTGCTGCGATTCGCTTGGCGTGGACGTGGCAGAACGAGCAACTGGTGAACCCGTCCGTGCTGTCGTCCAGCACTTCTGGCGCGGACCGGTGCATGACCAGTGCTCTGCAGGCCATTCGTTCTCCGCTCTCTGGCACCTGTGAGACCACGTTCCTAGTCGGAGACCTTGCGGCAGCAGAGGCGGCCTATCTGGCGACGACCTCTGCAAGTGTGGCTGTTACGGCATCTCCACCGCCAAGTGCGCCGGCTGCTGCTCCGAAAGCGCCAATGGGGAAACCGGCGGCGCCCACGCCACCGTCAGGCAAATAGGTCTGAGCCAAAAAATGGATCTGTCATGGGTTAGGCAGGCTGCCTGATCTAGGTGGTCCAGTGTCTAAGAAGCTCTTCCTTGTCGACGGTTCCAATCACGCGTTCCGCGTTCAGTTCGCCCTTCCGCCCATGACGGCGAAGGATGGGTTTCCAACCCGCGCGCTGTACGGATTCACCACACTCTTCGCGAAGGTCTTGCGCGAACACCAGCCCGACTACGTGGCGGTGTGCTTTGACAAAGGCAGTACCTTCCGCCACGAGATGTACCCCGAGTACAAGGGGCATCGTCCGGACATGCCTGAGGACCTGCGTCAGCAGTGGCCGCACTTCGAGGAGCTGATCGAAGGCTTCGGTGCGAAGTACCTGACCTTGCCCGGATACGAAGCAGATGATGTCATCGGCACGCTGGCTACGCGCTACGCAGATGAGTGCGACGTGTTTTTGTTGACGGGCGACAAGGATTTTTGCCAGATCGTCAGCGACAAGATTCACATCTTGGACCTCATGAAGGACCGTGAAATCGGCCCGGATGACGTGGTCGACAAGATGGGCGTACCCGCGGACAAAGTGATTGATCTGCTCGGCCTCGTCGGTGACTCGTCGGACAATATTCCAGGTATTCCCGGTGTTGGACCGAAGAAGGCACAGCAGTTCTTGGCCAAGTACGGCGACCTTGAGGGCGTGCTCGCCAACGCGGACGACATCGGAGGAAAGACCGGTGAAAAGGTCAAAGCGCACGCTGACAACGCACGCTTGTCCTACAAGCTGGCCACCATTGACATCAACGCTCCAGTGCCGGTCACTCTCGACGACCTAAAGATGACGGGTATCGATGCCGAGAAGCTTCGCCCGTTGTTCGACCAGTGGGAGTTTGGTGCATTGGCTCGCAAGCTTCTGGGCTCGAGTGCCAAGAAGGTTGACGTGACCGGCTACCGAGTCATCGGCAGCGCAGGTGAGCTCGACACGTACATCGCCTCGGTCCGAAAGACGGGTCGGGTGGCAGTCGGTGTGCACTACGCCGGAGATGACGCCCGCACATCCGACCTTCTCGGTGTGTCGCTGTGCCACCAGGATGCCACGGCGGTCTATGTCCCATGGACCAAGCCAGGAGGCGCGCTGACCGTCGGCGCTTTCCGTGGTCCACTCAGCGACCTGTTGTCGGACCCGACCATTCGCAAGGTGTGCCACGACAGCAAGGCCATCACCCAGTCGTTGGCAACGGCCGGCATCGCCTTTGCGGGTGTAGAGCACGACTTACTACTTGCCGACTATGTTGTCGCCGCTCATGAGCGCTCTCACGACATGGTCCAGCTAGCCGAGCGCTTACTGACCTACACGCCATCCGACTACGCGCGTCAGAGCAGCACGGATGACGCGCTCTTCGCCGACCCTGTCGTCTTTGAGCAGACACGCCGGTTTTGTGCTGAGCCCGCGCACATGTCTTGGCTTCTCGGTCAGAAGCTTGTCCCACACCTGAAGGGGGGCATGAAGACTCTCTACAACGGCATCGAGTTGCCGTTGGTTCCAGTGCTCACCCAGATGGAAGCACACGGCATTCGGCTGGACGTTGACGCCTTGGCCGTGATTCGCGAGGACATCGTTGGCCAGGTCGAGCTCGCTCGCGCCAGCGCATTCGAAGCGGCAGGCCGCGAGTTCGACATCGACGGTCGCAAAGACCTACAGAAGCTGTTGTTCGAGGAGCTTGAACTGCCAACGGGCAAGAAGCTCAAAGGCGGCTTCAGTACGGACGCAAGTGTGCTTGAAAAGCTGTCTGAGTTGCACCCCTTGCCCGCTAAGATCATGGAGTATCGAAAGCTCAACAAGCTTGTCAATACCTACCTAGACGCGCTGCCGACCTACCTTGGCGAAGACGGTCGTATCCACACCAGCTTCAATCAAGCGGTAGCTGCCACCGGACGCTTGTCGAGTGGCAACCCCAACCTTCAGAACATTCCGGTGCGTACCGCCGAGGGCCGCCGTATTCGAGGCGCCTTCATCCCGGACCCCGGTCACAAGTTCCTGTCTGCCGACTACTCGCAGATCGAGCTGCGAATCTTGGCGCACTTCACCGGCGAAGGACCTCTCGTGGACTCGTTCCTTGCGGGTGACGACATCCATGCCCGGACCGCCTCCGAGGTGTTTGGTGTCGAGCGCGATGCGGTGACCATTGAGTTGCGCAGCGCGGCCAAGGCCATCAACTTTGGCTTGCTCTACGGCATGAGTGCGTTCCGCCTGGGAGGGGACTTGGGCATTCCACAGAAACAAGCCGCCCAGTACATCGAAGACTATTTCGACCGCATGCCCACAGTGCGCGCCTGGTTGGAGTCGACCAAGGAGCTGGCCAAAGAAAACGGCTACGTCGAGACTCTGTACGGTCGACGCCGGTTGTTGCCCGACATCCACTCGGGGCGCTTCAATGAACGCGCCGCGGCGGAACGTGAAGCTACCAATACGCCTATCCAAGGCACCGCGGCCGACCTCATCAAGTTGGCCATGATCAAGGTGGACAGCGTCTTGCGTGAGAGCGGGTCGAAAGCACGCTTGCTCCTGCAGGTTCATGATGAATTGTTGCTCTCCGTTCCCGAGGACGAGATTGAGAGCGTTACAAAGGCTGTGAGCGAAGCCATGAGCGGCGTTGCAGAGTTGGCGGTCCCACTGGCGGTCAACACAGCAGTGGGTGACAATTGGCAGCAAGCGCATGGTTGAGGTGTTCGCCTTGAGCCTCCCGGAGTTCGGATGACAGCCCAGACAGTGACAGATAGCCGCGCGGCGTCGAGAGAGGCCGATACCGAGCTGCTCAGAGCGGTTCTTGCAGGCGACACTACCGCGTACCGTGGCTTGGTAGAGAAGTACCAGAGTCGTGTCTACGCCATGGTCTTTGGCATGCTTCGCAACCGCGAAGATGCCCGTGATTGCACCCAAGAGGCGTTCGTCAAGGCCTACAACAATCTGGAGCGTTTCCGCCTCGAGAGCAGCTTCTACACCTGGCTGTACCGAATCGCGATGAACCTGTCGATCGACCTGATTCGCAAGCGCAAGCGTAGAAAGCAGACGTCGTTCGATGAAGCGATTGCCTCACGAGACGGTGACGGCGGCATCTCAGACCTTCACAGTGGTGACAGCCCAACCAAGTCTCTTGAGCGTAAGCAACTGTACGGTCGAATAATGGAAGCGCTCGAACAGCTGCCAGAAGACCAGCGCCAGGCGGTCTTGCTGCGCGAGCTTGAGGGCTTGTCGTACCGTGAAATCTCCGATGTCATGGACATTCCGGAAGGCACCGTGATGTCGCGCCTGTTTTACGCCCGCAAGAAACTGCAGACGATTCTCGCGGAGGACCGCCCCAAGTGAGTGTGACAGGGCCATGTGAGAGGTTCCAGGCGTTTTCAGTGAATGCCGGCAACGTCTGCGCGTCCATGGTGGACGGTGCACAAAGCGGTGTTCGCTTTGGCGCCTTCTGGAGTGCTGCATGATGCGGGACGACCTTACTCATTTGCTAGTGCGCATCGAACGTGGCGAGTACACGCCCGTCGAGCTTGAGCGGGCGCGAACGTTGGCTCAGCAAGACGACCGGCTGCCGGAAGAGCTCCGAATGGAGGTTCTGACAGACGAAGATGCACAAGCAGACGCTGGCGCGTTGTTGTCGCTGCTCGATGCTGACCCCTTTGCAGGTCTTGTTGGCCAAGCGGTGTTCGATGGCGCCGGAATCGACGTCGCAGACGCGGTTCTTGCAGCGATTGGCTCAGCGGAGCGACCGCCTGTAGCGGACGCGGTTCGGGAAGAAGCTGGCCCAGTGCCGGACATGGAAGTTCCCGATGACGGTTGGTTGCCGATTGCCGAGTCGCTGACACACGGCCTGCGTGAAGCGGCACTGGGCTTCGACATCTCCGAAGCTGTGTTGGCAGCGGTGGGCGCGGAGTCCCAAGTACTTGTGGCACAGGCCGTTCGAGAGTTGGCAGGAGACATCGACGTCGCACCTGCCGTCCTCACGGCCGTCGGCCATGTTCCTGTCGATGTTGCGGCAGCCGTTCGCTCAGAAGCGGGCGTTGTCGACATTGTTCAGCCCGTCATGGAGGCGGTGGAGCCGGCTTGGCTGTGTGGCATTCTCGATGGTCAGCTTCCGGCCGAACAACACCGTGAAGCAGCACAGGCGCTGATGCGTGACGGCAAGCTGGGCCTGACCATGACCGAGTTTGCGGACATCGGTCAGAAGCTCCGCGAAGTCTTGCGCGCAGAAGCGAGCTCGGTAGATGTGTGGGCGAGCGTGGCACCACAGCTCGGTATTGCGGACCCTGAAGAGGTAGTCGGTTGGGACGGTCCAGCCTTTGCGTCGGCCCTGCGCACACAGGCGGGCCCTGTAGACGTGGCGGATGCCGTCATGCTTCGGGTCCAGCAAGTGAGCGTTGCTCCGGCTCCTGTGGATGTTCCGAAACCTGCTAATGCAACGCCGAACTCATGGCGAAGCGCCGTTCCGGCTTTGGTCATGATCGCCGCTGCGGCTGTCTTGTTCATGATGGTTGGCTTGCCAACAACCCCGTCGCAAGGGACAGACAACGGTCCGGCCCTTCAGTTTGCGTCTGGGTCGGAAGTTACGATTGAAGAACTGAGCTACGCAGACGATGTCATCGTGCATGTGATTCCAGCGGAAGGGGATGCTCCCCTCATTGTCTGGGTCGACGAGGGAGTCACGCTTTGAAGACTGCGTTGTTCGCATTGGTCGCGCTGATGGCATCATTGTCATTCGGCGCACTTGCCACCGCCCAGGTCCCGCCTCGCCCTGTCCCAGTGAGTGACGGAGCGGTCTCGCGCGACGTGGATGTGCAGGTCATGATCGTTCATGCGCACAACAGCGACACCCGGGTCGATTCGCGACTTGAAGGGTTGCTGCAGCACCTTCGCCACATGCGCTACACCGGCTACACGGTTCTCGACACCAAGAGCGAGAGCCTGACAGACGGCAATGAAGCGAACTACGACGTTCAAGGTGACCGCCAGCTCAAGGTCGAGCTTGTGGACCATGATGGCAGCAATGCCCGCCTGCGGATTCGCATGCTCACCAACGGTCGCAAGGTTCTCGACACCACGGTGAGTGTCCGACGTGACCGTTCGTTCATCGTCATGGGGCCCCAGCATGACGAGGGTGTGCTCGTCTTCGCAATTACGGCCAACTACTGACGCATGCGCGTTGTCCTGTGCAACTGTCCGCCAGAGCGCGCTTCAGACATCGCGCGAGCTGTCGTGCAAGAGAAGCTTGCGGCGTGTGTGAACCTCGTCCCGGTGCGCTCCATCTACGTGTGGGACGGTGAACTGCAGGACGATGCCGAGGTCACTCTCGTCCTCAAGACGGCGTCAGAGACGGTGACGGCGCTGCGTGACCGGCTGTTGGCACTGCATCCGTGCGATGTACCTGAGGTGGTGGTGTTGACTGTCGAGGCCGGCGCGTCTGCACCGGACTACGTCTCGTGGGTGCGTGCGACCACCACCTAGGGACCTACTGTCTCTGGAAGACAGCCAGAAACAGAGGTGGCCCCTGGGCTTCTGGTGTTGCCGGCAACGGGGTCCACCGCACCGTTGTGAGGTGGTTTGCAGCGGCCAGGGCGCTCAGTTCTTCCACGTCGAAGCCCTGGTGCTCGTGGCCCATTGTGGCACGGTATTCATTGCGGTTGTGAGCCACCATGTCCAAGACCACCGCCCGTCCGCCTGGGCGAAGTACGCGCGCGATCTGTGCGAGAACACCGTCAGTGTCGGCGATGTGGTGCAGCACCAGCATGCACAGCGTGGCGTCTACACTGGCGTCTTCCATGGGCAGGTCGGTCAGGCCACCGCAGCGAAAGTCGATGTTGGTCGCAGCGGCGGTACGCTGTGCGGCAATGTCGAGCATCTTCTGTTCGCGGTCTACGCCAATGACATGTTTGATGTGCGGCGCGAGCATGGCCACAGCCTCACCCGTGCCACAGCCTAGGTCGGCGACAACGAGCACCGGGTCGACCAGTCCAAGCAGAGTAGGCAAGAGGAACCCGTCTCCGAAGAGCTCCCGCCGCACACTGTCCCAACCTTCGTGAAGCTGACCGAAGAAGGTGCGGGAATCGGTTGCGCGTGCGGCAACAATCGCGGTGAGACGCTGGCTGTCGGCAACGGCTTCTGGAGTCGCTGAGATTTCCTGTGCAATGGCATGCCACAGTGCCAGCTGGGCTGGGGACTGATGCTCAGCGACCCGCACGTGGCTCTTGGTGCCTTCCGTTCGCCGCTCGACCCATCCTGCGGCCTCCAGTGCCTTGAGGTGGCGAGAGACGGTACTCTGGGCCAGCTGAAGGACCTTGGTCAGCTCCCCTACAGCGAGCTCTTCGCGGGTGAGGATAGCGAGGGTGCGCGCACGAACGGGGTCGGACAGGGCGGAGAGGGTATCGAAAATCATGGCGCCCACTAACCGAAGGTTGGCTAAGGCTGGCGAACTTGGAGGTTGCATGACCCTGTTCGAAAAAATCATCGCTCGTGAAATTCCGGCGGACATCGTCTTCGAGAACGACCACGTGCTGGCGTTTCGGGACATTCATCCGGTGGCACCGACCCACGTGCTGGTCATCCCGAAGAAGCCCATTGCCATGTTGTCCGAGGCCACGGAAGAGGACGCGGCGCTCTTGGGCCAAGTCTTGTTGGGGGCGAACGCGGTCGCCAAAACGCTTGGCCTCATGCCTGGCGGATTTCGCGTTGTCGTGAACAACGGCGAAGGAGCGGGTCAGACCGTGTTCCACCTGCACGCCCATGTCATTGCTGGGCGTTCTCTGACCTGGCCTCCCGGATAGCGGCCATTGCGTCGACTAGCGCTGGGTGTTGCATCACAGACTCCGCAGAGTCGAGGAACTCGCCAGTGTCGACACCCGTGTTTCGCTCATACAGCAACGCTTGAAGCGCCATGTCCAGACGGTCGAGCTGGCGAACGAAGCGGGCTTCTGGGTCCGACTGAGCCTCGTATGCATCCCAGGTTGAGAGTAGATGTGCGCCTCGAGGCAACGCGGCGCACAGCTCAATCATGGCGTCGCGTTCGCGTAGATGCTTGACGGCAGCGGGCACACCATCCGCCGGGGTCAGGTCACCCACACGCACCTCGGCTAGGTCGTGAAGTGTGGCGTAGGTCAGTGCGCGGCCTGTATCGAGGTCTTCGGGCAGAAAGATAAGAACAAGTGTTGCTATCCCCCAACTGTGCGCCGCTACTGACTCAGCATTTTCAATGCCGCGCAGACCCCATCCTGTCCGCGGCAGTGCCTTAAGGCCCCACGCTTCGAGCAGAGCGTCAATCACGTGAGGCGGGCGCGTTGGTCGGGCATACCAAAGGACAACAGCACAGGCTCGTCGCTTGCTTGCACGGCATCAAAGTCGGCACGAGACTGTAGTCCGTGCCACCCTTCGTTGACCAAGATGGCGGCAAGGGGGCCACCGAGCGCATTGCCAGGACCTAGGGCGATGACCACGTCAGCAGCGGTATGTCGCAGGGCGGTTCCCACACTGGTTGTGAAGTCGTAGGGCTCGTAGACCTGTGCACCGAGGGTGTAGGCCCGGAGCGCGTCTGGAGATGCCCACCGCGGGCGGAAGAGGTCTCCGTGGCCACTCACGAGCGGCACGTTTGGGGCTCGGAAGTTGAGTCCGGCCAGGTCAACCTGCGCGATGTCGGAGGTTGGGCGCATGACAGGCGTATGGAAAGCTGAGTGCAGCGGCAGCTTCATTGGGAAGGTTCGAGCACCGCGCTCAATCGGTGGAAGTACCTGCTGCAAGTGGCGAACACCAGCATCTGTGCCGCCTAGAACGGCGGTGTTGCCGAGCCGAATAGACCAGAAGGCTTCACCGTTACTCGAGGCAATGGCGTCATCAATGACTCGCAGGGTAGCGGCGTTGTAGCGCCAGTCCTTGCCTGAGAAGGGGTAGAGCAGCTGGCCGCCCTGCACGTTGCGTGTCTGGTAGTGGGCCATGGTCTCAACCAGCATGATGGCGTCTTCGAGGGACAGAGCGCCACTGGCTGCAAGGGCGGTGTAAAAGCCCATGCTGTTGCCGACAACGCCCACGACGTCGTAAGCGTCCGACACTTCGGCTGCGTCCGCAAGGGAGCACGCGAAGGTCAACAGCGAGGCGTTCTCGCCAGCCACGTGCTTGACGGCGCTGAAGCGGTCAGCTCTGTCCAGGTCCCGAATCGTGGGCACGCCACGGGCGGTTCGGGCGGCGTCACAGGCATCCACAATGGCCGACGCCGCTGCGGAGCGATTGTCGAGCTGCCCCATGACGTCCTTGCTGTAGGAGCCCCGGCCAGGGCACACAAGGAGAGCACGGCGGGTCATTTCGCCTCCAGCAAGCGGCGCACGCCGTCTTCGATGTCGGCTTCGGAAACCAGTACAAGGTTTGCGGCGTCGCCAAGCGGAATGTAGGTGTCCGGTGCCATTACGCGGCGGACCCGAACGGAGGGAACACGCTCGTAGATCTCAGCGGCGACTGTGTCTGCAATGCCGGAACTCCGCCGGCACTCGTCCACAACCAGCAGCTTGCCAGTCGCTTCAACGTGTGGGACAAGGGCGTCGATCGGCAAGGGGGCGAGCCAGCGTAGGTCGACCACGCGGGCGTTGATACCTTCTGACCGGAGCCGTTCAGCCACGCGCAAGCTCATCCACAGTCCATTGGCGTAGCTTGCGATGGTGAGGTCAGTCCCGTCACCGTAGACACGAACTTCGCCCAGCGGCATGTGCTGCTCGGGGCTTGGGTAGGCGTCCAGCCAGCCGCCGTCACCGTCTTCGTGTAGGTCCTTGGTCATGTAGCGAGCGATAGGCTCCAACAGGACGCTGACGCGACCGTTTGCTCGTGCGTGCGCAATCAACGTGCGCAGCATGAGTACGCCGTCTTCGGCGCGTGAGGGACAGCCGATGAGCATGCCCGGAACTTCGCGCAGTGCCGCAATGCCGTTGTCGTTGTGGAAGTGGCCACCGAACCCTTTCTGGTAGGCGAGTCCGGCAATGCGTACGACCATTCCATTGTTGAGTTGGCCATTGCTGAAGAACTGCATGGAGCCCGCTTCACCGCGGAGCTGGTCGATGGCGTTCATCAAGTACGCTAGGTACTGGACCTCTGGAATAGGGGTCAGGCCTGCATGGGTGGCGCCAATAGCGAGACCCAGAATGGTCTGTTCATCCAGCAACGTGTTGAAGACTCGACCCACGCCGAAGCGCTTGGTGAGGTCCGCGGTGACATGGTAGACGCCACCCTTTCTGGCTACGTCTTCGCCAAACAGAACGGTCTCGGGGGCACCCGCCATGACATCTGTCAGCGCGCGATTGAGCTGGAATGCCAGATGTCGTGGACGTTCGTCGGCTTCGGGCAGGCGTCGAAAAGTGGCTGCGCGTACTTCGGTGCTCGCAACAGGTACCGCAGCGCTGGCGTCAGTGTCCGTGAAGAGCGGGGCCATGACGGCTTCAGCTGTGGTGAGCTTCGGACGACGCACGGCTTCAGCGGCCATAGCGCCTAGGCGCTCACGGGCGTCCTCGTACAGCGCGAGTACGTCTTCGGGAGTCATCACCCCGGCATCGACCAATAACTGGGCGGTCTTGATGAGCGGGTCTTGCTCTTCTGCGGCTTCAATCTCGTCTTGCGTACGGTACAGCTGCTCAACATCGGAGCCTGCGTGTCCGAGTAGTCGAACGACGGACAGGTGCAGGAACGCAGGGCGGCGACGTTCGCGGACGTAGTCAGTGGCGGCCTTTGCAGCGTCATAAGCGGCGACTAGGTCCAGTCCGTCCGCTGCAAAGTAGGCGAGGCCTGGGCGAGCCCCGTATGCGGAGGCAATCCAGTTTTCGGGCGTTCGTACACTGATACCGAACCCGTTGTCCTCACACACGAACAACACCGGAGTGGGGACGTTCTGGTGGCCAGCCCAGATGGCGGAGTTCACCGCACCTGTGGCCGTAGAGTGGTTCGCTGAGGCGTCTCCAAAGGTGCACACCGCGATACCGCTGGCGCGCTTTCCTTCGATTCGTGCCTTTCGGTCGTTGGCCACAGCAAACCCAACAGCCTTGGGGAGCTGTGAGGCGATGGTGGAGGTCTGTGGAGGGATGTTGAGCGGGACGGACCCGAAGACCTTGTGGCGGCCTCCTGCAATGGGCTCATCACTGCTGGCAACGCATCCCAACAAGACGTCGAGTGGGCCCTCTGGACCCGCCGCTAACTTGGCTCTTGCGCAGAACAAGGCGCCGCTTCGGTAGTGCAAGAACGCCCAGTCATCGCTCTTCAGCACCGCACCGATGGCCGCATTGCCCTCATGGCCAGAGCCACCGATGGTGTAGAAGCTCTGACCGTCCGCTTTGAGGGCACGTGACCAGATGTCGCACATTCGCGACTCAATCTGAGCTTCAAAGAGGGCAACCGCCATGCGCGCTGTCAGGGCAGAGCCTGGACGGATGGGAGCGGCGAGGTTGCCGAATGGAGGGGTAGCGCGCATCGCTTGGACGCGCGCGGTGAAGTTGGCGTCGACAATGGCGACGCGTGACACGGCCATGGTGGCCTCCACCTGGGGTGGGAACTATTGGCTGACGGGGAGGACGGGGTAGCGGTCCCAACGGGGGTCGGGATTGCCGAAGGTCAACTCGATGCGACCCGGCTCATTCGCAATGGTCACAGCGCCTGGAAAATACGGAATGCAGGCTGAGCGCACATTGCGATGGAACGTTCGGTCGAGGTGAGCAACGCTGATGAGATCGATGCGCGCCTTACGCGGCAAGGAAATGGTCGACAAGAACTCGACGAATGCCATCATGGCTCGAACAGCCATGGCGGGTGTCGCACGTTCCAGAACGAGAGTGAACGGGACGTGCTGGTCTTGGCTGAACTCGAGCCGCGCTTGGATGGGGAAGGACCCGGCAAGGTAGCTGGCTTTTCGGATGGCATCGGAGAGCCACTCTTCACTCACCCGGGCGAGGGCAGGGATGTCACTCGATACGCGGCGATTGAAGGTCCCTTGCTCCGAGTGGCTGTCCACAACGTACGCGATGTCTGCGCGGTGGGTAGAGGCTGTCAGTCCATCCTCTGTTTCGTCAACCACGTACTGATGGTCGTCAGGCGGGGATGAGTAGCTTGCAGAAGCGTACTGGTCGGTCGGGGTTTCAATGCCCGGTTCCTCGTCCCGCCGCCTGTCTTGTGGCTGTAGAGAGATGAAGGTGGGCTTCGCGATTGGGACGACTTCTCGTCCATTGGTCGCCGGGGTCCGAAATCTCGCGTAGCCGTCGTGTCCACTGCGAGCAGCCGGGAGCGGAGTGCCAGCGCGCTGGGTCGGCGGTGCGACCTGGGGCGGCATGGATGGCGGCGACAGGTAGCTCGGCGCGGGCTTGGGTCGTTCGTACAGCGACGGGATCTGGCTCGCTGGCTCCCGGTCGGGAACTTCATACCGAGCCACTGCTGCCATTGGGGTGCTGTGGGCGCGCTTCACCAAGTCTCTTTGGCGGGTGAGGCGTGAAACTTCCGAGTTGAGTCGGTCGTTTTCACGTGCTTCAGCGTTGGTGAACGTGCTTCCGCGACCAATGGCAACAGCCGATTGATCAACAGCGAACCACGCAATCAACAGCAACCCCCCACCACCGGCGAGCGCGACGGGAAGCGGTGTGCCGCCCATAGCCATCTCAACACGCCGTACGGTCTCCGCAATTCCGGTGTCAAGAAAGCTCAGATAAGGAACGATTAAAGCGGCGAATGCCGCCACTAGGCAGAGGGCTGCCGCCGCGGCAAACAACAACCGCAATATGAGAATCGGGTGGAACGGCGATTGGGTCTTCAGCCGACTCAGCGACACACCCCGCGGAACGTCCCCGTGTAGCAGGTCTAGCTGCCGGCGAACGTCCAGCAGCTGCTGATCGACATCATCTGTGGTTTCGAAAAAGTCCATACATTCCGCTCAGTTGCGACAGTCTACTTCATGTTCTGCGAGACCGCCCTAGCACTGGTGTTTCAGTCGCCAGAAAGTAGGGTTTAGGGCTTTTGTACGTGAACCGTCTCGTCTTCTTCGGAGCGCTCTGCGACGGCGGCGCCGTGCGGGCCAGAGAAGACGATGTCCACTTCGATGTCCAGAGCGTTCTCAACCCGCCGTTTGCGACGGTGCGTTGCCCACCGTTCGAGGTCCGGTGATTGCTGTGTTGTCGCATGAATCGTCAGCTTGCGTTTGGCCAGCTGCACGTCCACATGGCTGAGATTTTGGTGATGCCCACGGTCGAAAGCATCTGCCAGGGCGAGAAGGCTTGAGAGTATTCGGACACGCTTGCGGTCTGCCTTGCTCAAGGCGACGAAAGGCCCGTGGTGTTTCTGCGGGCTCTTACTGTTGTGGTACCGGACCACCTGCTCCAAGACGGCGACTTCTGGCGCGGTAAATCCCGGCATATGGGTGTGACGAATCAGGTAAGCGCCATGCCTGTCGTGCCTGCGACCGTCGATGTGATGTCCAACATCGTGAAGATGGGCGGCGAACGTCAAGAGTCTGCGGTCGTCAATGCGCAGGTGGTGCACGGGGCCGGTGGCGTCGAACAACGCTTGTGCTGTATGGGCGACGGCGTCTGCGTGGTCCGGGTCGGCACCATACCGCTCCATCATGGCCCGTACGGAGCGGCTTCGAGGGTCAGCAAGCTGTCGGGAAAGGGTGAGCTCAGGCTTGTTCTTCACAATCCAGTCAACGATGAGCCCGTTGCGCAGTGAACGGTTTGAAGTCACGAGCTGTGGCTTGTCGAACGCAGACAGAACCTCTTGGACGAGAACGGCACCGGACGGAAGGGTACGAACACGGCGAGCATCCATTCCTGGAAGAACGCTACGCTCGTCTGCGGTGGCAGCGCTCAGGGTCGAGACGAGTTGGTCCACTCCGTCGCGTGTCAGAATCATGCCGTGTTGATGTTCGGGGTAGTCGTCACCGCTCGCCATCGCCTGCATTCGGGCGAGCGCGCGAACGGTTCCGCTGGTACCCACAATCGTTCCCAAGTCGTCGGGGGCTACCTGGCGCGTCAGAGACTTCATGCGCTTGCGGATCACCTTGCGCATCTTGGTCTGCTCGGCCTCCGTCATGGGGTCACTGTGATGGCACCCCTCCGCTAAGCGAATGTGGCCGAGGCGTAGGCTCCGGCTGGCGAGGATATTCTCGGCATCGCACAGGATAAACTCGGTGGAGCCACCGCCGACATCAAAGATGAGCACGCGGCCGCGGGAAAAATCGAGGTCGCGGCGAACGCCCAACCAAATCAGGCGCGCTTCCTCCACGCCGGCGATGACCCGAACGTGGATTCCAGTGCGTACCTTGACGGCGTCACAGAACTCTTTGCCGTTCTTCGCTTCTCGAACTGCCGAGGTCGCTGTGCAGGCAATGTGCTCGACGTTGAAGGAGTCGCAGGCTTCTCGGAACGTCATGAGTACGCTGACGCCGCGCTCGAAGGCATCTGGTGCCAGGGTCTCACGGTCGAGACCGCCGGTACCTAGTTCGGTCTGGTCCCGGCTTGTATGAACCACATCGACCGTGCCACTCGCGTCGACATCGGCCACCATCAAATGGATAGAGTTGGTGCCAATGTCGATTGCGGCGATTCTCATTCAAGCTCCTGAAGGCCGGACGGGCCATCAATGGCAGGTAGCGACACGCCCAGTCGGTCCGCTTCCCGGGCAATCGTGCTCAACAGCGTGTATTCGCTCGCGGCTTCAGCGAGCTGTTGCGCCTGCTGCACCCACACCGCTGCATCTGGGTGGACAGCGGCCATTCCGAGGCGCGCAAAGACCTGTTCACGCAAGATGCTGTGCTGGTCCGCGATCTTCATAGACTGGTCGTACAGATCGGCGGCGTGCGCCTGGGCACCGGTGCCGGCGAGGGAGCTTGCCTTCTTCGCCAGTATCGACGCACGTTCTTCGGGAGATGTGGCAGTGGCCAAGAGGTCTTCAAGTGACGTCTCGGCAATGTGCTTACGTTCGACTGCCCTTCGTCGTGCAGCTTCGGCGTCTGCGAGAGCGCCTACAATCTGACCCTGCAGCGCACGCACTTCCTTGAGGCCATCCTCGTCTTTCATGGTGCTGGCGGCCCGCAGCGCCTTGCGGACCCACAAGGATGCTTGCTTGGCGTCGCCGGCTTGCAGCAGAGCTTGTGCGTATAGGCTGCACAGCCTTGCGCGCACGTCGATCATGTTGGGCTCATTGAGCTCGGGCGCTTCCATAATGGGAGCCAGAAGATCAACAGCGACCTGCGGCTGGCCGCTCCCGAGCGCAGCGAGTGCCCTGGGGACCGGGCCTTCGGGTGGCACTAGAGAGACCCTTCAGGCAGCAGGCACTCCAGAGCGAGCAGTGCCGCGTCGGCCTCCAATCCTTCTGGCAGCGCAACCTCTCCTGAACCGAGCTTGAGTGTGGCGAGCTGCTCTAGGCTCAGACCCAACACGGCGAAGTGCAGAAGCACAGGCTCTGGTGAGCCGTTGTTCAGGACAATGTTCAGCGGGTGGCCGTCCGCCAACACCGTGACGCGTGGGCCGCCATCAATGCGGTAGCGCACCACTTGCTCAGCAATGTTGTCGACTCGGTCCGCGATGCGGGCGATTGCCGAGATGTCGATCTCGTCACCACCGTGACCGGCATTGAGCAGGACTACACCGTCACGAGCATTCTTCAGCTCATCTACGGTGATGCTTCCAGACCTGCCGGTTGCTGTGACGACGATTCCGGCGGTGTTGAGTGCGCGGGCGAGTGGGGGCGTCGGGTAGCCATCGTAGTGTGCGAAGAGCCTGCGAATTGGGTCGGTTTCGACGACGTCCACTGCCATTCCGGCGCTGCGTCCGTATGCAGCGAGCCCCTTACCAACAGGGCCGTAGCCAACCACCACACAGCGGCGGCCAGCGAGGTGCATGCCGGTCAAGCGACCAACGGCAGACCAAATGGCCTCACCCACACCATGGCGGTTTTCAATCGCGTCCTTTAGACGGCCATCGTTGATGTTGATGACCGGAAACGGAATGTCGGACGCGGCACGCAGCTTGGTGATGCCGCTGCGGGTGACTTCGATAGCGCCACGGATTCCGTCAGGGTTCGCCAGTGCAGCTCCGATGAGCTCGAAGCCAACGTCAACGAGAAGATCCGGCTTGTGACCGAGGACCTGTTGGTGACGGTCTTGTCCGTCTCCACCCGTGTAGACATCCATGCCCAAGTTGCGCAGCAACTCAACGGTGCCCTTGTCTGTCGTTGCGGGATTGCACGAGCTGACCACAAAGGTCCCGCCACCGAGGGAGAGCTCGCGCAGCAAGGCAGCCGTGAGTGTGGTGAGGTGCATGTTGACGCCGATGGTCAACCCCTCCCACGGTCGCGACGCCGCCCAACGGTTGCCTAGTCGAGGCAAGATTGGGAAGAAGGTGTTGATTCGTCCGATCTGACTCTCTGCCGCAAAGGCGCGGTCGTCGTCGTGGGCCATGCGTCCTCCAGTTTGGGCGAGGTTAACCGCTCTACGGTGTGCTGCCTGCCGTCGGATCATCCGTGGCGCCGACCATGCTCGGTGTGCCGCGCAATCCCGAAGCTGCGCCACTCATGCCAGCAGGTTCGGATGGGAAGTGCATGGCGATTTCTTCGTCTGGTGCCACGGTCAGGGTCCACACTGCAGTCGCGCCTTCGTCGAAGGTCACAACGACTAGTCGTTTCCCGACCCGCACTGGCGCGTTTTGCACCGGCAGAGCGCCGAGATCTACGCCGTCAACCGACACTGTGCCCGGTGAGTCGCCTGCGACGGACACCCGAGCGGCGTAGCTCGCAGCCATCCCGCCGCTGCAGAGTGTTGTGTGGTCGTCGATCCAGCAGGAGAGGCGGTCGCCAGGGAAGACTGGTTCGTAAGGAATGTCGGAGCCTACGAGCGTGATGTGGCATTGGCCAAGGGGAATGGTCGGAAAGACAACTCGTCCGCTCGATGTTGGGCGCTGCGCGCGAAACAGACCGTCGCAGTCGAGGGTGGCAGCATCGACCCGTCCTCGTCGAATCCCGACACGGAGAGGGCCGGCCGTCCCGACATCGCGTCCACCAGACCGAGTCACCACTGGAATAAGTGGTGCCGGAGGTGGGCCTCCGTTGGTCTCCGCAACGGTGGTGCGGGGACGAAACTCCAACCACAGTGCTGTGGCGGCCAACATGGCCGCGAACACCGCGAAGAGCACAAGGGTGCGGTCCGAGAGTTGCACGCGAGTCCTGATTGAAAGGGGGCAGAGCGTATCGCGGCCGCAGAAGACACGCGGGAGACTAGGGCATGCTCAGGGGGAGGTCCCGCTCAAAAACCCGTGGGATTCAAGGTAGTCGACGACTTCTTGGGCGCAGCTTTCGACGGAACGGTCTGCGGTTTTCACATGAATTTCGGGGCTTTCAGGTGATTCATAGGGTGCAGAAATGCCGGTAAACGTTGGGATTTCACCCGCACGTGCCTTCTTGTACAAGCCCTTTGGGTCCCGCGCCTCGCACACTTCGAGCGGAGTGTCGATGAACACTTCGAGGAACTGCCCCTGTGGTACACGCTCGCGAGCCGCTTGGCGGTCCGCTCGGTACGGGGAGATGAAGGCACTCAAGCACACAACGCCGGCGTCTGCGAACAACTGGGCTACGCACCCGACGCGTCGGATGTTCTCGGTTCGGTCGTCTGCTGAGAAGCCGAGGTCTTGGTTGAGGCCCATGCGCAAGTTGTCGCCGTCCAGCACATAGGTCTGGTTGCCCGCTAGTAGCAGCAGCTGCTCGACGCGCCTGGCAACCGTGGACTTGCCCGAGCCACTCAGTCCGGTGAACCAAAGAACGGCTCCTCGTTGACCGAGAATGGCTTGGCGTTGCTCGGCGGTCACGTGGCCATCGTGCCAAGTGATGTTGTCGGACACGGGCTTAGCCATGCTGTCTCCCTGTGGCTGGCGGGCGTATCGGGACCAATGGCCACCGACCAGCCCGGAGCCGTGTAGCATGCCCCCCGAGGTGACCGATGATTCGAATCGCGCTGGATGCCATGGGTGGGGACAAAGGAGTAGAGGCCACGGTTGGCGGAGCTGCGAGGCTGTCTCTGGAAGAGGTGGACATTCGCGTGATGTTGGTGGGTGACGTAAAGTCCATGAGCGAGGCGCTGGACGGTGTTCGCTACGACCCCACACGGATCGAGTTGGTCGGTGCGGACGGGTTTATCACCATGGAAGAAAAGCCCGCAGTGGCCCTGGCAGGCCAGCCCAATTGCTCGTTGTTGACGGCGGCGCGGCTGGTCCGGTCGGGTGACGCGGACGCGCTGGTGACCAGCGGAAACACGGGTGCTGCGATTTTGGCGGCAGCACAGACGTTTGAGCGACTGCCAGGAGTGCGTCGCGCTGCGTTGGCATCCGTCTACCCAACAGCAAAACGTCGTGGGCCGCGTCGTGACCCGTTCGCCATGATGCTGGACGTCGGCGCCGGTATGGGCGCAACCGCTGGTGATCTCGTGACCTTCGCGTACATGGGCGCGGCGTACAGCAGCCTCATCAGCGAGATTGACAATCCTCGAGTGGCGCTGTTGTCCAATGGAACCGAGGCCATGAAGGGGACTCCAGCCATTGTTGAGGCACATAGGCGCTTGCTGGAGACGTCGTTGAACTTCGCCGGGAACATCGAGGGCCTCGACATTCCGAAGGGGACCGTCGATGTTGTGTTGTGCGACGGCTTCTTAGGCAACGTGGTGCTCAAGATGCTCGAAGGAGTCAGCGAAGTGGTGACGGGGCTTGCCAAAGAGGCGTCCAGTCGTCGTCTTCAGTGGCGTCTGGGCTTGTCGATGCTGGGCGGCGGCATCAAGCACCTACAGCGGATGACCGACTGGAAGAGCTACGGAGGGGCGCCGTTGCTTGGGCTTGATTCAGTCGTCATTAAGGCGCACGGCCGGTCGGAGGCGCGGGCGATTCGCAACGCGATTAAGGTGGCGGCGAAGGCGTCCCGTGGGGACCTTGTCGGCCGCATTCGCGACGGGGTAGCCAGCGCTGGAGAGGGAGTTCGTTGAACGAGAACTACTGGGACCAAAAGACCAAAGATCGATGGTTCTTCGCATTCTTTGTGGTCACTATCGTGGCCGTCGCGGCACTGTTTTGGCCCTACTTGTGGGCGTTGCTGTTCTCGGCAGTGGTCGCGGTAGTCTCTTGGCCAATGTTCACATGGTTTGAGTCGAAGCTTGGACAGCGCCGCACACTCGCAGCCCTGTTGACGGTCATCTCATTGTTCTTCGTGGTCTTGGGGCCTCTCGCTACAGTGGGCTGGTTGTTCGTTACCGAAGCCATCAAGGTGACGAGCGAGGCCAATGCCTTCTTCGCAGGTGGCCAGTTCGATGCGATTGCCGATGATCTGAGTCAGCGCTCGCCTCCACAGGTCTTGGCGGCACGCGCGTGGATTGAGACGTGGCTTCCAGAGGGCATCTTGCCGCCGGAAGGGTCGGTGGCCCCCGCTATGGCGGAGTGGCTGCGGTCGTCTGCTCTAGGCACTCTAAAGAGCGTGGGGGGGGCACTTCCTGCCATGCTTGAGGGCGTGTTCGGGTTCGGTCTGGACTTCGTCATCTTCGTGTTTGCCCTCGGCACCCTGTATATGGAAGGTCCGCGGCTGTTGACGGCGCTCATGCACTTGTCCCCCATGGAAGACCGGTACGAGCGAAAGCTGTTCGCTGTATTCCAAGAGCTTGCGAACAATATGGTGCTCGCTACGCTCATCACGGCCATTATCCAAGGCGTCGTCTCGGGGGTAGCCTTTCATATCTGCGGCTTGCGCAGCGCGGTCTTTTTGGGTGTGCTGGCAGGAGTGTGCAGCTTCATTCCGCTGGCTGGAACCGGCATTATCTGGATTCCGTGTGCGGTCGTGGTGGGCTTTACCCAAGGGTGGGGATGGGCGTTGTTCCTGGCCATCTACAGCTTGGTGTTCACTGGCAGCGTGGACAACGTGGTCAAGCCGCTGGTGATGCGCGGCAGCACCCGAATCCATCCGCTGCTCATCTTCTTGGCTGTGTTCGGCGGATTGGCGTGGTTTGGCCCGGTCGGATTCCTTGTGGGGCCGCTCACCGTGGCGTTCTTCCTCGCCGCCTACACCATCTACATGGATGAGTACCTTGGCATTGAGACGGGAGGCACAGACGAACCCATGCTTCCAAAGTGGATCTTGCGCTGGCTGCCGTTCTTGAAGCCGGCGGCCCCTGGAAGACCCTCTGATCTGCCGCACCCTGGCTTGCCAGCTCCCGAAACCGCGTCTAGTGACGAAGTGCTGTGAGGAACCCCAAGAAGTCTGGTTTGCGAGGCGTGCGCTCTGTGACGACGCCGCGCAGCCGGTCGAGAGCCCGTGTACTCGGCGCTACCAAGGGCTCCAGAGCGCTGTGAGAGCCGAGCATGGCCATGACTTGGTCTCGCTCAAGTAGGCCCCGCCTGACGATGTCTTGCACCCAGGAGGCCGAACGGTCGGGGGTGTCCGGTGCGGTGCGGGAGACGACCTCGACAATCGCTTCAATGTCGAGACGTCCGCGTGCGTGAAGGACCAGTGCCGCTTGGAACCAGGAGAACACAGGGATGACCCGTGGGCCCAGAAGCTGAAACTGGCGAATGGGAATGCCACGGTCGATGTGGATGAAGATGTCGTCCACAATGTCGGCAGTGCCGAGGCGTCGCAATGCGGACTTCGCGAGATCAATTGCGTCTGGGTAGGCGCCGCCAGCGGTCATGATGCGAGCCATGGTTGACTCGTTCACGCGGCCAGAGACGACCTCGCCGTACAGCGCATAGATGACGGCATCGACCTCGGTATCGTCGCCAAAACAGGTCTCACGGACCGTTGAACCAAGACCCTTTCGTTGGTCCAGTAGGGCCGGAAGCTTGTAGCCGAGCTGTCCGTACACAGCGCGCAGTCGACCGCGCTTGAGGTTGGAGATGTGGTCTTTGAGGATGAGCGAGTCAAAGCGGATGCCATCCAAGGCGAGCTTCTCTTCGAGCACAGTTCGAAGCTGGGTGGGGGACCCTGAGACGATGCTCACCCGACAGTCGGGATCTGTTCGCATGAGTCCGCGGAGAAGCGCACTTGCCCCCGGAATGTTCCGCTTTTCCGAGGCCGATTCAAACGCAGCGCGAATCATGGACCGCACCGAGTGAATGTCGGTGTCCAGATACGTCTTGTCGAGGTCCCAGCGGTACACGTGCATAGGTGTCGCCTATTCCGCTGTGGTCGAACGCGGGCGGGTCAATGATGGGGTCAACCCATTAAGGCCCCTGTATGAATCGCTCTGACGTCCTCAAGTCCCTCCGTCATGACCTTGGCAAGTACGTGGCCATGCAGTGCCGATGGGCAGATGACGACGACTTGATCGAGTCAGTGACAGCCGATGTGCTGCACACCCATCGGAGCGCAGACGTCACAACGTCAGCCACCGTTCTGTGGGAACGACTACTTCCAGACCTTCAGGCCGTTGATGGTGCTGCATCTGAATTCGCTGAACTGTCCGCGCTGATGAAGATACTAGCAGCGTTCTCGTTGGACACTGCCACACTCGACAGCGCCCGCGTCACGCGAGATGCGGCCATCGCCTTCGCCGATTTGACTCGAACCTGGTACCGCCGGGCCAACGCAGAGAGCACTCATGGCTGACATCCTTGTCATCGACGACCAAGACCGCACCATGCAGCTGTGTGAGCGGACCATCAAGGGGCACCGCTTTCATGGTCCCATGCGTACCTGGGCGGCTGCACAAGCGCGTCTAAACAGCTCGCGTAGACCCATTGATCTGGTGTTGCTCGACATCCACTTCGACATTGACTCGATTGACCTGCTCGGCTTTCGCTCGGACATGAGCGCCACAGACATCGACCGACTCAAGCGGCGGCAAGGCGTGGAGATTTTGGGTGCGCTACGCCGCGAACACCCGGAGCTACCCGTCATCTTGATGACGTCCCAAGAAGAGCTGACCCTCGAAGAAGGGGCTGAGCGCTACGCTGCGGAGGAGTACACCGCGTTCTTGGACGACGACTTTGTCGACGCGCGAGCGCTCCAAGCGCAGATTGAAGGCATTGTTGCGGCGCGTGCCGCAGGCCCGAGCGACGGCCCGATCTACTGGGGACCGGGTAGCGGCATGCTTCGCATTCGTCAGCGACTCGGTGTCCTATCGAGGGGCCGATTGCCCGTGGTCTTGCTCGGTCCAACAGGGACTGGCAAGAGCCTCATCGCTCGCCATTTTGTCCATGAACGGTCGCGTAGGCGAGGGCGCTTTGTCGCGGTGGACCTGTCCACATTGCCGCACGAGTTGATGGCTGCACACCTGTTTGGCAGCGTTCGTGGGGCCTACACCGGAAGCGTCACCGACCGCACGGGTGCCTTTGAAGAGGCCGACGGCGGCACGTTGTTCCTGGATGAAGTTGGCAACCTGTCGATCGAAGCCCAGAAGATGCTGCTGTCGGTTCTACAAGACGGCACGCTGACGCGACTGGGTGACCTTCGCGAGCGAACGGTGGACGTCAAGCTCGTGGTTGCGACCAACGAGGACCTCGCGGACCGGGTGCGCCAAGGCACCTTCCGCGCCGACCTATACATGCGGCTAAATCCGGCAGCGGCCATCGTTCTGCCGTCCCTTGACGAACGCGGGCTGGACATGGCGGACCTTCTGGCCTTCGTCCTCAAGCGAGCTGTTCGGCAGCCTGTATTGAGGGAGATGCTGGAGGCCTACCGCGAGAAGAATGGCCTGCCGGTTGGCCATGTTGTCGTTCACGCGGGGGCCGGGGTGCCAGCGGCTCAGGAAGGGGTGTTGTACCTGCTGTTCCCCGACCGAGCACTGCGTCACTTGCGTGGTCATTCCTGGCCTGGCAACTTGCGAGAGTTCGCCATGACCGTTGAAAATACGGTGCTCTTTGCCTTGGCCGAGCTTCTGGAGCTACCCGCGAGCGACCGTGGCGACGTGGTCCAGGTTCGGCCGCGATGGGTCAAGGAGCTCATCCTGCACATTGCGGAGCGGGCGCCTGAGACGGGCATGACCGCAGATGGCTGGCGGGAGACGGTGCTCGTTCGCGCACAGGACACACTGAACAAGGTCAGCCAAGACATTGAGCGCCAGCTGTACTCGTCTATGTACATGGCGCACAGCGGTGACTTCTCCCGCATGGCGGCGGTGCTGTTGGACGACGCTGAAGCGGGCCGAAAGGTACAGCTGCGGTTCAATCAGTTGGGGCTCAAGGTACGCGAGCTGAAGGCACAGCTCGGGTGAGTGTGTGGCTGCTGTGGGTAGCGTTGGTCTGGGCGGACAACCCCCCGGATGCACTGCCGTTGCCAATGGAGCCCGCGATTGCGGACATCTGGCAGCGCGGGCAGCGCTCTGAGCGCCTGGGTGACCCGCAGTCCGCGGTGATTGCGTACTCCATTGTGGTGCGCGAAAACCCAGGGTGGGCAACGGGTATTCTTGCGTTGGGACGTGCTACGGAGGCGGCCGGGCGCGCAGAAGATGCACTGTCGATCTATGGCCGCAGCAGTGTTCCTGAGGTGTTGGTCGAGCGTGCGCGACTACAGATGTCCTTGGGCAAGCCGGAAGCCGCGCTGGCGACGTACGAGCGTCTTCGGAGGTCTGCGCCGAGTGCCGAGGTCGTACGTCTTCAGTCGCTCGCCCTAGTGTCCGTGGACCCTGCTGCTGCCGCGGACCGCGTGCGCGAGTGGCTCGTTTGGTTGGAGCAGACCACCGGGGGTAGCGCGCTTCCGAATGCCGAACTTCAGGAACAAGCGGACGGTGTTCTGTTGGTTGTGGATGCCTTGGTGGCAGCCGAGATGAACGAAGATGCAACGTCGTTACTCGCGGACGTTGTGGACGCACGCCCTGCACTATTGGCGATTGACGAGATGTCCGTACGCCTAGACAGCATGCTGCTCGACGCGGAAGCTCGGCGGTGGATGCGTTCGGGTGCGACGGACTTGGACATGGAGCAGGCGCGCCGACTGCGTGAGTGTGAAGAGGCACTGCGAAGTGGTGCTGCGGACACGGCTCTGGTGCTGGTGGATAGCTTGTTGGCGGATGCACCCCGCGCCCCCGATGCCTGGGCCACCCGTGCACGCATTGCACTCGCCACTGGGGATATCTCCAGTGCAGATGCAGCCCTTCAGCGCGCCGAGTTCCTAGCGCCTACCGACCCGAACTATGCGGCTGCACTCGGTGATCTGCTGGCGACCTCCTACGCCGGGAGAGAGGACGCTGCGGCTGTTGAGGCCTACCGGCGTGCGCTTCGCCGCGACCCGCTGTGGGCTGAGGTGTGGTGGCGACGTGCGCGCGTTGAGCAACGGTCTGGCCTCGCGGACCGCGGGTACTCGGCCCTTGAGCGGTACCTCGCGCTGGAGCCCAACGGAGAGCACGCGGTAGATGCCGAGCGCATGGTGCAGGACCTCCGTCGTGAACGCCCAGAGGCACCCCCGCTTCCCGAACAGCTCGACCTTCCAGATGGGGTCTCGTATGAAGCGCTACTGGCGTACCACCGAGTCGGTGTGCTGCGCGCTCGTGGCGACAACGACGCCGCACGAGACGAAGTGCGCCGCGTTCGCGCCTTAGCGCCCGACTTTGCCGATGCTGTGAACCTTGAAGCCTCGCTCTTCCTAGATGTTGGCGACAGAGAGCACGCCATTGGGGCCTACCAACAGAGCCTTGTTCTCGACCCCGCTCAGCCCGGTGTTGTTCTGACGCTGTGGGACTTGTTGAAGCGCGAAGGACGCGATGTGGAGGCTGATGCCGTCATTCGGGCGGCGGAGAGTCACGGCATTGGAGACGTTCACTACCTCCTGGCTCGCGCCGCATGGGATGCCGGCCAGCCGAGTGACGCGAGTGGTCAGCTCGATACCTTCTTCGCCACCGCGCACACGTCGCGCTTTGAGGGGCCGGCTCGCGAGCTGCGCCAACAGATGGACGACCGCTCACGACGCATTCGGACCGGCGTCATGGGCCTCGTCGCATCACTGCTCGGACTGCTGCTGGCATGGCCACTGTACCGCTGGTTCCGAGGGCCAGGGGTGTCGCTGGAGGCGTTCGTGCAGCAGCGGCCGAGCGTGGCCCGTGAAGTCGTTCACAGCGCTGCGGCCATCCGTCATGAGGTGCTCAAGCACGACACGACGGTGCTGTTCCAAGTGGCCGACGCGCTCGAGCAGGGAGACGTCGACACCGCTCGATGGGCGGCTGAGCGGCTGTTCGCACCGCGCGGGACCGTGGCCCGGTTCCGTGAGCACATTGATGCTTTGGACGATGCGGCGCGAGGACAGGGGGTTCGGTTGGACTTGCGTAGGCGAGACCCGGTGTTCTCACCCCTGATCGGCGCAGTCGACCGTCTGGCGGGCTTGAAGTCAGACTTGCTGAAGGGCCGTTCTCGTGCGGTTCCAGAGCTGCGCCGGGTCGCCTTCGCCCTCAATGAAGTTGGCTTCGCTGAGCTGGGCACCCTGGTGCACTCTCTGTCCTTGGTCCGAGTGGATGCGTCCTTGATGGAAGACGTCATCGAGCGTGTGCGTCGGGAGCCGGCGTTAGCGGGGGCTCCGGGCGTCGACCTGGACGTCAGTGCCGACCCCATGTGGGTGCGCATGTTCCGCGGCGAGCTTGAAGACCTCGTCGCCAACCTGGTTCGAAACGCACTGGGTGTGAGCCGCGACACCCAGTCGGGAGACGTCGCTGTTCGCGTCACCCTAGACGTGGACGACCTGACGTACCGCGAACAGGTCCGCATTGCGGTCTGCGACAATGTGGCGGCACCCTTGACCACCGCGGACATACACGAGCGTCCCATGGAGCGCGGTCTCGGCATTGCTCGCGAGCTCGTTGTGAAGAACGACGGCACGATTGCCGTGGGGTCGCAGAGCGGCTGGCTCAAGGCCGTTGAGGTTCACTTACCTGCCGTTGAAGTGGTGCCAACCTAAGTCTTGGAGCTGTCTGCCATGCGAATCCTTATTGTCGAAGATGGGCATGAGTACACCGACACCCTGACGCGGTTTGCCGCGGACTCAGCAGAGTGGACCCGTGCTGGAGATGCGGCGGATGCCCTGGCTCATCTAGGACAAGGCGGCTGGGATGCCGTATTTCTCGACATGCGCTTCGACCGTGTGGCCGATGACGCTCTACTTGGCGATGTTGTCGCGCTGACCGCACGCTTCGCGGGTGACCGGTCTAAAGCGATTCGGTTTCTGCAAGAGAACCAAGGAACGCTGGTGCTCTCGGCGATTCGGGCCGCCGGGTACGCACTTCCGGTGTTGTTCTCGTACAACTTCGACGAAGAGCCTAGGCGCTGGGCCAGGGTCCAGGCTGCGAATGGTCAAGTGGACTACGTGCCGGACTCTGCGAGCCCGATGGATGTAGCGAAGCGACTGGGCGAGATGACGGCCTAGGGTGTCGGTGGTGACCGCTGCCAGACCGTTCCAGCTCCGATCAGGGTGTCGCCGTTAGCAGTTGCCTTGATGGTGGCAACACGTCGTCGTCGCCGGAAGATGACCCGCTAATCAGCGGGCCTTACGGGCAGAACGGGGCGCGAATCTCGGCAGCATTGTCGCTCTCGTCGCACTCGAAGTGAACGCCAAGGCCGCTGCCGTCGTCGTCCACAACAAAGCGCAGGTCATTGGCCCCAGCCAAGTCGTCTGTTGCCACGCTCATGGCGAAGGGAGTGCCGGTGACACCACCGGGGAAGGGCCCCTCGACCTGTTCGGTGTGAACCAACCGCGCAACGCCTGCGGTGACCGCGTACAGTGCCACCGGAATGGGTTCGGTGACCGGAACGGCTGACCGGTTGATGATGCGCCCAACTACGTAGTAGTCGCCACGTGCACAGTCTACGTCGCAGGTGTCCACAATCTCGGCCGACAGCTCCTTGAGCGAGTCAGACAGGTAGCGGGTGTCGGTCGCTGAGTGCCAGGTGTTGTGGGTCTGGAAGCTCTGCTCGGGTTCCATCGGAATGGTGGTGTCGTCGGCAATGTTGTCAATGCGGTAGGCGTGCTGGTTCCACAGGCGGCGTGCCGGGCCCCAGCTCTCGCTCTCGTCGCCGTAGACGGACAAGGCGCGGCTGTAGTTGGCGTGGGCAACCACAATCTCAGCCTGCCCGTCCGCGTCGACATCTGCAATGACCGGGTAGTCCATCATGGTGTCGGAGTTGTGTTCGTCGCTGAAGAACTTCAGCTCTCCGGTGCGGCCCTCGAACACGCTCATGTTCTGCTCATCAATGTACACAACGTCCATCAGGCCGTCGCCTTCGAAGTCGAAGACCGCTGGACCGCTGGCTCCGCTCTCGTCAATGACCGTGTTGCTCCACAGCACAACGCCGTCTGAGCGTAGGGCGAGGAGCTGGTTGCCGCCCGCCACGAAGATCTCGGGCAGATTGTCACCGTTGACGTCTGCGATGGCAGGCGTGGAGATGATGTTGGAGTTCTCGGGGACAATCGGGCCCCACAGGATTGTGCCGTCTGTGTCGACCGCACGCACTCCGCCGAAGGAGCAGACAATGCGCTCGGCTTCGGGGTCTGCGTCAATGTTGGCAATGGCTACGCTGCCGTCTGCTTGCGACGGGTCAGACCACAGAACGTCACCGTCTGGGGAGTAGATGGCGTTTCCGGTGATGACCTCTTCAATGCCGTCTAGGTCGATGTCTGCAACGGCGGACAGGGTGGACTCGGAGTACGGCATGGAGGCGTCAAAGATGTTCGGCAGCGCGCCGTAGGAGCCGCGGCCCAACGTCCCGCGTCCGCGCTCGGTCCCGTCATCGTTGAGGATGACGCGACCGGCGACAATCTCTACGCGACCATCGTGGTCCATGTCGGACAGGGAGATGCCGGTGGCGTAGTCGAAGTCGTCACGTGTGTAGGGCTGGGACTCCCACACCTTGACGCCGGTGTTGTCAAAGCGGGCAACGGCGTACGGCGAGTTCTCCGTCGGGAACTGGGCTCCAAGGGCGACGACGCCGAAGATGTCCGGACGACCGTCTGCGTCTACGTCACCGATGGACAGGCCGCTGGCGAAGGCGAGCCCCTGGGGGGTGGACGAACGAACGCTGCCGTCACCGTTGAGGATGACCAAGTTGCCGGTCGTAGTCCCGGGCAAGAACCCCGGTGTGAAGTTGGCGATTACCTCGGGAATGCCGTCTCCGTCTAGGTCTGCGACGGCAGGGACCGCCCGACTGCTCATGCCGTCGCCAGCGCCCCACTCAACCACTGGAACAAAGCCACCGGGCACTTCTGCACACGAGTCGACGGGGACGTTCTCTTCGGGGAAGATTTCATCCAGGTCGCACGCGAGCGGCAAGCCGAGGTCGCTCGTGGTCACACCAAGGTTGAACTCCGAGCAGGAGAGGGCGAGAAAGCAGAGGAGGGGCAGACGTGACACTGGGGCTCCGGGGCGTCGTTCAGCGAGGAACGGTATCCAACCACGTCGGCACCCGCAGAGTTGTGCGGAAACTGTTGCTTCTTGCGCGTTTCGGCACGTCTAGCGGAAGAAGATGCGCTCTTGGTAGCCCACGCCTGTAAACCGCGGGTAGCCCCACAGCTTGGTCTCATCATAGGTGCTGCGGTTGCCGGCAAAGGCGCTCGCCCAGTTGCCCTCCGCGGTTCCATTGTTGGACGCGCCGTTGTGACAGATTCCGTAGTTACCCCGGTAGGTACTGTTTCCGGATGAGCTGGACGAGCAGGAACCACTGTGGAACCAATAGTCTCCGATGTACTTCCAGATGACGTTGGACGAGTCACACGACCCGCCGAGCGTACAGACGGACTCAACCGGAATGTGTTGTACCGAGGTGGCCGCAGGGAACAGGTCTGCGGACTGACTTCCTAGATGGACAATGTAGGCATCGTCGTTGTCTGGAACGCCGTTGAGGTACTGAATGACCAGCATCTCGGTTCGCGGCAAGCTGGTTCGATGCGTCCGGTCTAGGGCGAAGCTCTGGGATGCCGCAATCGCGCTGGGAGAGCCACAGCCTGACGTGAAGAAGTCCATGAGCCGTCCGCCACAAGACTCGCGGTTGGCGGGGTTGGCCCGACGGTTGGAGATGAGGGTCCATCCGCCTCCAGCCGTGTCCAGGTCGCAGTAGACCTCGAAGGGAGCGACGCCTGGCGGTGAAATCGTGTACACGCCAGACGGTGCGCTCGTTCCTTGCAGGTCAGCACAGGTACCGGGGGTGTCCGAGACCAGGGTGACACTTCGCTGGGTGGAGGCTGAGGCGAATCCGTCGCTCGCGGTGAGCCGCACCGTAGCGGTCGCGGCACTGCCGAAACCACCGACACTGAGCTCGCCACTTGGCGTGACGGCCCATCCCGTTGCTGGGCTCGCGAGCGTCCAGCTGAGTGCGACGTCTTGTCCTTGTGGGTCGGAGGCGTCCGCCAAGAGCTGGACAGAGGCATTCATGTTCAGAGTCTCGGGGACGACGAGGTCTCCGATGACGGGTGGGTCGTTTCGGTGTGCGACGGTCCGCTCGGCTACGGTCTCGAAGGTGCCGTCTGAGACCGCAACGCGCACTGTGACCGTTGGGGTGCTGTCGCCGTCTGCGACGGACAGACTTGGCGTGGTCGACGTTGGCTGGTCCAATGTCCAGCCACCGGAGGTTCCGGCGAGCGTCCATGAGACGGTCAGGGGTTGGCCGACCTGCGCGTCACTGACCACAACATCAAGAACAGCCGTAGACAGAAGATCGAGCGTGGTTGGCACGGTGATGCTGTCGATAGTCGGCGGAGCGTTGACGCCTGGGATGACGCTTCCGCGGGGGTAGTATTGATCGGCCGTGACCGTTGCCCAGTCACCCACAATCACATCGCCGCGCAGAATGGTGTCTGGGTCGATCTGAACACCCCGACCAATCTGGACGTCCCGGCCCACACGTGCACCCGCTGAGATCTGGGCGTCGACACCTACGGTGACGCCCTTGCGAATGCGCGCCCGAGGTCCGATGGTCGCTCTGTCACCAATGTCTACGGACGGACCAATGAGCGCGGACTGTCCAATGCTGGCGTCGTCACCGACAGACACGCCTCGGGCGACGACGGCAGCTGGCTCTACGATGGTTCGGTCACCGACGGACACGAAGGGTCCTATGACTGCGTCGTCACCAACCGCTACATCCTGCCCAATGACGGTTTCGAGGCCAATGAGGACGCGGTCACCCACAGTGGTGTCGGTGCTGATCGCTGCCAAGGGGGCCACGCCAACATCCTGTCCAACCGCTGTACCGGCTCCAATGACGCTGCGTCGGGCCAACACGGTACCGTCGCCAACGGACGCTCCAGCATCGACCGTCACGCGGTGCCCGATCACTGCAGAGTCCGACACATCAGCGGTCGGGTGCACGCAGGAGGCCTCGGTGCAGGCGTCCTGAGCGAGAGCTGAGCAGGGAGCCAGAGCGGACAAGATTAGCAGTAGACGCGGCATAGAACCCTCAATTGAGGAGCCCTATAGCCGTGTTTGGCTGTTCCGGTCCACTAGACCTGGGACGCTGCCGCATACAGCGGCAGCGAGTCGGGCCTACTTGCCCTTGTTCCAGTTTCCGAGCATGTCGCCCAGAGTACCGAAGCCGCCACCTGCGCTCGACATCTTCTGGCTGCGCCAGTTGCTGTTGCCGGCTTCGGTCTTCTGAGTCAGAACGACGCGACGACCATCAGGTTGTTCCTCAAGAATCGTGGCCTTGACTTCGCGACCGCGGCGGAAGCGCTGGGCCATCACGGTACCTGCGGGAAGCTCTGCATTGCGCTCGGGCAACCAACCGGTGCGACCGTCCGCCAACTTGACGGTGACGCCGTTCTTCAGCACGTCATCCACGATGCCTTCGACTTCCTGACCTTCTGAGGACACGATGGCCCCAGTGTGGTTGGGGTTCGACAGCTCAAGGCGCTGGCGCTCGTGGTCGATACGGTCCAAGCGGACGTCGATGTTGTCACCCTTCTTTGGGGTGGAACCGCCCATACGTGAGCTGTGCAGCAGGCCTTGCAGACCTGGGGAGAGCTCGACAAAGGCGCCGTAGGCTTCAACGCCCTGGACGACGCCTGTGTAGGTGCCGCCTTCCTTGAACGTAGAGCCGACCGCTTGCTTCCAAGGGGAGTTGGCGGGGTCCTTGGCGGACAGCGAGATCTTGCCGGTCTCTTCGCGCAGCTCAAGGATGCGAACGGTGAGCTTGTCTCCGCGCTTGAGCGATGAGGGGTCCGAGTTGCCGTACCCAAGCTCGCTGCGGTGAACCATGCCTTCGGCTCCACCAATGTCGACAAACACGCCAAAGGCCTGGATGTTGGTGACGGTGCCTTCGAAGCTGTCTCCCACGTTTACGCTGGCCCAGAATGCATCGAATCCTTCGGAGCGCAGCTTGTCGAGAAGCTTGCGACGGCTGACCACGACGTCCTTGCCCTTCGATTCCATGATCAGGAAGCTCAGGGTCTGGCCAACGTAGGTATCGAGGTCGGCGGCGGCAGTTCGGTCGATCTGGCTGACCGGACAGAATGCGCGCATGTCGCCAACGCGGACGTCGAATCCACCGGGGTTGCGCCCGGTGACGGTGCCTTCCATGGGCGTGCCGTTCTCCATGGCGTCTGCCAGGATTCGGTCGGCAGCTTCGCCGCTTGCAGCCGTGGACAACAGCAGCTCGCCGTCATGGTTGCTGATGACGTAGGCATCAATGGTGTCGCCGACTTGGGCTTCGCCAATCTGTAGGGTCTCGATCACCGCTTCGGACTTGGCGCCAACATCCACCAAGCAACGTTCTTTGCCGCGGCGAGTGACGATGCCCTGAACGCGGTCACCGACCTTGGCGGCGTTGGCGATTGTGCCGTCCATGATGGCGGCGAGGTCGCTCATGTCCATGTTGGCGAGCTGCTCTAGAGCGTCCATATTGATGGGCTCACGGGCACTCTTGGCGGGGGCTGCGTGTGCAGCTTCGGCCTTGGCAGCGACGACCGAGAGGTCCTCGTCAATCGGACCAGAGATGGGGAGTTCGCCTTCGCGGAGACGACGGACGGTGCGCTTATTGCCGGACATTGTGGGCCTCTTTGCAGGAAGTCCGGGCGACTATCCGGTCTACTCGCTCGGTGCAGGTGTTGTCGGCTCACCCTGGGCACCTGGCTGAAAGAGAACGGTCGCTTCTGCAAGATCCTGAATGCAGACCCGCTCGGCGTAGCCCACGATCTTCCGACCCGGATCCACCGCTACGACCACGTGATTGAGGGAGGCTTCCTCGAATGACTGAATGCACAGGTCGGGGATGCACTGGGCGGTGTACACATCTCCCGAAACGTCCATCACCGACGAACAACGTGTGGTGTAAATGGCGCCGGTACCTGCGACTTGGGTCAATCCTTCAATGCATCCTGTCGTCATGAGCAGAGCGAGAGCGACGAGTGTGATGCGCATGGTGTCTCCAGTTCGGGCGGCCTCATAACTACGTCGGTTACACGCGCCCGTATGCGACTCGAACCAAACGATGACGAATCCCTCGACCAAGTGGCTGGCGACTGGCTGGTGTTCCAGCTGCGCAAGGGCCACCGCTTCAGCACGGACGACCAAGTGGTTGCCTGGCGTGCTGCGGCCGCACTTCCGAATGCAGAGCGGGTCTTAGACCTGGGCTGTGGCATTGGCAGTGTTGGACTCATGACGCTCCACCTGCTCGAGAGCGAGCCGCCCCTGGTGGGATTGGAAGCGCAGGACATTAGCGCCGACCTCTTCCGTCGGTCGATTGCCTACAACGGCCTTCAAGACCGAATCACGGTGTACGAGGGCGACTTGCGAGAGTCCGCCAGCGCTATCGGCGAGGCCACCTTTGACCTGGTCACAGGAAGCCCGCCGTACGCTCCGCTAGGTACCTGCCTGGTCAGCCCACATCCGCAACGAGCGGCGTGTCGGGTTGAGCTGCGCGGAAGCGTCATTGACTACTGTGCTGCGGCTCGTCGACACATGGCTCCTGGCGGACGATTCGCCTACGTCATGCTGTCGAAGGACCCACGAACCGAGCAGGGCGCACAGGACGCTGACTTGGTCATCCTTGAGCGCACCGAGATCGTGTTTCGCGAAGGAGACCCGCCGCTCATCAAGGTGATTGTGTGCGCACGTTCCGAAGACGGCCCCTTCCCACGAACGGTGGACCGCACGCTGACGGTGCGCGACTCGAACGGGAAGTGGACGGACGACTACGTCGCCATTCGGCAGAGCTTCTTGCCCTAAGGCCGGCGCCGCTACTTGGCGGCGCCGCTACTTGGCGGCGGCGACCGTGGACTCGTCAAGACTGACCTGAACGTCTGGATGGTCCTCGGCCACACAGCGCGCGGTCATCTTGGCGCTCATCATCACCGACGGCGTTCCGGCTCCTGGCTGCGCATTGGCCCCAACCATGTACAGGTTGGCAATGTCTTCGCTGCGGTTGTGCGGACGGAACCACGCGGACTGACGCAGCACAGGCTCTAGTCCGAAGGCGTTTCCGTACAGGCTGTTGAGTCGGCCTTCGAAGTAGTCGGGGGTGATGAAGCTCTTGGTCACCAAGCGGTCCATCAGTCCGGGGATGTAGCCGCGGTCATCGAGGAACTGCAGAATCTTGTCTACGAAGCCAGGTCCAATCGTTGACCAGTCCAGACCGCTTCCGTTGTGCGGAACCGGGATCAACGTGTACGCCGAGTGGCAGCCTTCCGGGGCCAGCTGCGGGTCGGTGAGCGTAGGGATGTGCAGGTACTGGCTGAAGTCCTTGGACAGAATCTTCTTCTCGAAGATTTCGTTGAGCAAGGCTTCGTAGCGTGGGCCGAGAATGATGTTGTGATGCTGCAGATCGAGCGGAACATCGGTCTTCTTGAAGCCAAAGTAAATCACGACCAAGCTCATGGAGTACTTGGACAGCTTGGCTCTCGGCTTGTTGTTCCAGAAGCGGTCTTTCTTATCGACCAAGTCCATGTAGGTGTGGGCCCAGTCCGCGTTGCTCGCCACAACATCTGCCGGCAAGAAGGTGCCGCTCCCCAGCGTCACACCCTTTGCATAGCGTGTAGTGAACCAGCCCTTGGCCGGGTTTCCTTGCTTGTCCGCCGTCTCAATCTTGCTGACTTCTTCGTTGAGGATGAGCGTGCCGCCCAGCTCTTCGAACTTCTTCACCATGCCCTTGATGAGCGCGCCTGTACCGCCCATGGCGTAGTGAATGCCCCAGGTCTTCTCTACGAAGTGAATCATGGAGTAGATGGCCGGAACGGCCAGCGGGTTTCCGCCAACAAGTAGTGTTTCGAAGCTGAAAACTTGGCGGAGCTTGTCGCTGATGAAGTACTTGCTGGTGAAGCGGAAGAGGTTGCGAACGGCATCCAAGCGGAACAGGTCCGGAACCACGCTGATCATGCTGCTGACGCTGCCGAAGTAGGTGTAGCCGAGTTCTAAGAAGCCACGTTCAAAGACAGCTCTCGCTGCGGCGTGGAACTTGTGGTAGCCCTCAACATCGCGCGGCTCGATAGCGTGAATCTGCTCAATGGTGCTCTCGTGGTCACCGTTGTAGTCGAAATAGGTTTGGTCATCGAAATAGATTCGGTAGAACGGAAGGATAGGGCGGATGTTGACGTATTCGCTGGTGCGGGGCCCACCGGAGTTGCCCTCGCGAATGCGGACGTCATCTCCTAGAAGTTCCGGCGGAAAGTCGTTGTCCGACAGACCGTCATCGCCGCGCTCAAGGGCGAACAGCTCTTCGATGAAGTGGGGGACGGTCAGCACCGTTGGGCCCATGTCGAAGGTAAATCCGTCCTGCTCGCGGACGTAGGCACGACCGCCGGGCTTGTCCAACTTGTCCACGACTGTGGTGTCAAAGCCACGAGCTTGCAGGCGCATTGCGAGCGATAGCCCGCCGATACCCGCACCAATGATGACTGCCTTCTTTGCCATGATGACCTCCGCGGCGGTTCCATAACCATGGTGCATGGGGTTTGCATAGGGATTGGACAGGGTGCGACAAGTTGGCGCGACCCTGGACCGGCACCGCTGTAAGGTCGGCGCTGACCGCTACGTGATGGTCCCAAACCGTAGGGTCTGTGTGGGTGTGCAGTCGCTGGTCAGCCGTTTAGATGACGCACAACCCTTGGAGCCTGCATGAATCGACTTCTCTTTCCACTCATGGCGCTTGCCGTTGCCTGCGTGGACAAGACAGACACGGACACCGACGTTGGGACCGGACCGGACACTGACGTAGGTACCGACACAGACATCGGAACTGACACCGACCCAGACACTATGGTCGCCGAAGTCACGGCAACCGTCTACGTCACAGACACCGCTAATCAGCCCATCTCCGGTGCAACGGTGACGCTGGACAATGGCGACTCCGCGACCACCGATGCCACAGGTTTTGCGGTTGTGGACACCGTCGGGGGAGACTCCGTCAATGTCGTCGTCTCTGTAGACGGCTTCACGCGGCACTACGAGACCGCCGCAGTGACAGATGGCGAAGCGGCTGTGCTCGCCACGCTCAATCCTGTGGAAATCGTCACCATCTCATCGGCGGCGAACAACACCATGGTCACCGCAGACGATGGCCTCGTCTTCCGGCTCAACGGCAGTTTTGAGCGCGATCGGCGCGGAACCGAGGTTCTGACGGATGTCGAGATCTCCGTCTTCGACACCCCCGAGCGCCTGCGCGCTCTGCCACCGGCACCACCTGGCTACACCGTCGTCGCCGCAGCCGACCTAGAGTTTAGCCGCGACGGCGACATCCAAGAGTTCATCGGCAACGCCCAGATCACCTTCCCACCCCCCGTCGGACTGCATCCTTCACGGTACCGGGAGCTCGAGGCGTTCTACTACGACGACGATGATGGGCGTGTCTACAAGGCGAACGGCAGCGGCACGAACGACTGCGCCAACGACTACAACAACGACCGAACCCCTGGCACGCTGACCGTTCATGTCTGTCACCTCACCGTGTGGGCACTGATGCTGCCCATCCGAGACGAAGTCTGCGTAGACGTTGACGTGACCTCGGACGGCGACATTCCCGCTCATCCTGTGAGGCTGTCCGCGGTCTCCGAGTGTGGTGAAGGCGTAGCAACCAGTGAGAGAGGCGTCGGACACGGTCAAATCTGTCTGCCGCACTGTGGCACTGGCGACCAGTACATCCGCGTAGACACCCTCGACACGACCGGTGACGCTCCTGCAGTGGCCTCCGCGACTGTGCGCGTCACCATTCCGCCGGCTGAAGACATCGACGGAGCTCTCACGGCATCGGCCGCAGTGTCGGTTGCAAGCCAAGATAGCGATGGATTCACCGTTGCCTAGGGCGACTGTGACGACTCGAACGCCGACGTCTTTCCCGGTGCAGAAGACCCGATTGATGACGCCGGTCTCGACAGCAACTGCGACGGCGTAGACGGCGTGGACCAAGACCGCGACGGCTACAGCTCGGTCCTTGACTGCGACGACTTCGACCGTTCCGTGCGTCCGGGCCGCGTAGACAACGGCATCATCGGCGTGTCAGATGCCGGCAAGGACAATGACTGTGACGGCGCGATTGACGAAGACGGAGACGACGACCAAGACGGCTTCATCAACATCGACTTTGGCGGCTCGGACTGCAACGACCGCCTGCCGAACGTCTTCCCGGGGGCCGACGACGCACCAGGTGATGGCATCGACAGCGACTGTGACGGCTTCGACGGCGACGTCTCCATCACAGATGTTGACGGCGACGGCGCGTCAGACGAGGTGGACTGCAACGACCGCTGCTACGACATCTTCCCCGGCGCTGTGGAGCGCTGCGATGGCGTGGACACCGACTGCGACGGTCAGCCAAACATCAGCGAAGACGGACTGGATTCCTGCCTAGATGGCGGCATCTACGACGATGCGTTTACCGGAGTCTATACGGTAGACGTCCTCCAAGAAGGCGAGGTCGTAGACAGCTGTTCGGCACCGTTCAGCGCGTCCATCGAAGACGGTCGTACACCCAGCGAGATGATGCTCACAACCAATGGCACCGAGACCTGCACATTGACCAGCGCCTTTGGTGGACAGACCGTCCAGGTACAGACCACGGATGCATCGGTCGCACCCTGGGGAATGGCCCGAGGAACACTCGTTCTCGACATTGGCTCAGTGACGCACGAGGCACGGCTCAACGGCTTTGTCCGTGCCGACCGACTCTCTGGCGAAGGCTCCTTCGACACCGAAGATGAAGCGCTGGGTCCGGTCACGGTCCGCTTCACCCTGGGCACCACTCGGACGTCTGAGGCCACCGACGCCCTGGTTGACGACGCCGACTTTGACGGCTCGCCAACGGCAGAAGACTGCAACGACAACGACCCGAACGTTCGTCCCGGCGCAACGGAAGCGTGCAACGGCGTGGACGACAACTGCAACGATGACATCGACGAGAACGCCTGCCCGGCGGACCTGCCACCCGCGGGTCTGTACGGCGTAAACTTCTCAATGCAGTACCACACTGGCTTCAACAACACCAAGCAAGCACCGGAACCCCCGGCCATTGCAATCTTGGTGGACGAAGAGATGAACGCCACGGCGGACAACCCCACATTCGTGGGTGCGGCGGACGCGAGTATCAACGTCATCTCGGCGTTCACCGTCAATCCGCCGGGGGAGTCCGGCTCGATCAGCGGCACCCTCACAGTGGCGTCAGACAGCGTGTTCCCGAGTGGAACCATGGCCTGGACGGGGACCGTCAACAGCGACGGATTCACCGGAATCGCGGTTCAACATGATCGGCGGCTTCGTCGCTGGACCCACGTCGCGTTGACGGCATCGGCGGCCGCACTTCCGACCGAAAACGACGCCGACTTTGACGGCACCCCCGCCGACGTTGACTGCGACGACAACGACCCCACTCGCCGCAGTGACGCACACGAAGTGTGCAACGGCATCGACGACAACTGCGACGGCGAAGAAGACCAGCCCGTCGACGACGTCTGCCCGCACATGGCGTGGGCCGGTGAGTCGTACCCCGTGCTGTTCTCCGTCTTGTCAGACGACGGGCTCCAGCGCTGGGAAGACGACGTGGAGATGGACCTCAACATCAACGTTGATGGCAGTGTCACCATGGACAGCCCGGTCTTCTTGTCACCAGCGGGCGCCTCTCTCAACGTCGTCTCCATGACCATGAACCCACCCGGTGACGACCCGGCGGTGAGCGGTACGTTCGTCATTGAGTCGACCGTTGAAGGTGTGGATAGCGGCACCGTGGAGTGGACCGGGAATGTCGACTCCTTCGGTATCTCTGGCTTCGCCCTGGTCGGCAGCGGTCCGGGACGATGGACGCATGTTGCCTTCACCCACAGACGAAGCTTCTAAGGTGTCGGGTTCAACACTCTGTCGTGCAGTGCGCGGAGGGTGTTGCGACCTTGAGCACGAGGTGCTCAGCGAGCCTCTACCGGACCCAGTATGAGTGCTCGCCCAAGTTCCCAATGGGTGAGCCCTTGTACGCACCTGTGGGCGAGTACGAGCTGATGCAGTTGTAGCCCCACAGTGCGTCGCTGCCGTTCGTTGGCCAGGCGTTGTTGGTCGTCACGCCGCCGCCGCCGTCGTCGCAGGTGTGCCCACCGAGGACCGAGCCGCCGCCGGAGCAGCCGTTGTCGTTGGCGCCATCGCCGGCGAAGTACACGAGCTGACCGTTCCACTGACCGGGGTCGGTTCGCTCGAGTAGCTGACACGCATTGGACGTGATCTGGTAGGTACTCGAAGGATGCGCACCTTTCCACCATCCGGTGTAGCTGCGGCTGGCGTCTGTCCACTGTGGGTCATCAATGTAGAAGGCCATCTGTGTGTACGCGATGCCCATCATTTCCGGGTTGATGGCGCGCTGTAGGCCGTCAGTGGGCTCTACTGGGTTGCCAACGCTGGTCGCGCTCCAGGTTCCTGTCAGGTAGGTGCGGTTGACGTTGACGTTGTAGCCAACATTCGTCCAGCCACCGCCGTCGAAGTCCATCTCGCAGTACACGTCAAACTCGGCGTTTCCGCCCGCTCCGTCTGGGTCAATGGCGTAGACACCGCTGCCGTCGCTTCGCCCAGCGTCGAGAATGGCCTTGCAGCTCACCTCTGGAAGGCAGCCTTCAACCGGGTAGAACTCGACTACGAGACCGCTGTCAGGAACAGTGGCGCCATCGCAGACCTCGGCACCGCGCGCAACGCGTGCACCGTCGCCAACGGTTGCTCCGGCACCAATGATGGCCTCTGCGCGAACGGCTCCGCGCACCGTGCTACCCGCACCAATTCTGACGTCACGCCCAACACGTGCGGTGCTCTCCACCGTAGCGCCGTCCAGAATCGCGGTGCGCTTGCGAATGCGAGCCCCGCTCTGAATCTCGACATCTGCACCAACTGAGACATCCGGGCCCACAATACCGTTGATTTGACTGCCTTGAGAAGGGATGGCGGCGGACGATATCGTGACATTCCGACCGACAACCGCAAGGTTGCCAATCCCGGTATGGTCGCCCACTGTGACCAGGCTTCCCACCACCGCAGAGTTGCCGAGGGTCACGTTGGACCCGAGCTGCGAGGCGTAGCCAACGAAGGCGTCAGTACCCGTGGTCAGGTCGGACCCAGAGGTCACAGACCGAGAGAGAATGGTTCCGGCTCCCAGGACGTGGTCAGGCCCAAGGGTCACAGTACGCCCAATAACTACGTCATTCCCGATACTTACGGGGTTGGACAGGTGGTCATCGCGCCCGGCAAGAGTGGACCGCTCGCCAATGGTCACGCCGCTTCCAATCGCCGTCTCGGGCCCCACGCTCGCCCCGCTGCGGACTTGGCTCAATGCCCCAACCGTGGCGGTAGGGTCAACGGTCGCCGTGACCGATACACAAGCGCCATTCCCTGCGAACTCATCTACGCAGCCATCACCGTCTCCGTCCGTAGCGTGTGCCATCGGTGCCAACAGAACGCCAATCAGTCCCAACCACATGTGTCTCTCCCCGTTCGTGAGGTGAGAGTTTATCTCGGACCAGCGCTCTGACGGAACGAATCCTATCCAGAACGCAGTATCGAAGGGGCCTGGTGTCGGAGTGATCGATGCCCTTGTACCGGCGCGAGTGCCGAGTGTTGCGGCCTCGCATGATGGCGCTCGGGCTCATCCCCTTAGCGGTCTGTGGGCTCTGTACTTTGGAGCAAGCCTTTTTGAACCACGGCTTGCCGGGTCATCGCCACGCGCGGTTCGGGAACACCAAAGGCCACAGCGAGGTCCGCGTCCGATTGGCCTTGCAACAAGCCCGCGATGAGCGGGGTGATGGGTCCGGTCACGACTTTGCCTTGTACAGCGGCGAACACGGTTGGGGACGCGCCAATAGTGACGGCAACCCAGTGTCCTGGCTGTCCTCGGAAGGCTGTGGGGGGCACGAAGGCGGGAGTCGGGTCAGTCGCTAGGGCACGGCAAACGGCGGTCAGCAGCTCGTGCAGAACAACGTCGTCGTCTGCCCAAGGCTGCTGTGTGGCCCAGTCAGCGAAGCACTGTTCGAGACACGGGCCGAGCCCGGCGAAGGGAACGGGCATCCAGGGAGCGGACTCCGGGCTAGCCAGGAACGCTTCAAACAGTGGGGCCTCACCACTCGCTTGTGTGCATGCCGCAATGGTCTTGGGAAAGGCGTTTTGTAGGCGACCTACACCTCGGTTGGCTCGCTGGGTCAGTCGCGTGCAGATCTCGTCTGCAAGGGCGTCGACGTCGCAGCGGCTCGGGGTGCGCAGGTCCGCAGCGAGCTGTGACGACAGGCCGAGGTCGTCTCCGTTGTGTAGCTTCTGACGCTGGTCTACGTTGAACAGCACAGCCACAAGGGCGTCTTCTACGGCGGCGACCGCGTCCTGTGCGCTCATGGTAGCCACTCCGCAACGGCTTCCTGAAGCGCTGCCCAAGAAGTGGCTGAGACGGTGTTCATCTGGCCATCTGCGGTCAATACTGGGTCCTCAAAGGTGACTGCGCGAACGTTGGGACATCGCCGCAAGAGGTGCGCGAGCAATGTGAACTGTTCGTCCATCAACGCCCCGTGGTGAGCATCCAAGAATCGCTCACCATCGGTCTGCGCACCGGACAAGTGAATCTCAAAGCAGTGGTCGAGAGGCAGGCGTTCTAGAGCGTCAAAGAGTGCCTGGCCACGATGTCCTTGGCCCCATCGCCACGACAGGAGGTGCCCGGTGTCGAGTGTACAGGGGCTGTTGCTGCGCACAACGGCCTCGCGAAAGAAGTCGTAGGCGTCCCACGGGCCCATCACCAAGCTCCAGTCGCGTGAAAAGCCGGGAAACTCAACGAGAAGCGGAACAACGAGCGCTTCTTGGCATTCACAGATGTTGTCCACCGCGACAGAGAGGCCGTCATCGGTCAGAAGCGGGGGAAGCGGGTAGGGAAGAGGCTTTCCGTTCAGCGACCAGAAGCCTAGGTCTTCGTTGACCCAAGCAAATCCGTAGCGCTCTATGAGCGCATTGGTGAAGTCCAGCAGGGCGCTGCGGTCGTAGCGCTTGGAGTGCGCCAGGTTGAGGGCTGTGTGATGCAGTGCTCGCGTGACCGAGGGCGCAAGGCTGCCGAGCAGCGCGTCCCATGCCGGTGTGTAGTCCGCCAGATTCAGCACACCACGACTGCGAGGCTGCCACGACACAAACGCATGAGACTGCCTAGATAGCGTAGTCTCAGCGAAGGTCGCGAGCGCTGGACTCGGGGAGTCTTGGCCCGAGGCGTCCGTAGCCCAACCGGTTGGCGCACCCCAGGGAAGGTCGAGGCCAATGCCAAGACTACGCCTGTGGAGCTCCGGAAATCGAGTTGTCATTCGCCCGAAGTGCGCTCAACAAGACCGGCCAAGGTGTTCGCACGCGCACAGTTCACTTCCTGCGCCGCGGCCTCGTCAGCCGGGCACGGCAAGTTGTAGCAGTAGGGCGATGGTGCGGCCTGCTGGCTCACAAACTCGCCGACGTCCACAACCTGCAATGCGCGCAGTGCGTCCAGGTGGGTGTCCACTTGATCCAAGTCGCAGGTGGCTGCGTCCGTCTCGGCCATGGCGACTTCGGTCAGCTCGTGTAGAGCCTGTGCGCGCTGTTCGTAGTCGTCCACAATCGCGTCAGCACCTTCACAAGGGCCGTAGCAGTTGAAGGCCTGTGAGGCGTCTCCGCCAACCAGTTCGCCGACCTCAAAGACCTCAAGGCCGTCCAAGCGCTCTAGGTCAGTGGTCACCTGCGCATCGATTGCTGCCGCGCGCTGCATCGCGTCTTCGCCGTTGTTGTCGGTCTCGTTGACTTCAACATCGGGGGACGTGGCTTCAGGCACTGTGGCCTCGGGTGAGTGGGCACAGGCAGCTAGTCCGGCAATGGCGATAATGGAACGCATGGGTAATCCTCCGTTTGGGCTCAACAATACTATGCGCCGTCTGTATCGTTGGGGCCATCCGCATCTACGGTATACGATTGTTCGGCTGTAGCGTATAGTGCGGACATGGACCTCGACGACCTTCGCTGCTTTCTCGCTGCCACCGACTGCGACACGTTTCGTGCCGCGTCCCGCCGCGTTTCGTTATCTCCTGGTGCGTTCTCCGACCGCATTCGACGCCTCGAAGAGCACATCGGATGCGCTTTGTTCGAGCGCACGACTCGCCAGGTCTCCATGACCGAGGCTGCGCTGCGTCTGCGACCCCATGCGGCAATCGTTGTGGCTGAGGCGGAGAGGTCTGCCGCAGTCGCTCGCGGAGATCTTGGCACGCCCCCGTACTCATTGACCGTAGGAACGCGCTTTGAACTCGGGCTTTCTTGGCTAACTCCGGCACTCTCCACGCTCGAAGCGACAGCACCCGAGCGCTTGCTTCACCTGTATATGGGCGACACGCCCGACCTGATTGGACGAGTGGAGCGGGGTGAACTGGATGCCGCGGTCTTGAGTGCCCGACTGGTCAGCCCACGGGTTCGCTACGCGGTTCTACACCCCGAAAAGTACGTGTTCGTCGGTGCTCCCGGTGTCGCCGTGTTCGAGGCCCCGTCTGACGCCCAAGGCCACACTCTGCTTGACGTCACCGCGGACCTACCGCTGTTTCGCTACCTTCAGGACGCCACGGATAAAGCCGCTGTGTGGCCCTTCGCTCGCTACCAATACCTGGGCGGTATCGGCGCTATCCGACAGCGAATCTTGGTTGGCGCCGGAGTCGCGGTGCTGCCGGAGTACTTCGTACACGACGACCTCGCGTCCGGTGCGCTCATTGACTTAGCGCCCGGACTTCCGTTGGCAGATGACGTCTTCCGCTTGGTCTGGCGCAAGGACCATCCGCTCACCGAGCGCTTGGTGGCCCTGGCGAACGAGCTTCGTGAGCTCCCCCTCGCGTAGGCGAATCAGGGCGCGTAGTCGATGTCATCGGTGAAGCCGAGACGCTCCAGGAACAGGGAGATGCCTGCGCGACCGGCGTCTCCGTAGTCCAGAGTCCGACCGTTGGCGTACATGTCCAGGTACTCGCTGACTTCATCACGGGTCGTCAGCGCCGACGACTGCGACAACAACCAGTGAATCGAGTCCTCACGGTTGTCGATGGCGTGCTGGATGGACCGGCGCAGGTCGTCGCTGACCAAGGCAATGACGTCGTCTCCAAGGCTTCGCTTGATGGTGTTGCCGCCTAGAGGAAGGGGTAGTCCTCCGCTGGTCTCGTCCCACCATTCACCCAGATCAATGACCTTGTGAAAGCCCTCTGCTGGGTAGGTGAGTCGGCCTTCGTGAATGAGCAGTGCAGCTTCCACACTGCCGGAGCGCAGCACCTCAAAGGTGAGCTCGTACGGGGCAATGGGGACGACGACAGGGTCAACGTTCACCACCATCTTCATTGTGGCCCAGGCACTCGTAGAGGTGCCTGGGATGGCCACCTTCTTGCCTTCAAAGCTCTCAAGTGTGCGGGGCGTGGGTGAGACCAGGACTGGCCCGTAGCCTTCACCCATAGAGCCGCCGTGCGGAAGCATCTGGTAGACGTCCGCCACAAGTGGATAGTGCGCGGTGCTGATGGCACAGACGTCCGGCCCGCCGCCGCTAGCGAGGGTGTTCAGCTCATCGGTGGGAGACGTGTCCACCACGTAGGTACGGTCACCTGTATCGATGGCCCCGTTGGTGAGGGCGCGCATCATGAACAGGTCGTCGGCGTCGGGGCTGCATTGAACGGTGTAGGTCGGCATGGCGTCTCCGGGTTCGGCGTGAGTGGTAGTCCGTGTGAGTGTGATTGACCCGCCACCAACCGGTGCATCACGGTATCGTTGTGTCATGAGCGTCCGCATCACCCCAACATCCGGTCCATTGACTGCACGGCAAACCCGGGAGCTGTCGGCCCGGTCGTCGCTCAGAGGAACGGTTCATCTTGGCACTCACCTGGGCCTTGTGTGCGTCTTCGCTGCCCTTCTATGGGGAACCTGGGGCACGCTGTGGACACCCGTCCTGTGGTGCATGACGGGCATCGTCGTCAACTACCTCTACGCCGCCCAGCATGAGCTCTCGCACGGAACGGTGTTTGCGTCTCGTCGTGCAAACGCCCTGTGGGGGCGCGTCATCGGCCTGTTGATGCTCTACCCACGCGACTATGACCGGCACCACCACTTGCGTCACCACCGCTACACTGGCGACCCCAACCAAGACGCCGAGCTGGCCTTCCGTACGCCGTACACCTTGCGTTCCTATGTGCTCTATGTCAGTGGTCTGACGTATTGGTGGGGCCGGCTGACATCGCTTGTGGCGTGCGCCAGCGGGACCTTTGACGCCTACGAACGCCCGGCCGCTGTTGCTCGAAAGCTCACCCTGGAAGCTCGCATTCATCTGGCGATCTACGGCACTATCGCCGTTGTAAGTGTCGCCACCGGGTCTTGGCTAGTGCTCGCGGTCTGGCTCGGGCCCATGCTCACCATGAAGTGGACCCATCAGGTACAGAACACGGTTGAACACACCGGTATGGCCATGACCGACGACCTGTGGGCGAGCACGCGAACTGTCGCCGCACCCGCTCCTTGGCGATGGCTTGTGTGGAACATGACCTTTCACACAGCGCATCATGCCTACCCAAGTGTGCCGTTCTTTCGTCTCGCGGACTTGCACACCGAGCTGGTCAAGAGCGCAGGTTCTCCACAGACCGTCACCTATTCGGGCTTTCAGCGCTGGGTTTTGGCACGCCTGTACGAACGTCCTGAGAGCGATGGCGCCTTTGCCAATGTCCCAGACTGTCCTTCCCCGCACGCAACGCCCGGGACCGTGACATAAGGCGCGTCGGAGGTCGCATGAAAGCCGCACGTCTACACGCTTACGGACCCGCTGATGTGTTGGTGATTGACGAGGTCCCCGAGCCAACCGTGGGGCCCGGAGAGCTTCGCGTTCACGTGGCAGCGTCATCGGTCAATCCAGTGGATACAAAGCTTCGCAAGGGCGCGCTGAAGGTTGTGATGCGCTGGAAACTGCCGCACACAACGGGCCTCGACTGTGCGGGAACCGTTCTTGAAGTGGGGCAGGGCGTCAGCGGCTTTTCGGTCGGTGACCGCGTCTTCTGCGCTCCCGACCCGGCGGGTCAAGGTGTGTGTTCGGAACAAGCGATTCTCAAAGCGAGCGAGACCGCGCTGACACCAGACAACCTGTCGGACGCCCAAGCGGCATCCCTTCCACTTGTGGCGCTCACCGCCTACGACTGCCTTGTGCGAAGTGCCAATGTTCAGCCCGGCGACAAGGTCCTGATTCTTGGAGGCGCCGGTGGCGTCGGGACTGTCGCTATTCAGATGGCCAAGGCCCTTGGAGCCGAGGTGTCCGTGACCGCAAGCCCACGCAATCGTGAGCTGGTCCTGCGGCTGGGGGCTGACCATGTCGTCGACTACACCAAAGAGCGGCCACAAGACGTTCTTGAGCCCCAAGACGTTGTGCTGATTGCGGTCGGCGGAGATGGCGGCCAGACAGCCATTCGCGCGTCTCGAAAGGGAGCGCGCCTGGCACATATTGTGGGTGATCTACCGCTCTTCGTTGAAAAGTACGGCCACTACGTAGGAACGCTTGCCGCTGGCTTGAACATGGCGCGCTTCTGGCTCTCTGCACGGCTAGCGGGTCGCCGCGGTGCCAACGTCGTCAAGAAGCCCGATGGACTTGCGTTGTCCAAGATTGCTCAATGGGTCGAAGAGGGAGCGATTGTTCCGGTCATCGATAGTGAGTTCGCCATGGACGACGTGGCAGAGGCACACCGCCGAGTGGAGTCGGGCAAGGTGCAGGGCAAAGTCGTGGTGCTCCACACTCGGTGACGGCTCCGTGTCGTTGTGTGAATGACAGGGCAGCGTCCGGCTGGGTTGGGTAGTGTGGATGCCTGACTTGGAGTGTTTCCATGCGATTACTCGTTTCTTCCCTTTTGCTGTCCGTCTCGGCGAGCGCGTTTGCGCTGGCTCCTGGGGACCTGATTGCTACCGGCCTGCACACAGACGCCGACGAGTCGGTGTCGTTGCTGGCTCTTGTCGACATCCCAACTGGCACCCAGCTGTTTTTCACCGACAATGGCTGGCAATTCGACGGAAGCGGCGTGGAATCGTTCCGCCCCAACGAGGGCTCCAAGTCTTGGACGAGCGACGGTCCGATTGCTGCTGCATCCGAAGTCCACGTCAACTTTGATGCTGCGACCGTGGCGGTCGACGGGGTCGTCTCCGCAACGGCGATTGTTGGAGAAGGCGGGTCGCTGAACCTGTCCAGCTCGGGCGACACCATCCTTGTCTACACGGGCTCCAATGACACTCCCGAGTTTGTCACGGGCATCACGATTGAAGGTTGGGTTTCTCCAGGGACTACGCTCAACTCCAACACCTCCTCCATTCCAAGCATCTTGGAAGGCACGGGCTTCGCCGTAGACCCAACGTTCACGGGCACCAACTCACCCGAACGAGACAACGTCCGGTTCCAGTGCAGCCAGACAACGTCGGGAACAGTGGAAGAGCTGGTCGCATCCATCAACACCATTGGAGCGTTCGAAACCAACAACAGCGCGCTCGACCCCGCGGGACCTCCAGGCTGCACCTGGGTCATCGAGTCTGAGTGCGATGACGTGTGCGACCCTGACGAGGCCTGTCCGGATGACTGCTTCATCCTCGACACCTTCGCCTCCTCATTCAACGGCTGGACCGTGGGCAATGGGGGAGCAGGCACCGGCCTGACCAACCCACTCGGTGGCCTCGGCGGCGACGGCTACCTCTCTACAACCGCCACAGGCGGCAGCGGCCCGGGTAGCAAGCTCGTCGTCTTCAATGACGACCAGTGGCTCGGGAACTGGACCAGCAACGGCCGTACCTCTGTGTACTTCCATGCCCGTGCCTCAGAGGACCTCACGCTGCGGCTCATCGTTGAGACCGGACCCGGCCAGACCCAAGACGCCATCACCACCGACTCAGTGGAGCTTCTTGCGGACGGCGAGTGGCACATCATCGAGTTCAGCGTCACTGCCGCCGACCTGACTATCCTTGGCGACACCGCCGCCGAGGACATCCTCACAGACGTCTCCAAGCTGCGCATTGTCCACGCGGACAGCACATCAGGCGCCACCGCAATTGCTGCCACCCTCGACCTCGACAACGTCTCCACTGCACCGCTCGCCGCCGAGTGTGGCGACAGCGCCATCAACAACGATGAAGTGTGTGACGGACTCGCCGTAGGGTTGGCCGACTGCACGGATGAAGGCTTTACCGGGGCCGGAGACGTGACCTGTGATGATGTCTGTGGCGCCATTGTCTACGACACTTGCGAATCGGACTGTGGCGACAGCAACGTGGAGCCCGGCGAAGACTGTGACGACGGCGGCCTAGACACCGCTCTGTGTGACGCCGACTGCACCGATGTTGCTCCGGACGATGGCATCTGCAACGCCGAAGCCGGTGAGACCCCACTCACTGCGCCCAACGACTGCGCAGATGTCTGCGGTGATGGACTGGCGTCTGGCGACGAAGAGTGCGACGGTGACGACCTCAACAACGGGGCTTGTACCGACCTTGGCTACGCCGCTGGTGGTACCCTCGGCTGTTCAGACTCCTGCTTGTTCGACGATGCCGCGTGCGTTGCCGAGTGTGGCAACGGTGTGGCAGAGCCTGGGGAAGCCTGCGATGACGGCGAAGTCACCGCGAACTGTACCGCCGCGTGCACTATCCCCGAATGTGGAGACACCGAGTGCAACGGGTTGGCCGGCGAAGACGCAGCAAGCTGCTCTGACGACTGTCCCGATTCGTGTGGCGATGGCCTCGTGACCGGCTTGGAACAGTGCGACGGAGCCGAACTAGGCGGTCAGTCGTGCATCGACTTTGGGTACGCGACTGCCGGTGCCTTGTCCTGCGACGACACAACGTGCGAGTTCGACGCCGTCACGGGGTGTTCGGCGGTCTGCGGCAATGCAGCGCTAGAGCCTGGGGAAGAATGTGACGACGCCAATACCGCTCTGGACGACGGCTGTTCCGACGTCTGCGCCATCGAAGAAGGCTGGGACTGCAACGAAGCGGATGGCTGTGTCGAAGACTGTGGCGATGGTTTCGTGATTGGCGAAGAAGAGTGTGACGATGAGAACACCGACCTGGACGACGGCTGCGATGATGGCTGCTTGGTCGAAGACTTCTTCGTCTGTGACGACGGTGAGCCGAGCCTCTGCCTGTCAGACGTCGACGAAGATGGCGTGGCCGACGACGAGGACAACTGTCCCGACGACGCCAACCCCGGTCAGGAAGACGCGGACAACAACGACATCGGTGATGCCTGTGAAGACGTCGATCCAGACACCGACCCGGACACCGATACCGACCCAGACCCGGACACAGATACCGACCCAGATCCGGATACAGATACGGACCTAGACCTAGACCCAGATACCGACGACAGCAATGCCACCGCGCGCTGTGGATGCCAGGTGTCTCCGTGGAACGCCTCTTGGCTGGTTCTCGGCTTGGTGGTCTTCGCCGTCCGCCGCCGGTAGTCAACGTGGGGATGCTGGCGGCGTGAGGCTGCGAGCATTCCCACGCTCTTGTTCGAGTCAGATGCGATAGGGTTGGCGCTTAGCGAACTGTACGAGGTGCCGGTGCCCAAAATCAGCAACGAGTTCAAGGTCGGCCTGTTCGTCATTGGCGCCGTGCTCATCGGCTTTTTCGCATGGTTGTGGACCTTTGACGGCGTGCGGAAAGACGAGGGTGCCTACGCGCTGTACCTGACCGTTCCATCTGCCGATGGTCTGTGGAAGGGAAGCTCGGTGAAGCTCGCCGGCGTGGATGTTGGCGCGATTGAGCATGTAGAAGTTCAAGGGGCGCAGGCCCGGCTGACACTGCTCGTGCGAGAAGCCTACGAGCTGCCCATCGATTCGACCGCAGATCTCCGGTCTTCCGGCCTGCTTGGTGACCGCTACATCTCGGTGATTCCAGGTGAAGAAGAGCCGCTTTTGCAGGATGGCTCTGTCATTCAGCTCAAAGAGCCACCTGCAGATATCGAGCAAATCACCCGCAACGTCCAGCACATCAGCGAAGACGTCCAGGCCATCACCACGGTCTTGCGCGAGATGATTGAGAACAACGACAACACAGACGCCATCGAGGCGACTCTGCAGAACGTTGAGGGGCTGACCGCAGAGGTCGAGTCCCTCGTCAGCCGCAACAGTCGCGACATTGACGCTATCGTCGACTCCGTTGCCCGCTTGACTGCCACCTTGGAAGGCTTCGCCGTAGACGTCTCTGCAGATGTCGACCAAGAAATGGCGCAGCTGCAAGACGCGACAGAGACCCTGCAAGGCGCCCTGACCGACATTGAGTCCATCACCGGTAAGATCGATGACGGGCAGGGAACAATCGGCGCTCTCATCAATGACAGCGCAACGATTGATGCCATCAATGACACGGTGGAGAACGTCAACGAAGTGGTCGAAGGGTTCAGCGGGCTGCAGGCTGAAATCTCCTACACCGGTCGCTACTATTTCGGCACACAGCCGAACGACCCTGCCTTTTATTATGGCAATCCTCTCGCCCCGAACATGAACGGCGGCATTGGTTCTGCCGGAGCGAACACCATTGGTGTGCGCCTGTCTTCGATGGAAGACTTCTGGTATCTGTTTGAGATTGTAGACCACCCGCAGGGCACCGTGGACTGGACCGAGACCTACGCCCCAGAGATTGGCGAGGTCTATACAGAGTGGGTGCGTAAGCCCGCATTCCGCTTGACGTTCCAGCTCGAAAAGCGTTGGGGGAACTTCTCCTTCCGGCTCGGCATCAAGGAAGATGGCGGCGGTGTTGGCATGACCTGGTACCTGGCCAAAGACCGCGTTCAGATTCAAGCGGATGTGTTTGACTTCGACCTTGGCGCATTTCCGGCGATTGCGGCACGCGGAACGCCGAACAATCGCTTCCTGGTCCGCTGGGAGCCGATTCCGAAGCTCTATGCGGAAGTAGGCACCGAACAGGTGTTTCTTCAGGCCCAATATGGGTACGTCACCGCTTTTGGCGGCGTCGGATTTCATTTCAACGACAACGACATCAAGTTGCTCTTGGCGACACTTCCACTAGGGCTCTAGCGCTTTGGTTGAAACGTAATAATGCCGGAGCATGTGAACCTTTAGCGAGCGCGAAACTTAACAGACGCAATCTATGTTATTGCGGGCATGCGCAGAAAAAATCAGGGCCAGTGACGACTGGGCCGGGGGCATCGTGGGAAAGAAGCAGGGCGACGAATCTGACCTTATGGCGGATTTCTTTGGGGAAGATGACCTAGATTGGTTGGATGATGCCGAGGCGGCAACCCAATCCAAGACTGGGCAGGCAGTGGAAAAGCCGGAGCAGATACCTGTTGCCGAGCCAGTGGTCGTAGAGTCACCCGCACCGGAGTCACCCGCACCGGAGCCACCCGCACCGGAGCCACCCGCGCCTCAAGCAGAGATGCTGCCGGTCGCACCACCGCCTCCACCTGCGTTCAAGCCCGAGTCGGCCATCGCTCAGCCAGAGCCCGTCAAGCTGTCCCCCGTGGGTGCGCCTAAGCGCGTGACCATGGTTGACCAGCCGCTGCCAGAGATGGATGTGGCCGTGGCCTCCGAGCCCGCCGAGCCGTCTGTCAACACCTGGGAAGACCCGTCCGCGGACCAGCCGGCCGAAGAACTGGCGAACGGTGAGACACTCACACCACCTACCGTCGACATGCCAGAGGTCGTTAGCGTTGAGGTAGAGGTCGAAGACACACAATCGGTAGACAGGCCCACTCCCGTTGACGTGGAGATCTACGAGGAAGAGGAAGAAGCCGTCGTAGACATGCCTCCAGTCCCTCAAGTGGACGAGGATGAGTTTGAAGACGACGATGAGGATGCTGAAGCGCTCGTCACCGGTGACCAACTCGAAGCGAGCGGACAGACCCCAGCTCCGATGGTTCGAACACACGAACTGCCAGAGCCACGACAGACTGTTGCTGTCGACATTCAGGCTGAAGCCTACACCGGACCCGACACGGCGGATGGACCGACGGTTGGCTGGGAAGCGTCTCGCAATCGGTTGGTGTGGGAATCCGCGTCCAACATAGACGGGAGTGCCGAGGACCTGTTTCACGCGGCTCGCATTGCATTCCGTCGTCTAGGGGCTCCCGGAGCTGCACTTCTGTTGCTTGAGAGTGCTCGCCAAGCTGGTTTTAATGATGTTCAGCTGCACCGTGAGCGTGCTGCTGCCGCGACCGAACTGGGTCAGTGGGATGTTGCGGAGAAGGCCTACGCGGCCGTTGGTGAGCTGGAGACCCCGGTCCCGTCATCAGAGGCGTGGCAGGAAGCGGCTGGTGCTGCGGCACAACTTGATAACGGCGAGTCGGTTGTTCGATACCTTCGGTACGCTGTGCAAGCCTGCCCAACAGACGTCATCGCGCTGTCTCTGCTGCGCGACCAGCTGCCCGATTCGGCAGTCGAAGAGCGCCGTACGGTCACCGAGTCTTTGGTGGAGTTGTGTCCTGGGGCTGCTGCTGCAGAGTTGTGGTGGCAATCCGCTCAAGAGGCTCGTTCATCGGACGGTGATGCCCGTGGCGCACTCGAAAAGGTACTAGAACACGAGCCTGACCATACAGCTGCTGTCATTCGGTTGCGCAACTTGCTCATCGCGAATGCCGACCATGCCAACTATGCCTTGCTCCTGGCGCAGCGCGCCGAGCGCACAACGGGTGCAGACGCGGCATGGTGGCAAGTTCGTTCTGCTGCCGCCTCGCTCATTGCCGGAGATCTCTCCGGAGCACGCACCATTGCGGAAGCAGCCGTTGATGGGTGGGCGCAGGTCGAACCACGCTGGTTGGCCGCATTACGGGACGGTCAGCACGCCGCACTCATTGGTGACACTCTCGCCGGCACCGCTGTCGACGACTCGGCTGCATCTGCGGTTCGCCACATGCGCGCGGCTGCGTCCGCTGAACGGTCGGGAGATACGGCGACCGCACTCGAACGCGTGACCGCACTACTGGCTGTGCATCCGTCCAACCCTGTCGCGCAAGCAAACCAGGCCCGGTGGTCAGAGTTTCTCACCGAGACCGACCCAATCGACGCTGCGCGTGCCGCATTCGAGTCGGAGCAAGACCCACAGAGTAAGGCTGTGCGAGCCTTCATTCTCGGCGTGGCACTCGAACGCTCCGGAGATTCTGACGGTGCTATCGCTGCGTTTGCACAGGCATCAGACGTTCCAGGCGCTGGCATTGCGAAGTTCCGTCTCGCGGACTCAGAAGGTCGGAAGAAGCTGATTGCGGAGACCATCACATGGGCCACAGACAAAGCGTCGTGGCTGCTGCTCCAAGCGGTCGGCGCTCCAGATCTCGAGGACGATGCTCTGGTGGCATTGAACGCCGCTTTGGAAGCCCGTCCAGCAGACGTCGCTCTGCTGTTCCTGCGCAGCGTTGCGGTGTCACGCATTGCCAACGATGACGAACGGTTGAGCGCTCTGGCCGCCGCTGCCACTAGCGCCACGGACCCCAGCGATAAAGACGCCGCGAACATTGCCTGGCTTGCCGAGCTTGCCGCGTTGGGCCGGACAGATGCAGGAGCCGTAGAGACTCTTCAGCACCTGGGGGCACGAGCAGTGTTCGCCGAAGCCACCACGGTAGACGAAGACCCAGCGACCCTGTTGCGTACGGAAGCTATCGCCCGACGAGACGCTGCTGGGACAGATGCTGAGCGCATGTGGTGGGGTGTTGCTGCGGCAGACGCTGCCATGCCAACAGCGTTCGCCGATGCGTTCTTTGAGTGGATGGCGTTGTCGGAACACGAAGAGCTGCGTGCTGTCGCTCGCGCCAGCGCTCTGGAAGCAGCACTGGCCAACGCAGACGTCGCAGCTCGCCTCGATGGCCTGTCTCAACTGCTTGAGAGCTCTGCCTCCGACGACGAGCGCGGACCCCTGTTGGTTCATCTGATCGAAGAGCTGTCGTCGCTGGGCAACCGCGATGCCTTCTCACAGCGTGTATCGGAGCTACTCGCAATTGAAGATGCCGTGGCACCGTGGCGTGCGCTTGCACTGTCTGCGGAGTCTCTGGGAGAGTGGCGGTCAGCGGTTGATCTGCTCGAACACGCAGGTGGTGAGCGGGCTCGTCTAGATTGGGCGCGACTGGTGAGCGGAGCGTTGGCCGACCCAGCCAGCGGCCTGCGTCTGTTCCGTGCTCTGGATGAGGAGGCCGTACGCGAAGCTGCGACTGTGCGCGCCCTCAATGTGTCGCGCGTTCTCGATGACCTCGATGCCATGGCCGCAGCCCACGGAGTATTGGCCGACGGAGACGATTTCGAGTCGTTCCGCGCCGCTCACGCCGGTTGGGCTGCAGATGCCTATGAAGAGCTAGGCAATGGCGCAATGGCGCTCAAGTACCATGCCCGCGCTCTGTCTCTGCGCGACACATCGCAGACTGCCTTTCACGGAGCACGGCGTCTCACCATTCACGCGCAAGATGGCTTTGGCCTCAATGCGCTGTACTCGGACCACAGCGGCGACCGCTTGTTGCTGGCCGAGGACCTCGAAGCCATCGGAGACAAGGCGGAAGCTCTGTCCGTATGGACCGACCTTGCTGCTAAGTCGGAGCGCCCGTTGTTCGCGCTCGTGGCCATAGAAGCATTGCAGCGCACGGCCGAGGATTGGCCGGCGGTCTTGGCGACCCTGCAAGCACAGCGCGCCCTTGTCACTACCACGCAAGCGCAAGGTGCTGTGGATGCAGCGATTGTCGAGTTGTTGGGCACGCACCTTCCCGATTCCGACGAAGCATACGTTGAGTACGGTCGACTGGCAGAAGCCAACCCACAAGACCGGTCGATTGCCGCCAAGTATGCGCGCATGGCTGGTGTACGTGGTGAGACAGCTACTGCCGTGGAAGCGCTGACTCGGTTGGGTGAGACCGCCGAATCCCCCGAAGAGTCCGCCGAATTCAAGGCACTGCTCGGAGACATGCTTCGCAACACCGGCGACGCCGACGGAGCACGGCAGTCGTATCTAGACGCCCTCGACCACGCGCCTGGACACTCCGAGTCGCTCTCTGGACTTCGTGCACTGGCCGAAGACGCAGGCGACTCTGGGGCGCTTCTTGCTGTGCTCAACCGCGAGCTTGGGGCAGCGCAGGACGACAACGCCCGGGTTGCCAAGCTCGTGGAGATTGCCGAGGTCACCGCGACCCAAGAAGACGCCGACCCGACCATCGTGATGGATGCTTGGCGTGCCGTTGTCGATCAGGCCCCCGATAACCGGCGGGCAGCACAGGAATTGACCGACCTTGCCGGCGCATTCGACGATGGCGCGACATTCGACTTTGCCGGCTCATTGCTGGTTAATCATCTCTCCGGCGACGCTCGAACGGACCTGCTTCGCAAGCTTGGGCAGACCGCTCTACAGGGGGGCAGTCGTGACGCTGCCGTCAGTTGGTTTGAACAAGCCGTGAATACAGAGCCACCAGATGCCCTCGCAGCGCGAGAGCTCGAGCCGCTGTACGAGGCGTCCAACAACTGGGACGGTCTGCAATCGGTCTTGGCCTTACGTGTCGCTGCCGGAGACGAAGCCCCACAGGCTCTTGCCAAGGCTGCGGAGGTTGCGCTTCGCAAGCAAGCGAATCCGGAAGCAGCGGACGCGCTGTACGTGCAGCTTCTAGAGCTTGAGCCCGCCAATGCGGCTGCCCTCAAGTATCGTGCAGACCGTGCATTTGCCGACAAGGACTTCACCACCGCAGCTGAACTGTTCACCCGTCTCGGTGATGACCTCATTGGGGACCGTGACCTAGACGACTTCGATGACCGCCTTGAGGCGTCTCTGTTGTACTACCGATACGGTGTGTCGCTGGTTCAATCCGGGAGCACCGTTGAGGCCGTGGCGGCGTTTGAACAGGGTCTACAGCTCGATGGCACCCATTTGCCATCCCTTGAGCAAGTCGCACCGCTTTACCGTTCTTCCGGTGACTATGACCGTGCATCGGATGCCTATCGGCGAATCCTTCAGCTCGCCCGTAGTGTTGGTGACAAGCCCGGCATGGCCGCCATGTACGTCGAACTCGGTCTCGTCGACCACGCCAAGAAGGACGATGAACGCGCTGCGAAGCGCTTCGGAAAGGCGTTGGAGCTGGACCCCAACCATGCTCCGGCATTGTTGGGCATGGCATTGATCTACGAAGAGCAAGGTGAGTTCGACAACTGCTGGAAGTCGTACAACGCCGTCATTCACAATGCGAGCAACCGGGATGGTGTCATCTTGGCCTACCTGCGCAAAGGCCGTGTGCTCGACGAACGCAAGGAACGTCTCGACAAGGCGGCTGAACACTATGAGCGCTGTCTCGAGGTGGAGCCTAGCCAGACCGTAGCGTTGGTCCGCTTGGCGGAGATCCTGACCCGGCTCGACCGTTCCGATGACGCCGTCTCAGTGGCGACTCGCGCTCTTCACGTTGAGGGCATTGACATGGCCCTGCAGGCCGACCTGCACGCGGTCGTCGCCTACGTTCAGGCTCGTAAGGACAACACCGACGCCGCGACCCAGTCGCTTGAGGCCGCTATTGCTGCAGACAACTCCATTGCAGATGCTCTCGGAGAGGCACCACTCGATGATCTGGACGCTATGAGCCTTGCTATCCGGCGCCGTCTGCCCGTCACTTAGAGACGGTCGAACTAACGCCCATTGCTGCGTTGCTGCGGCCCCCACGCACCGGAGTGCGTGGGGGCCGTTTTCTTTGCCGTCGACGCCGTCTCCACCGCCCCTTTAGTGGGCCGGTTGTCTGGGAAGTCAGGCTTGCGCGTGTGAGAGGGCTAGCGAGTTCCGAAACGCGTGCTGAATGCCGCACCCATGCCTAGGGCGCTGGTTGCGCCGACTACGAGGATGCCGAGCACAGGCAAGCTGCCGAGGAAGGCCACGAGGGTGCTGCCGCCTACGAAAGCGAGCCAACGACCGTGTACTTTGGACTCCATAGGAAGACGGTCGCCAACGGCTTGGCACAAGCCCACGAAGCCTAGCAGCCAGGCCAGTCCGAACAAGCCCATCAGGACAACGCTGACGGGCAGTCCAATCACCGTGATTGCGAAGAGTAGGGACCCTAGTAGCAACACTCCGGCACCAATCGTTCCACTCGCGAGCGAGCCGACTGGACGTTCGGTCAGCTGCTTAGCAACCCGCGCAACGCGGTCGGGGAACAGGGCCACTACCAAGATTCCCGCACCAGCGAAGGACAGAAATAGCACCAGTCGGTGAATTAGCGACGCCCAGATTCCAGCCCAGGACGAGTCGCGAAGACCGGTCGTGAGGTCGTCTCGGGCCAACATGACCCGGTTGCCATGGACGTCACCGCCGTCGTCTACACGAACCACACCACCCACTGCGGTTGCGTCTCCGTCTACGCTGCCGGTAGAGAAGATGCGTACGTTCGCGCCAATTGCGGTCACATCGCCAAGTACATGGCCACGAATGTGAACGTCCTGACCAATACCGACTGCCGAATCCGCCTTCTGACCCACGGCAATCACCAAGGGACCACCGCTTGCAGGGGTCCCGGTGTCGACCATGTTTGGCTTGGCTTCACGTAGCGCTTGAATCTCTGAGCCTTGCGCGCGAACTTCCTCGCGAAGGGAGCGAATGAGTGCGACGACATCCGCTTGAGCCATCACCTCGACATCTGTATGACCGGAGGTCTGCGTGACAGGCGCCTCCGAAGAGGTGGGCTCAACCTGCGGGTCAGCGGCGAGCGCTACCGTGAGCAATAACGCTACGGCGCTCATGCTAGCTGTCCGGAGCGGCTGAATCGAACCGCAAACGCCGCGAGTCCGCAGGCCAATGCTGTAGACGCGAGCATTCCGCCACCGAGGACGAGTGTGCTACCCAAAACGTGTCCTCCACCCACCCAGGCGGCTTTCGTCAGTACACCGAGGTTGACGCCAACAGGAAGGGGGTCCCCGGCAACAACGAGCAACACGGCCGCAGCGACCAGAAGGCCTACACCCACAAACACGTCTGACCGTGCAATGGGGGCCGCTTGGCGTGCTTGCATCACGGCCGCTTGGGCGAGTCCATCAGGAATTCGCGGCTCAGGCATGGCCCGGAACGCGTCTGCGAACGGGTCCATCCGGTCCGCGTGTGCCAGGCAGTGGTGACAGGCGTCCAAGTGCAGTGCGACTTCGACGCAGTCGTCCTCAGCCAGTGCACCCTGGACGAACTGCTGTAGAACATCAGGGTCGACGTGTTCGCTCATGCTTCCCCTCCGACGGTGTCGTACGCATCGCGCAGCTTGCGACGTGCGCGGAAGATTCGGTTCATCACAGTGCCGAGCGGCACATCCAAGACCTCGGCAATCTCGACGTACTTGAGATGCTCAAAGTGGTAGAGCACCAGAATTTCTCGGTACATCGGCGGGAGTTTGTCGAGTGCTTGCTGCAGAAGCACGGCTCGCTGCGCTCTCGATGCTTCCTGTAGCGGAGACGGAGCAAGGTCCACAACGTCTCCGGGCTCTTCCCACGCGAGGCGCCGACGCTTCCGATACAGATCAATACACGTGTTTCGGGCGATGCCCATCACCCAAGTTCCGAAGTTGCGCCCATCCTCAAACAGATGGAGCTTGCGGAGGACTTTCACTAGAGTGTCCTGCGCAGCATCGTGTGCGTCTTGCTCATTGCGAAGCATACGCCAGTTGAACCGGTAGACAGGGCCCATCCAGCGCTTGGCAATCCACTCCTGCGCAAGCTGATCTCCGCCGCGTGCTGCGATGATCTGTTGGGGTTGAGTGTCCTGTCCGTCATGTAGGCGAAGTGCCAGCAGGGGTTCCTCCGTTGTGGGTGTGTACATGAATGTACGCACCGGACCGATGGCTATTGCACCGAAATGTCGAAACCGGTGCTAAGGTTTGTTGGGAAGGCGAGGCCTGGTGGACAAGAACTGGAAGCTCCAGCGCTATTCTCGGAAAGACTATTCCGAGGTTGTAGATTTCCCCGTCGAAATCGTCGGGCGGGACGGAGTGGTGCGTCGCTATTCCTTCGAGGACAGCATTCGGCTGTACCAGCGCCGCGTGACCTTCGCGGCCATCCGCTACCGGGACACCGATTTGGTCGGTGCCGAGATGCACCACTGCCGCAGCCGTATCGAACAGCTGCGTGCGTCCTTTTTCCACCGGTTTGGCTGGGGCAGCTCTGACCAAGAATTGGGTGGCGAGCATGTACTTGGAAACTTCGCCGGCGAGGTCGCAGCATTCTTGTGTCGCGTTCTGCAGTGCCAGGGGCGCCCAGACGTTCATGTGGTGGCCGTAGACGGTGAAGATGGTCCACGGAGCACCTGGTTCGTCCGCGTTGGCGCAAACGGTCCTGGGATGCTCTTGTACTTCTTCCATTTGCATGGCGCGTCTGCAGAGCCCTTGCGTGAGCAGTTCTTTGAGACCCTCAAGATGCTCGAGCGGGTGAACGACCCTGAAGTCGACGTTGAGCGCCTGGTCGCTTTCCATCACACCGCAGACTGCGGGATGATCTTGACCGCACGGGCGGGCGAGTTTGACGCACTGGAAGCGGTTCGAGGAGAGCCGGTCATTGCACCAGACGTCGCACCGCCAACACCGTGGGATGAGGTGGTCGAGATTCTTCGCACCGGCGACCAGATGGAAGCGGTGGAACGTTGCCGAGATCTGGTGACCGAACAGCCGTACCACCAGCGCGCCTACCTGGCGGGTGCTGTGCTGTGCTTGGCGCTGGATGCGGAGCACGAAGCGGAAGACTTTGCGCTGATCGGTTCTCGGTACTTCCCGGACCAAGGGTTGCTCCATCACTACCTATCGGCGGCTCGAGCCGCTCAAGGTCGCTCCGCAGAAGCGCTGGACGATGCTCGCCGAGCGGTTGAGTTGTGCCCTGATTTTGCGGCAGCTCGCGCGCAACTGGTGGCGTCGCTCTTGTTTGCCCGTCAGCACCGAGAGGCCGCTGTCGTCATTGGCGCACGTCCCCCGCGTACGCGTGAGCAGAGCGCAGAGCTGTCGCTGGACCGTATGGCACAGTGGATGTGGTGGCGGCGGGTGATGCGCTTCGGCGCGCACATGAGCCTGTTGCTTGGATTGTTCGCGACGCTGTTCGGCGGACCCATGGGCCTGGTTCCCGTGTTTATGGGGATTGCCATGTCGAGTTTTGGTGCCTGGATCTTTCGCCGGCAGCTCGTCATATTGACCGAGCGAAGCGGACCAGAAGACTTGGCCATGGGACTACGCCGTATCCATAAGGTCGGCCTGCAAATCAACAATCGCGCCGACTGAGTTCCGTACGTTGCAACACGCCCCTTGCGCGTGGGGGTGATGCGATTACCTCGCGCGCCCCGGAGGCAATGCAATGGTCCACGAACCCGAAGTCGAAGGCACAGATGCCGTAGAGTCCACCCCAGAAGAGGTGGAACTGGAAGACGAACCGGTCGTTATTGAGCTCGTCACTGAACCTGACCCGTTGGAGACAGCACAAGCAGAGTTGAAGTCCACACAGGCGCGCTTGAGGTCCGTCTCGAAGGCTTACACCGAGCTGCAAGACGAAATGCAGTCGTTCAAGAAGCGCGCTGAAGGGCAGGCTGATCGGAAGTCCGTCAAGCGCACCGCTGACCTCGTTCGAACACTCCTAGAGCCGGTCGAGAACCTGCGTCGTTCGTTGGACAATCCTGGAGACTCTGTCGAGACCCTGCTCGGTGGGCTCAAGCTCGTTGTCACTCAGTTTGATGACGGCATGACTCGCGTTGGCCTGCGCCAGACGGGCAAAGTTGGCGAGCGGTTCGACCCCCGTCGTCACGAAGCCCTGGCCATGACCCCGGTCACCGACCGGTCGATGGACGGCATGATCTTGATGGTGCAGACCACTGGCTACGTGTTGGGAGACAACATTCTGCAGCCGGCTCAGGTCATCGTCGGCAAGCACGAAGTGCAAGAAGTTCCCAAGCCACAGCCAGAAGCTGAAGTCATCGACGCCGAGTTTGACGAAGACGAGCCGGTCGATGGTGATGACGCGTCAGATGAAGAGGTTGACGCGTAGTCGTGGAGCGTCAGTCCCGCGTCGTATTCGTACTGGTGATGGCCGTCTTAGTGGTTGCTGCCGCGCTGTGGTTGTGGGAACCGCCAGACCCTCGGGTCAATGGCGGTGACACCATTGTGTGGACCCTAGAGACCGACGATGTCACCGGAATCGAGCTGTCTCGAGGCGACGAGACCCTTGTCTTGGCTCGGGATGGTGACCAGTGGCGCCTCGAAGAGCCAGTGGTGAGCCCAGCGGATGCCGCTGAGGTCGAGTTCATTGTCGTCAATCTCACTCGCATACGCGGCGCGCGCCCCTTGCCAGATGCAGATGCGTCCCAGTTCGGCCTGGCCCCCCCGCAAGCCACCTTGCGGGTCACCCAGTCCAATGGCTCGGTGTCGCAGCTTGATGTCGGGTCCGAGTCACCCACGGGCAGCGGGACCTACGCACGCCTAGAGAGCGGTGAGGTGGTGCTTGTGCCGTACAGCTTGGCTGACGTCATTGAGACCCAGGCCGCCATGCTGCGGGAGCGTCGCATCTTGACCTTCGACGAGGCTGCAGTGCGGCGAGTCACGGTCGAGAGCGCAAATGGCGTGCTCGAAGTCACGGGAAGCGGGACCGATTGGTACGTGAACGGGTTTGGTCGGGCGAATATCTTGCGGGCGGAAGACCTAATCTTCACCGTCCGCGGCACTCGGTTCTTGTCCTTTTCCCCAGATACCGCCCCTGACGGCATTGCAGACGCGGCCTTTCGCGTGACTGTGGCGACTGTGGCCGACGAAATGGGCTTCGCTGTTGGCGAACAAGGCCCCATGGGTGTGTACATCCGGCGCGATGACGGCTTGGCTGGCTACGCGGATCCGGATGCCCTGCAGTTCCTCGGTCAAGGCCCACTGGATGTGGTCCAACGCAGTCCGTTCCGCTTGGACCCCAATGTAGATGACCGCATCACAATCGCTCGCGATGGCGTTGAGACGGTGCTGACACGTAGGGAGGACGGGTGGGCTGGCGCCGAAGACGCACAGAGCATTGTGGCGGCGCTGCAAGCCGCCAACATTACGTACCTACGCGCTACGGTCCCCACACCCGGTGATGAACGCGCTCGGGTCACAGTGGTTCGAGACTCCGGGCGGCACACTGAAGTCGTGCTGTTCCAGGATGAAGGCACCTACGTCATCGCGAGAGATGCCGGCGGCGGCGTTCCTTTCCGAGTCGAGGGACTCCAGCCTTTCGCTGCTGGTACGCTCTAGGTCACCCACTTGCGGGTGAACCACAGCACGGCAACGCCCGCAACAAGCCAGACAACGCCCCAGACAACCGACGGAATTCCGGTGGCTGCTGCGAGCATGGTGGCGTCGCTGACCACGTCAGAACCGGCGTAGAAGACGTCATCGCGGACGTCGAACAGTGCATACAAGATGCTGAAGACGCCCAGCGCACGCAGAACAACTTGTGCTGCGGCGACGGGAAGCAAGCGGCCCCCCAACATCAACACCACACCCATGATGAGGCCGAACGGGAAGCCGAAGCTGGCGAAGGGGCGTACGTACCAAGCGGCGACCAAAAAGACGACGAGTCCCAGAAGCCCGAGGGCGTATCGGGAGGTGGCTTTGCGTCGGGCAACGCCCAGAAGCGTGACCCCCCAGAGAAGCGAGCCGAGGTATCCAGCGTTCAAGATGACAAAACGATTGCCGCCACTCGACAAGGCGTGTCCGCCCACTTGAGGGGACAGACCGATTTCGACGACGGTGCCGCCGGTAAGCCAAGTCGCGATGGCATGCCCGAGCTCGTGGAACAGCACCACCAAGACCTTGACCGGCCATAGAACTGGGCTGTTCCAGAACCAAAGTGCCAGGATGCCTGACAGAACGATTCCCACCCAGGTGGCGGTTTTCGTGCGGGACTTCGTCACAAGCAGACTCTCTAGGGATGGATGTTCAGTGGTGCGGGTTGGCGGTGTTACGGTAGCTGCCCCCCCCCGTACCTCACTCGCAGGTACGCTACCGCCTCATCGCTTGTTTCACGGACACCACATGCGCTTGGTCACTTCGCTCGCTCTTCTTCTGTTCACCGCCTGCGAAATCTCGCATGCCGAGCCCCCGACCATTCAGCCGCGCGTGTCACCGACGAACCCCGTCACAGACCAAGTTCGCATTGACATGCCGCTACGTACTCTTGCCGTTCCGCTGACAGCACCGGTGCTCTTAGACCTGCGTGCAGGTGACTGGGACGACGCTGCGGATGCGTTGTTGGCGATGGATGTTGAGGCATTGGTTGGCGAACAGAAGGGGAACTGGGCCTTTGTGACAGCATGGGCGTTGGTTCGAGACGACCGTGCACGCGAAGCGGTGCCACTGCTCCGGTTCATTCAAGGTATTGATGGTCTTCCGCACGACGATGTCGCCTTGATCTCCGCGGAGATTTTGCGCGCGGACGAGCGCCCCATCGAAGCGCTTGCCGAAGTGGAGGGGGTGGACGCAGCATCACCCCGGTACGGTCGCGCGGCGGTTGTCCGCGCCGAGCTACTGCGTCAGCTCGGCCGGACGGCTGAGGCCTACGCACTGTACGAGACGCTGGTAGAACGGCCTGACCCTGCCCTCGGAAACCCGGAAGCGTTGTTCGCACTCGCGCGTCGTGCGGGTACAGGCAATCCCGCTGGCTATCCGCACTTGCGCCGTTTGTGGTCTCAATACCCAGCGAGCAAAGCAACGTCGGACTCCGCCGGCATGCTGCGCGAGTTCAGTGGCAGTGAGTACGCCGCCACCTGGCAAGAGGTCGGCGCCCGTGCCGAGTCGTTGATGTGGCGCAGTGACTTTGCTGGGGCCGAAGCGTTGACGGCAACCAAGGTGTCGGCGGTCACAGGAAACGGGTTTGACGCCTGCCGGTTTATCTACGTTCAGGGGCGGTCACAGTACCGTCAGAACGAGCTGACCAACAGCATCGCTACGTTCGCGGACCACGGAGACAACTGTGTAGACGAGGGCTATGAGTATGGGGCGAAAATTCTGTACTTGAAGGGAACAGCGCAGTTCCGCAAGCGCCAATACTCGTCGTCTGCGACAACCTTCCTACGACTCGCTGAGCGCTACACCGAGAGCACTCTTGCAGATGATGGTCTGCTTCACGCTGGAATTGCGCTCCAGGAAGCGGGGCAGCTCGACCAAGCGCGGGAGACCTGGCTTCGCGGATTGGATGCATTCCCAGAAGGCGACACCGTTCCAGAAGCAAGCTTCCGCGTGGCCTTTAGCTACTACTTGGCTGGACAGCCCGAACAAGCGCGCGACGTCGCTCGTGTTCTGGGGGCTCTGCCGTTGTCGGGCTCAGCCGTTCAGGTCGCTGCAGGGCGCTACTGGCATGCACGCTGGCTGATCTACCCAGACGTCGAACATCCCAATATTGCCGTTGATGACCCGATGATTCTTGCTCAAGCCGTCGCCGAATGGGTACAGCTGTGCGAAGAACTGCCGCGCAATTTCTACGCCATTCAAGCCTACGCGCGTCTCGTTGAGCTGGCCCCGGAACAAGCCGCACGCCTCGCAACGAGACCTGCCGACTTTGCCGAACCCGACCTGACCCAGCCATGGACTGTTCGCCGGGAGTTGGCGGAGGATCCGCACCTCATTGCCGGCGTTGCCCTCGCGCGTGTTGGATTGATCAACGAAGCCAGGGCGGATTGGGGAAACATCACTGTAGAGGGGCTGGAGCCCGACGAACGGGCATGGCTGACCGAGCTTCGTATTGCAACAGGTGACTGGCTCATGGCGCACGACGAGATGCGCAAGTGGTTCCGCTCACACCCGGCGGACACCTTGGCATCGGACGCCCCCGAGGTCATTCGGGTGGGCTACCCGGACCGCTATTGGGCAGAAGTTCAGACCGCAGCAGACGGCGACGGCTACCCCGCACGCTTGTTCCACGGAATCGTTCGCGAAGAGTCAAACTTCAACCGTCGTATTCGCTCGCATGCGGGTGCTCGTGGGTTGTCGCAGCTCATGCCGGCCACTGCACGAGAAGTCGCTGGATGGCTTGGAACGACAGTGACTATGGAGCAGCTCAACGACCCGGCGACCAACCTGCGCATTGGGTCTCGCTACTACGATGCCTTGTACGACCAGCTCGACGGCAGCCCATACCTGCAGTGTGTCGGCTACAACGCTGGCGGCGGGCGCGCACGTCAGTGGAAGGGAGAGTGGGGGAACATCCCTACAGATGAGTACGTCGAGCGGATTCCATTCAAGGAGACTCGTGAGTACGTCAAGCGGGTCATGGGTACCTGGCAAGTGTACAATTACCAGTTTGATACCGGCAATCCGGCCTTCCCAGACCTGTCAGAGTACAATCATCAAGTGATGCCCCGATGAGCCGTGTAGAGGAACTGGGTGGGCGCGATGCTGTTGAAGGCGTTGTGCAAGCGTTCATTGACCGCTGCGTGAGTGACTTTGTGATTGGTTTTTTGTTCTCTGGCTCGGACCGCGACCGCATCGTCCGACATGAGACTGAAATGGCCCTGCGCATGTTGGGAGACGATATTCCGTACACCGGACGTCCTCTAGGTGCGGCTCATCGTCCCAAGCGCATCAACCAAGGGCACTATCGCCGTCGCCAAGCGATTCTTCGGCACGTCCTCGTCGAGCAAGGCCTAGCAGAAGACGTTGTTGAGCTGTGGGTTGCGCATCAAGAGCGGTTTCGCGCAGCCGTCACAAATGACGTGGACTGCGTAGCGCCAGGGTCATGAGGTTGAGGTCGAGCATCGACCAAAATCTGTCGGTCGTATGAGTTAGGGCGGGCCCATGGCCTTCGTCCACCTGCACAACCACAGTCAGTTCTCCATCTTGGATGGCACGGCGTCTCCTGAGGCCTTGGCTGCCTATGTGGCAGGGCTCGGACAACCTGCCTGCGCGTTGACCGATAGCAGCAACTTGTTTGGTGCAGTCGCTTTCTATAAAGCCTGTAAGTCAGCGGGGATTCGCGCCATCATCGGTGCCGAACTCGATGTGCAGCCGGAGGGTACCGACCACATTGACGGCGACCGTTCCGAGGGCGGCTACAAGATTGTGGTCCTGGTAGAAAACCAGACTGGCTACGAGAACATCTGCGCGCTTGTGACCAAAGCCATTTTCGACGGCAATGCCTACAAGCCGCGCGTGGATCTGGCTGGACTTGCAGCGCATCGCGAAGGGTTGCTTGTGCTGACCGGCGGCCGACGCGGCCCGATCGGGCGTGAGCTTCCTCGACACGGCCTCGCAGAAGCAACCGAGACGGTCGCTGCACTGTCAGCAGCCGTTGGGCCCGAGCGGCTGTTCTTGGAGTTGGTTGACCGGGGTCTAGAAGGTGAGGATGCGGCCAATCAAGCCGCTAGGGCCATTGCGGCAGAGCTTGGCTTGGCCACCGTCGTCACCAACGGCACGCACTACCTGAACGCTGAAGACGCGCCTATTCACGAGGTCCTCAACGCGATCAGCACCGGCCAGTCGGTGGATGATGTGTCTCGTGTGATGTCCATGACGGACCAGGCGTATGTGAAGACGGAAGAGGAGATGCGGGCCCTCTTCCCAGACGATGCTGCTGCCATTGACCGAACAGTGGAGCTGGCCGAGCGCTGTGATTTTCACTTTGACTTCGGTACGTACCACCTGCCTGCCGCGACACCTCCTGACTACGTTCCACCGGTAGACGGAAAGGCACAGCCACAGCCGGATACGGACGCGAACTGGGCCTACTTCTACCGCGCCTACCCGCCACCCATTGACTACGGACTGCCCGCCCCGGAAGAGGCAATTCCCGAACGTCCCGAAGGCGCTGGCAACCTGGATGGGTACTTCGATTGGTACTCTGGCAAGGGGCTTCATCTACGCTTGGAGCGCATTGACCCCGCACTCCATGAGTCGTACTGGGACCGATTGAATGTCGAGCTGGGCATCATCAAAGGCATGGGTTTTCCAGCGTATTTGTTGATTGTGGCTGAGTTCATCAACTGGTCTAAGGACAACAACATCCCGGTCGGACCTGGGCGTGGTTCCGCTGCCGGTTCGTTGGTCTGTTGGGCCCAGCGCATCACCGATATCGACCCCATCAAGTTTACTTTGCTGTTCGAGCGGTTCTTGAACCCCGAGCGTGTGTCCATGCCGGACATTGACGTCGACTTCTGTCAGGACCGCCGCGAAGAGGTGATTGAGCACGTTCGTCAGAAATACGGCTCGCCGCTGGTGAGTCAGATCATCACGTATGGACGCTTGAAAGCCAAAGCTGCCATTCGCGACATTGCTCGCTCCATGGCGTTGTTCTACGGAGACGCCGACCGCATCAGCAAGCTGATTCCCGACACATTGGGCATCTCGCTACAAGAAGCGCTGGACGAGGTCGAGCAGCTGCGGACCATGCGCGAGATGGACCCCAAGGTGCGGCGGGTCATCGACACGGCACTGGCGGTCGAAGGGGCAGTACGTCAGACGGGTGTTCACGCGGCAGGTGTGGTCATCGGCGACCGACCTCTCGTCGAATACGCACCGTTGTACCGGGATGAACCCGGTGGTGGTCCAGTCGTCCAGTACGACATGAAGTCTGCGGAGAGCATCGGGCTCATCAAGTTCGACTTTCTCGGTTTGAAGACCCTCGACCAGATTCGCGATGCCGTGGTCAACATCAAGCGCAACTACGGCATCGACATCGACATGTCCGCCATTCCAGTAGATGACGAGGCGACCTACAAGTTGCTCGAGATTGGAGATGCACTCGGCATTTTCCAGCTTGAGTCGAGCGGCATGCGGGAGTTGCTGGCGCGGTTGCGTCCGTCCAACATCGACGACATGGTCGCGTTGGTAGCCCTGTATCGGCCAGGTCCACTCAAGAGCGGCATGACCGATGACTTCGTGCTGCGAAAGCATGATGCGGACAAGATTGAGTATCCGCTAGACATCCTCATTCCAATCCTCAAGCCGACCTACGGCACGATTGTCTACCAAGAGCAGGTCATGCAGGTCGCCCAGGTCATGGCTGGGTACAGCTTGGGGGAAGCCGACCTCTTGCGCCGGGCCATGGGCAAGAAGAAGGCTTCCGAGATGGAGAAGCAGCGCGTCCGCTTCCTTGAAGGCTCCATCGCCAACGACATTGACGAGGAGCGTGCTGGCGAGATCTTCGACTTGTTGGCCCAGTTTGCCGCCTACGGATTCAACAAGTCGCACTCGGCCGCCTACGGCTACATCAGCTACCAGACCGCTTGGCTGAAGGCGCACTACCGGCCCGAGTACATGGCCGCGCTGATGACGATTGAAGCAGGCAATACCGAAAAAGTCTTGATGTACATCGACGACTGCAAGGCCGCCGGAATCCGCATTGACCCCGTGTGCGTCAACAACAGCGAAAAGCGGTTCGATGTTCCTGCACCCGCCGACCGCGTGGACAACGAGGACTCGATTCGCTTTGGGCTGGCAGCCGTCAAGAATGTTGGCTCGGGGGCTGTCGACAACCTGCTAGAGACCCGTGCTGCGCAAGGTGGGGCATGGGACGACGCCTTCCACTTTTTCCGCACGCTGGACTACAAGCGCGTCAACAAGCGCGTTGTAGAGAACTTGATCAAGGCGGGTGCGCTCGACTGGACCGGAATGACGCGTCGCACCCTGTTCGAGGGGCTGCCAGACGCTATCTCAGCGGGCCAGCGCATTCAGGCCGACGCAGAGGCGGGCCAGGCGTCACTGTTCTCTATGATGCCAGCGGCACAAGCCACGCCGCAACACCACTTCCACGAGCATCCGGAGTGGCCACTCTCTAAGCGACTCGGCTTCGAGCGAGACGTCTTGGGGATGTACCAGAGCGGTCACCCCATGGAGTCATACCGGACGGACGTTGAACGGTACGGCACACACCCAATCGCCCGGCTGGGAGACCTTGAAGACCGTGCTGAGCTGCGTGTCGTCGGTCTACCGGGCGACACTCGTGTGGTGCGAACACGTCGCGGTGACAAGATGGCCTTCGTGCAGCTCACAGACGTAGATGGTGCTGTCGAAGCGGTGTTCTTTGCGGATGCCTGGACAAGCTCGGCAAAGGCGATTCAGAGCGGCGAAGCGGTTGTGGTGACCGGTCGAGCTCAGTGGCGAGATGGCGAGGTCAAGATTCGCGCAGAGTCGGCGCAGCGGCTTGTGGATGTTCGCTCTCGAGCGACCAAGCGCGTGATCATTGAGCTGACCTTGGAAGAGCTGACGAAACGCGGCGCGCTTGATGCCCTCAATGCGCTGCTCACCGAACAGTCTGGGGAGTGCGAGACGCGTCTGAGCATCACTGGGCCGGAGTGGGTGGCAGACCTTGAGCTTCCGAATCACCGCGTTGAGCCAGGACTTGGGCTAGAAGAGGGCGCAGAGGGATTGTATGGGCGACGTGTGGTGACGCTGTCATGATCGTGATTTGGCTCGCATTGGCGTTGGCCCAAGACCCGGAAGACTTCCGCGAAGACATCGGTGGTGGCGCCGTCGTCAACTGGACCACCTTGACCCTAGAGGTGTCCAATTCGGCCCAGGGACGGGGAGTGGGAGCCACTCGGAAAGTCGTAGAAGCTTCTGCGCGAAATGGCCTCGGTGACCAGGTACAGAGTGCTGTCGCAGGTGTCCGTGTGGCTAGCGAACTCGACGTCAACGAGCTGTTGCGTGACCCCGCACTGTCGGAACGAGTGGAGAGTCGGTCCGCCCGCTGGGCCGTTGGGGCAACTCACTACTATGCGTCTGGGCGCATTGAGGTGATTGCGGAGCTCGACCTACTCGATGTGCTCAAGCCGTACAATGAGCACGTCCAGCATACCCGGCCACAAGTCGTCCGAGAGCCTGAACTCACCGGCGTGGTCATTGACGCGCGGGGCATTGGAGCCGCTCCCGTATGGGCTCCAGTGATCCTGGCGCCAAACGAGCGCGTGTTGTGGGACGGCGGCCTGTGGCACGACGTGGCCGTGAGCACCGCACCTGTGTTTTGGCTGTCAGACCCGGCTCATCCCGCCATTGTTCGTGTGGGACAGGATCCGCTCATCGTACGAGCCGAGGAGAGCGGCGACGGCACATTGGTGCTTGAGTATATGGATGCCGTTCGGTTTCGTACCGCCTTGGAGGGCTCGGACATCCTGCGCAGTGGGGCGATTGCTATCATTGTAGGGCCATGAGCCCGCTGCCGACGCCTGCTTGGCGCGGTTGCGTAGACTACCGGCGCTCGCTTCAGGAACAGCGAGTACGTCGCGCGCGCATTGTCGCTGGCGGTTCGGAGGCGTTCTGGCTGTTGACCCACCCTGAAGTGGTAACCCTGGGCCGTCGGAGGGTGTCTGACGTTCCCAGTCCACAGTGGCTTCGTTCCCGTGGTGCGGACTTGGTTGTCACAGAGCGAGGGGGCCTGGCGACGTGGCATGGGCCAGGGCAGCTTGTTGGGTACACGCTGCTGGACATTGGTCGTCGAGGCATTGGAACACGTCGGTTCGTGTATGCAGTGGAGCAGGGGCTCATTGACTGGCTTGCCACCCAAGCCATTGTCGCTTCGCGTCGAGATGGTCTTCACGGCGTGTGGGTCGAAGACCGCAAGATTGCCGCGATTGGTCTTCATGTGAGCCGAGGCGTGACCCTTCACGGCTTCGCGTTGAACGTGCATCCGGACCTGACCGCGTTCGAAGGCTTCGTGCCGTGCGGAATCTCCGGCGCCCGGACAACTTCCGTATTTCGAGAAACCGGACGTTCAACCGATGTGTCCTGCGTTGCCTACGACGTAGGCCAGCACGTTCTTTCAGCGATTCGGTTGGCTAACGTTGACAGTCGCTAACGCCGTGCTAAGAGGCCGGCGTTGCGACAGTGTCGCACGAAGGAGTGTAGCTCAGTGGGAGAGCATCGCCCTGACACGGCGAGGGTCCGCGGTTCAAATCCGCGCACTCCTACCATCTTGAAGGCGGGTAAGCTTCACGGCTTGCCCGCCTTCTTTCTTTTCGGGTTGCTTGGCTAGCCCAAGTGCGAGCGCCTCGTTATGGCCGCCCGGCTTCGACCCTTTCATAAGGGCCGACCCTCATTTGGAGACCAAGATGCCCAAGATGAAGTCACACCGTGGCGCAGCCAAGCGCTTCAGCTTTACCGGAACCGGTAAAGTCAAGTTCAAGCACGCCTTCCTACGTCATTGTCTGGAACACCAGAAGAAGACGACCAAGAAGAAGCTCATGAAGACCGGCATCATGAAGGAATGTGACGCAAAGCACATTCGCAAGCTACTTCCGTACGGCTAGACCCAATTTCCGACGCTTCGGCGTCATCACTCCACCGCTACCACCTGAAAAGGTCGGGACCCGGTATCCTTTAAGGAGATCCCCATGGCACGTGTGAAACGCGCACAGATCCGCAAGACTGGCAAGAAGAAGCTCTTCCGCCGGGCAAAAGGCTTTTTCCTCGGACGAAGCAACCACCGGCAGGCCATTGAGCATGTCATGCGCGCAATGCGCAACCAGTACATCGGCCGTAAGCTGCGTAAGCGCGACTTCCGTCGTCTCTGGAACCAGCGCATCAACGCTGCTGCTCGCCTCAATGGCATGAAGTACAGCACGTTCATTCATGGTCTCAAGTTGGCCAACATTGAGCTGAACCGCAAGATGCTCGCTGACCTCGCCGTCCGTGATGCTGCAACCTTCGCTTCGCTCGTTGAGCAAGCCAAGGCAGCGCGCCAGTCGTGATTCGATTCGTCGTCCCACTATTGTCGCTCGGCGTGTTTGATTGCGCTGAGAATGGAGTGGACTTGCTCCGCTTCAACAATGAGGGTGACGAAGTTCGAGTTGAGGTCACCACATCTTCGGATGTTGGGGACCCTGTCACAGCCGACCTCCTAAGCACCACTGGTGCGGTGGTGGTTGGTGAAGTGACTGTGGATCCAGGTTCCGGCCCTGTCGGAACTCTCCACGTCGTCACCATTGATATTGATGACGAATATGAAGAGATTGTCGTCCGCGCTTCGCTGTCTATTGACGCTGGCGTACGCGGACTTGACGACTTCATTCTTACCCGTGACTCCGCAGACAGTGGCCTCTGGCGACTGGAGCTTGAGAGTTCAGGTGTAGACGGTGAGGCACGCACGGACGTGTTTTCCGTTGAGTTGTTCGAAGTGGACGACGGCATCAATGTGGACACAGACAGCGATAGCTGAGTGGTCCATGTTGGGTTTCATGACCCGCTCCTGTTGGGCCTCAAGACGTGGCCGATAGCGAAACGCGGCAAGGCCGAACGCGGTATGGTCCGCGCAAGGAGTTCACCGCATGAGTAGTGACGACGACCTCGGCATTGAGATTCCGCGTAAGCTGTTCTTTCGTATTGGCGAAGTGGGCGAGCTTGTGGGCGTTGAGTCTCACGTCCTGCGGTACTGGGAAGCAGAGTTCCGTATGCGGCCTCGTCGCTCCCAGTCGGGTCAGCGGATGTACCAGCGCAAGGACATTGCGCGTTTCCTGAAGATTCGACGTCTACTGCACGAAGAAGGCTTCACGATAGCTGGAGCTCGTAAGGCGTTGGCTGGCGGGGGAACTGTCTCTGATGGTGATACCAACCAGATCCGCGCGGCGACGCATCGAGTCGAGGCGTTGGCCCATCGAATTCGGGCGGCACGCTCGCGATTCCAAAAGGTTCTGCCTTTTCCGTTGCCAAACCAGGACGATGCTGATTGACGCTGCCTGTAGGTAGCGTTAGTTGCGCGCCACAATCGGGGCGTAGCGCAGCCTGGTAGCGCACCAGTCTGGGGGACTGGTGGTCGCTGGTTCGAATCCAGTCGCCCCGACCACTAAGCAAGTCCCTCTGAACTTCGGTTCAGGGGGGCTTCTTACGTTGTGGGTACGACTTCTGTCTCGACACACGTGTTGCGTGCCGAGGGTCGTCCTCTAGGTCTGCCCAACGGTGTGAGCGCTAGCCCTTCAGGAGGGCATTGGCGCCACGTAGACGCTGACCGAGAGTGTGTGCGAGCTTCCACATCATCTGGTTACCCAGAGTTGGCTCTTGGGTACAGAACTCGCGGAATGCGGCACGGTCGATGGTCAGCAGGAAGCCGGGGCCAATAGCCACAATGTCTGCTGAGCGTGGTTCTTGGTCGACCAAGGCAAGCTCACCGAAGTGTTCGCCTACACCCAACCGAGCGACCTCGGTGCCGTCCAATCGGACGGAGACGCCCCCCTGGACCACGACATACATCTCGTCACCTGCAGAACCCGCAGTGACGATGACATCACCCGCTGCAACATGCCGTTCGCCAACGATTCGACCCACACGAAGGCGGGCGTGGAACGGTAGGTCTGCGAACAGGAACAGCGTCTCCATGACACTTGCACGAGCGGCAACAGCATCGGGCTCAAGGGACGCCTCCGGCTCAATGGCAATGACTGTCACGTTGTCCTTCCCGCCGCCATCGAGGGCCGCTTGGATGAGCCGATCGACCGCTGAGCTGACGCCGGTTTCTTCCATGCGCTCGAGGATGCCTTCCGGGCGGACCATGTCGGTCAATCCGTCTGAACACAGCAGTAGGCGGTCATGGGGCAGGAGTTCAACAAAGAGCGTGTCGGTCTTGGCCGTCGGGTACAGCCCAATCGCTCGGGTGATGACATTCCGATAGCGGCTTGTGGCGGCTTCTTCCTGAGTCATCGAACCGGTACGAATCAGTTCATTGACCATCGAGTGGTCCTCGGTGAGCTGTCGGAGCTCGCCTTTGCGTACCAAGTAGCAGCGGCTATCGCCGACATGAACCAAGAATGCGCCTCCGCCACCAACGACACCCGCCACCAGCGTGGTCGTCATGCCCTGGCGACCCGTAGCGGCGGCTGCCTCGTACACACGCTTGCTGGCAGCGTTGGACACGGCGTCCAATAGACTTAGAACCGCGTTTCGCGTCGTCTTGCTTGGATTCGCAGCAAACGTCTCCACTGAGGCGCGTAGCTTCGGTGCGTACGACTGAAATGTGTTGACGGTAATGGCGCTAGCGAGCTCACCGGCTTGTCGTCCACCGACGCCGTCGGCAACGACAAAGACGCCGTGCTCCTCGCTGGCCAGTAGAGAGTCTTCGTTGTGCTTTCGCTTGAGCCCCACATCGGTGCGGGCGTGGAATCGGAGCATGCGGTCCTCTTGGGCTGTTTGTCAGCGGACGTCGATGGGGAAGCGCCAGTTGCGAAGCGCTGGAGTGCGTGCAGTATCACCGACCTTCTCGGACAACTCCACGACCAGACTCCAATCACCCTGAACAGCGTCCAGGTCGAGCTGCGCGGACCAAGTGATTTCGCGCTGCTCGAAGGGAGCAAGGCGGGTGTCGTCTTGGACAGCGAAGGGAGCGGTGTCGGTCAGTGTGCGCGCGAGCATGATGGTCATCTCGGATTCACGCGACGGTTCTGAAGCATTGCCGCGCGGCGGACCTTCAAGCCATGTGACAAGCTGCCAGTTGACGAAGGGACTACCTGTCGGCAACGCGTGACCTGCGCCTACGTTCTGAAGAATCAACTCAACGCTGATGGCCTCGCCGCCGCGAACGATTTCCCGCGCGGCGGTCTGAACGGACAGCGACAACCCCTTGCCCGTTTGGGCAGGCATGCTGTGGCTCAACCCGCCATCAGCAGCGCTGGCGACATGGCAATCCACACAGCCAATACCGGCATCTGCCCATGGCGAGCGTTCCCATTCGCCGTAGGTGTCGTACAGCGGAGCCAAGGCGTCTGGAAGGGTCAGTTGATGGCAACTTGCACACCCACCTGACGTGCCCAGCTCTGGGCTGACAAGGACCGCGTGGGGGGCATTTCCGGACTGCGCTGCTGCGATGACACTGCCGTCGCGAACATGGCATGCCGCACAGGTGACCCCTTCGGCTTGCAGAGTAAGGTCTAGCAGGCCGTTGTCGCGCAGGACGGGTCGTGAGGCGTCTTGTTGCACGTGCTGAACAGTGGCCGACCACTGCTGTGAGATGGGACGGTGGCACGACCCACACGCTGGCATGCCCATGTCATCGATGGTGTCGAAGAAGACCGTGTGTGGTCCCGCGTGGGCACTCTCTGCCCACTGGTCTGCTGCGCTGTAGTGGCAGGCAGCGCAGGCCTGAGAGGTACCGTTGGCAATGCCTTCCGGAACGCCCCCGGGGTCGAGCGGCAGCACAGGTGGAAAGAGCTGTTCCAATGTGGGTATGACCACGGGCTCTGGCGCAACGACCGGCTCTGGTTCGGGTTCAGGGTTCCGATCACGACGACCGCGACCGGCTTCCGCTGGGACAACGAGAAGGACGGCGAGTCCGAGTACTGCGATGGGCAGCAGGGCAGAGTAGCTAGAAATCGACGACCTCGGGGTGGTCTCCACCGGGGTGTGGCGGGATGGCAAGCTCGGTTCCCTCAGGTGCATAGAGACTCAGGTAGGTGGCGTAGTGGGAGGAGACGGACTGGACGTAGCCGCGTGTCTCTTTGAAGGGGATGTGCTCTACGAAGGCGTCCATGGGCATGTCTGCACTGGTGCCCTTTAGCCAGGCGGAGACATTGTGAGGTCCGCCGTTGTAGCTCGCGATGGCCAGCGGGTAGGCATTGTCGAAGCGCTGCATGAGGCGCGCAAGGTAGGTCACGCCGTAGCCGATGGAGGCAATCGGGTCTTCGAGGTCTGCCGCAGTGTAGTCCACGTTCAACGTAAGGTCTGCGATGCGGTGCCCGGTATTCGGCATGATCTGCATGGCCCCTCGAGCTCCGACTCGCGACAGGGCGTTGGGGTTGTAGACGCTCTCTTGGCGCATCAGGGACAAGACCAAGTAGGGGTCGATGCTGTTTTCTTGAGACCGGTCCCACACAAAGCGGTCGTAGGCCAGCGGATAGGTGAGCCGACGCGCCTGTTGCTGCTCCTCAGCCGTCTCGAATGCTTCGTGCATGCCATAGGTAAAACGTGCGCTGTGGTGGTGGTCGTGTACGTGTAGGAACACCTTGCGCCAGTCTGCATGGTCCGTTGGGATGCGGCGTGCAGCGGTGTGATGTTGGTGTCCCCGTTGGCGACGGGCTTTGGTGATGTCGTCGTACGTTGCGGCCATGAGGGGCCCACTCAGATCGTACAGCCCGACCTCAGCCATATCCACGGCAGCCAGCAGCATTGGGAAGCTGTCTCCATGCCGGTCAGCAAAAGTACGTGCGAACTCCCGACTGTCGTCCAGCTCGTGGAAGGGAGCTGAACGGTAGGATGCAGGAGGACGCGTAAGGTCGACAAGCAGTCCCGGCGAGGGCTGCTCGGCCGCAACGCGCACAGGTGGTGGCAGGACGCGCCACTGAATGCCGGAAAACGCTGGGTTGGCGGTTCGGGTGGGAATCCGTGCCAGCTGGCTGGGCACTGCGGGTTGTGATGCTGTTGCGAGCGGTGAGACAGCTGGCTCGAACATGGGCAGGGCGGCACCTGGCCAGCGTCCGTCGCGTGCAAAGGGGTGTTCAGTTGGGGCGTCAGCGTTCGTTGGCTTCGCGAGCTGGCCGTACCATCCCTGCGAGTCCCACTGGGCGAGCCACTGTCGGTCGGTCTCGGCCGCTTCATGCTCATCAAGGGCATCGTAAGCGCGCGCACGCCAGTAGGTAGCGCCGCTGACGTCCGAGCGGCCAGCATCGATGATCGATGTGAACCGCTCCACTGCTCCCACGTGGTCTCCAGCCATGTACGTGGAGAATGCACCGCGGAAGGTTGCCCGTCGTGCAGTCCAGCCTCTTCGGGCCGCGGCGATGTCTAGAAGCTCTGTTGCCTGCTCGTATTGGCCGCCCAAGAGGTAGGCTTGCGCCTGGACATCCTCGCTGTTTCTCCAGGAACCTCGTCCGCCGTGGTTCTCCCGTCCAGTAGCGACCCAAGCCGTCGCGGCTTCGAAATCTCCGGCGCGAGAGTGGGCACGGTGGAGGCGCCAAGCAAGGTCACCATCAGCGTCTTCTTCGTACCGGCGCTCGTACTCTCCGGTCAATCGGTCCCAGTTTCGTAGGCGCCATGCGAAACTAGTGATGTTCGCGTCGAGCCATTGAGCAAGGCGAAGATCATCTTCGGCACGTGTCGCTAGCTCGTCCCAGATGGCCCAAGTGTCGTCGGTACGGCCGGCATCGCGCAGTGAGCGAGCACGTAGCTTTAGCGACTCGGTGTCTTGGGGAAGCGCCGTATCTTCGATGCCCTGTTCGGCTAGCTGTGCGAGAAGGAGCTCGGCGATACGGCCGGTCAGCGGTGCACTGTGGTCGACCGCGAGGCCACGCAGAGCCGACGCTGCGCGGTCGGGGTCGGCGTCCATGTAGCCTTCTGCAAGCTTCAGCTCGACCTGCTCGGTAATCGGACCGATCGGGTTGTCTTCGTCGTACTCCGCTGCAACTTCAAGTGCGCGAGAGCGGTTGCCGCTCATTGCCCAGCCCATGGCCTGGATGCGTCTACAGGCGGCTTCGTGTGGACTGTCGGGCCACGTCTCCAAGAGACGCTCGCACTCGCGAATGGCTACGAAGGGCTTTCCTCGTTCAAGGTCCTGTTCGGCTTCGTAGAAGGCACCAAACTCCGCGAGTGGTCCATCAGCAGCACGCACCTTCGTAAATGCTGTGGATGCATCGTTTGCGTGTCCGCGTTCCCGCTCCAGGAGGCCGATGAGCAGCCACGCAGCGTCGCGTGTCCGACCCCAACGATTGTTCTCCACGTACCGGCGGGCCACACGCAGCGCGCGGTCAGTGTCTCCGGCTGCCATGGCCTGTTGGATGGCGTCCGCAGAGGGGGTTGGGTCTGGAAGGGCCAGGGTGGATGGACGAGCCGTAAACGTCGAGCCTGGCGCACGCGGGCGGAGCTCGGGTTCAGACACTTCCATGACACCTAGAAGGTCGGGAGTGGGTAGGTCAAAGGCCACAAGGCCCAAGGCAATGCCTACCAGCAGGCGGGATCCTTTCATCGGACAGTCCTGCGGCAAGATGTTGAGTAGTTGCTGTGACCATGTGCAGGCGAGTGCATGTGCCTCCGTAAACGCCCCGATTCCCCACACCAATGTGCCACGAATCGTGCTGAACCGCTCGTCGGGAACAGGTGCATGACATGAGCGCAGCCCATATGCACAAGGGGTACATTGACCCGTGTAGGGGGTAGAGTGGCCGGCATTGCAGGTTTGTTGCGGGTATTTTTCGTGGGCCGTGAAGACGGTTTCCGCGCACGCTCTCGGTCTCGTTGGGGGGGGACGCCGTCGGCGAGAACCCCAGAATCGGCTGATAAGTCACAGTTTGAGGGCGGTTTCCACGACGTTTTGGCCTCGGACGAACTGGCTGAGGGCGAGGTTGTGGAAGTCTTTGTCGACGGTGATCCAGTCGCTGTCTGCCGGGTTGCCGGTGTGGTGCACGCAGTCAGTGGGGCCTGTCCCCACGCCCAGGGCCCGTTGGCGGATGGGAGCCTTGACGGTGCCGTATTGACGTGCCCGTTCCATGGCTGGGGCTTCAACGTTCGCACTGGCGAGTGCCTTGTGGACCCAACGAATCCGGTACCCGTCTTCAAGGCAGTTGAAAGAGAAGGGCGCATTGCGGTCGGCTCCGTGGTACCTGCTGGTCGGACAGATGGCCCACCGGGTTGACCACTGAGTGTGTCAACGTTACTCGCGCCGGCCACATCGCATTCTCGACGACTCCAAGAGGTCTCATCATGGCTCGCAAGTGTACCTTTACCGGTAAGCGCCCCAACGTTGCTAACCGAGTGTCTCACTCGAATATCAAGACGAAGAAGCGCCAACTCCCTAACCTTCAGTGGCGTCGCCTGTGGTGGGCCGAAGGCGCTCGCTTCGTCCGCGTCCGTCTGTCGACTCGTGCCCTGCGCACAATCGACAAGAAGGGTCTCGGCCCGTTCGCAGCTGAAGTCGGTCTCGACCTCGGTCGCTACTAGGTCTTTGCGCTGACGCGTAGGGGCTCGCTCACTCGTTGAGCGTGGTTCGTTCGCCGAACGCTTGTACCAAACAAAGAGCGCCCGCTGGATTTCCAGCAGGCGCTATTTGTCGTTGTGGTTTGTGTTGTGACCCGACTGTTTCGTCAGGTGCTCAGTCTACATTCGGTAGTCGACGATATCTGACCCACGGTTGGGTGATTCGTCGTCACGGTTCTTGGCACGGTCATCGGGTGGCGGAGGGGTCGGCACATGGATGTGCAGAGGAATCCTTCCGTCTTTTTGTGGCTCCCGCTCTTTTCGGATGCGGTCGATGATGTAGGCGTCTAGCATCGTCTCCCCCTCGGAGTGATTGAATAGTACCCCCTGATTGACCACCCGCAAGGGGGGGGCCGTCGAGAGAGCTGCGCTACAGACACAGCACTTCAATCGGATCGGAGCTTCCCTCTGTGTAGTTCGCGAGTTGCTCTAGTGAGGTTGTCGTACAACTCAAGACAATCTGTAAGGCCAACGTCAGCCAGAGCGTCACGGTGAGATTGCACGACCGCATCGTCGCCGCGCGCAACCGGCCCCGTGAGTGAGCCAGCGGGGTCGTGAGCGGCGTTGCGTAAGGACTCAAGAGCGAGCGGGAGCAGCGCGGTTCCGGCCTGATCGTGAGGCACACCTGCAGCTTCAAGCGCTGCCGCCGCATGTGCCAGAAGTACCGTTGCGAAGTTCCCGGAGAGCACGGCCGCAGCGTGGTAAAGTCGACGGTCACCTGGTACCTCTAGGATGTGCATCCCCAGGGCATCTGCCACCGCTTGTCCGAATGCTTGTGCCTCTGGATCTCCGTCAATGACCGCAGGAACCCCTGTGAGATCGGGGATAGCGTTTGTAGGCCCAGGAAACGTCATCAGTGGGTGGAAGCTCCCAGCGGGCGACAGCGGTCGCAGCACGTCAACAGTCAATGCGCCACTACAGTGAAGAACCGGGAACGGCCCAGTCCATTGCTTAGCGACATCCTCTAGCGCACCGTCAGGCACAGTGAGTAGGACGCCGTCGCACTCGGCTGTAGGAAGAACGCCCCTTTTACACAGTTGTACGGTGTGTCCGGCGCGTGACAACAACACGGCGAGTGTCGACCCAAGTCGGCCCGCTCCAAGGATTCCAATATGCATGGCCTCGGGTACAGCGAATGGTGACATCGGGCAACTCCGGTGGCGGACAGTCTTGGTGTATCGTCCGCGCAGCGAGGTCCCGTGGAACAGCCTGTACTCGAGCGAGCCGATGCCGGCGGCGTTGTGACGCTCACCCTCAACCGTCCCGAACGTAGAAATGCCCTGTCAATGGCGCTGGTGCTGGCGCTGTCAGACGCGTTCAATACGATTGGGGACGACTCATCGGTCCGGGCTGTCATCTTGACCGGCAATGGCCGTGCATTCTGTGCAGGCGGGGACCTAGCCGAAGGCATGGGCCGTCAGGAGGGCTTTGTAGATGCCCACCGTAGTCGTGGAGTCTTCGCGGACCTATTGCGCAAGATTGTGAACTGTCCGGTACCGGTCATCGCGGCGGTCAACGGCCATGCGCTGGGCGGTGGATTTGGTCTTGCCATGGCAGCAGACATCGTTGTCATGGACCCATCGGCCACAGTCGGCACCCCGGAAGTTCGCGTTGGGCTGTTTCCAATGATCATTCTGGCCGTCTTGAAAGGGGTGGTGCCACACCGGGTCCTGCGTGAGATGGTGTTCACTGGCGAGCGCATGTCTGCTGAGGATGCCCTGAAACACGGGATGATCAATCAGGTGAGTGCCGCTGGCGAGAGCGTGCAGGCCGCGCTTGCGAAGGCCCAGGTCATCGCGTCGCGGTCGCCGACTGCTATTCGAATGGGCAAGCGCGCAATCGCTGTGACGGACGGACAGTCACTCGATGACAGCTTGGCGTACCTACACCAAGCGCTAACATTGAATTTGATGACAGAAGACGCCGCCGAGGGCATTGCTGCGTTTGTCAGCAAGCGTGAGCCGACGTTTAGGGGGCGCTGATGATGGAGAGAGTGTTCATCGCAACACGCGGTGAGATTGCGTCGAGGCTAGTTGCGTGGTTTAAGGCCCAAGACCCGCCTGTTGAGACGGTGACGATGTTCTCTGAGGTCGACGCAGAGCAACCTTGGGTCGATGAAGCTGACTACTCGGTGTACGTGCCGGGCTCGACGGTGGAAGAGACCTACGCCAACCCGAGTCGCGTGATCGGTGCGGCGATGGACGCCGGGTGCGATGTGATTCACCCCGGCTACTGCTTTCTGGCTAAGCACTTGGGTTTCTTCCAGGCAGCTGCGAATGCCAACATCGCGGTAATCGGAACGTCGATTCCTCGCCTGGCCGCGGCACTAAACCGCGGACACATCGACGCGGTGTGCGACAAGTTCGCCATTGACCGCATCCCGAGCACGTCTGACTTGAGTGAGACGGACGATGGCATTGCTGAAGCCGCCCAGCTCGGGTTTCCGCTGTACGTAAAAGCAAGCTCCGGTGGCAAGCGTGTTCGGGTGGACCGGATTGAGGACCTTGCGGTGGCCATTGAGGCTGTGCGGATTGTCGCGGAAGCCACGACTGGAAACCCGGCGGTGTATTTCCAGCGAGTCGTCGATGACATGCGTACTCTCGCAACTATCGTTGTTGCCGACCAACACGGCGCCTGTGAGGCGCTCGGCCACGTCGATAGCTCGCTACGGGTCGACTACCGAAGCTGGGTCGAAAGCATTGGGGAAGGGGTTGTCTCTGAGGAGCTCGCCGCAACGCTTATTGACAAGGCCAAGGCGTTCACCAAGGGGCTGGATTATGCCGGTCTAGGTCGCATCACCTGGGCGATTACCCCGCGCGGTGGCGTGTATTTGCTCCAGTTCAGTCCGCGCATGCCAATCGGCTACTCGCTGTTCGAGCAGGCCTTGGGAGTGGACCTCATTCGTACCCAGATTCGGGTTCAGTCGGGTCAGCACCTGGACTGGGAGCATGCAGACACCACGCCGAAAGGCCACTTTCTGCAGATTCGGGTGATGCATATGGACCCGCTTACCGGTGAACGTCCAGAAGGGGAGATCACTCGTTTTGACGTCCCAGAAGGCGTCATGGTGGAGCAGGGCACGGGCATCGACCAGCCCGCAAATGGACTGACCGACCCGTTGTTGTGCAAGATCACCGTGTCTGCGCCTACACGGCAAGCAGCTTTGGTCAAAGCGCATTCGGCACTTGAGAAGCTACACATCGAGGGGATTCCGACGAACCGCGATTTCCTGATGCAGCTTCTGTCCGACCCAGAGGTCTGGAGTGGACGACTCGATACCAAGACCCTTGGACGCATGATTGCGGAGCGTCAGCACCCGCACTGACACTCAATGTGTTCGTCCCGCTTTGGCGCTCGAAGCGCTGCTGGCGTCACTGGGGTTGCTCGCAGTAAGCCGAACACCTTATGGGGCGCCTTTCCGGGAGACCCAACATGGGTGGCTACAGAGCTGAACGCGTCGCAGAACTCGTTCACAAAGAGGTCGCACAGCGACTAATTATGGAAATCAAGGACCCACGTCTGGTTCCGGTGTCGATTACTCATGTACACGTGAGTCGTGACTTGTCCCGTGCGACGGTCTCGGTCATGCCGCTTGGTGGTGGTGCGATGCCGCAAGAGGTCGTCGATGCACTAAAAGACGCCGGACGCCAGATGCGCGGCCCGATCGGCCGTGCGCTGAGCTTGCGCCACGCGCCAGAGATTGTCTTCAAGACAGACGAACACACTGAGCAGGCCATCAAGGTCACTGCACTCTTGGACCGGTTGACCGCCGACCGCGAGCAACGCGAAGACAGTGAGGACGACGCATGAGCGCCGCATTTCTGGTGATTGACAAGCCCGAAGGCGTCACATCTCACGACATCGTTGCGGCCGTTCGCGCTGTGACGGGTATCAAGAAGGTTGGCCACACAGGTACATTGGACCCCTTTGCGACGGGCGTTTTGCCGTTGGCTCTCGGCCATGCCACACGTCTGATTCAGTACCTCGATGAGTCGGTCAAAGTCTATGACATGACCATCGCTCTCGGCAGCGAGACGGACACGGGAGACCCCACCGGCGAGACCATTCGTACCGAAGATGTCCCCGAGTTCGACGAAGCCAAGGTGCAGGAAGTCTTGAAGGGCTTCTTGGGCGACCAGATGCAGACGCCGCCGGCGTACAGTGCGGTGAAGAAGGACGGTAAGCCGCTCTATCACTACGCTCGTAAGGGCGAAAAGGTGACCGTGCCCGCACGTCCCATCACTATCCGTGCCTTGGAACTGCAGGAGATGGCTCCAACCATGCTTCGGGTTCGCTTGACCTGCAGCCGCGGCACGTACGCACGCGTTCTCGCTGGCGACATTGCCAACGCTCTCGGAACGGCCGGACACCTATCCGCCCTGTCTCGCGGCCAGAGTGGCCCCTTTCTGATCAGCGCGTCTCTGTCTATCGAAGAGCTCGCGAGCATTGTGTCCGCAGAGCCGGACAAGCCGTGGAAGTCAGTGCTGATGGCCCGGAAGGGTTCGCCCGACCGCGTGAAGTGGAAACCTCGCGATACTGTTCGCGAGGAGCTCGGCAAGAAGATGGTCTCTCCGCTCACTGCGTTGTCGCATCTTCGCTTGGTAGACATTGAGCCCGACCAGATTCGTCGCGTGCGCTCTGGTGGTGCTCCTCCCCAAGGACCGGCTGATCTGATTGTTGGCCAGCGATACTTGGTTGTTCGCGGAGAGGAGGTCATTGCGATTGCCGAGCGGACTCCAACTGGCGACAAGGCCATCCGTGTGGTCGGCGCAGCTTGACGCCTGGGTTCAAACAGATCATAAGGGCTCGCTTCTGACCGTCGGTCGAGTTGGAAGTCTTTCATTGCCGGACGCTGCGGTGAGGCGGAAGGGACCGACCCTACAACGCCTCCACCCACTGCGGGTCACGGTCTACTCTAAAGAGGTAAAACATGGCGTTGACGACTGCCGATAAGGCTGCTCTCATTGAAGAATACAAGACTCACGAAGGCGACACGGGGTCTCCCGAGGTCCAGGTGGCTCTCTTGACCCACCGCATTTCGTACCTGACCGACCACTTCAAGGCTCACAAGCATGACTTCGCGTCACGCCGTGGCCTTCTGAAGCTTGTTGGCACGCGTCGTCGCCTGCTCAAGTACGTGAAGGGCGAGAGCCCCGAGCGCTACCAGAAGCTCATCAAGGGTCTCGGCTTGCGCCGCTAGACACCTTCACACGGCGCGCTCCCAATCGGAGCGCGCCGTTGTTCTTTCCACCCTTTTAAATCCCCCCAGAACGAGAAGCCGTCCCGTCACAGGTCTCCGCGGATCGAGCGCGGTGTGCAACAGATGTTGCCCGCACCCCGCTCACTCCGAGTAGCTCTGTGAAGGCTGACGAGATGCCTTCTCGCTTGCAGTCTATCTGCGCTTAGCGAATGTCTCGCTGGGTTGGGGTTCACTCCATGGGACATGAGTCCCACCAGGAGCCAATCGTGCAAGAGCACAACGTTTCCGTCGAAATCGCCGACGGCAAGACCATCCATATCTCCACCGGCAAGTACGCCAAGCAAGCTGGCGGCGCCGTCGTCATCAGCAGTGGTGATTCCAAGGTCCTCGTGACCGCAACTGTCGGTACCAGTGACCGTCCGTTCAACTTCCTCCCGCTCACCATGATGTACCAGGACCGTAACGGCTCCTTCGGCACCATCCCTGGTAGCTACTTCAAGCGTGAAGGCCGCAGCAACGAGCGCGAGACCCTCGTCAGCCGCCTGATGGACCGTCCGATTCGTCCGATGTTCCCCAAGCACTTCCGCATGGAACTTCAAGTCATCGCGACCGTCATGTCCTTCGACAAAGACAGCGAGACCGACGTCTTGGCCCTTTGCGGTGCCTCGGCTGCTCTCGCCATCTCTGATGCGCCATTCACTGGCACCATCGGTGGTGTCCGCATCGTTCGCACGAACGGTGAGTTCATCATCAACCCGAACTTCGCTGAAGCCGAAGCCTGCGACATGGACCTTGTGTTCGCCGGTACTGCTGACGCCATCACAATGATCGAAGGCCAGGGCGCCGAGATTCAGGAAGACCACGTCCTGGACGCCACGGACATCGCTCAGGTCGCTATCCGCAAGATTTGCGAAGCCATTGACGAACTCAAGGCAGCATGCGGCAAGGACAAGATCGAACTTGCTCCGGCTCCCGAGCTCGACGAAAGCCTCTACAAGAAGGTCGTAAAGGCCGCTGGCAAGAAGCACGTCAAGGCACTCGCCATCCGCGGCAAGCACGAACGCATGGCAGCCCTCAAGGTTGTCCGCAACGACATCATTGCCAAGTTGACCGCGAAGCTCGAAGGCGACGCACTCGACACCATGACCTCCGACATCAAGACCGCATGGTCGAAGATGGACAAGGCTGTCATGCGTCGCACCGTCATCGACACTGGCGTCCGTTTGGACGGCCGTGCCACCGACGAAATCCGCGACATCTGGTGCGAAGTTGGCATCTCTGCCCGCGCACACGGCTCGGCCATCTTCACCCGCGGTGAAACCCAGGCCTACGTCAACATCGCGCTCGGAACTGGCAACGACAGCCAGCGCATGGAAGAGCCTGCAGGCAAGCACGAACGCAACTTCATGCTCACCTACAACTTCCCACCGTTCTGTACCGGTGAAGCCTACCCAATGCGCGGACCAAAGCGTCGCGAAATTGGCCACGGTGCTTTGGCCCGTCGCGGCATGCTCGCCGTCCTCCCGTCGCAAGATGACTTCCCGTACGTTCTGCGTTCGACCGCTGAAGTCCTCGAGTCCAACGGCTCGTCATCCATGGCGACTGTCTGCGGCACTACGCTCGCACTCATGGACGCCGGTGTTCCACTGAAGACTCCAGTTGCTGGAATCGCTATGGGACTCGTCAAGGAAGGCGATGAATTCGCTGTTCTCTCCGACATCCTCGGTGACGAAGATCATCTCGGCGACATGGACTTCAAGGTCACGGGCACCAAGAACGGCATCACTGCCTTCCAGCTCGACACCAAGATTGCCGGCATCAGCCGCGACATCATGACCAAGGCCATGAGCCAGGCCCGCGAAGGCCGCTTGCACATCCTCAAGGAAATGGACAAGACCTTGTCCGCTCCCCGCGAAGAGATGAGCGAGCACGCTCCGCGCATCACCACGGTGCACATCAAGTCGGACAAGATTCGCGACATCATCGGACCAGGCGGCAAGGTCATTCGCGGCATCCAAGAGCAGTGCGGCGTCAAGATCACTGTCGACGACAGTGGCCGCGTTGACGTGGCTTCGTCGGACCGTGAAGGAACCGACAAGGCCATCGCAATGATTCGCGAGATCACCCAGGAAGCCGAGATTGGCGCGCTGTACGTCGGCGTCGTCAAGCGCATCGTCGACTTCGGTGCCTTCGTTGAAATCTTCCCTGGAACCGATGGTCTGGTACACATCAGCCACTTGGCACACGAGCGCATCGACAAGGTGACGGACGTGGTTGCTGAAGGCGACGAAGTCCTCGTTCGCGTCATCGACGTCGACCGTAGCGGCAAGATTCGTCTGAGCCGCAAGGAAGCCCTCGAAGCCGTCTAGGTTCGAGTCTCCGCTTAGCGGAGAATGGGGCGATGCAACGATTGTTGCATCGCCCTTTTTCGTGGGGAGTCGAACTGTGAGCTATGAGGCGTGAACTTTCACAGAACACAGCTCCCGTTCAAAGGTCAGACTGTCTTGTCACATCAGAGCCCAGTTCTCCAGATGGTCCGCTTGCCCCACGCCTTGGACCTTCCATTGCCCACCTACGAGACCGCTCTATCGGCGGGCTGTGACCTTCGTGCAGCGCTCGTACGGCCGTTTGTGCTGGCTCCTATGGCCCGCTGCTTGGTACCGACAGGATTCAAGGTCGCCATCCCAGAAGGCTTTGAGGGCCAGATCCGGGCTCGGTCCGGGCTAGCTCTTCGGCATGGAATTGGGCTGCCCAACGGCATTGGAACGATTGACGCAGACTACCGAGGTGAGCTGAAGGTCCTGCTGTGCAACTGGGGCAACACACCTTTCACAATGGCTCATGGAGACCGGATTGCACAGCTCGTCGTCGCACCGGTGGTTCAAGCGTCATTCTCAGAGGTTGGCGAACTCGACGCGACAGAACGTGGGGAAGGGGGCTTCGGCTCCACCGGCGTCTAGGCCTGAAGTCCATTAGTAGGGCCCGCTACGTACACTGGTTGGAGAGTCCATGTTTGACGTCCTGAGCCGCGGCTTCAAGAACGCACGCCTCAAGCTGCAAGGCAAGACCGAGCTGACAGAGGCGAACATCGCCGATGCTCTGCGCGAAGTCCGCTCGTCGCTCATCCAAGCGGATGTGCAGATTGGCGTCATCAAGGAGTTCATGGCCGCTGTCAAGGTCCGAGCTCTAGGGGACATCGTTCCCCTGCGTGCGCCGACTGGCGAGATGATGGACGTCAGTCCAGACGATTGGTTCATCAAGGCTTGTTACGACGAGCTGGTCGAGCTGATGGGGCCGGTCAACACCGCTTTGTCGCTGAACCGTCGCCCGTCCATCATCCTCATGGTGGGACTGCAGGGCTCTGGCAAGACGACCACCTCTGGCAAGCTCGCCAAGCTGCTCATTGCCCAAGGTAAGAAGCCTCTGCTTGTCGCAGCCGACATCTACCGTCCGGCCGCTGTCGAGCAGTTGATGGTCCTCGGACGTCGTCTGAACGTACCGGTATTCTCCATCAAGGGCATGGACCCCGTCCAGCTTGCCAAGATGGGGGTTGCCCAGGCCAAGAACACGGGCCGTGACGTCGTCATCATCGACACCGCAGGCCGGCTGGCGATTGACGACACGCTCATGACTGAGCTCGACAACATCAAGCGCGAGGTCAACCCGGACAACATCCTGTTCGTCGTTGATGCGATGATCGGTCAAGACTCCGTGGCTACGGCCAAGGCATTCGACGAGCGTATGGACTTTGACGGGTTCATCCTGACCAAGCTCGACGGCGACGCTCGCGGCGGTGCGGCTCTGTCCATCAAGCACGTCACCGGCAAGCCCATCAAGTACTTGGGCCAAGGTGAAGAACTCGACCGCTTGGAAGAGTTCCGTCCGGAAGGTCTCGCACAGCGCATCCTTGGATTCGGTGACGTTGTTGGCTTGATGCAGGACTTTGAGCGTCACGTCGACAAAGACCAGGCTGAAGCCGACGCCACAAAGATGCTCAAGGGCGAGTTTGGCTACAACGACTTCGTCAAGCAGCTCAACACCATCCGAAAGATGGGACCTCTCAAGGACATCTTCAGCAAGCTGCCGGGCATCAGCGGCATGATGGAGCAGATCCCAGAAGAAGCCTTCGACGACCGAGAGATGGACCGCACCTTGGCCATCATCAAGTCCATGACCAACCAAGAGCGTCGTGAGCCGACCATCCTCACGGGCAATGGCAAGCGCTTCAAGCGAATCGCGAAGGGCTGTGGTCGCGAGTACAAAGAAGTCAGCGAGCTCCACGAGCGCTTCTTGCAAGCTCAGCAGATGATGAAGGGCTTGGGCGGCATGATGGGCGGCGGCGGCGGTGGTCTGGGCGGCATGATGGGCGGCGGCGGCATGGGCGGCCTTGGCAACATGATGAGCCAACTCACCGGTGGCATGGGTGGTGGAGGTGCACCTGCGCCGCGCGCATCCATTAGCGCTGACGAGAAGAAGGCCAAGCGAGCCAAGCAAAAGGCCGCCAAGAAGGCGCGCAAGAAGAACCGGAAGTAGCGGCTAGCGGCTGAGCACTGCATCGATGCTGATGCTCAGCACCCGCACCCGCACCCGCACCCGCACCCGCACCGGGCGAGCGCGTGGAAAATCCGCGGCTAGCGGCTGAGCGCGGCGTCCATGTCAATGTTGAGAGCGCGCACTAAGAAGGCCTTCTCGTCTGTGGCTTCGTCAATGACCATAGACAGGGACTTGCCAGCGCCGTGGCCTGCCCGTGTTTCGATGCGGATGAGGACCGGGGCCTCACCTTGTTGGCCGTTCTGCAGGGCAGCAGCGAACTTGTAGCTATGGGCCGGGACCACGCGGTCGTCATGGTCTGCCGTCATGACCATGGTTGCTGGGTAGCGGCCAGGGCTGGCGTTGTGTACCGGAGAGTACGCCACCAACGTGGAGAACAACTCGGCGTCGTCTGAGGTGCCGTAGTCGCTGGCCCAAGCCCAGCCAATGGTGAAGTGGTGGTAGCGCAGCATGTCGAGAACGCCGACGCCTGGTAGCGCTGCGCCAAATAGGTCTGGACGCTGAAGCAACGTTGCGCCAACGAGTAGGCCGCCGTTGCTGCGCCCTTGGATGGCCATGCGGTCCGGTGTGGTCCAGTTGTTGTCGATCAACCACTCGGCACAGGCAATGAAGTCGTCGAAGACGTTCTGCTTTCGCTCTTTGGTGCCCGCTTCGTGCCAGTCGCGACCATACTCACCGCCGCCGCGCAGGTTCGTGCTCGCCCAGACACCCCCCATGTCCATCCACACCACGTTCTTCACACTGAAGGCGGGGGTGATGCTGATGTTGAACCCGCCGTAGCCGTATAGGACGGTAGGGGATTTCCCGGTTCGTACTATGTCTTTGCGGTAGGATAAGAAAATGGGCACCCGTGTGCCGTCTTTGCTGTTCGCGAAGACCTGTTCCGTGACGTAGATCTCGGGGTCTATATCCACCTCTGGTGCCCTGAATGCCTCGCTGTGTGCGGTGGTCAGGTCGTACCGAAAGATGGTTGTGGGCCGGGTGAAAGACGTAAACCAGTAGAACGTCTCTGTTGCGTCTGGGTGGCTGTGAAAGCCGCCCGCAGTGCCGATCCCAGGCAGGACAACGGAACCGGTGATGTTGCCAGCAAGGTCCGCCGTCTCGATGTGGTTCTTCGCGTCTACGAGTCGAGTCAGAAACAGCGTGTCACCAACGAGGGAAGCGCTCTCGAGTAGGTGTTCGCCCTCGGGGATGACTTGTCGCCAGTGCTCGCGGCCCGGATTGTCCAGATCAATCGCAATGACCCGATTGCGTGGCGCGTCTAAGTCGGTCCGTAGGTACAGCGTCCCACCGCGCTTTCCAATCGGCAGGTACTGGGCGTCCCAGGTCTCAATGAGTGGGGCTGGCTCGGTCAGTCCGTGCCGCGGGTCCAGCGTATACAGAAGGTTCTTCGGCTCGGTGCTGCGCCATACAGACACCAACCCCAGCTCGCCGTCGTCTGTCACCACGCCATGAAAGCCCCAGGTTGGCTCATCTGGACGAGCGTAGACCAATCTGTCTTCCGTCTGTGGTGTGCCCACGCGATGGTAGTGAAGGCTCTGGTTGGCGTTGACCTGTTCGAGCGGGTCGGCTGGGGCGTCGTAGCGGCTGTAGAAGAATCCGCGGTTGTCGGGGGTCCATCCAGCCGTCGAGAACTTCGACCAACGCAGTACGTCGTCGAGGTCTTTTCCGGTGTGTACGTCGCGAATTCGCCAGGTTCGCCAGTCGCTGCCGCCGTCGGAGGTTGACCACGCAAGGTACCGGCCGTCTTCTGACACGACCCATTCGCCTAGCGAGACGGTGCCGTCGTCAGACAAGTCATTGGGGTCCAACAACACCCGCTCATCGCCACTAAGGTCACGGGTGACGTACAAGATGGCCTGGTCTTGTAGGCCGTCGTTCTTCATGAAGAAATAGGCGTCACCCTTCTTTATCGGCACCCCGACACGACCATAGTTCCACAAGTGTGTCAGCCGGTCCTTGATCCATTGACGCCCTGGTGCCGCGTGCAAAAACTGGTTCGTCACGGTGTTTTGAGCGGTAATCCACGCTCGTGTGTCTTCAGAGTCGGGTGACTCTAGCCAACGGTACGGGTCCGCAACCTCAGTGCCGTGGTAGTTGTCAACGACGGTTCCACGGTGAGTATGGGGGTGGGGCATGGTTGGCTCCGTCAAGGTAGGGGGCCCATGCTCGGCGGTCTGGTAGGCCACCTGGGCGCAGGGGATGGACGTCGTCATAACGGCAACGTGCGATGCTGGGGATGCGCGTTAGGACGCGCGCACTGCTGGAGCGCCTACGATGCTGCAATCCATGACTGGCTACGGGCGCGGTGAGGCCCATGCAGGTGGCGTGACCGTCGTCGTTGAGCTGCGTTCGGTCAACAACCGCTTTCGAGACGTACAGCTTCGCTGTCCACGAGAGTACTTGGCTCTGGAGCCCCGGATTCAATCCGTGCTCAAAGATCCCTTCACCCGCGGACGCATCGATGCCTTCGTTCGTCGTCAGATGGGCGGGAGCAACAGCCGCGTGGTCGCAGATCGCCGCTTGGCCGATGAATATGCCACCGTGATCAACGACCTGTGCGAAGAGATGGTCGGCTTCATGGGGCGTGAAGTGCCAGTGACGTTCATCTTGTCGCAGCCCGGTGTGCTTCAGATCGTCGAAGGCGAAGTGGACGTGATGGGCGAGTGGGAGGTGGTCGAGACTGCGCTGAACGCGGCCGTCAATGACCTCTTGGAGATGCGTAAGAAGGAAGGCAAGGCGCTGTACCGTGACCTTCTTGGCTACCTTTCCGAAGTTCGCACCGTCGTAGCCGAGATCGAAGCTGCGTCTGTTGGCATCAATGAACGGCTGATGAAGAAGCTCGAAGCGCGGCTCAAGCGTCTACTGACCGACCGGCTGGATGAGTCACGGATGATGCAAGAAGCGGCGGTATTGGCTGACAAAGCAGATGTAGCCGAGGAAATTACTCGCCTGCGCAGTCACTGTCAGCAGTTCGGAGAGGCCCTCGACGACAATGATCCGGTGGGCCGACGGCTGGACTTCTTGCTGCAAGAAATGAATCGCGAGGTCAACACCATTGGCTCAAAAGCCGCCGAGCATCCCATCAGCCACCGTGTTGTCCAGCTCAAGAGCGTGTTGGAGCGGATGCGAGAGCAGTCCGCAAACGTGGAGTAGTGGTGTACGACGCGTTTCCTAGGCCCACTCACGGGGCCCTATTTGTGGTCAGTGGCCCGTCTGGCGTTGGAAAATCAACGCTATTGAAGCAAGCCTTTGACGTGATTCCTGGCCTGACCTTTTCGGTGTCGGCCACAACACGTGCGCCACGGCGAGGCGAAGTCGACGGTCGAGACTATCACTTCCTAGACGATGCAACCTTTGCCGAACGGCTGGCCCAAGGGGCCTTCTTGGAGCATGCGACTGTCTATGGACGGTCGTACGGAACTCTGCGTGAGCCTGTGGAGACCGCGATTGCGGCCGGAAACAGCATCCTGCTCGACATCGATGTTCAGGGGGCACGTTCCGTTCGCAAGGCAATGCCGGAAGCCGTCACCATCATGATTGCGCCGCCGAATGTCGCCGCCCTGGAACAGCGCCTGCGCAACCGAGGCACGGACAGCGATGAGATCATTGCGGGCCGAATGCGTGACGTGGCTACCCAACTTGGAGCCGTGGCAGAATTTGACTACGTGGTGGTCAATGACGACCTGCGCACCGCTCACGCCTCGTTGCAGTCCGTACTGCTTGGCGAATTGTGCCGCGTCAGTCGCCACCAGGGGCGAGTCGAGACCGTCCGCAAAGCCCTGGCCGCTCACCGGTAAAGCGGCAGTGGAACAGACCGATGTAAGCGTAGAACTCTTGCGCTCACCTATGATGTGGGCACTCTGAGCATTCTGGGGTGTTCAGGTACTGGAACCTGGCACTATGCTGGTGTGATGAGGGAGCCGCGTGAGTTCAATCAGTGACATCTTGCAGACCATTCGGACCTACTCACCGGACGCGAACGTTCAGCCGGTGATGTCGGCGTACTTATTGGCGGCCAAGGCGCACAAGGGTCAAACTCGCAAGTCGGGTGAGGCGTACCTGACGCATCCGCTGGCGGTCGCTGGCATCCTGGCCGAGATGCGAATGGACATTGAGACGATTGCGACTGCCTTGTTGCACGACGCTCTCGAAGACAATCCGATCACTAAGGCCGAGATGGAGCACGAGGTTGGCCCCGTCATCACAGAGCTTGTGGACGGCGTGACCAAGATCGGAAAGCTCAAGTTCCGCAGCAAGGAAGAGCTCCAGGCGGAGAACTTCCGCAAGATGATGCTGGCCATGAACAAGGACCTCCGAGTCATCTTGGTGAAGCTTGCCGACCGTGTTCACAACATGAGCACCATTGAACACCACAGGCCCGACAAGCAGCGCTCGATAGCCAAAGAGACGATGGACATCTACGTGCCCATTGCCAACCGTCTGGGCCTCACCACCCTCAAGGACCGACTTGACGACTACTGCTTCCAGGCGGTCCACCCCGAAGAGCGTCTTGCGATTCTCGGGCACCTCAATGCCCATCAGAACGACCTGACGACCTACATCTCGAAGGTCTGTCGGCAGCTGGAAGACGTCTCCCGTGACTATGGTGTCACAGCTTCGGTGAGCGGCCGGGTGAAGGCGGCGGTGAGCATCTTCCGCAAGATGGAACGTCAGGGCCAGTCTATCGACAACCTGCGCGACATCATCGCGTTCCGGGTCGTCGTCCCAGACAAGGGCGCCTGCTACTTGCTATTGGGCGCGATGCACGCCGGATTTGAGCCTATTCCGGACACCTTCAAGGACTACATCGCGCGGCCCAAACCCAACGGGTACCAATCCCTGCACACCACGGTGATTGGCCCTGACGGCCGTCAAATTGAGATTCAGATCCGCACCGAGGACATGCACTCGGTCGCTGAGAACGGCATTGCCGCACATTGGAAGTACAAAGAAGGCAAGCTCGCACTCTCGGCCGAAGAAGTGGTGAAGATTTCCCGCATTCGGGAAGTCTTCGAGGTCGCCAGTGGCGTGGATGATGCCACGTCCTTCGCTGAGGTCGTGAAGTCCGAGCTGTACGCAGACGAAGTTTTCGTGTTCACACCCGCCGGCGACGTGAAGAAGTTCCCGCTCGGTGCAACTTCCCTCGACTTTGCCTACGCAGTTCACTCCGACGTGGGCAGCACCTGTGTGGGTGCCAAGGTCAACGGCCGTATGGTGCCGCTTCGCTATGAGCTGACCTCCGGCGACGTCATCGAAATCCTGACGTCTCCTAGCCAGCGGCCAAACCATGACTGGCTGAAGATCGCCAAGACCGGCCGGGCCATCTCCAAGATTCGTCGGTACCTGAAGGTTGCCGAAGAAGAGGCCGGCGAGCGTCTGGGCCGTGACATGCTGGACGCTGAGCTCAAGCGATACGGCGACTCGATCGCCAAGGCGAAGACGGACAACCGCCTTCGAGATTACCTGAAGAAGCGCGGCTATAAAGAGGTGGAACCTCTGTTTGTCGAGATCGCACAGGGGCAGATGAACCTGAACTCTGTGGTCAAGCGCGTGCTTCCTGAGGGGGTCTGGGACGCTCACAAGGATCAGTCGGTTGGCATCACCAATCGCATCATGAACCGCTTCCGCACCAAGAGCGAGAGCCCGGTTCTGATCAGCGGTGAAGACGGTGTGCTGGTGCAGTTCGCGAAGTGTTGTGCGCCGCTTCCTGGTGAGCCCGTTGTTGGCTTCATCACGCGTGGCCGTGGCATCACCGTTCACAAGGCGGGGTGCTCCCAGCTAGATGGCTTGGACCGTGACCGGCGGATGCCTGTTGAATGGGACAAGGCCAAGGAATCGAAGCACACAGGCCGTCTGCAGGTGTTCTGCAACGACCGGCCTGGGCTACTCGCTAGCATCTCCAACGTCTGTGAAAAGGCTGGAGTCAACATCAACAGCGCCGAGGCCAAGAAACTTGGTGACGGTCAAGCGCGCTGTATGTTGGACATCAGTGTGCGCGATGTCGGCGAGCTAGACCAGATTGTCCGCAGTATCTCGGGCATTGCAGGCGTAGAGACCGTGGACCGCGTCGGCGCGTGATGCGGCGAGTCGGCTAGCTCTTAAACTTGTCGGCGTCTTCTGCGAACAGGAAGTTGAAGCTCGTCAATGAGCCATAGCAACGGCTGATGTAGACCTGCATTTCGGCTTTGTCAGACTGGCTTAGGCTGCCGTGGTTGTTGAGCTTTTGTTCAAGCACCCGCAGCTTTTCGCGGATGGACGTGACCTTCTTGAACATGGTGCTGGCTGGCATCTGTTTGACGACGGTCCCGGTGTTGTCGGCAAAGGAGACTGAGCCTTCTTCGAACCGACGCAACAGGCGTGTATCGGGGTCAGTATTGCTGTCGGCGACGGCCTGGCGGACGGCGTCGTAGACGATGGCGTAGAGGTCTTCGGATTCCATGTGGGCTCCAGCTAGTGAGGGTCAGAAAGGGAATCAGCAGGCAAGGACGCGGCGCGCAGCTGCCACAGCAGTGGTGTTGCAATGATTGCAATGAGGACGGCCGGTGACAACGTAAAATCCGCCCACATCACGGTTTCCAAGGCGGATGTGCTCACCGAAATCGGCTTGACACCCGTGTAGAGTAGGACGTACCAACTAAGTGCTCGGGTTGCCGCAGCGACGAACACACGCAGTGCCGCGCCAATGACGTACACGGCGTAAATTGGGCTAACTCGAAGCGCCAGAGCGACCCCTACCAATGCCATCACTCCGCTGCTTAGCAGCGGCAGAACAATCCACTGCACCGCGTAGCGGATGCTTATGTCCATTGTCCCTTCCTAGTGCGCATCTGGTAGGCAGCGATGCCACACCCAATGACGAAGAGTGGGACGGTCGGTACGCTGAGTGCCCAGCTCAGACGACTGTGTGTGTACTGGGCAGGCGACAGCACAACGCCGAGAGCTACAGACATTTCGTACACAACGAGGCCTTCCAGGATCCGACTGAGGCCAAACGCGAACATGAACGCGAGGGTGAGGCCCACAACACTCCAAGCGGTACCCGGCGCCCCACGCCGGTACCACAAGGCAATACCGACCACAGCGGTACCCGCCAGGAAGGTTGGGCCGGTGGCGGCCATGCGGACCACTACATCGAGTAGGGTCATGCGACGGCGTCCTCGGGAAGCGCGTCGAGGTCTTGGGTGTGCCGTGGCGCTCTGGGCCACAACATTGCGCCTGCTATGGCTACCCACGACAGCGTCTGCAGAGCTGTTTGGCCGCCTGCGCTAACCGACGGCCCCCACACTCGAAACATGTCTGGAAGCGGTGCGCCTGTTGCTTGGGACCAAGAAAAGAGACCTCCGACAACAGCGCCAACTCCCGTCTGGATGAGCCAGAGAGCTGCAGCTACCGTGAGCAAAGCGTACATACGGTCCTTGCGCATGGACAGAGCAATGCCTACAACCGCAAGGAGAAGGCAAGCCGGTAGGGACAGTACTACCTGGCCAATGGCGTCGTAGGCGGACGGTGTCATGAGGGTTGAGGGGCCTGCGTCTGTAGGGCAATGACCGCGAGGGTCATGGCGGGAACGCCAAACATCAAGAAGCTATCGACGCTTCCGAGACCCACGGCAGTCAGGTCCATGGGGATGCCGAAGCCCATGATGAAGCGTCCCACGGACATTCTGGCCAACGGCCAAACCAGCTGGAAACTAAGCATGGCCGTGAACAGACCTGCCATGCCCGCATAGCGGCCAGGGGCCTTTGTGTAGCGGACAGCACACCACAGAATTGCGCAGACCCAGAACACCAGCAGGAATGCGACGGAGCCGAGTCGAATCAGTAGCTGCAGAATGGAATCTTGGGCAACGGTCACACATCACTCCACGAGCAGACTGTTCCTTCGGCAACCTGGCCACCAGGCTGGAGCGTTCCGTCACCGACCCAGCGTAGGACAGTGGTGTACGCTCGGTGTTCCATCTTCAGTAGCCTCGCTGTGAGGGTGTCCTCTGTGTCGTTGGTGTGAACGGGCACCACGCCCTGGGCAACAATCTGCCCAGTGTCCACGCCGGCATCCACAATGTGGACAGTACATCCGGTGATGCGTACGCCAGCAGCGAGTGCTTGTGCCTGTGCGTTCAGCCCTGGAAAGCTTGGGAGGATCGACGGGTGAATGTTCAAAATATGGCCGTCATACGCCGAGATTAGCGTGGGCCCTAGAATTCGCATGAACCCTGCGCAGCAGATCCAGTCAACGCCGTAGGGCTCCAGTGTGCGAACCAATTCTTGGTCATAGGAGGCGCGATCGGCAAAGGCCCGGTGGGAGCGAACCTCGACCGGAATGCCCGCCGCCTGTGCACGGCCGATGGCCGGAGCTCCCGGACGGTTGCACACCACCACCGCAATGTGCACCGGGTGTTCGTGCTGGGCTGTGGCGTCAATCAGTGCCTGGAGGTTCGTTCCAGAGCCGCTGACGAGGACCGCAACGCGGGTCATGCGAACGTGACCGCTTGGCCAACGTGCACATGGCCGATGATGTTGCCGGCCACCGCAGTTGCGACACGCTCAGCCGCTTCAGGACGCACACACAGCACCATTCCGATGCCCATGTTGAACGTTCGGTACATCTCGGCGTCGGACAGTCCGCCAGCGTGTTGGAGCCGTTCAAAGAGGGGTGGACGCTGCCAAGAGGTGCTGTTGATGACCGCACCGAGACCCGGAGGCAACATTCGCGGGACGTTGTTGGTGAGGCCACCGCCAGTGATGTGTGCGGCACCGTGGACATCGCCAGAACGCATGTGAGGCAGGACGCGATCGACGTAGATGGCAGTCGGAGTCATGAGCGCATCGAGAATGCCTGGGTCGGGCATGTCAATGTCTACGAGCAGCTTCCGGGCGAGTGAATAGCCATTGCTGTGCAGTCCGGTTGAGGGCAGGCCGACCAGAATGTCGCCGGCTTCGACCCGCTCGGGCGACAAGATGTTCGACCGCTCGACGCAGCCTACGACGAATCCTGCGACGTCTACGCGACCGGGGGCGTACATGCCCGGCATCTCAGCCGTCTCTCCGCCAATCAGCGCGCACCCCGCTTGCCGACAGCCTTCCGCGATTCCACTGACCACAGCAGCTGCTTGCTCAACGTTGAGCTTTCCAGTCGCGAGATAGTCCAGGAAGAACAACGGCTCTGCACCCGAGCACAGAACATCGTTCACACACATGGCGACCAGATCGATGCCGACTGTGTCAAAGCGGCCGAGTCGTTCAGCGAGCAACAGCTTGGTACCCACGCCATCTGCACCAGAGACCAAGACCGGGTCGTCGTACGACTTGCCGAGTGCAAACAGACCGCCAAACCCACCGAGACCGCCGAGAACCTCGCTTCGATGCGTGGACTTCGCCATAGGGGCGATACGGCGGACGAGGGCTTCGCCGGCGTCAATGTCTACGCCGGCGTCTCGGTAAGCGTCAGCCACCACCACCACCTAGAGGGATGGGGTGAGCTTTCAGCTGTTCGAGTACCTGCCGATAGACTGCGGTGTCCCATGCCAGCTCGGAGTGCCCAACGGATGGGACTTCCACATTCATGAACTGAGGGTCGTCTTCTTGGCGCAGCTGGGCACACCAGTACGGGCAGACAATGTCAGCGCGCGAGTAGATCGAGGTGAGCGGGATGTTGTCGGGCCACCGTTCTTCGTTCAGGCGACGGATGACGCGACTGTTGGGAAGTAGATCGCGCGCGCTGTGGTTGCGGAAGAACACGCCAGCGGCCACGGCCAGAGCAGCGGTTGGCGTGCCATGGTGGGGTGTGCCAAGGGTGATCACGCTTCGCACGCGGGCATCACCGCCGAACTGTTGCACGTAGCGACGTGCCAGCAGACCGCCTTTGCTGTGGCCGATGATGTGCAGGCTCTCGACACCGTGGCGCTGTGCTAGCGACTCGACCTTGTCTGCGATGAGAGACGCGAGAGCATCGAGAGGTTGGGTATTGAAGCGCGAAAGGGTGCCACCCAAGTCGAAGGACACGACGCCGTAGCCATCAAAGCGTAGGCGGTCCTCCATGGTGTTCCAGATGGAGCGCGTCTGGAAGAAACCGTGCAGGAGCAGTACGTTCTCGGCATGGTGGCGAAAGTCGCTGCGGCGCACCACGCGGTTACCGGCCCAATACACACCGCGGATGCTGCCGAGTTGGTCTCGCATCGCGGAATAGGCTCGTCCTGGGGTCCACAGTCGCATGCATGGGCCTACCACTCCCAACGTGACGTCACCACTGTGTCGGTGCACTGTGGGCACATCCGTGGTCAGCGGGCTAGGTCGGTCCAATATGGAGGCCCACGTGTCCCGATCTCTTGCTGTGTTGTCCTTGGTTGCTGTCGCGTGCGGTGGCAACGGTGATCTGATGCCGCCCATGGGTGTGGCTGCCGACTGCGGAACGAACGCGCCGGTCATTACCGAGCTGGAGATTGAAGAGGGAGACCCCTTCACCTTGAGTGACGGCTCCCAGGCTCCAGGATTGCTGGTCAACGCCAAAGTGACTGACGCGGACGGTGACCTTCACTGGTACGAAATGAAGGTGTGGTTCGACGAAGAGATTGATGGCGTCGTGGCGCCAGAAGGTACGTACTACGAGTCCTACGGACCTCGTGGCGACCTGGACTGCGGTGTTCAGCAGACCGAAGTTCCACTGCGCGTCGCTGTCAACGGCTACCCGCCGCGTGGCCAACAGGTCGAAGTGGGCGTGATTGTGTACGACGACATGGAGACTCCCAGTAATGGTGGTGTGCCGTACGTCGTTGAATTCACGTCGCCACAGTAGCGCCATGGGACTCGAAGTCATTGGCATCTTGTGTGGCGGGGTCGGCGTGACGATCGTGGCCGGCGTCATTGCGATTGTTGTGTTTGGCGGTCTAAGACGCCGCTAGGACAGCAGCTCTCAAACGAAAAACGCCTCGCTCAACAGAGCGAGGCGTTTTTGCGTTGGGCACCAACCGCGTCGATTACTCTGGCGGGGCAATCTCGTCAGCAGGTACCGGCATGGGGGCATCTGCATCGCGACAGCAGCGGAAGCTGATGCCTTCTTGATTCAGCGCGATGTTTTCGTCCACACTGAATGCACAGCGCGTTCCCCGACGGGGCACGCCGCGAGAGCCACCAACCACCAGTGAACGGCCGGTAGTGCCTTCGGGCTGTGTGGCGGTCCACTCACGGTGTCCACCAGACTGGTCGAACACGCCCCAGCGAGACTTACACGCTGCACGAGAACCCGACTCAAACAGGTCGGAGCCGCCAGAGCCACAGAAATCTGGGCCGTCGTCGTAGAAGTCGCCGTAGGCGTAGACGGTATTGAGCGTACCCTTGCAAGCTTTTTCCCACTCAGGTTGCGTGCATAGGCGCTTGCCAGCCGATTCACACTGGGTCTCTGCCTCTGCGAATGACAAGCCACCTGTTGGCATCCGGCCCGGATTGTTTGGGAACTCGAACAGGTCAATCATGTAGGCAGGGAGTTCGACAACCTCGGCCAGCGGCTCGGAGCCATAGTCGCCCGGTTCTTCGAACTGTAGACGCCCAGAGACGAACGGACCTGGAGGAATGTAGGCCATGTTCGGCGGATGACGCGCCAAGATGGCTTCACGTTCGTCTGCGGTGACGTCGGGCGTCTGAGACAGAATGTCGCCGCGAAGAATCTCTGCTTGGTCCTTGGGCGATGTTCCACCGGTGGAGACCGCGTACAAGATGACCGCAACGGCTGCGATGAGCGCCACGCCACCAACCGCTAGGCCAATGATTCCGGTGCTAATGCCGCCTTTGGAGTTGGACGCGCTTGCATCGGGCTCGCTGAACAAGCGGGTGATGTCTTTCTGAAGGTCGGCTGCTTGCGAGTAGCGGTCTTCCGGAGCGCCGGCGATAGCCAGCTCGATGATGTCGTTGACCCGCTTGGGCAGGTCAGGACGCAGCTGAGTCGGCCGCTGGAAAGTACCGATCGGTGCGGTACCCGTGAGCATCTCGTAGAAAATGATTCCGGCTGAGTACAGGTCCGCCCGTGGACTCGCTGTGGGCTCAAAGCCGCGGAGTTCGGGTGCCATGTACTGCGCTTCGCCACGACCAAACTCATCTTCTGCCAGGGTACCGGCGGGAATGCGTTCCCACAGGCCATTGGTGAGAAGGCGAGTGCGCGCTACGAAGTTGGCCTGACGTGGGCCGGTGTAGCGGATGTGTACAAGCACATGCTCAGGCCGCAGCGCACGGAGGATTGTGCCGTGTTCATGAGTCGCTGAGAGCGCTTCAAGAATTTGCGACGTAATCTGAGCGGCTTCCTTGAGATTGAAGGGCTTGCCCGCAATCTTGTACTCATGAAGCAGGCTGCGAAGGGTGTTGCCCTCGAAGTCTTCGGCTGTGTAGAACAGCGTGTCTTCATGTCGCTCCAAGGACAGCAACTGCAAGATCCCCGGGTGCTGCAAGGACTGGCTGCGCTCAAAAGTGGCGCGCACATCCGCCTCGTCGGCAGGGCCAGCAATCGAAGGGCGTAGGACCGTCAGACGGACATACTTGCCATTCTTCACTTCTTTCGCCCGATACGTCAGGCCAAGGGGGGACTCGTCAAGGAGGTCCACAACTTCGTACGACGCAATGCGGTCGCCACGTGAGAATTCGAGCTTACTCGTCGCCAACGGGCGCTCCAATCGGACATAGAGGGAGAAGGGGGCGTTCCAAAAAATTGGGACACCCAGAGACTACCACAGGGCCAGGATGGCGGGATTGAGCCTAGTCCCGACGCCGCCAGGACAGGAATCGGACAACGGCGACAAATCTGTTGCGCCAAGCTGTCGGACCTAGGAAGTTTGCGAACAATACGTGCACACCAAGGGTGCCGAACAACACACCCCCTAGGATCAGCAACAAGATTCCGGCAAGGCCAATCAACGGAATCTCGAAGGGAGATGGGGACCAGGCCGCAATGAACAGTAGTGCGCCCATCGTGATGGTGGACGCAAAGAAGGCCAGGGACATGCGCTGGACAGCCATGCGGATTTCGGACCGCAGCAGGCTGGCTTCGGGGTCGCGCATCTCGAACGACAGCCGCCCGCCCTCCAAGTCCATCAACACCTGGTTGAACTGTGTGGGGAGCTCCTTCATGTGGCCTTGCATCTGCACCATGAAACGAGCGGCGTCTGCGGCGACGCGGTCGGGTGAGAAGCGCTGGCGAATCAGACGCTGGGCGTAAGGCGTGACTTCAGAGACGATGTCCATGCCTGGCATTAGCGCTCGAATCGACGCTTCCACCAAGCCAACGGCGCGAGCGAGCACAGCATATTCAGCAGGGAGATTGATGCGGTAGCGCTGGGCCAGCTGGATGACGTCTACTAGAGTCGCTGGATCCGCAAGCTCATCGAGAGAAGCGCCGTGGTACTCGACCATCTTCAGCTCAAGCTCTGCGCGGAAGGCGCGAAGGTCGATCCGGTCGTCGACTCCGCCTGCCCGGTACACGGTCATGGCGAGGGTCTCGGCGTCTCGGAACACAAGGCTCGTGAAGGCATTGAGTATGGTGTCTTGCATGCCGCCGGTGAGCATGCCCATGACGCCAAAGTCGATGAACGCTAGCTTTCCACTTGGCGTCAGCAAGATGTTGCCCGGGTGGGGGTCGCCGTGGAAGTACCCGAACTCAAATACCTGCTTGAAGGTCGCGTCCATCAGCTGGTGCGCGAGGCGTTTTGATTCAGACCGACGTAGCTCGCCGAACACATTGCGCAGCGGCTTGCCTTCCATCAACTCCATGATGAGGATTCGCCCCGTGCACCAACGATGGTGGACTTCTGGGGCAATGACCATGGGGTCGTCGCGGAAGTAGTTGCCGAACTTCTCAATGCTGTGCGCTTCTTGATGGAAGTCCAGTTCGCGCGTAATGGCAGCGTCAAACTCCTGAACGATGGCCGACGGTGTATAGAATCCTGGAACTTGAATGCGACCTTCGGTGAGCTGGGCCAACGAGTACAGGATGTGAAGGTCCGAGCGGATGGTGCGCGCGATGCCTTTGCGCTGGACCTTGACCGCAACCACACCGCCGTCGATGAGCACGGCGCGATGCACTTGCGCAATCGATGCACTGCCAATCGGGAGCTCGTCAAACTCGGAGAAGACGGCCTCGAGGGGCTGGCCCAATTCTTCCAGGAGAATCTCGCGAACGACCGCCATGTCCATGGGTGGGACTTTGTTCTGAAGGCTCTGGAACTCCAACAACGCATCTGCTGGCAGAATGTCCGGCCGCGTGGACAGCACTTGTCCCAGCTTTACGAACGTCGGTCCCAACTCCACCAGCACTTGGCGGAGACGACGGGCCCAGGGGCGTGTTGTTGCGTCACTGTCCGCGACGGACGGCAGGGTGCCGCCAACGCCGAGCAGACTGAACACCTGGCCAAACCCATTTCGAGTAAGGACGGCTGCAATTTCTTGGACGCGTCCGAGGTCGCGTAGCTGAATGGTCTGTCCGGGCATGTTGGCCGCATATCACGGGGCTTCGGACCGGCGTCAGGTGACGATCTCGTGAGCGACCTGCACGTTCACGGGGCGGCCATGGCGCGTTACTCGCGCCGACTAACTGGGAGCAGACATGGCCGAACATCAGGGCATTACGACCCGCGAAGACGACTACAGCGCGTGGTACCTCGACGTCATCCGTCACGCAGACTTGCTGGACGATTCACCCGTTCGCGGCTGCAAGGTCCTCAAGCCGCACGGCTACGGCATTTGGGAGCGCATTCAGCGCGAACTCGATGACCGCTTCAAGGCCACCGGGCACGTCAACGCGTACTTCCCACTCTTCATCCCGATGAGCTTCCTCTCTAAGGAAGCACAGCATGTCGAAGGGTTCGCCAAAGAGTGCGCCTTGGTCACGCATCACCGCCTGCGCAGCATCGAAGTCGATGGCGTGACGTCTGTCGAGCCTGACCCAGACAGCAAGCTCGAAGAGCCGCTTGTCGTACGTCCGACGTCGGAAACGATGATCTGGCACATGTACGGACGCTGGATCAATTCCTACCGCGACCTGCCCATTCTCATCAACCAATGGGCCAACGTGGTTCGCTGGGAAATGAAGACCCGCCCGTTCCTTCGCACCGCGGAGTTCCTGTGGCAGGAGGGCCACACTGCGCACGCGACAGAGACCGAAGCGGTCGACGAAGCACTGCAGATGCTGGATGTGTACGCCGAGTTCGCTCGCAACGTGCTCGCCGTGCCGGTCATCAAGGGGCGCAAGAGTGTTCGTGAACGCTTTGCCGGTGCAGTTGAGACCTACACCATTGAAGCAATGATGCAGAACGGCTGGGCACTTCAGTCCGGCACTAGCCACTTCCTAGGCCAGAACTTCGCGAAGGCCTTTGACGTGACCTACCAAGACGCTGACGGCGGCCAGACACATGTCTGGGCAACAAGCTGGGGCGTCTCTACGCGTCTGATCGGTGCGGTCATCATGACCCACTCTGATGACGAAGGACTCGTTCTTCCACCGGCAGTGGCACCCATTCAGGTTGTCATCATCCCCGTTTACAAGGCGAAGGACCGTGAGGTCGTCATGGAAGCGGTGAACGCGCTGAACAAGTCTCTGCGCGGAAAGTTCCGGGTCAAGATCGACGACCGCGACAACATGCGTCCGGGCGCCAAGTACTTTGAGTGGGAACAAAAGGGTGTTCCGCTACGGCTTGAGATTGGCCCACGTGATGTTGCCAAGGGCCAGGCCTTTGCTAAGAAGCGTACCGGCGGCGGTAAGTTCGGCGTGGCCTTCGAGGGTGCCGTAGACCAGGTCCAAGACGTTCTCGACGGCATTCAAGCAGAGCTGTTGGAGCGGGCCGAACTGTTCCAGACCACCCACATCCACGACATCAGCTCGCGTGAGCAGTTCGTGGCAGCGGTGAAGGATGAGGTCGGGTTCTTCCGTGTCGCATGGGGCGGCGATGACGACGACGAAGTCGCGGTGAAGAACGAAACCAAGGCTACGCTCCGCTGCTACCCGATGGTTCAAGACTCCGTTGAAGGCTTGACCTGTCCATTGACAGGGAAGCCCGCCCGCGAATGGGCTCTGTTCGCTCGCGCCTACTGATCTCGGTCTGAACGCCTGCATCGACGTTGGGTGCCACGTCGATGTCGTGGCACCCTCCGGTTCTGTCTTTGGAGTCGCACATGTTCGGGTGGGGAAAAAAGGCTCGGAAGCAGGCTGCAAGCAAGAACGCCTGCTCGTTCTGCAACAAACCATCCGGCGAGGTCTACCGCCTGATGTCAGCTCCAGATGCTGCGATTTGCGACACGTGCATCATCTTGGGCTTGGGCATGCTTCAGCGGGCTGAAAACGTTGACAGCTCCGAGGAACACTTCCGACGTGCTCTGCTGGCGTACCTGGAACACGAGATTCCAGACGACCAGCGTGCTCGATACGTCACTGCGGTCGAAGCGCTCACACTGCCCGAGCGTCCCGTAGCGAGCCGTCCCATCGTTGAGAGCAATCCGTACGCGCCGCCAAAGGCTGACGACTGATGCAGGTGTAGAGAAGCGACACGGGACATCAAAATCCCCGCACGCTCCGCACGCTCTCGCTCCGCGTCTGACCGCTTCGACGGATTGACCGGGAAGCCGCCCGTGAGTGGGCGCAGTGGGTTTGTGTGTCGTGAACAACGAGTACTCTTCGCCTTCCCCTCTGATCAGAGGTGCCGTGAACCCGACACTCCCCGAACGCTACACCTATGCCGCAGACCCGTTGCTCGGCGAAGGCGGAATGGGACAGGTGTATCGGGCGTATGACCGTCAGTTGGACGTACCTGTGGCCATCAAGGTGGTGCGGCCGGAGCTTGCGAAGGATGCGCTCTTTCGTCAGATGTTTGAGCGTGAGGTTCGTGCTGCTGCGCGTCTAGCTCACCCGGCCATCGTCCCCATTCACGACACTGGCGAGCTGTCGAATGGTTCGCCTTACTTGGCGTTGGCCTTGGCGGATGGTGGAAGCGTTGCGTCGTGGGTGAGAGAGCCCAGACCGTGGCCTCTGCTGCTCAACATGGCGCTGGAGCTGCTGGGTGCATTGAGCTTTGTTCATGCCGCAGGAGCACTACACCGAGACATCAAGCCCGCCAACATCTTGCTGCATGGGCCTCAATCACAGGTTTGGCTCGCAGACCTAGGACTCGCTGGCAGCGCGGGTGAACTGGTTCGAAGCGAAGGACGGACCGAGGGTACGCCGGGCTACATGGCACCGGAACAGGCCATGGGACGCGTTCGTGAGCTGTGTCCGGCGTCGGACCTGTACGCGGTGGGGGTCGTGCTCTGGCAGCTCGTTACGGCACGCAGGCCGTTCGGTCGTGGTCACTCGGGCACGTCTGGCGGAGCCCTGCCACCCCTCATTCCGCAGCCAGGGTTGGTCATTCCCGTCGGCCTCGACCAGGTCCTAGCGAACTGCCTCGCAACCGACCCACTGGCTCGCTACGACGTGGCCGCAGACGTCATTACCGAGCTCAATGCGCTACCGCGAGCCACGGTGACAGCGTCCGCCACGCCCGGGATGCCGCGGCGTGGTGTGTCGATTGCCCCGGGTGCCGACGCCTCTGTGTCGTCCATGACAACGTCTGCTGTCAGCGCGCCAGACGAGCCGTTCCTGCTCGACTTGCCACCGTGGAACAGGCCTCTGCCCTCGGTCATGTCGCCTGCAGTGCCTCCTGCCTTGGCACCCGTTCCTCCAGGAGCGTCGGTTCGTCTATTCACCCTTCGAGACCCACCCTTGGTTGGCCATCAGGGGCTTCGACAGCGAATCTGGGATGCCGCACGCGGAGTGCGCGAGACCGGTCAAACCCGCGTGGTCGTGGTCCGTGGAGCGCCCGGCAGTGGCAAGACGCATCTGCTGCGCAGCCTGTCTCGCACGCTTGAAATGGGTGGATGGGCCGAACCTCTGTGGCTGTCCTACCATCAGGAGGCCGAGCCCACAGACGGCTATGCAGGCGCTACCAAGGAATGGATTCGTCCATGGAATGAGACCACAGAGGCACTGTATTCCCGGGTCCTGAGGCGGATTGGACGCTCCCGCGGTCGCATGGATGCTGCAACTCGGATGGAGTCGGCGGACTTGGTCGAATGGGCCCTGCCATCGCCAGGCACGCCCACACCCGCAGACGCCATCGCGCTGCGAGAAGTGTACCGCCGCCTGCATGCCATGAACTGGCGTGGACTCTCTGTGCTGATCTTGGATGGTGCTCACTGGTCTGAAGAGCCTGGAGATGGACTCTCTCTTGCCACCACAATCCTGCGCTCGGCCGCCTCTGGCGCGAATCAACGAACACTGGTTCTTGCAGCAGTGGATGCAGGTGCTGACATCTCGGAGCTTGTTGCCCAAGGCGCTGAAGTCCTGGACATGCCGGCACTCGAACCACGCGGCGTTCGTGAGCTGATTGGTGCCTGGCTGCCGTTGGACCCGGCCGTAGTGCGTGAGGTCGTCGAGCGGTGTGGCGGCGATGCTGGACTGGCGCGCGATGTGGTGATGGCCTGGGCCGAGCAGGACTATTTGGTGGCCCGCGGACCGCAGCTGGTGTTGGCGCCAGGGGTCGACCGGGAAGCGGCACTACCGAGGGGGCGAGACAGCGTACTGGACGCCCGCGTTGGCAGCTTGGCCCGTCAAACAAAACGGCCCCTCGCTTTTGTTGACCGGGTGCATGCCCTCGGCTTGGTCGGTCGCGCGATTTCGCCAGCGAAGTTTGATGCTGTCGGTGGTGATCTGTGCGCAGACTTGGACGAGAGCGGACTGTTCGAGCGCATCGGCGAGCGGGTGCAGTTCTCGTCGTCCCGCTTGTTCGAGGCGGTTCGGGCCCGCGCCCTCGCGCGTCCAGATGTTGGCGTACTCTACGAGCGCTTGGACGATGTCTCTACCGCTGCTGATGACGTCGCTGATCGCGGGCGCTGGGCCCTGGGGGCCGGCAAGCGCTTCGAGGCGTGTGAGTTTCTGATGGCTGCGACTGAGCGCCACCTGGAAGGCGGTCGGCTTGGGCAGGCCGACAGTGCAGCACAACAGATGTTGCAGGCGACGACTGGCCGAGAGCCGTACTTGGGAGCACGAGGTCAAGCCTGGCTTCTCTGGGGGCTGACGGCGAAAGCTCGGGCTGAGTACGGAGCGGCGGAAGAGCGCCTGCGTCGTGCCAAGAGGCGTCTCGCAGCAATTGCGGATGAGCTTGGCCTGTCGCAGGTCTTCACGGCTCTTGGGGAGCTCGCTGGCGACCAAGGTGACCTCGACCAGGCGAGCCAGCATCTCGCTGAGGCGGAACGAATCTGCCTATCGGCCGGACTCGCCAAACAACGGGCGCGAGTGTGTCGAGGACGGGCGGAGCTAGAGGTTCGACGTCGCAACACCGATGGCGCAGAGGTCTTGTACAGGCGTGCGGAGGGTATTGCCTCTGAGCTAGGAGACGAGCCCGGGGTTGCGGCAGCTATGTTGGGTCAGGCGGAGATTGCCCTGTCTGTCGGGCTTCTTGCCGAAGCCGATGAAGGGTTTGAAGAAGCGAGACGAGCCTCTGAGCGGGCTCGTGACCCCATTGGCGCGGTGCGAGCCAGCATTGGTCGAGCGGATGTCTTGCGAGAGCGAGGACTGGCACAAGCAGCAGAACGAGCCTATCGACGGTCGATTGAGCGTGCCGACCGGTTGGGAGCCACCCGCGAAGCCCTACATGCGCGGTGTGGACATGCCCAGGTACTAGACGCCATTGGACGGACCGATTCGGCGCTGCAGGAGTGGCGCCATATCTACGCATGGGCACAAGGTACCGGCGACTTCGACCCCACGGCTCGGGCGCTTGAAGCCTTGATCTGGATGGCCATGGACCGCCAAGATCTCAATGCCGCGTATCAACACTTGGGAACATTGGGCACGGTGCTCGCTACAGCTCCAGGTCACGAAGCGTGGAGTCGATACCGTCTTGTGGGTGCGATGTACATGGTTGGCGCTGGCAATGCGGAAGGTGCGCGCGGTTGGCTGTGGGAGGCACTCGAATTGGGACTGACCGACCGAACCGACTCGGCAACCGTCGCTCGACTCCGGTCACTCATTTCCCGTACTCAAGGCGTCCATCCATCGGTTGCCGAGCTTGCTGAGAAAGCTGTTCACAACATGACCGCGCTGTCAGACCTGGATGGGTGAGGGCGTTCAGCCTTGGTACGGTTACGCACTTCCCTGGAGGCAGACATGGCTTCGGCTCTAGACCAACTGGCCCGCGTTCCACTCTGTACTGGCCTTACACGAGATGAACTGACTCGGCTTGTCGAAGCGGGGAGAATGGAGAATTGGCCGGTAGACTCGGTCATCATGGAAGAAGGGAGCAGCGGACCCCGCCTTGTGATTCTCCTGGAAGGCACGGTGAGCGTGCGCAAGCGTAGCTCCGAGGCAGAGGGCCAGGTCATTGCCGAGCTCGGGCCTGGAGCAGTGCTCGGTGAGATGAGCTTGCTTACCGAGCAGCCGCGCTCGGCGTCCGTACATGCCCTCACGTCGTTGCGGCTATTCGCCATTGACCGACGCAACTTCGAGGAGATGGCGCGTGATGCGGACCCTGCAGCACTGAAGGTTGGGTTGGCCATCGCTCGCGTACTTGCCGAGCGCGTTTCTAGCCTCAATCAGCGCCTCGTTGATCAACTCGACGCCGCCCTGTAGCGAACAAGGCAGCCTGTTCACTCGGCCGAGGGGTCGGGTGAAGGGGTGAAGGTGGCCTGGGTGAAGCGATAGCGCACGCCATTTGTGCCCTCGATTTCGACGGCCACCCAACAGGAGTCTGACGCCGACGAGACCCCCCGGACCGTGCCCTCGGTGCCGATTACCCGATGTGCGACGGCGGCGTACGGGTCGGCCATCCCAATCGACGCCACACTGACGCTGTCGCCCACGCGCACAGTGCTTGCACCCGAGCAGGTCGCGCTGGCCCCGTTGCCGCGTGCCAGAGCGATTCGTGTGGCCGGCATGGTTTGGCTGGTCGCTGGGATGAACAGATCGCCGGTAAGCCAACATGAATCTTCAATACCCATCTTTCCGACGGCCTCTACCGGCATCCCGTCTGTAAAGAAGGCGTGCTCAGGTTGTGGTGCCTCACCATGCACGCGCACGACCTGCAGGCGTTCTCCCGCTTGGGGGGCGCTTCGAATGGCGTTCGCGGGGCAGAGGTTCGCGTCACTGCCAAGGCTCACCTTGTAGGCGTAGTATTCGCTGCCGTCTTGGGTGCGAAGCGAGCCCGACATCCAGCAATCTTCTGTCTGGGTCATCTGTCCGGATGTGGTGACCACTGTTCCGGGCGCGAGCTGTGGGTTTCCATAGTAGGAGTCGTCCGGATGGACACTTAGAATCAGTGTTTGTGTCCCGCTAGGCACGGGTGGGACCAGCGCTCCCAGATCACAGGTCGGCCATGCTCCACTTGAGTTGCCAGCATCCACGGCAACTCGGTAGAAGTATCGCGAGCTCCCGTCGTCGAATTGGACCTCTCCGCCGTACCAGCAGGAGTGCTCGCTGTTCATGAGATCGGTGGCCGTGCCTTCCTTTCCAATCAGCGAACGCTCACTTGCGTAGCTGTCGTCTTGGGAGATTTCCAACACTGTGACGCGTGTGCCATTGGGGATGCGCGGCCCGGTGTCCGCTCCGGTTGGACAGGCTTGGCCCCAAGCGAGGGTCGGGGTGGCAAGCAGGGCGATAAGGCAGGTACGCACGTGGTGTCCGGTCAGTGAGATTCGTGAATTTGGGAAGCTCGTAACGCCCTTTGGCGTCACAGGAGACCGGCGAATGGGTCTGGGCTGACTGCGCTGCGGTGCCATTCGGCAGCGGTAGCTTGGGGAATCAGCGCGTCCTCGAAACCCGCTCGGATAGCGACCGCATCGATGGTCTTACCAATCACCGCAATCCGGCAGATTCGGTCACCAAAATCCGGGTGCCAAGATGCCTTGAGTCGTCGCAGCGCCTCACGGTCCTGCGGCCAGTGGCGGCGAGGACTGTTTACCCACCACACACCCGCGCCACGGACCATCGGGTGTGGACCGGCCCGCTCGACTCGAACCACCACATCCGGCTTGTCGACGGTCCACACAAAGCCAACCGCTCGCTCCACGCCGGGCCATTCGGCCATCATCCACGACGTGAACGCTGCAGGGTCGAGCGGGCGATGCGCTTCGAGAAGAAGCGTTCCGGGAGCAGCGGACCGCTTTGCGAGGGTATCTACCCATGCTGCGCGCCGGTCCGCGCTGTGCGGATCCCAGCGACCGGGAGAGGCTGCGCTCCAGGGTTGAAGGCCTGGCTGCAGTCGCAACATCAGGGGTGAAACCAAGCCAGCGACTCGGTCGGCGGCCTCGAACCAGGCCGCTCGACGATGAGCCCCCACACCGGTGTCGAGGGGCAGACCATCCTGTAGATCGAGTACGTCAGCGCCGACGACAACCGAGTCCAAGCCACGTCCGAGTAGCTGCAGCACGCGGTGAAGCTGGGATGGGAAGGACTCCGGCGCGTTTCTGAGCGCTGACGTGATGACCGCGACGGGGCCGTCATCCGGAAGTTCTTTGAGGCTTTCAAGCGTCACAGTTTGCCAGTCGCTTGGCGGTGTGGCGCCTACCCAGAGTTCGGTGCGCAGGGTCAAAGGTCCTCCTCGGAGAGTTTCCGACTACACTCTGTTGCGGAGGTCGGCATCAACAGTGGGCAACTCATTGCGGTGAGTCTTGGCAGCATCGCTGTGTATGAGGTCGTGCGCTTTGCGGTCATCAGCCGCTTTCGCCGTCGTTTTCGGGCGACAGCAATTCGATTTATCCGACGCAACGGCATCAAGCTTGAACAGGCGCGGTTCATCGATCGGGCGTGGATGCGTGAGCGCATTGCGTCGGACCCAGATGTCGACAGGGAGGTCTTGGCGGCAGCCGAGGCCACCGGTGAGCCCATCTCAATCATCCGCGACCGTGTGGATGAATACATTGAGGAAATCGCCCCATATTTCAGCATTGCCATGTACTACCGGCTCGGTGCCAACATGGCGAAGCGTCTAGTGAACTTCTGCTTTGAGCTGGTTGAAGACCCCGGCGGATTCGAGGCGCAGACGGCGGCCATCCCAGACGATGCTGTTCGCGTGTATGTCATCAACCACAGGAGCATGGCCGATAGTGTCGTGCTCTCCTACGGCCTGCTCAATCGGATTGCACTGTCATACGCGGTAGGAGAATGGGCACGCATTTGGCCGTTGAACTACCTGTTTCGCGCCTTTGGAAGCTATTTTGTCCGCCGTGGAGAGAAGGACCCGGTCTACCACAAGGTGCTCGAGCGGTTTCTGCAGCTACTCGCCGGTCACGGCGGCGTGACCGGCTTCTTCATTGAAGGCGGGCTGTCACGGGATGGGGCGCTTCGACCACCCAAATTGGGCTTGCTGGACTACCTGGTGAAACTGCGTCGCGACTTCCCGGACCGTGACATCGCGTTCTTGCCCGTGGGATTGAACTACGACCGAGTTCTCGAGGACCGCACGCTGGTGGCTGAGCGCGACGGTCCGGTACCAAAGAAGTGGCTCGTCTGGCGGTTACTCGGCGTTCTGGGCATCTTGTTCTGGCTGCCGGTTCTAGTTTTCGCCAATGTCGTCAAGGTGGCCACTCGCAGCCACCGAAAGTTTGGGTACGCAGCGCTGGCCTTCGGTGAGCCGTTGCTGTTGTCGGAGTGGCCTGGCGGAGCGGAGCTACACGCATTGGACGACGGTCCGCGTCAACAGGGCATCGCAGCGCTCGCCGATGAAATCTTGAACCAGCGCATTGGTTCTGTCATTCCAGCAACGCCGGTGCCTGTTCTGGCGATGGCGTTGCGACGAGGAGCGAGAACCCTGCCAGACATGAATCAGGCAGTGCGCGAGGTCTTGGCGGAGCTGCGTGAGTACAACGCACCGATTGCCTTGGGGGCGGCCTTCGCGGACGTCATTGAGCGCCGACGTGCTCCCGGTTTACCGTCCATGCCGGGGTCAACACTGGACAACCAACTGTTGGACCACGAAGAAGCCGAGCTGCTCACTTCGCTGGCGCTACGCGGTCTTCGAATGCGACGCATCGTTCGCGTTCGAGGCGACGTGGTGGAGGTCATGAAAGGCGAGGACCCTGTGCTTGACTACTACGCCAACAGCATTGGCCACTATTGGCCGGACACGTCCTCGGTAATGACGAACTCGGCTAGCAAGTAGCGCAGGTCGGCAAAGGTCTCGTCCGCCTGGACCAGGTCGGCTTCAGTTCGGGCCAGAGCAAGCTCAACAAGCAAGCCGTGAAGACTGACCCGGACGAGCCGAGCCAGTCGCGCAGAGGACATGGGCAGTGCCTCTGGTGTGTCGGCAAATACTCTGTCGATGCCCTTCTCCAGCAACTCCATGCTCTCGTCGTAGAACTGGTCGAGATGGGTAGAGACCGACTTCGACGTGCTGGACAGCGAGAGTGTCTCGACGAGAAACGGCGCCCAACGGTATAGATCGCGGATGCTATGCCACATGGCGTCGACCGCACCCAGTGCAGACCCTCGACCAGTGGATGGTGTGTGCGACGCCTCAAACTGACTGTGGATGCGCCGAAAAGCGACGCGCTGCGCCTCAATGAGCAAGTGTTCCTTGCTGCGGAAGTGGTAGTGCAGCAGCCCTTTGCTGACCCCGGCTGCGCGAGCGACCGCGTTCATCGAGGCGCCCATGTAGCCCTCGGTGCCAAATAGGGTCGCAGCTGCATCTAGAATGCGCCGTACACTACGTTCACTGCGGTGAACTCGTTTGTCATCACTGGTGATACTGACCCCCCCAGCGATGTTCACGCCGGTGATTAGAGAACCATCAATACAACACCGCGGCGGTTGCGACGAGGCCGATGCACACGCGATGCCGCTCCGTGTCGACTTCGCGAGACATTCTTCCTTGTTGAACGGCCTGTTTTTGCGCTAGGATTGAGTGCGTGTTTCCTCTGCGCGGAGCTTTTATATGTCTCGCTCTGACCGTGACCACGGCCGCCGAAACCGGGCTCTCCCGGATTCTGCCGACCAAGGCACTCTTTCTTCGACAGCCCTGGAAGGGGCAACTGAAACTGCGCTAGCCGCAGACACCGACCATGCGGCGGCGTCTGGCTTGCACGAGCAGTTCGGAAACACAGCCATGCTCGGCGCACTCGGTGGCGACTGGGATAGTGGCCTTGGCCCCATGATTGCCGACGGCATGATGGCGGGGACCGAAGGAGTTGCGCCAACCGGGGAGATCGGCATCTCGCCGACCAACTCGGTCATGCTTCGTGCCATGCGCGATGCGTTTGAGGCGGACAACTACGACGCGGGCGCAAGTGTACTCAAAGGCTTGCGGCCGTCAGGCGGCGAGAAGCTGTCCGAAGAGGTCCGGGCGCGCTTCGAGTCGGCCATGGGACACGACCTCGGCCATGTGCGCATTCACCGTGATGGCGAAGCGTCGAGTCAGAGTGAAGCGCTGAACGCCTATGCGTTCACGATTGGCTCACACATCTGGTTCCGAAGCGGTGCGTATGACCCAGAAACTGTCCGAGGTAAGGAACTTCTCGCTCACGAACTTACTCACGTTCAGCAGCATGATGAAGGCCGTATCAATCCGCATTCAGGCGGCGATGGCCTGTCGGTATCCAATGCATCCGATCCCCTAGAAGTGGAGGCGTACGCTGCCGAATCGCGTATTGCCGGCTCGTTGCCGACCACCGCAGATGTCACCATGGACGACAGCGCAGACTTTGGCATGCAGAGCGAGAGCGTCGGTCTTGTTTCCCCGTCGACTCCAGAAACGGCGGTAGAGCAGGGCGCCACTGCGGACGTAGCCGTCATGCGGGACGAAGAGCACAACCCCCACAAGATGGAAAAGCTTGGCGAAGGCCACCACAAGCTCTCCGACGCTGTTGTGAAGGACTTCAAGGCTGCTGCCGCAGACGTCAAGAAGGCCACCGGCCAGAGCATTGACACCAAGATGGGGGACACCACCCGTCCGCTCGGAAGTACGACCAGCAAGTCTGGTGCGAGCAATTGGTCGTGGCACAAGACGGGACGTGCCTTCGACATCAACCAGAATCTCAAGTGGATTATCGTCAAGGACCCGAAGGGTAAGCAGACCTTCTTCCGGCTCTATCTAGCAGCCAAGGGCGATGGAGGCGGGCAGCCAACGGTCCAGTTCAAGCGCAACGGCACGCCAGAGTTGTACTTGAACCAAGAGGGCAACAACGCCTACAAGAAGAAGTTCGTCGACGTCACGGCGATTCTCGAAGGACACGGTTGGTCACGCATTCCGGCGCAGAAGGGCTTCTCCAAGCGAGGCAAGGGCTACAACAAGCAGGAGTGGTGGCACTACGAGCAGCGCGACGAGAACAGCTGGTACGAAGCCCTCGACGAGGTCTACGACAAGGACGAGATTCGCGCCGGACTGCGTCCACTACGCAACCTTCGTGGTGCCGATGGTCGGATGACCCGTGAAGGCGTGCCTGAAGACCAGCGCAAGCTCATCAACGCGAACCGAAACGCCAGCGGTCCAATGGCGCGTTCCACAAATGTGGCAGCCCCAGGAAATTCCCAGGGTCAGGCGCTGCCAGGGGCAGTTGCAGAGAAGCTCCGAACCGTGTTGGGCGACGCTGTTGATCAAGTCCGAGTGCATACAGGTCGTGAAGCGGCGTCGTTCTCGGAGTCTCTCAATGCGAACGCGGTGACAGTCGGCACGGATGTGTACTTCAACGCTGGACGTTTCGATGCGTCGAGCGAAGAGGGCCTGCGAATCTTGGCCGAAGAAGTTCACCATGCGGTGATCGGCGGCGGCACTAAGGGCGTCTCTCAGCCGGGAGATACCCACGAGCAACAAGCCAAGGCCTTCGCCTCGGAGTTTGCGCAGGGGCTCAAGGGTACCGGCCCAGAAGCCGGGCTCGGCAACTTGACGGACCTCGTCGGCAACCTAGGCAACTCGGCCAAGGACATGGTGACCGAAGGCACGCAGGCTGCCACCCAAGCGTTCTCCGGTGTGCAGGACCAGGTCAGCGGCATGATGGACTCCGCTGAAAGTGCGGTCTCTGGCATGCAGGACCAGATGTCCGGTGCGATGGACTCGCTGTCCGGCGGGATTGCCGGGCAGTTGGATGGCGTGATGGCTCAGGTCAGCGCAGGTGCCAGCATGCTGGACGTCAATGCGGCGTCTGAACTCGTGGAGATGCCTGGCGGTGGGTTCGACCTGTCCAATGTCTCGGAGAGCACATTGCTCGGAGACGGTGTCCCTGCTGGCGCTCGGGAGATGGTGGGACAGCTGACCTCGGCCGAGACCCCTGATTTGGCGTCACTGACAGGCCAACTGTCGTCTTCCATGCCAGACCTTGGCGGGTTGGCCGGTGGTGGTCTGGGCGGACTGCTCGGTAAGCGTCGTCGCAAGAAGGCTGAAGGTTCACCCGGATTTTCGCTGAACGCGGCAGGGCCGGCACCCGCACAAGAAGAGGCCGCGGCTCCCGGTGCCGCAGCAGCAAACGGCGAGCGTGACACCGCCGCTGCAGCTGCACCCAGCATAGAAGAACGCAGCCCAGCGAACGCTGGAAACATGCGGCTAGATGCGCCGGCGGCCGGTGGCTCGGGCGGAGCTTCGGGCGGCGGTGGTGGAGGCGCTTCGGCACCGCAAGCGTCCACACCCAAAGAGCCGGTCACCAGCACGGGAACCAAAGAGCACGCCCAAGCCGTGGCGGACGCAGCACCGTCTCTAAAGGCGGTCAGCTACGCGAGCACATCGACCGAGCTCAACACGCACGCGACAACGGAAGGTGGCGAGCTACAGGACTCAATACCCGAATTCCATGCCGTGATGACCGAGGATGGCGTCACCACGCCAATGTCCGCGCCAGCGGAGTCGGCTGTTGAAGCTCCCGCAATGGAAGAAGTCGCGGACTCCGCGACGGGCGTTGTGGAGCAGCCGGAGATTGCCCCCACCGTAGACCCTGGCGAGTTCACCGCAAACGCTAGCGCAGCCAACCAAGTCACTGCAGTCAGCGAAGACGCTCCAGAAGCCGACAAGCAGAGCGCCGTCAGCGCAGCACTTCGCTCCATTCAGACCGAAGACGGCGCCGTTCAAGTGTCTCCAGGACCGGCCCCATTCCTTCAGGAAAGCGGAGACGCAGACCCGCTTCGCGCCGACCGCGACCGTGACGCCAATGTGCTTCAGGCACAGACGGCATCCACGAATGCCCGCACGGCTATCGTCGCGAGCCCAGGCTCCGAGCTGGTCGTCCCGAATGTCATGGACGAGAGCTTCACTGTTGAAGGCCTGCAGATGCCAGCCTTTGAAGGCACTGGCGGGAGCAACCCAGAAGTACAGAAGTTCTTGGAGTCGACCGTCAGCGGAGACGTCGTCGCATCCTTCGATGAGTTTGAATCACCGACCATGGAAGCCTCTCATCAGGCGTTCGAAGATGCCGTAACGGGTGCTGTAGAGACCCGTGACACGGACTCGGAGACGTCCATTGAAGAGGCCACTGTGGAGGCCGACCGCTTGGTCAGCGAAGCGAATGCCGAGCAGCAGGCCACAGTCAGTGAGCAGCGTGGGCTCATTGACGCTGAGCGCCAACGCACAATGGCGGCTGGCGACACGGCAATGGGCCAGTTCCGCACCGAAGCGCAGCGCGAGCACGGTCGTGTCTCTGGCGAGGTTCGCCGCGAGATCAACATGGCCAATGACCAAGTGGCCACCGAATACCAGCGCGCCGAGGCGGAAGCGTCCAACAAGGTGACCGCAGGCGAGGCTGAAGCCAAGGCCAAGCGCGACAACATGGAGCGCGAACAGGAAGACCAGAGCTGGTGGCAAAAGGCCGCAAGCTGGGTCAGCGAACAGCTGGACGCTCTGGCCAGCGCCATCACGGACATGTTCAACGCCATTCGAGACGCGGTCACGTCCATCTTGGAGGCCGTCAAAGAGCTGGCAACCCAGATCATTGATGCCGCCGTTTCGTTCGTCTGCTCCGCACTTGAGGCCTACGGCGAGTTCCTCAAGGCTGGCATCAACCTGCTAGTCGGGAGTATCTTCCCAGACCTCGCGGAGGCGCTAAACGGATTCGTCGACGCAGGCGTGAGCTACGCCACCACGGCAGTGACAGCCTTTGGCGAGAAGCTGAAGGCCGGTATCGACAGCTTGGTCAGCGCCATCACCGAGACGCTCAACGCGATTATCGACGCGTTCAACGCCGCAGTTGAGACGGCGATGGCTGTTCTGCAAGCGGTCATCAGCGGTGATTGGGTTCAGATTCTGCTGGCCCTTCTCGAAGCCGCCTTGCGTCTATGTGGAATCAGCCCCGACGAGTTCTACGGACTCGTCGGAAAGGCCGAAGACACCATCGACATCATCGTCAACAACCCCGGTCAGTTCATTGGGAACCTGATTGAGGCGGTGGGGCAGGGCTTTGGCCAGTTCGCAGACAACTTCTTGAGCCACCTGCAGTCCGGCTTCATGGACTGGTTGACCGGACAGGCGGGCGTTGTCGGTATTGAGCTCATGGAGAGCTTTGACCTGAAGGGCCTCATTGGTATGGGCTTGCAGTTGCTTGGCCTGACCTACGACGCCATTCGTGCAAAGGCGGTCGATACGTTCGGCGAAGAGGTCGTCGAGAATGCCGAGTTCGTCATCGACTTCCTCGACAACATGATCGAGGAGGGCGTAGTCAACGGCCTCTGGGAGTACATGGAAGGCAGCGTTGACGGTATCTGGGAAGCCATCATGGGTGGCATCCAAGAGTGGTTGGCCGAGACCATCATCCGCAAGGCCGTGGTCAAGATTGCATCCATGTTCAACCCGGTCGGCGCAATCGTACAAGCGCTTCTGACCGCTTGGGACCTGTACAGCTGGGTCAAGGACAACGTTCAGCAGATCTACGCTGTTGTGACCTCGGTCGTCTCCAACATCCATGCCATCGCAACGGGTGCCATCGGCGGTGCAGCAGACATGATTGAGGGCTCCCTGGGAGACCTCGTTCCCGTCGCAATCGACTTGTTGGCCAAGGTCTTGGGCCTCGGCAACATTGGTGAGAAGGTCAGCGAGCTGCTGCAAGACGTCCGTGACCCCATCAACGAAGGCCTGGACACGGCATTCGAGTGGCTCAAAGGGCGCATCGACAGCGTCGGTGACTTCATCATGGGGCGCGACAGCGAAGAAGAGGGCACCACCGCTGACTCCGACACTGCTGTTGGCGAGGCCGCTGCGTCAGACTCCGACGAGATTGCACCCGACGCTGACCCAACTCGCCCACGTTTGACCGGCAACTGGGGAACGTCGAGTCCGATTCTGTACGCCTACCGGTCACCTGACGGTGACCAGATCATGCCGATTCGGGCTCACGGCAGCTTCTCCCTGGAGATTACCGAGCAGAGCACCTTTGAGACCCAGTGGAAGTCGGGTGAGACGTGGGACAACCGTGGCCTGGAGAGCTTCGTCCGTTCGCAGGTCGTGTCGCAGTTTACCCCCATCCTCGCCAACGCGAATGCAGCCATCCCTGACGTTGCCTCGCCTAGCGTGTACGCGGGCTACAGCGCCGCTACGCAAGGGGGCGTGAATAACGACCTGACCGGCTACGGAATCCGAGTCAAGAGCGTCAACATCACCAGTATCAACATCGGTGATGAGTCAGCGTCCGACATGGAACAAGGCGAAGGGTCGACCACAGACGACAAAGCCTTCTTGGAAGCGCGTCAGGGCTTCTCCGCAGACGGTCATCAGCACCACACCTGGATTGATACCGCCGGCGGCTCCTTCACTCCAATGGTCGCGAGTACGCCGATCAGCGGACTGGACTTGGTGGCGGACTGGCGAACCCGACTCAACACAAACTCGTTCGACAACGACTCGCGCCAGAGCGCCGCTGCTACCTTGAACAGCGCGGAAGGTGCACTGACCAGTCTATCAAACCTGCAGGGAAACCTCGCTGGATTCAAGGACTCGTCAGACCCCACAGCGAAACAGCGCGTGTTGGACCTCATTCGGACCCGCCAGGCCACCGCCAAGACACACCTTGCGGATGGATTCACATTGTTCGGTGACGAGACCGTTCGGAACTTCGCTTGGTTGTTGGCGCAGCCTGCAAACGGCGTCGCAAAACACAAGTGGGACCAAGTCATCGCAGACGCCGGCCGGGTGCCCAAGCTCGCGGGAACCATTCCCATGTTCGTGGACGCCGTGGAGGCGCACCTCCAGCGCGAGAACACGTTCGATGAAGAGACGTTGTCGGTAGACTCTCTGCACAAGGCCATGAAGAGCGTGGTTGCAGCAAACCACGGGCGCTACCTACTGCAAGGCGAGGCCATCTCCTCAGAGGCGATTGCCGGGGCCGGCGGCTTGGGTCGGGCCATCAATATCTACGCGGTCTTCAAGTACAACTACGTTGGTCGCGATGACTACAAAGATGAAATGAAGCTCGCCCCCAACCCCCTCGCTCGGGAAAATCCGGACAAGGCATGGGCCTTCGAGAGCAAGCGAGACGGGTCTTTCGACAAAGACGCTCACATGACCGGTGAGACACAGGGGCAGGTACCAGCAGGCTGGTGGTTTGCGGGTGCAGACGGCACCGGGGTCAAGATCAATGAGCTCCGAGAGGCGTTGACACTCAACGACCCGAGCTTTGATGCCGGATGCGTCAAGCTCACCTACAGCGCCTCGGACTTCGGCGCTGGCGGGTACGAGCTGTTCAAGCCAACCGCATTTGACGGTATGCATCAAGGCTGGGAAGACGACACGATGTGGGCGTCTACTGGCGACAACGTGACGTGGGGACTGACCAAGTCCATCAATCAAGTGCGTGAGGGAGTCACCAAGCCACTCAGCGTTACCGCCGCGACCACTCGCCACCTTGCGTGGGGCGAGACCGATGCCAACTACGACCCACTTGCCATGGATGGTGTGAAGCCAGAAGATGGAGAGAAGGAGGAACCCACACAAGCCGACTACCTTCAGTGGTTCGCGTACAAGGCCTGCAGCGGCATCGCCCAGACGGAGATCAACAGGTTCTACCTCACGGCCAAGAATCCTGGTGGCCTCGCGGCGGCGAAAGAGAAGTTCCGTCAGTGGTTGAGTGCCACAGGTTGGACGTTTGCGTCGGAGTTTAACGAGCAGTGGTCCCGGTACATGGGGCACAACGAGCACATTGGCTACGGCGACGCCGCGGGCTCATCCACTCTGCCCATCAGCGAAAACCCAGCCGTTAAGCCCGACCATGAAGGCTCCGTTGAGTATGCCGTGCAAGACGGCGTTGGCTTCATTCAGGGCAGCAAAGATGAGCCCATCATCACCGACGAAGACGTCAATCAGGGCAGTCTTGGCGATTGCTACCTGATTGCCGGAATGGCCGCGGTCGCCAAAGCAGACCCGAAAGCCATTGCTGACGCGGTTCAGGACCATGGAGATGGCACGTACACCGTGACGCTGTTCGACAAAGACGGCAAGAAGGTCGTTCAGCGCTTGGACAGCCAAGTTCCAATGTCCGGCGGCAACGTAAAGTATGCGCAGTCCGAGAACACAAACTCCGACGGTCAGGCCGAGATGTGGCCGCAGATGATTGAGAAGGCTTACGCCAATATGGGCGGTGGATATGGGCCTATTGAGGGCGGTTTCCCGGGCGACGCAGTCCAGGCCATCACCGGAGTCAAGAACGACAGAGTATACGCCGGCTCGGAAGATGAAGACGTCCTGCTCAGCCGCCTAAACACTGAGATTGAAGACAACTCCGCATTGACCGCATGGACCCGTGGCAAAGACTCTACCGACGACGACGTCAAGAAGCTGATGGACGAGTACGACGTCTACGCGAACCATGCGTACAGCTTCCGCTCTGTTGACGCGGAGACCAAGATGGTCAGCATGCGCAACCCTTGGGGCAGCTCTCATCCCAAGCCAATGTCGATTGATATCTTCAAGCAGATCTACCCTTGGGTTGACGTCAACGACCTCAGCAAAGGCTCGTAAGCATGGACATCACTACAGGAACTCCCTCCGAGTGGAGTGAGGCAAGGGTCGCTCGTGTTGTTGCGGCCATCATGCGCAACGAGCACGCGCTGTCGAAGGGCGCCCGTGAAGACCGCTATGCAGTAGACGGGTTGATTCACATGTACCGCGGGCTCTCGGGCCAGGCAGATGCACGAAAACGAATCGGTGAAGCTGTGGCCTCCTACCTGCGCACCGGGTCAACCATGGAGCGCGCGATTGCTCTGTCGTTCTACAACTCGTGCATGAATGCCTGGGGCGGTGAGACACTCGGTGAGCTGGCTGCAGCGAACGACGACGGGTTTGAGATGTCTACACCGGTTCCAATCGGCGGCGTGACGGGCAAGTCCATGCGCGAGGCACTCTTCTACGCAGCGTTCTCGTGGAACGGTGGTGAGGGCGTGACCCCAACAATGCTCGACCTGGCCAAACAAGACGCTCTGACCGGTGATGGCCAAGCGTTCTTGAAGGACTTGGCACGCAACGATGCTGAGTGGTTCTCAGAGCATGAGCAGACCTTCTTATCGCTCTACGACAAGGCTGTTGCCGCGGTTTGGCGAGCACGTGTGGAAGCTGGCGCAGACCCAATGGACACACTCAATGTGCTGAAGTCCAACGCGTCGAGCATCGGTCTGGTGTCTCTTGAGATGACCATCCGCTTCTACCGTGGTGTGGATGCTGGGCAAAAGACGGAGCTGTTAGCGGCGCTTAAGGAGCCTACCGAGTCGGTTTCTCCAGCTCAAGACCGTCGCCGGGTAACGCTCCAAGAGGCCACGATGGGTAATCTTGGCGACGTGCGAGTGGGCTGTGGAAACATCTGGGAACGCGACTTCACCGACGACAGCGGCAATACGGTGTCCAAGATGAGCGCGAAGCTCGCTCCCGTTGGCGCGGACTCGGTTCTTGTCTTCAACGGCATGAACGTCGACATTGGCGGCGTCACGTGGCGGGTTGACGGCTTTGCAACCGGAACAGATGGTCGTAGTCGAGTGGAACTGAGCGCCGAAGCTCTGTAGTTCGACCGGAACCGTCGCTCTACAGCCAGCCTTCCGCTTCTTCCAAGCCTGGTGCATAGCTCAAGTCCGCGGAGCGGAGGGCTAAGCTACGCCATGCAGCCCGTGCACCCAGCGCATCTCCGGCGAGGTGCCGCCGACGCGCTTCCATCTCAATAGCTCCCAGATAGACATCGATGTTCAGGCTCTCGGTGGCCCTGGCTTGGCGTTCTTCCCACGTCTCATCAATGTCTCCCGCACCGCCCAGAATGAGCGTAGCGTACAGCGAGATTTCACGGAAACCAGCGTTCTTAGCGTCGTCGCGAATGCTGGTGGCAAGCTGGATGGTTCGGTCGATGTCACCGCCCGCCAACGCCACCCGCGCGCCTTCAATTCGCCACAGCATGTGCCCATAGCCATGCTGTCCGGGGGCCTCGATGTCCGACGCCCGCTGCAGATCTCCTCGAGTACGCCACCATCGAGCGATGGCCGCCGGGGCCTCATTGTCGTCAATCCCGTTGCCCTGCAGAGACTCTAGAGCCATGGAGGCATCGTTTGCGTCGCCCACTTGGGAAGCGACCACAAGGGCCACACGAAGGCCGACCGGAATGAGTCGCTGAATGTGCAACTGGCGAACACGGCGTAGCGCTTCGTCGAGAAGGTAGCGTGCAGCAACGGCATCTCCGCGCTCTGCGACCAGGGTCGCCAAGATGAGCCGAACCTCGGCATGTAGGGCAATGTCCCCCGTCACGGCAAAGGCGTCGAGCGCATCACGGAGGTAGTGCTCTGCTTCTCGTCGCCGGCCAGCCGCCCGTAGAATCTGGCCAAGGCGAGCGGCGTTGAAGGCGCGTCCACGCACATAGCCAAAGGTGTTGGCGTCTTTGAGGGTCTGCAGCGACAGGTCTCGCGCCAAGCCGAGGTCCTGTGTGCGCAGGGCTAGCTCGGCGCGCCAGCTCTGAGTCTGTACCGCCAGCATGGCATCCGGGTGACGACGCAGGATGTCCTCTGCGCGGGAAAGGTCTCGTTCCACCTCTGCCAAGCGGCCCGATGATGCTCGTGTTTGCGTGGCAACCAGCAGGGCACGTACAGCGACTGCGGGTGCAACCGTTGCAGCTCCAGCAGCGACTCTAAGCGCGGCAACAACCGCGGTCTCGGTCTGCCCCCGACGCAGGGCGTACTCGGCTACGATTAGCCGATAATCAGCTTCTTGGGCCGGAGACGTCGCATGAACGGCAACGTCATCGACGAGGGCTTGGCGGGGAGGGGTGGGCTCGGTTCGAAGGAAGGTGCGCGCTCGGACACGGGCCAACGCGAACGCACCGGCCTGCGGTAGGTGGGTGGGGCGCGGAAGCGTGTCCAGGAGGAACAGCATCTCTCTCGCGTCTGCGTATCGGCCTAAGTGCTCGGCCTCGATTGCTGCCCGGGCCGCAGCGGGGAATGCGCGATTGGGGTCGTCGGACAACAGGCGCAGATGAACCTGTACTGAGTCGGGTACAGAACCGACACCACGCCAGGTTCGCAGTAGGTTCTGGGCAGCACCCTTGCGGTCCGCCAGTCTCGCCCGAACAGCGGTGACTGCCATTCTGCCAGGGAGTTGGCTGTGTTCGCGGTGGCGGGCGACATGGGTATCGCCAAGGGCGCTGGCACCCGAGAGCCTGCGAACAACCTCGTCAGGAACAGCGTCGGACAGCACAACAAGCGGCCAAAGTCGGGTTGCTGGCGGAGCGAAGGTCTCGTCTCGCCATTCCGACAGGGAGAGCAGCCCGCGCTCGACTGCATGTTGTGGGCGGCACCGCGCGAGGCCGCGAGTAGGGGCTTCAGGTGCGATACCCTTTGCGATTTCGGCAGCAATGTCGGCTGAGATGTACTCGACAGCGTGCCGCTTGGCCCCGTTCTTCTCAGCGGTGTCTATCAGTGCTCGGGATGTGTCCGACGCCCATCGCGGGTCATGCAGAAGCAGCACACCCAATCGGGGCGAAGCGCACTGGGCAACTGCGATAATAGCGGCGGATGTGTACGGGTCACAGTCTTCGATGGCCGTCACCACCCATAGAGTCGGGCGTCCAGACACTAGGCGCTGCAGTACATGCGCCAGAGCAGTTGCGACGTCGGTTGGACTCGGCTGCCCACCCGACTCGGGCTCATTTGGAATACCTGTGTGCGGCCACATCTGGCGCAGCGCATCGGCTTTGGGTCCAAAAGCGTCGCGGGAGCGGTCATCTGAGCGGCCGGTTCGCACCATCTGCCGAATCAGCTGGCCAATGGGAGCACCAATACGGTCGCGCCGACACGCCGTGTGTACGGTCCAGACGCCTTGTACCAACCCTTCGCGGTGTACCTGTTCGGCAAGCCGGCGCTTTCCACTACCGGCTGGGCCTTCGACGATCTGAACATGCGCATTGCGCTTGTCGCCGATGCACCCGAGCAGCTGCTCGAACCAATCCCCGGGGGACACGAATGGTGGCTCGGGCCACTCGATGGAGGGCTTACCAGCGTCTTCGAGCCGTAGTTGTCGCACCGCAGCGTCCGCTGTGGGCCTTGCTTCCGGGTCCACTGTCAGCATGCATTCAATGGCATGAGACAAACCCCGAGACACTTCGCGGAACCGAGCGGCCAGGGGAATGGGACGCTCTAGACAGGTTCGTGGAATCCAAGCCAGTGGGTTCTTCGGACGCTCTCGCCGACCTGCAACCGCTTCATACAGCAAGATTCCACAGGCAAAGATGTCGACTTTCTCATCCATGGGCAACCCAGCGAGCTGCTCTGGAGCCATGAATGGCACGGTGCCGATAATCTCGCCGACATTTGTGGTCTGGTGTCCGGGGACCTCACCAAAAAACCGTACAATGCCGAAATCCAAGACATGAACGCGGTCTTCTGCATCCACCAGAATGTTCGACGGCTTCACGTCGCGGTGGACAATGCCTCGTTGATGGAGAGCGGCGAGAGTCTGGAGGACCTGAAGTCCGAGACGAGCCGCTAATCGGGCGCGGGCGCGGGGTGTCGGTAAGCGGCGGACGACTTCGTCGAAGTGCAGTCCGTCCACCAAGTCCATGGCGAACCACAGCAGGTCGGCATCTTGGCCCGCGTCGTACACGCGAACGACCCCGGGCACCCGAAGAGCGCGCATGGACTCGAACTCACGCAGAAAACGACGGTCATGGCTCGCTTCCCCCGCGCGGCGAATCTTCAATGCGCGCCGTGTACCGTCAGGAAGCGTCGCTGCATACACTGTAGCGAATGCACCGCTTCCGACAGTCTCACCGACCGTATAGGGACCAATCGGAGTGCCTTTCGGCAGCTTGCGAAAGTTGATAGCCGGCATGAAGGCTACGGGTGGGCAGCGATGATGACCGAGCAGTTGTCGCCGCCGCCGGCCTCATTTGCCAGTCGGACCAACCTGCGGGAGATCTCGTCACAGGTGCCGAGAGTACTCGCTCTACCCAGAACTTCTGCGACAGCAGGATGGTTCTCTGCAACGTAGTCAGACACCCCATCACTACACAAGAGCAGGCGTTCGCCAGGAAGCATGCGCGTGTGGAAACGGCTGGGTGGAAGCGCTTCTGGCCGCCCCCAGTCATTGAAGTGGCCAATGTACCCAACCAGCGCGAACCCTGCTGGGTCCCACTTCGGGTCGATACCGGCTTGCCAAGCGCGAAGTCGGTCACCGGCCTGATTCTGGTCTGCGGACAACAGCGAGGCGTGGCCTTGGCCAACCAAGTACGCCCGAGAGTCGCCAAGCCAGCTTAGCCAGACATCCGAGCCGCGGGTGACTGCCATGACGCAGGTGGTGCCCATGGGCACTTGACCATCCAGCCGTCCACCCGCGAAGCGCAGAGCGGCTTCACAGACGGCTTGATTGGCGACCCGAAGCGCTCGGCTGACGAAGTCTTGGATTTCGCTGCCTGGAGCCTCGCGCAGTCGCGGAAGGGCTTGTTCCCACAGGTTCGCCACCACTTGCACGGTGATGCCGCTGGCGACGTCGCCGCTTCCCGCAGTCGCGGTGCTGATGCCGTCACACACGATCAAGATGCGCATGTCGCCAGAGCCGGAGACGAACAGCGCGTCCTGGTTGGTCTGGGTCAGCAGCTGCTTGCCGTACCCCACGTGTGTGTCGTACCCGACCTCAAGCCCGAAGTCTCCGAAGCTCGTGGGCTCTGAGCATCGCGCTTCTTCCGTGACGATGGCCGTCTGAATGAGGCTACGCCAAGCTGCACCATCGGGTGGACGATGGGACATGACGGGATGGACCGCCCTGTCGAGAATATGGATGGCGGTGGTAGGCAGGTCTGGAGCCACCAATCGAAGGTACGGCAGTACGCGTGCGACCGGAATTCCGCGCGGCCACTCACGCCCGAGCAGACTCTCGACGACCATCACACCCGCAGCGTGAAGGTCTGCCCGGGGACCCCTGGGCTCACTGAAAGCAGAGGGGAGAGGGTCTGTCTGGACATCAATGCGAACCGAGCCATCTGGCTGGATGTACACCGTGTCCCGACTTGGGTTGGCGACGATGCCTTCTGCATGGAGCTCAGCGAGGGCCCGTGCCAGACCAATGGCCGTTGTCAGGATGCTGGTGGCGGGCCTTGGGGGCATGTCCGCCCACACCGTAGCGCTGGACGCCTCTTCGAAGGTGACGTCGGCTTCCCCAGTGAGTCCTGGTCCTGGCACGTCATGCAGCTCAGGGTCATAGGCTACGCGCAGCCACTGTGCCGCGAGGGGAAAGGCCTCTTGAATGCGTGCGGCAATCGTCTCGCTGTCTTCGTCTGTGCGGCGAACAACCTCGTGTCCAAGCCATTGTGACGCGAGACTGGTTGCATCGCGCTGGCCGACGCGCTCGAGCAAGTCCAGGGCCAGCTCTTCACCGCGACGCTGCGGCAAGGTGGCTAGAGTTGCGCGAACGAGCTGTTGGCCGTCAGGACCTCCCACTAGGGGGGCGAGAGCGGTGAGTACTTCCGGCGCGCCCCAGCGGTACATCACGGCGGTCAGTCGTCCTTCTGCGTCGAGTGGTCCACCATTGCGGCAGCCATTCAGCACGCGCTGAACCATGCGGTCCCGGACCTCGTTGCTGAGGTCCATGGGCTCCCAGGCACTTCGGCGCAGGGCATGGATGAGGCCATCGACGTTCTCGGTCGCTAAGTCCAAGAAACCGGTGACGATGCGGTCAGCCGAGAAGTTCCGGGAGGCAGCGAGAGCCAAGTCTTTGACCTGGGGGCCACCGTCGGTCCACGCTTGCAAAACGTGGGTCAGGTAGGCGTCTTGGTCGATCTCATCGCGGTGCGACAGTGCCAGGTCCAAGCGTCGAGCGGGGGTGAGCCCTGGACGTTCCAGTCGTCCTTGCGGATTGGACGACGTGTCGGTGTCGACCAATTGCATGTCACCAGAGGCCGTTGCGAAGCGCGTGTCCTCAACGATCTGAGACTGAAGACTGTCCCACCAACGAGCGAAGGTCTCGTTGGTCATCAGATCGCGACGGACGAGCCATTCGCGAAGATCGTGCTTGGTCTGTGGACCGGGCAGGTCAGCGAGAAGCAGCACCACTGCATCTGTGGCGGAGACATGAAGCATCTCGACCAGAGCATCGCGGTCAACCACAGACCGGTGGAAGAACCCATTCGGAGCACACAGGGCATACACCCGTGTGATGTTGGCGTTCGAGACCCGGTCTGGCAGATTCTCAGCCGTCTCTGCCCAGCTGAGACGCACGAAGCCGGGTCCCACACCTGCGACCCGCGCGAACCCAAAGGCCGAGTGGTACAGAACGTGGTCCGTATTGATATCAGCGATGTCTCGGATGGGTCTCATGATGGACAGCCGTTATACCGCGACGCTGCTCTGCTGTGTCGCTCCGGCACATGGACGCCCGGGAGTTCCGGTGGAAGTTCGCGACCCAATTCATGGTCCCATCGCAGTCAACGATGCCGAGCGGTGCATCCTCGATCACCCGTTTGTACAGCGCCTTCGCCACATCAAAGCGACCGGGTTTTCATACCTGCCGTTTCCAGGTGCCACGCACAGTCGCTACGCTCACAGCCTAGGCGTCATGCACCTCGCCGGTCGTGCGGTCGATTCTGTTTTCGACGGCGGTGCACTCAGCCCAGAGCATGTGGCGCGTTTTCGCAGTCTGGTTCGAATGGGGGCCTTGTGCCACGACCTCGGTCACGCCCCGTTTTCGCACTCCACCGAGTTTGCGATGCCCCCGCTGTCAGAGCTCAACCTCAGCTGGTACTCGAAAGAGGCCCAAGAGGAGCGGAGAGCGACGCACGAGGACTACACCATTGCCATTCTGGCGCACACGTCGCTCGCTGCCATGCTGGCTGAGAACTTCGAGTTCACGGCCCGCCATGTCGCAGCGCTGATCAGTCAAGACGTGACCGTGGTGGATGACCTGTTCGAGGTGGACGGTCTGAACTACCGCCAAGTCCTCTCACAGATCATCAGCAGTGAGCTGGACGTCGACCGTCTCGACTACTTGGTTCGAGACTCGTACTTCACCGGTGCTCGGTACGGTCAGGTGGATGTTCCTTGGCTCATCAGCAACATGGCCACGTTTGCTGAAGACGGTGACGTGTCCTTGGCGCTGGACCACTCGGCCCTGTACGCGTTCGACGACTTCCTGATTGCCCGGCACCACATGTTCCTGATGGTGTACTTCCACCACAAGTCCGTCGTCTATGAAGAGCTGCTCAAGCGCTTTGTGTGGGACGGAGACTGGTCGATTACCGCAGACCTAGACGCCTACTTGTGGCTGGATGACATTGCTTTGGACGCACACCTGCGAACCTCGGGCGATGCCTGGGCCCGGCGCATTGTGGAGCATGACCCGTACCGTCGGGTGCTTGAAGTACACGGTACGCCGGCTGACGTGGACCTCGCGTCGCACGTTCAGACCCTGACGAGCGCAGGAATCGACGTCATTCAAGCCGGGTCGACCGGCAAGCTCTCGCGGTACAACGTGTTTGGTCAGAAGCGCGAGAAAGCAGGCCAGATCGCTCTGCTGCCTGGCTCATCGGGCAGTCAGGTCACCACGCTTCAAGAAGAGAGCCGAGTTCTTCAGGGCTATGCGAATGCCAGACGCATCGCACGGCTGTATGTGGCGCCCGAAGAGGTCGCAGCGGCTCAGGAATTGCTGCGCTAGAGCGCAACCCACGCTAGCGGATGACGCTGTAGCAGGAGGAACAATGGCAACAATTGCACTAGCCGGCGGCGGTACCGGTGGGCACGTGTACCCAGCTCTGGCCATTGGCGACGTCCTCACGGCGCGCGGTCACACTGTCCTGTACTACGGCGACCCAGAACGCCTTGAGGCGCGAGTCGCACCTGAGCGTGGATACACCTTCCGACCCGTGCGTGCTTTGCAGTACCCGCGCGGCGGAATCGCAGGAAAAATTCGCTTTGCCTTTGGTTTGCTCCGCTCAACATGGGCGACTCGGAGCCAGCTGAAGAAAGATGGTGTCGACCTGGTGTTGGGTGTTGGCGGATACATCTCGGCGCCGCCCGTTCTTGCAGCGTGGACACTCGGGCTTGGACGGCTCGTGCATGAAGCGAATGTGGTGCCGGGCTTGGCAAACAAGCTGTGTGCGCGCGTGGCTCAGGCCATCCTGTTGACGTACGAGAAGACCCGCGGACGCATGCCCGGGAGTGCGCCACGACACGTCGTGGGCGTTCCGGTCAATCCCAAGGTTCTGACTGGAGACCGCGCTGTCGCAGCCAATCGCTATGGCCTGGAACCGGCCCGGCCTGTTGTGTTGTTGGTTGGTGGTTCCCTGGGAGCGGCGCGAATCAACGAGCTGGCCATTGCCTTGGGCAAGCGCCTGCGTGTGTTTCAGATTTTGCACCTGTGCGGGCCAAAGTACGAAGCTGACGTTCGCGAGCAGCTGCCAGAGCTACCCGTTGATTATGTGCTCGTTCCCTACGAAGACCGCATGGGAGACGCGTACGCAATGGCCGACCTCATTGTAGCGAGAGCGGGGTCGTCCACCCTGGCCGAGATTACTGCAGTCGGAAAGCCATCGTTACTGATTCCGAGCCCGAACGTCACCGAGAACCATCAAGAGGGCAATGCGCGTGGATTGGAAGAGGCTGGTGCGGCAGAAGTCCAGGTTGAACAAGGCTGGGATGTGAATGCCGTTGTGCAGCGCGTGGAAGATATGGTCAACGACACCGCAAAGCTGACGACCATGGCGAGCCACTCGCTGACCCAAGCGCGCTTAGACGCCGCCGACCGCGCTGCAGACGTCATTGAGGGCCTACTCCGCTAATTCCTGTTCAAACAGCGGCCCGAGAGTGCAGGTTTCTTGCCTGCCCGACTCGCCCTGAACGCTGTCGTAGGACCACACCACCCGGCCGGTGACGTCCCAGCATTCACTGAAGAACAGGCTGTTGTCCGCCAGAGCGAAGGCTTCGGCGCGTCCGCCAGTGAGGGTCTGAGCCACCTGGGCGGCGCCAGCCACGTCCTCTTGTCCACCGATGTCCAGCAGACCCGTCCAGGTGATGCTGCCATCACCCGAGATGCCCCAATACAGGTCGCCTAAGAAGGGCCCCAACCCTAGCGACAGCTCAAGCGACGACACACCGTCCGCGTCTGCGCCGTAGCGGCCTTGAAAGACGTTCTCCACGTCATCGCCGTGCACTGTGTACTGAAACACACCCGTGTTTGGCGCGTCTTGTTGGCCGATAGCCGTCGGAGTCCACGGGCCGTCTCGTTCTGGCGCGTAGTCAACATTCCAGGTGAACGGGCCGTCAGCGGGTCTGTTGATTTCCGCGCGGGCCCACCACTGTGCGCCGTCTTCACGTACAATGGGAGTGGCGTCCCACGAACGAAAGTCGTCCGTCCTCACAGATGGAGAGGTCGTGCGCAGGATGTCGCCGGTGAGGGCCAGGGGGTCGAGTAGGGTGACGATGCCCTGAGCCTGCTCCACACCGGAAGCGTGAATATCGCTGTTGCCCACCGAAGACGTGAGCAAGACTTGTGGAGCCGCCAAATGGTCGCGTCCAGGCAAGGCAGCAAGGAAGTCTGCGTCTTCATAGAACAAGGCGTTGGAGATGGGGTCTCCGCACCCTGCGAGGACGATGAACAGTAGGCCTTTCAAAATCGAATCCCGGTTCGCCCTGTGATCTCGCCGTAGATTGGCCAGTTCGCCCGGTCGTCGAGGCGGGTCGGCAACAGCAGGTATGCAAGGCCGAGGTCGAAGGAGAAGCGACCGTAGTGAATGCCAGCCCAAGGCTCAACGCCAAACGACGGCCGAAACAGATTCTGAGACTCGGCTTCACCGTCAGGAAAATCCCGTGCAAAACCGATTAGTTCCGCACGTGCACCAATGCCAGCACGGACAATATTCGGCTTTGTAGCGAAGCCAATACCCGCACCCACTGACGTGCTCTGCACGCTGACGTCTACGCCGCCCACCTGTGGAAGCTGAAGCACTCCGCTGCCGCCGCCGCCAAGAATGTCGATGTCTACATACGGGCCCGAGTCGCGCAGCCAACGTGCACGGACACCCGCAACAGGATGAGCTGGCAAGTACTGGTTTCCGGTGACGTTGTTGCCAAAGCCCCGTCCGCCAATCATGGCTTGAAGCTGAAGATCAGGCATCTTTGCACGACGGACCTGGCGGTCCAGGTGGCCGCGCGAAGCGGTGTCTTGGTACGCCACAGCGGCGAAATCACCACGACGGACGACAGACGTCTCCCCGTCACTCACAACATATTGAGCCTGTTCAACGAATGCTGACAGCCGATGTTGTACGTAGAAGACGCCGGCAGGAATGGCCACTGTGGTGGCTGTGGAACCCTCGATCTCGGCAACGTAGCGACGTCGTGAGTCGTCCCAGACCGCGTAGGTTCCTGGCATGTCGCCGGGGAACGAGAGCCGGGCCCTGTCTACGTCCAGCTGGGTCAACCACACGTCGCCTGAGCCCACGATGTCCAGGTCGAAGGTTGGTGTCTGCTGTTCCGCTGCCTGTCGTGTGGAGAAGGCGGTCTCGGTGTGAACGAAGGCGTAGGCCTCCGCCAAGCTCACCGTGCCGTCCGCGTCGAGGTCCGCGGCGCCGGCGAGCGCTGTATGCAGGTAGTGGGTGAAGAAGCCGCCACCGATCTCGGCGGACTCTTGGCTGAACTCGTTTGCTGCGGACGACGTCAGGAATGCGGTTCCGCGCACCCGGTCAATGTCGACAGCCAGTGCCGCTGCTGGGCCACGAACCGCTCCCTTCTGGCGGACTGCAGCGCCCGACTGGCAAGCATCCAAGATGGCTATGCGAACATCCGCCTTGGTCGCGTCGAGCAGGTCACGCAGCTCGTCATGGAGCAAGGTGCTGGTGCCCATCTGCAGCCCAGACGCATCGCCATGGCCCGAGTAGTAAAAGACCACAAAGGTGTCGTCGCCGTCTGCTTCTGCGCGCTCTACCTTGAGTCGCAGACTGCGCATGGCTTCTACGACGTCTCTCCGGGATTCATCTGTCAGCAGAACGGCGTTGTCCTCGGAGATGCCGCCCGTCTCAATAAACCGGTCGCGCATCTTGCGGGCGTCGCTCGTGGCGAACAGGAGCGGAGCCTGTGACGCCGCACCGCTGTCATTGCCGACGAACAGCCCAACGCGTAGGTCGCCAGCGAGTGCGGCTGCTAGGAGAAGGGCAATCACAGTGGGAACGCGCTGGACTGACGTTCCACAATAGCCACGTCCACGTCTGCATTCTCATCGGCCCAGTCCGTCAGGCCGTCGATGCCGCGTGCCTCATACCGGTCCGCAGCTTCGCTCAACACTTCGGGAACGGTGCGGTCGAACACTGCGACGAGGGTCTCGGGGCCTGGCGCGTCATCCAAGATCAAGGTTCCAGGAAGCGACACGGTACGACCGTCTCCAACCAATGGCTCCGGGTCCATGCCGTTCTCTGGGTACAACACCGTTGCTTGCCCGTCGCCATCCACACTGACGACCACAACGCCTGTGGCGCCATCTGGGTGAACGCCGAGACCGATCGAGTCTCCCGCAGCGAGGGGTCGGCCGTCGTAGTCACGCAGCGAATCGCCGATGAGCTGGTAGACGAGCAAGCTTCGGTCGCCACGAATCCCAACATAATCCTCCGGAATCGTCTCGGGACTGTCGGGCGCAACAAGGGTGGGGACCATTGCCAGCAAGACCAGTGCAGCCACAATGAGCGGCAAGAAGACATGCCACTTTGCTCGGTTGGCTGGCTCTGGAATCACAGGCGCTTCGTGAACAACCGTGGTTGGGCGCACGCGCTCCAGGTCCAGCGGCGGAACGAGTGCTCGCGCCGCTTCCAGATCGGCCAGGTGCTGCCGTGCACCGGGGTCCCAGGGCAGGGCGTCCTCGACCGCCTTCGCCTCTTCTTCTGAGAGTTCTCCAATGTAGTAGCGGTCCAGGAGAAACCGGCTCATACGCGATTCTTCGGTGCTCTTAGGGCGGTCGTTGTCACTCATGCCAAGCCTCCAAAGCCCAGAACTGTGATCAAGGCCACTACCATTGCGAGCGTCACACCGAGTTGTCTGCGCGCCCTCTCTAGGAACTGCCGAATGCGCTTACGGACCGTGGGCACGCTGATTCCAACGAGGTCAGCGACTTCTTGGCGCGTACAGTCGTCGAAGAAGGTGTACATGACGCACTGCCGGGTCTCCGGGTCGACCTCGTTGAGCATGGCTGTGACCAGGCTCAGGTCTGCACGGTCAGCTTCGCTCGGCTCGCTGAACCCGTCACCGACGATGTCCTGTCGGTTATTAGCGAGCTTCTTGCGTCTCCCTTGCTGATTGCGCAGCTGGTTGAGGCAGTAGTTGGTCGCGATTCGGTAAAGCCAGGTCATGGGTTTGCTCTCGCCGCGGAACTGGTTTCCTTTGGTGAGTACCCGTGCGTACACCTCGTGTACGGCATCGCGTGCCTGCTCCTCATTCTTGAGGATTCGCAGGCAGCGGTTGTACACGACGTGAGCAGTGCGCTCATACAGGTCGGTCAGTTCGGCATCTGTGAGGTTCATTCAGTGTCCGCAACCTTGGACCCGCGACCGTGCAGAGTCGAAAACAATAAACCGAAAATCGGTGGTGAGGGGCAGTATACGGGGGCCGGGACGGGACTGCACAACAGTGGGCGACGACGCGCCTGCGTTTCGTTGCGTTCTTGCCCTGTCCAGGCGGTTCACGCCGGACTACGAGGCGACCATGAGAAAGCCACGCGCCATACAAGCCCACGAACGTATCCTCCTCGGTGACTCCGCAATCGCGAAGCCCCTCGGAGATGCCCTCGCCATCGATGTCTTCGATGACCGATACACCCACCTCTTTCACACCTACCCAGCCGGACTAAACCCCGACACCGCCAAGGCGCTGTTGGAGTTGTTTCCTGGGAACAGCGTGTACGACCCGTTCTGCGGCGGAGGCACCGTGCTTGTGGAAGGGCGCGTAGCGGGGCGGAAGACGTTCGGGACCGACTTGTCACGGACTGCGATTCGTACGGCTCTGGCGCGCACATCTACCGCCAGCGAAGAGACGCTGACCAAGGCTCGCTCACTGGCACGTAAGCTAGCCGAACGGGCTCGCAAGGCCACCGAGATGCCTCCCGAGCACATCCTAGAGCCGCTGCGCGATTGGTATGCGCCGTACGTTCTGACCGAGCTCGAGTCGATTCGACTCGGGATTCTCGAAGCGGACCCCGAGATTCGGCCGCTACTCGAAGCGTGTTTTTCATCGATCTTGGTCAAGACGAGCTGGCGCAAGTCGGACACGTCGGCCCAGCGCCAAAAGCACAACCGCCCGACGGGTACTGCAGCGATTCTCTTTCACAAGAAGGTCCGCGAGCTGGGACGTCGCATTGCAGCGCTGCGCGAGGTTGTCCCCGAGGGCACCCCAGAGAGCCAGATTGCACTGCAAGACGCGCGTAAGCCGTTCATTGGTGGGACTGTCGACCTTGTCCTGACATCACCGCCGTACCCAGGAACGTACGACTACGTCGCTCTTCAGCACCTTCGCCATGTCTGGTTCGAAGAACGCGACAACAACGTGTACGACGAGCTTGGCAGCCGGAAATCCTGGCGCGAAAAGTCACGACAGGCTCGTCGAGCATGGGTGGAAGGAACCGACGCATGGACAGCGTCCGCCGCCAAGGCGCTCAAGCCCGGTGGAATCCTGTGCGTCGTCATTGGTGACGGCATCACCCCAACAGGGCCGATTGATTCCAGCGCACCCACAGACGAGGCAGCCCGCAAAGTGGGCCTGCACGCCGTTGCGCGCGCCAGCATCGAACGCGTGGATCATGCCCGCAATACATCCCGCTGGGAACACGTGCTCACGTTCAAGAAAGTCTAGCTCCAAGAGGCTTTGTGCCTTGGTGCTAGGCGCTCATGATGGTGTCCATGACCACCTGACCGAACTCGGCGGGAATTACGAACAGCATCGTGAAACATAGGCTGAAGGCGAAGGAAACGGGAATCAGCAGCAAGCCAATGAACCCCACAATGGCGGTGTGCTTGCCAATGCTGCGCAAGTCTTCAGTGCTCTTGGGAGATGCGTACAACAGCACTCCCCACAGCATGAATGTCATTGGCAGCAACCAGGCGAAGAACGCGCCGATCACGCCGCAGCAGCAGGTCAACAGCACCCCCAACAACGCGGAAGCAGCGGCGAAGTAGGGCAGAAAAGCCAGCGAGCTCGGCTGGGTAGAGTCTGGCGGATGAAACGGGTCGGACGTCATGAACGTCACCGTATTGGATTGCTTGTTCGTGCCAAGCCGAGTGCCCGACAAACAAGTCGTGTCAATCGCTTGTCCATCTACGTCCTCCAACTCAGATCTTTGCGTTACGCGCCATTCGTCTACGGAGGCTGCATGTTTCGACGCCTACTCATCGCCAACCGGGGCGAAGTAGCGGCTCGGGTCCACAAGACCTGTAAGCGCATGGGAATTGAATCGGTCGCGGTTGTGAGTACCGCCGACCGTGACGCACAGTGGCTCGCAGATGTGGACCATGTGGTGTGCATTGGAGGGCCGAGGGCCAGTGAGAGCTACCTCGATCAGGCGGCCATCATTGAAGCTGCACGCCATACGGGGGCGTCAGCCATTCATCCAGGGTGGGGCTTTCTCTCCGAGAATCATCGGTTTGCTGTGCGCTGTGCGGCAGCAGGTCTGACGTTTGTTGGCCCAGACCCGCGTCACCTTCGCGAGATGGGAGACAAGGCCCTGGCGCGGGACACAATGACCGCACTGGGCCTAGACCCAATCCCAGGGGTAGATGGCTTCTTGCCTGACCTTGAGACCGCAAAGCGTGAGGCCGACCGTATCGGCTACCCGGTGCTGCTCAAAGCTGTCTCCGGCGGTGGCGGCAAGGGAATGCGCGCCGTGGATGAGCCCGGACAGCTGGCGGATGCATGGCGTGATGCCGTCGCAGAGGCCACCAGCGCGTTTGGCGACGGACGCATGTACCTAGAGAAGCGAATCGTCGGTGGGCGACACGTTGAAATCCAAGTCGTCGGTGACCGTTGGGGCCAGGCCGTTCATATGCATGAACGCGAGTGCAGTATCCAGCGTCGACACCAGAAAGTCATCGAAGAAGCGCCGTCCCCCGGACTGTCCGCTGTCGAGCGCGCCCGGGTGTTGCCCAAGGTAGCCGAGGCCGTGCGAAAGAGCGGGTACATCGGAGCGGGAACGGTCGAGATGCTGCTCGATGCAGACGGTAATCTCTGGTTTATGGAGATGAATACCCGACTGCAGGTCGAGCATGGTGTCACCGAAGAACTTCTCGGTGTCGACCTTGTTGAGTGGCAGCTACGTGTAGCGGCCAACGAGCGCCTGCCTGCCGCACAGGATGCACTGACGCCATCCGGACACGTCATTGAATTACGGCTGAACGCTGAAGACCCAAGTGACGGTTTTCGGCCATGTCCCGGCACAGTGAGCACGCTGAACTGGCCACAAGGTGAGGGGATTCGCGTGGATACCCACCTGCGCGCGGGCGACAGCATTCCACCGTTCTACGACTCAATGGTTGCCAAGCTCGTCATCAGCGGTCCAGACCGCCCTGCGACCATTGCCCGAGCCCGTGAAGCACTGGCTGCAAGCACCATTGGCGGCGTGACCACCAACATTCCACTGCTGCAACAAATCCTGGGCTGGGACGCGTTTGTGAGCGGACAATACGACACCAAGTCGCTCGAACGCGACCTTTTGGGAGCCGTCTAATGGGCATCCTCCATCTACATCCCGTGGGCAACGCCTTGCCCGCAGACGCGTCATCCGAGAACATTGAGGCGCTTGAGGCCAAGCTCGCTGAGAAAGTGGCGACCGTTCACGATGGCTGGGGTCAAAAGTACCGCGACCGGGTTCACGAGAAGGGCAAGCTCACCACATGGGAGCGCATCGAGCAGCTGAAGGATGATGCCTCCGAGGTGTTTGAAGTCGGCACGCTGGTCAACTGGGGCGTCACCTTCCGTGGCTCACGCCGTCCCGCCCCTGGAGCGGGCGTGGTGACCGCTTTTGTCCGCATTGGCAATCGCTGGACCGTAGTCATTGCGAACGACAACACCGTGGCTAGCGGTGCCTGGTGGCCAAAGACCCCTGAGAAGATTGAGCGCGCTCAAGAGATGGCGCTGCGTCTTCGGATTCCGGTCGTCTACCTAGTGGACTGCTCTGGACTGTTTCTCCCTGAACAGAGCCGCTCCTTCGCCGGTGCTACCGGTGCCGGGCACATCTTCAAGAAGAACGCACTGCTGGCAAACGCCGGTGTGCCGCAGATTGCCGCTGTCTTCGGAGACTGCATTGCTGGCGGTGGCTACATGCCCATCATCAGCGACCGCGTCGCAATGACAGAGTCGGCGTACATGGTGATTGCGGGTGCAGCCCTCATTCGTGGTGCCAAGTCGCAGAAGCTCACCAGCCTGTCCATTGGCGGACCCGAGGTGCATGTTCACCAGTCCGGCTGTGCAGACGTTCGCGTACCCGACGACAAGACCGCCATTGACTGGGTTCAGGACGAGCTGTCCAAGCTGCCCTCAAGCGGTGCGGACTTTTATCGGCACGGCAAGTCGCCAGCGCCGCCCGCATTCCAGCCCACCGAGCTCGCACAGGTGTTTCCAGTCGACTCACGTCAGGCGTACGACGTCGACGATGTGATCGGTCGACTCGTTGACGACAGCCTGTTTCACGAGGTCATGGGCCACGTCGGACGGGAGATGGTCACGGGATTGGCCAGAATTGGTGGACTGTGGGTCGGCGTGATTGCCAACCGCCAAGGCATTGTGGATGAACCAGGGCACGGCAAACGAGCCGGTGGTGCGCTGTACCGTGAGGGCATTGCCAAGATCAGCGCCTTCTCACGCGCGTGCAACTCGGACGGCATTCCACTGCTGTGGCTGCAAGACATCAGCGGGTTCGACATTGGGGTTCAGGCCGAACGCCAAGGACTGCTCGGATACGGTAGCAACCTCATCTACACCAACAGCACCAACACCACGCCCATGTTCACGGTGTTGCTGCGCAAGGCCAGTGGTGCTGGCTACTACGCCATGGCTGGATTGCCCTACGACCCGGTAGTTCAGCTGTCCACGCCGCTGACCCGACAGTCGGTCATGGAGGGCCGCACGCTGGCCATCGCCACCTACAACAGCAAGCTCGACGATGACTTTGAGATTGCGACCGATGACCCCGAAGAGCGTGCTGAGATTGAGCGTGGAATGGCGGAGACTGCCGCCCGTATCGATGGCGACATGGACCCGGTCGATGCTGCCAGCCGAATGGACACAGACGAAGTCGTTGCCGTGACTCGCTTGCGACCATGGTTGGTCGCTTTGGTCGAGATGGCCTGGCAAAACACAGGTTCGCGTCGCACAAAGAACCCGCGCATCTGGAGCGTGTTCGACTTGGAGGTTCTGTGTCCACAGCGATAATTCAAGATGACCAGCTGTTGAGCCCAACCGTGGGCATCTTCACTGCAGCGACCGTTCTCGGCGGTCCTGTTCATCCAGGCATGATTCTCGGGCACGTTGTCCAGGCAGGTCAGCGCGTTGCCGTTGTCGTCCCGGATGGCATTACCGGAGCCGCGATTGAGCTGACCACCGGACAATGGGTGGAGTGTGGCGCTGCTGTGTGCCGCGTTGGCGAAGGCACGGGGGGCGTCTTCATTGTGCCCGAAGCGGTCTCCGCTGACGTGCCAGAAGGGTGTACGGCAGTCTGTGCTGAGACAGATGGCACGGTCTACTTGCGCAGCGACCCGACATCACCCGCATTCGTCTCTGTCGACGATGAACTGGTGCCCGGAGCCACCCTAGCGCTGGTCGAAGTGATGAAGACCTTCACTCCCGTTCGGGCCACAAGCGGTGGTGTGCTCTCCGAGGTGCGCGTCAGCGACGGCCAATCGGTCAGCGCCGGACAAGTTCTGTTTGTGATTGCCTAGCGACAAGTTCCGGTAGAGCGCATGATTCACGGAATGAGTAACGAACAATTGTGTTTGCATTGCTCGGGTGATGGCCGATGGCGTTCGTAGCTGGTAGCCTCTGACCCGCAAGGAGGCTCTTTGGGCCGCTCATTCGTGCTGACTATTGCTACTACTCTCGCGCTGTACGCGATTCCCACTGCACAAGCGTGCGATGGGGTGTACGACACGGGCGCTCTTATCGACGACCTCACAGTGGTGGAAGATGCCCTTCGTGCCGGAGACGCCGCCACCGCTGGTGGTGCTTCGGACAAGATGGAGGCGAACCTCGCTTGTCTAGGGGAGCCAATTCCCTACGCAATTGTGGGTCGCATCTACCGGGGCATTGGCACCGGCAAGTGGATGAGTGGGAACGAAGACCGCGGGCGCCAATGGTTCCTGACTGCTCTGGAGACCGACCCCACCTTCGAGTACGGCACCGAAGACATGTCCATGGACTCGCCTATTCGGCTGATGTACTTGGACCTTCGTGTCGAAGCGGATGCAAATCCGGAGTCTATGGACGCGGCGTTCCAAGAAGGACGTGTGTTTGTGGACGGTGGCCTCACCGGTTCACCCACGGCCACACTAGGCCGGCCTCACCTGGTTCAACGCGACCTTGCTGGAACGATTAGCGGCTGGGTGATTGAAGGCAATGCTTTCCCAGCAGACTTGTTGGGTGAGGCGGTCGTAGAAGCGGCCCCCGTTGAAGCGGACCCTCGCGTAGCCCGTCGCATCCAGAAGGAAGCAGAACGCGCTGCCCGGGATGCCGCTCGACTGGCTGAACGTCAAGGGACCAGTCCTCCTCCTCCGCCCGCTGCCAGTAGCGTGACGATGGTTCGCGCTCCAGAGAAGACGCCCCTCATCGTTGGTGGTGCCGTTGCTCTGGCTGCTGCCGGGGGTCTGTACTACGCGTCGAGCATCACCCGCACGCAGTTCGACGAAGCCAAGACGGAAGTGGATGCCCGTAAGGCACGGCAATCCACGAACAACCTCGTCATTGCGTCGGCTATTGTCGGCGCTACGGGAGCGAGTGCTCTCACCTGGGGCATTATTGTCGACCAAGGGCCCGGCTTCCGCCTTGGTGGGCGCTTCTAATGGCGACCGCAACCCTCCCATTGGTGTGGAAGGGCCGAGCGGGTCGAGCATTCATGCCTGTTGAGGGAGGAACGGTTCGGCACGGTCGCGTTGCTGCTGTTCGCAAGGTGCAAGCCGTCGGATTGGCCGAGGACAGCAAAGCGCCAAACCCCGAAACACCCCTGGCGCTCAAGCTGTGGAACGAAGGCGGAGAGCAATCTCTCGACCAGCTCCAGCGCGAGATTCGCACCATGACGTTTGCGAGTACCGCCGCACATCCGATTGCACCGAAGGTCATTGACGTCGTCGGAAACCCGTCTGTTGTGGGCGTTGTACTTGAATGGTGTAGCGGCAATCTAGAAGACTGGTGGGGGCGCACACTGCGTGAGCCCGATGCCTTCGGTAGGTTGATGACGGTGCTTGCAGAGGTCGCGCGTCAGGTGGACGCCTGGCACGAGCATGCCGCCGCACGTGGTGGTCTGGACAGCGCCCATGGCGACCTGAAGCCTACCAATGTCCTGCTCGGAACGACCGGAAGGTGGTTGATTAGCGACTTTGGCGCGCCCCCTGTGGACCCGCCGGAAGACAGCCCGTGGGCCGAGAGCGACATCGTTCCGGGCGGAGGCGCCTTCTTGGCACCCGAGCTTCGCTTCCACGCGCGCATAGACCTTCCCAAAGCAGTGGATGTGTGGTCGCTTGGAGCCATAGCCTTTGCCATGCTGCGCATGCGACGCATTGTGCTAGACGGCAGTCCGTTGCCTCGAAATGGCACGGCGAGTCTTCGTTTTGCGCCAGCACGTGCAGAACAGGTCACCGAGGTGTACCGCAACTCACCAGCGCAGTTCTTTGAAAAGGAACTCGAGCCAACGGCGTTTCCGACTCCCGAGCGTCTCCCAGAGCCTGACCGCAATGCGATTCGCGAGTCGCTGCGTGGCGCGCTTGGTGAGGAGGATGAAGCGCTCGAAGCTGAGCTGACGCAGGGCGTGCTCAAGGTGCTCGACCGGGCGCTGACGATTGCGCCGGAGCGCCGGTACGCAGATGCCGCAACCCTCGCGAACGCCCTAGATGACCTTGCACGCAAGTGGATTTCTCTCGCTGCTCGCAAAGACGAACAAGAGAATCCAGATGCAGTACCCGGACCGGTCATTGAGGCGTTGATTCGTGAGCGCGATGTTGCTCGCGCACGCGCTGCCGCCGTGCAATCCGAGATGTCCAGCCTGCAAGACCGTATTGACTCGCTTCAGGATGCCCTGTCGCATACGCAGACTCAGGCGCCAACTCCCCAGGCCGTTCCTGTCGCTGCGTCCACGAGCCCCGACCGATCCCACCTATTGTTGGCGGGTATGGCGGCGATTGTGCTGCTTCAGTTCGGTACGCTTGCGGGCATTGCTGCCCTCTTGCTTGCCGTGATAGTGGGCTGAGACCAACGTCGGGCAAGTGGCGAAATCGGTAAACGCTGCGGACTTAAAATCCGCCGGTGGGAAACCACCTTGAGGGTTCGAGCCCCTCCTTGCCTACGTTGTCCCCCTTAATAGGCTGCGCATACGACACCGATTGCGTTGCCGCTCGCGCACAAGAGTGCAGCGGTCGTTCGCTCCTTGCCCTCGATGCCGGTTCTTTGGGCTTCGCTAGCAGCAGTGTGACGGGCATTTGACGTTGCTCGCTGCGCTGTTGAGGGTCTCAGCCGCTAGACTGTGCGTCTTCGGAGGTCTTCCATGCGCTGGCTGCTTGTCTTTGGACTGTTTGGGTGCAACGAGCGGCCGGAGCCGTATGTCTTTCCGGACGTCGACAGCGCGCCGGAATGGCTGGGGCCAGGGGGGCCGAACACCGTCTTTGCGGCGGATGACCTGTTTGAGCCTTGCGCGTTTCTAGATGCGGGACCGCTCGACCGTAATGATGTCCACAACGGGGTTTATCCGTTTCGTGGCTACGCCTATATGCCTTGGGCGCGGGACATTGGAGACGGCGGGGTCTCGGTCTTTGACGTGTCTTCGCCGTGTGCGCCGGTGCTCGTGGGAACAACGGCTGAGCTGTCCATGCGGGAGACCCACACTACGGCGTTTCTGCACCTAGAGGGCCAGTTCGGCGGCGACTGGATGGTCAATACGGACGTCTTGGGTGTGCAGTTCTGGCGTGTAGAAGACCCGTCGAGTCCAGAGCTTGTGAGCCGACTGGAACTTCCCGGGGTTACCTTTATCATTGGTAGTTACCCGCGAACCGTACATTCGGTGTCGTGGCAGTACCCCTATCTGTACATTGCTGCGGCAGACAATGGCGTGTTCGTTGTCGACGCTCAGGACCCCAACAATCCAGTGATGGTCAACCAGTTCACCTTTGACCCACCGCTGCGTGCGGGCTTTGTCTATGCCATGGGCTCGACGCTCTTTGTGGGGGGGAGTGAAGAGCGACAAGCCGCACTCATGGACATCTCAGTGCCCACCGAACCGCAGCCCATTCCGGGTGGCCGGTTCGACTTGATGGACGCAGATGGGGTCGTTCACGAGGCCTACAGCGCGAGCGTCGCGGGGCCCCATGCTCTGTTCGCCCTCACCACCGAAGGCTCGGGCGTGCTGGTGTATGACATCTCCGACCCACAGAACCCGACCTATGTCAGCGAGCTGCGCACCGAAGGCAACGGTGGGTACGTCTTCCGAGACGATGACACCCTGTTCATTGGTGAGAGCGACGTCGCGCGCATCATCGATGCCTCGGACATGACCCAGATGTCCGTCATCGCTGAGCTCACCATGCCTGGAGACCTGGACACATTGATGCCCTACGGCAACGTCGCCCTGTTGTCGGCAGATGAAGAGGCACCGGACGGTGAGGCGACCGCCGTCATTCCGTGGAAGACCGAGGTGGACGCTACGGGGCCCCAGGTTCTGTTTGTCGACCCAGCAGACGGTGCCACAGGCCAAGAACCCACTCTGCGACTGGGAATTGGACTGTCCGAGTTTGTTGAGCCGTCGAGTGCTTTCGCGGGAAGCGTCCGCCTATATGACGCGGAAGACAACGCCATTGCTGGTGTGGCCAGTGCACAAGAGGGGTGGGTTCACTACACCCCAACTCAGTCTTTGCTCCCGGGCGAGTATCGCGCGGAGCTCGTAGCTGGCGGCATCACAGACCCCAACGGCAACCCGATTGCTGAGGACTTCTCGTGGACCTTCACGGTGCGCGAGTGATTGGCCTCGTCCTACTGCTGATGGGGTGTCCTGACCCATCAGACCCCACCCAGTTGGTGGTCGACGCGGGAGCGGATGTTGCGGTCCCAGTCGGCGAGCCCATCACTCTGACGTCGGGCGGCGCAGGAAGTGTGGAGTGGCAGTGGAACCTAGGCGAAGACACCGTTCTCGCTGGCGAGAGCGTCACCCACATCTATAGCGAACCAGGGAATTACGGCGTTGTACTTACTGGAACCAACGAGACCGGGCAGCAGCGGACAGATGCTCTGACGGTAACGGTGTACTCGCCAGCAGCGAACGTTTTGCCGGCAGTGTCTGGGACATTGGCTATCGACGAAGGCAGTGGACTTGCATGGTCGGTCATTGCCGACACGAACGCCGTGGTGCAGGTTGACCTGTCGACCGGTGCCTTGCAGACTCTAGCGACCTGTTCGTCTCCCAGAACGGTCTTTTGGGACGCTGGCGTGGTGTGGGTAGCGTGCGAGGCCGATGATCAGGTTCTCGGCATTCCTACTGTCGACCCCGATCTCACCCAGGTGATTCAGCTGCCGACCGGGAGCCGTCCATACGGCATCATTGCCCGGGATGGTGTCGCCACAGTTACCTTGCAGGGCACCGGACAACTCGCACACATCGACGGCGACGACGTCGTCTACACGGACATCGGTGCAGACCCTCGCGCCATCGCCGCACTGCCCGATGGTTCAATCTGGGTCACTCGGTTCCGCAGTGATGTTGTGGGTCAGGTGTTCCGTTCGGGACAACCCGCGGTCACTATCGAGCGGGCAACCGGAACGGACAGCGACACCAAGAGCCGCGGGGTGCCAGCACTCCTGCAGAGCTTGGCCGTCTCGCCGGATGGACAAACGGTATGGGTCGCGGGACAGGTGAGCAATACCGACCGCGGTGCCTACCGAGATGGCCAGTCGCTCACATTTGAGTCGACGGTTCGAGCCATACTTCGCGGCTACGATACCGATTCCACCGCCTCCCTAGCAGCCTTTGACCGGCAGCTCGATGACCAAGGCCATGCCGGTCCTCTGGCAGTCAGTCCCCTTGGCGACCGACTGTTTGTTGCCCATCCAGGCAGCGGCATTGTGCAGATCTTTGATGGCTACTCGGGTGCCGCTATGAGCACTCTGCTCGAAGTGGGCATTGGCGTCACGGACATGGTGGTGTCCCAGGACGGCCAGCGTCTGTGGTCGCACGCCGAGATCGACCGTGAAATCAGGGTCTTCGACCTGACCGATACCGTACGCCAGCCGCTTCCCATCGCGCGCATCTCGGTGGTACAGGACGAGCCACTGACAGCACAGCAGCTTCGCGGAAAGCGCCTGTTTCACGATGCCAGCGACGTGCGACTTGCAAAGGATGGGTACATCTCATGCGCTTCTTGCCATCCCGATGGTCGAGATGACGGACTGACCTGGGACTTCACCGACCGGGGCGAGGGGATTCGCAACACCACCTCGCTCGAAGGTCGTGCTGGAACCGGCATGGGCCCGCTTCATTGGACAGGAAATTTCAACGAAATCCAAGACTTTGAGCTCGACATTCGCCATGGATTCGGCGGGACCGGTCTGTTGACCGATTCCCAGGCCAGTACGGGCTCACTCGGGCCGTCCTTTTCGGGTCTATCCGATGACCTCGATGCTCTCGCTGCGTATGTAGCGACCTTTGATCAAACGCCACTCTCGCCAACCCAAGCCCCCGACACTGGCGCGGAACTGTTCGGCGCCAAGGGGTGCGACACCTGTCACTCCGGCTCACTGTTCACGGACAGCGCTATCGATGTTCGGCACGATGTCGGAACCTGGCAGGAGCCGTCCGGAGGTCGCTTGAACAACACCTACGACGGCTTCGACACGCCGACGGTACTCGGTGCCTGGTCAACAGGGCCCTACCTGCACGACGGCAGTGCCAGCACGGTAGAAGACGCCATCAGCGCCCACGTTGTTGAGGGGCTGACCCTGTCTGACGCCGAAGAATCGATACTAGCTGAATTTGTGAGGTCACTATGAGCCGTTGGTTGCTGCCGTTTGTCATGATGGCCTGCGCGTCTGCTGTCAGCTCTGCGGATGTAGAGGCAGCGCGCGAGCGCGCAGATGCGTGGCTCGAGGCTGTTGCACGCCAAGACTGCGTAGCCCTCATTCGACTGTCCGAGACCCAGATGGACGTTCCCGCATGCCAAGCCCAGGCAGCGATTCTTCACGACCGCTTCATCACTGTTGACGGCATTGGAACCGTTATTCCGCACCCGGAGGTGTCCGGAGCCATCCTAGCCCAAGGGCGCTACATACAAGCCGCTAGCCCAGAGATTGTAGAGCTCACAATGGTGCGCTCACGTGCTGGCTGGGTTGTGCGTCTATAGAGCTCGGCAGGGGCGTAGCTGAAGGTACGGCATGGTCACATCGACCGAGCTGGCACCTGTAGCCTCGCTCTGGAAGACAGGAATGTCCGTTGTGTGAGCGTGGCCCCCAGCCGTTGCCGATTGAAAGCTGCCGATGTTCAATGAGTGCAGGTGATTGCCGGTCGTTGACGACCCGAAAGAACCGATATTTACTGTATGAGCGTGGTTTCCCGCAAGTCCCATCGCAGCGCTTGCGATAGTGCGCTGCCGAGCACGGTCGGTGCTTCGGAACGACTGGTGGTTGTCACCGTTCGGATACCCCTGACTCGACGAGTTGTTGACGTCGTGCACTGGGGCATAGACCGCATGCCGATGACTTCCAGTAGTCGTTGTGGATGTGTTTGGCGGGTCAACGGTGTGGGCGTGGTTTCCAGCTTGGCCGGTCGACGTGTTTGGCGGGTCGACGGTGTGGGCGTGGTTCGCAATCGCGGAGCTCGTCGTGCTCGGTGGGTTGACCAAGTGTCCATGGGCCGGGACTTGGGTGATCTGACGAAGGCCACCGTTGCTTAGGGGGGCTCCGACACCTAGTTCGACGTCTCCGGTTGTCGTCCCCACGATTGTTCGCCCAGCGAGCTCATCAAAGGCTTCGAAACCACTTGGACACTCTCCTGCGAAAAACCCTATAAGTCCGCTGGGTACGGCGGCAATCGTCCGACAGATCAGCGAGCCATCTCCTGCGAACCCGGCGAGGACCTGGCCACTCGGACACTCTTGTCCGTCCATGGGGAGGGAGCCAGATGCGGTGACCACGACATTTCCGGCGACCTCAATCGCACCGCTCGGCTGAATCGTGGTGGCGCCAACTTGTACTGCGCCAGACGCTCGGAGCACTGTGATGCCTCCAGCGAGAGTCACGGAGGTTGGAGTGATGTCGCCGCTGACGTTGTTCGCCACATCCGCGCGAGTGGCTCGCATTGCTGAAGGAGTGGCCCCAATCAGTGACGCCGGCCCCATCGGGACACCGTCGACCGCAATGGCTATTCGACGTCGCCCTTCTGCTGAGACCGACTCTGGCAGTGGCGTGCTCTGACCGAGAACGACTGTGTAGTAGCCATCAAACAGCGTGAGGTCCGCAGCTTCCATGTACAGAGCGGATCCAGCGTCATCCGTGATGGTGAAGGTCAAGGTGTGTTCGCCTTCAATCGCGCCACCCGCAGCATCTAGCAACCGTCCCTGATGGGACAGAGTGTCCTGGCCGAGGGCCGTTCCGGCGTACAGGAGGGCGAGGCTACACAGCGCGATGGCCGACTTTTGCATGGGGGGCTCCACGCGTGGCCAGCACCGTTGGAAGTTAGTTCCCTTCGGGCTTTGAACCGCGCTGGATACTCACTAATTCGGCAGCAATAGAGACCGCAATCTCAAACGGCGTCTGGGCGGAGATGTCCAAGCCAACAGGTGACCGGAGCGTGTCAAACACGGCCTCGTCGAGCCCCGATGCAAGCCACCGGGTCCTGAAGCGCGCGCGTTTGGCACGGCTGCCGATCATGCCCACCCACCTGAAGTCCTGGCCTAGCAAGGTATGAATAAGGTCTTCGTCCAGTGGGTGGTCGTGCGTCAAGATCAACACAATGCCTGTGGAGTCGGGGACCATGCTCTGCGCGAACGCGCGCGGGTCGATGCACTGCCTATCCACGGCATCAAAGCGCTCTTCGGTAAGCCATTCGTCCCGGTCGTCGACGACGGTGACCCGAAAGCCGAGCTGTGCAAGTAGCGGAACGACGGCATGGGCAACGTGGCCGGCTCCGAAGACGGTTGCTGCAGTCGAGATGTCTAGGGGTTCGATGAAGGCCTCCATGCGTCCGCCGCAGCACATTCCAAGGTCTAGCGTCAGGTGTGCGCTGTAGTGGTCGCACTGGTGTTTCTCGATTGCGAGCACCGCCCGCTGCATCACGTCATGCTCAAATGCGCCACCACCGACCGTTCCAACGCTCGTGCCATCGGCGTACACCAACATTCGTGCGCCCGAGTGTCTGGGCGTCGAACCCTGCTGGCCGATCACGGTGACAAGGGCGGCGGGACGCCCCTTGCGAATCGCATCTGATGCGGCTTGTAGAACGTGCATGGGGCACGCTATCCCGCCCGAGGTGACGGATGCGACAAGGCAGTCTGACGTAGAGCCCCGGTTGCGCTATGTTGCGCGCCTTGTGGGGGATTAGCGGTTGGTCCGAGGGTTCGCGATTGGGATGCTGTCACTGACCTGTGGGTCCGTGTCGTGGGCGCAAGAGAGCCCAGAACTCCCCGAGTCTGGGCTTCCGGCGGTTCGCCAGACTGTTCGGGACACCACCTCTTGGAAGCGCATTGCGCCACTGCGCGTCGGTGCGGTTGCGGATGTATCCGTGGACTTGGTCACGCCAGAGATCGTGGTGACCGTCGGTGAAGATGGAGCTGCGTGGTTGAGCCTGGATGCCGGAGCGTCATGGAATCGCATTCTGGAACGGCAGGTCACGGGACTCTCCAATGATGAAGACCGTCTCCAGCAGCTCGATGCGTACCTGCAAGACGCTATCGACGTCCTGAGCGCCGATGACCTGACCAACGACCTCGACATCGAAGAGTTCGATGAGACCGCGCTTGAAGATGCCATCGCCGAACGTCAGCAACAGATTCAGCAGCAAATTGCGGACGAGATTCGTGTCGACCTGGACACACAGGCATTTCTGTTCGGTGACGAGACAAAGAGCGGGGCACTGGGGCCCCGCGTGAGCCTCACGAATGGCCATGACCAGATCTGGGTGGGCCGCGCAGACGGACTGTGGCTCTCAGAGGACCTTGGCGGGTCTTGGGACCACGTTCTTCAGGTCGCCACTACTCGGGTGATCTACTCGCCAGAACGCGGGGTATTCGTAGCAGGCACGGCAGACGGGTTCCGCTACTCTGTTGACCCTCATGCGTTCATTGACGCAGAAGACGGCACCGAACAGCTCCTAGTATTGGACATTGCCAATGCTCCTGAAGGCCTGTACGCCGGCACAGATGACGGCCTTTGGTACGCGGATACTGCGCAGCATTGGGTGCCTACTGGCCCCAGCTCGCAAGTGTTGCCAGCGATTGCTGTCGACCCCAACTGGGACACCGGCTTGTGGATTGCGACCCCTGGCTCGGTTGTGCGCTCGGACGACCGCGGACGTCGATTCCGTGAGCCCCTCCAAGCACCCCTGCGCGGTGTTCGGGATTTGTTGTACCTAGACGGAAGCCGGCGCTTGTTCACGGCCTCCGAAGATGGCCCGTGGGAGTCCTTAGACGGGGGAACCACCTGGATTCCACTCGCTCGCGGCTTGGTCAATCCAGATGTGACTGGAGTCGCAGGCGCGAGCATCGACTCGTTGTACCTGGCGTCGCGAGATGGTCTGTTTAAGCTGGTTCCTCGTGAGGAAGAAGGGGTGGTGCTAGAGGCGGATGGGCCGATTCCAACGTGGATTGACCCCAATGTCTTGCTGCGCGAAGCCCTGTACCGAACCGGTGTGGCGGGAACGGATGCGACTCGCAAGATTCGAGGACTGAACTCCGCACTGCCGCAAGTGCGCTTGGACTTCCGCTACGACCCCGACCGTGACTTGCGCTTCACGACCTCCACGGGGACGACTCGTGGCCGAGATGCCGTCTGGCAAGCACTGGTTCGACTCACTTGGACCCCCAACGGCCAGAAGGTCGCATCCGAGGTCTCGGGTGTGGTTCTGGACGGCGACTTGGTCTTGGTCGGCGCGGACGACCAGGCGGTTGTTGCGGCCAAGATCGGTCGACGCACAGTCGACTACCGCCGCAAGGTCACTGATTCGGTCATTGACCTGTTCGGAGCTCGTATTGAGCTCGAACTCTCTCGCCCCACACTGGTGGGTGCCTCTCTTGCCGACAAGGTCGAGCACCGAATTCGTGTGCTCGAAGTCGAGTCTCAACTCGACGCCCTGACCGACGGCTACGTTTCTCGATTCAATTTTGCGAACTCTGAAGGAGCCAATCCATGACTCGCCACCTCTTAGCAGCCCTTGCCCTTGTCTGGGCATCCGCTGCCAGCGCCCAAGATGCGCCGCTGCTGAACTCAGCATCTGCCGAGAGCCTGTCGAGCTTGGAGCATGTCGACACCGGCACCGCCGAGCGCATTGTCGCTCTGCGTTCCGAGCGTGGACGCTTCGGCAGCGTGGAAGAGCTTCGCGTTCTCCCCGGTGTTGGTGAACAAACGCTTGCGAGCCTGCGGCACAGCACTCGCATTGACGTGCAGATGCCCAATGGGACGTCCCGCTCGTTTACGTCTGTCGACCAAGTGCTGTCCGAGTTCGACCACGAGCCGTCAGTGCAGCAGGTACACCGCTGGACCGAAGCGTACGCCAAGGTGAACCCGGACTTGGTCGACCGGTGGTTGGCAGCATCCCGTGGCTTCGCTGCGCTTCCACGGCTTCAAGTCGAAGGACGCCTGCGCGACGGCTTTGACCAAGACTTCAAGTACTTCACCGCAGATGGCGTCATTGATGACCCCAACGAAGCCGTGTTTGACGTGCTCGACGACGCCGGGCGTGACCAAGACCGCACCGTCATCGTTCGCGCCACCTGGAACCTTGACGACCTCATCATGTCCAGCGAGCGCATCCGCGTCATCAACGAGTCCCAAGACGTCGCCAAGCTGCGCGACAAGCTGCTAGACGAAGTCACACGGGTCTACTTTGAGCGCCGTCGGGTTCAGGTCGACATGCTGCTCCAGCCGTCGCGTGATGTTGCTACTCAGACCAAAGACTACCTGCGGCTCATGGAGCTCACGGCGAACATCGACGCACTAACCGGAGGCGAGTTCTCGCGTTCGTTGGTGGGCGGTCAATAGAGCGGCTGTGAGCTGTAAGTTCGTGGCGGGCCGAGCTCTCAGCTATCCGAGCAGATTTCGTCGGCAAATCGGTACCGCCCAGCATGTATCGAACCTCGACGCGGTGGCCGGACAATGCCCGCGACAGCGGGTTCTGATCGCTGAAGGCTGACAGCTGAACGCCCGAGCTACCAAGATTTCCGCTGCCCCATCTCCAGCGACACCAAGAACGACACATCCCGCAGCGCACAGGTAAGCCATGACTGATTCGCCCCTTCACCAGACCGTCTGGATTCTCGACTTCGGGTCACAGTACACCCAGTTGATTGCACGGCGCATTCGTGAAGCGAAGGTGTACTGCGAAATCCGCCCGTGCACAGACGCCGCTCCCGCGCACATTCCACCCAATGTTGTGGGCATCATTCTGTCGGGCGGACCTGCGAGTGTGCTGGGGGATGACGCCCCTGCGTTCGACGTAGACTGGCTGCAGTCGGGCCGTCCGTTGCTGGGTATTTGCTACGGAATGCAGCTGATCACACACACCTTCGGCGGCACAGTCGAGCGGGGTGTATCTCGTGAATATGGTAGGTCGAAGGTCGTGCTTGACGCGTCGCCTGGGCGATTGTTCGACGGCGCCGAGAGCGAGTTCACAGCATGGATGAGCCACGGCGACCATGTGGATGCACCGCCGCCAGGTTTCCGTGTTGTCGCACGCAGTGACAGCGGTGTTGTTGCCGCCATTGCGTCACAAGACGAGCGCATGTTCGGTCTACAGTTCCACCCAGAGGTGACGCACTCGGAAGGTGGCGACAAGCTCATCCAGCGCTTTCTAGGCGTGTGTGGAGCCACCGGAGACTGGAGTCCGGCGCGCTTTGCTGAAGAACAAGTCAGTGCTCTCAAGGAGCGTATTGGCTCGGACCACGTCATCTGTGGCCTGTCTGGCGGGGTCGACAGCAGCGTTGTGGCGGCTCTTCTTCACGAGGCTATCGGAGACCAACTTCATTGCATCTTCGTTGACAATGGCCTGCTCCGTGAGGGAGAAGCCGAATCGGTCGAAGCCGAATTTGTTGAGTACGACCTGCATGTGGTCGACGCCAAAGACCTGTTCCTCGACGCCCTCGCTGACGTCACAGATCCTGAAACCAAGCGCCGAATCATTGGCGAAAAGTTCATTCGGGTGTTTGAAGAACAGGCACGCAAGTTCCCCAATGCACGCTTTCTCGCCCAGGGCACACTGTATCCGGACGTCATTGAGAGCGTCTCGGTGCGCGGCCCCTCTGCCACCATCAAGTCCCATCACAATGTGGGCGGCCTCCCCGATGACATGGCGTTCGAGCTGGTCGAGCCGTTGCGCGAGCTGTTCAAGGACGAAGCCCGCGCCGCTGGTCTGGCCCTCGGACTGTCCGAAGACCGCGTCTTCCGGCAACCCTTTCCGGGCCCAGGCCTAGCGGTTCGCTGTCTCGGTGACTTGTCTCGCGAGCGACTCGCAACGTTGCGACGCGCGGACGCCATCTTCCGGGAAGAGCTGTATGCTGCCGGTTGGGGACGTAAGGTATGGCAGAGCTTTGTGGTCTTACTTCCTGTCAAATCCGTTGGCGTAATGGGCGACGAGCGCACCTACGAAGAGGTGGCAGTCATTCGCGCCGTCCACTCAACGGACGGCATGACGGCGGATTTTGTTCACCTACCGTACGAGCTACTCGGCAAGATGTCCTCGCGCATCATCAACGAGGTCAAGGGCATCAACCGCGTTGCCTACGACATCAGCAGCAAGCCGCCGTCGACTATTGAGTGGGAGTAGCAGGAGCGCTCAAGGGCGCGTTCAGGAAGTTCTGGACGACGCCTCGAAGCTCTGCTCGGCATGCCACGCCAAGCTCCTTGTAGAGGGCCTTGAGGTGCGACTTGACGGTGTCAGGCGACCTATCGAGAGTCACAGCAATCTCACCCACGGTGGCTCCTGAGGCAGCGTACGAGGCGACTTGGCGCTGCATCGGGGTCAGCATCAGGACCTTGGGTACGCGCAGCGACCGCATGGGCCACACCATGACCAGCACGCCCCGTTCGTCAGCGTCGGACAGCATGACCGCTTCCAGGCGATAGCGGTCGAGAAACAGAGTGGCGTGAGAGAGGTTGTCTCGGGAGACGTTCTGAATCCACTGGGTGAGAGCGGGCGTCAACAAGCCAGGAGGAAACGGTGTCTGGGAACGCATCCACGGCGTGCCGTCGGGCTTGAAGAGCTGTGAGGCGGCGGTGCCTACAGTGCGACTGAGGCGGCACGCCATGCGTAGAGCACGCAGCGCAAGGGGTAGAAACGACTGCGCTGCACGAATCTCACTGCGACCGTAGACTGAGCGCGATGACACCCGCACGCCGGAGACCTGGCCTCCAAAGAGCGCGCCATCTAGTGCATTGATGCGCAGTCCACAGTGTACATCTACCGGAGTCCAGACCGCGTCCACCCACTGACTCGACAGATCCGCCGGCGTCACCGCAGTCACTGCGTCCATTGCGCTGATGTGTTCAACACCTAGCTCTAGCTCGGCGTAGGACGTGCCTTCGAGAGTCTTCCAGTGACGGCGCACCGGCTCGGGACCGTTCACCAGCACTTGGCCCAGCACCACGCACCCGTGGTCGGTGTCGTGAACAGTGTCATGGAACAGGCCGTAGTCAGAGTCGGTGACCCGAACGTACTCGGTCAGGACAGCTCGACGGATGGTCGAGGCGTCCGCCTTTTCCAGAGAGTCGAGTCTAAGCATGGAATGGTCCGGATCGAGAGACGACCCTTGACGTAGCTCCGGTTGGCGGACCGCGTCATCACCCGTTCGGGGGAGAGTGCTCGCAAAGCACGGTTCATCGAAGCTAGTACTGCGCTAGCTTGCTTCGTCCCCGAGGAACATGGCCCCGTCTTCTTCGGGTGGGATGCCCAACCAGTCGAGTGCCTCCGCCTCAAACACCTCGGCGATAGCCTGGATGATACGGTCTTCATCGCCGAGACCTGACAGGTTCGTCGCGAACAGCCGCAGGGCTTCTGGCCGAGCGCCATCGTCGTCCACATCCTCCGGCGGGGTGCCGACATACATGCCGCGAACGGTGGGCGGGAGAGGCAATGGGCTGGCTGTTAGCTCCTCGAGCGACGGTAGCGTCTCGACTCGGACGGGGATGTCGTCCCAGAACGCCAAGAGGTCCTCAGCCAGTAGAGATGCCGCTGTTCCGACCAGCCGTTCCCAGTCAGAAGCCTCAACATGGAGCGGAAAGGCGAAGCGCTCAGGGGCGAGGCTGTGTGCTGCGGAAAACGCGCGGACAGCTTCCTGGGAGCGAATGTCAACCCAGGAAAGTGCGAGTCCCAAGGTGTAGTGGGCATCTGCATTGTCAGGGGCGAGGCGGATAGCTGCGCGGCTCGCACTGATGGCACCGTGGAGGTCGCACGCCTCGAAGCGTGCGATGCCCAAGGCTGCAAGCAAGGAGTCGTTCGCGTCGACCAGTGTGAGCACGTGGTCGTAGATCTGCGTGGCACCAACGCTGTCCCCAGTCTCCATTGTCGCATCTGCGAGCAGAGCCAAGGCCTCGGTATTGGTGGGCTGCAGGTCCAGCAATTCTTCTAACTCCACCATGACCGTGGTCAGCTCACCACGGGCGTAGGCGTCTTTGGCGCGTTGCATCTGAAGGGCGTCACGTGTCTTCGGGTCGAGAGTCCAGCCCCCGACCACATCATCGTCATGAGTCACGGCAATGCCTCGCTCAAACCATGTTGAAGAAGATGAACGCTCCGCTCATCAACAACGTGACAACGACAGCAAGAATGGCAAACGCAATGATGATGCCCTTGGTGGCATTACTGGACGTTGTGGTTGGTGGAGACCTGTGGCGTGCTGCGGCTGGTACTGTAGAGCTCTTGCGCCCAGTGCTGGCTGGAGCGGCCTTGACGTTGCCAATACCGCCGCGCAGTGCCACCGAGTAGGTTGCGAACTCGGCGATGTCCCGGCACAAGTCGAAGTCCGTGAGCATCCAGTGTTCGAACTGGATGACCTCATCCGCGTTCATGTGAGCGGATTCGTACTGGGGGAGTGGTGCGCGGTCGAGAATGGGGTTGTCTGGTGTGACAGCGAACGGCACACCGGCATTGATGTTGAGCCACTTCTTCACCGCGTATCGTGCGGTCAAGACACCGATCGGGTTGCCGCCAAGCGGAGCTGCCAGAGCCTCGACTTCGTCTTCCGACATGGTGCCGCCGTAGACTGCTTCTAGGACTGCAATCTCGGTGGGGAGTGCTGTCTTGGCCCGGGCAAGCAGCGCTTTGGGAGTGCTGTTGTTCGTATAGGCATTCGACTCATCGCCGTCTCTTGCAACGCCGCCAGCGGACTGGAGCTCTTGGACCACGATGTCATGCGCCCACTTCACCAGGGCGCGCGACTCGGTGACCTGAACAATGCCCTCACCAAAGCGACGACACGCGGTGTCACATGGGCCACGACCACGAGATTCGCCAAGACGAGACGTAGCAATCGCGTAGTACCAATCGGCGAAACGCTGGGCCATGGTGTGACCTGCAGCGGCATCACCGCCGCGCCATGCTTTGAACAGATCTTTGGTGGAACGAGTGTCCGTCATCTCGGGCGCCTCCTTGGGCCGGTCGATGGTAGCGGCTTTGGCACTAGGGACGCAAGGTGAGCAGGCCACAACGTGAGCATGACGTCACAGTGGCTTCAGTCTGCGTCGATGCCCTTGGCATCCGGTGCGGGCACGGGTTCACCGGGTGCAATGGTCACTGTGGACAGGACGTGGCCGTGTAGCCATGCGTACCGAGCTTCCACGCGAAACGGGCCCTCACCATTTGCCAGGCTGAGCTCAACGTGGGCCGCTCCGCGACGGTCCGGGCTGACCTCGGCCTCATGAAAGGCAACGTAACGGCGGACATAAGGGTCGACGGCCTTGTAGATGGCTTCCTTTATTGTGAAGCGAAGAACCGTCGCTATCCATCGCCGGTCACCCTCGAGGTCCGCCATGTCAGCCAGCTCACGCTCGGTCAGTACGCGCGACTCGATACTTGGGCGCGCAGGCTCATACACCTCGAGGTCTACACCGAGGCGGTGTCCTCGGTCTCGCGCCATCAACGCCACGGCGAGCGTGCGCTTGTGGCTAATGGAGCCCGTGAGGCCCGAGGGCCAGACTGGAGTTCCTCGCTCATCAGGGAGCGTGGCTCCCAACATCACACCGAGCTGGTTGGCGGCGGCGCGCGCGGCCAATCGTCCACCCACAAAGGAGACTTGCCGGTAGGCCTTCAGGGTCAGTGCATGCTCACGCTCCTTAGGATGGAGTCGTGCAATGACCGCTTCTGGAACGGGGTCTGGAGAGTCGGGGAGAACAATGCCAGATACGACTCCATGCTCAAGGGCATGGTGAAAGGCGAGCTGAAATGACATCAGACGCTCCCTAGTTGGTCACGGATGACGGCGAGGCGGGCTTGTTCGTCCGCTGGAAGGGGCGTTGGCGGACGGACGGTGGCGTCAAAGATCTTTGCGGCATGTTCGAGCGCCTCCATTCGTGCACACGCCTGCTGTGCGGTGCGGCCGACGGTGACAGCGCCATGGCGCTCCAAGATCGCGGCATCGGCGTTGCGGATGGCCTCTCCAACGGCGTCCGCCAGAGTGGCCGAGCCCGTTGTAGCGTATGGCACGATGGGCGCTGGACCCACGCATACCAGCACCTCAGGCAAGACTGCTGGATCCATCTCACGACCGTCTAGGGTACGCGCGACAACATGGATGGGGTGGGCATGAAAGACGGCACCAATATCCGGTCGATTGCGGTAGCAGGCGGCGTGCATGGCCCACTCGCTGGTGACCCGTCCATCGCCTTGAACCTCACCATCCAGGGTTACGATGAGGAGGTCTTGGGGTTCAATCACCCCTAGGTGGCTTGCCGTTGGAGTCGCGAGAAACAGGCCGTCCTCCAAGCGCGCCGAGACGTTCCCGTCGAGCCCAGCAACCAAGCCCTGAGTGTGAAGCAGATTTGCGAATCGGCACAATGTACTGCGAACGTCGTTTATGTGGGGCAAGTGCTTCTCGTCTTTGGCAGGTCTGTGGCTGGAGGGTGCTTGACCGGCGGCACCGATGGCGTATGTAGCCTGCCCTTCGGTCAGACCCCACCCTCCAAGGAGTACACGTGGGAAAGCAACTCGTCATCACAGAAAAGCCCAGCGTCGCCCGTGACATTGCCGCCGCATTGGGCGGGTTCGACGACCACGATGAATATCTGGAGAGTGAAGACTACGTCGTCACTTTTGCCGTCGGTCACCTGCTCGAACTGGTCGAGCCGGCCGAGTACGACAAGGTGTGGCGGAGTTGGTCGGTCAAGAACCTTCCCATCATCCCGGAAGAGTTCAGGATCAAGCCAAAGGAAGGGCAAACCAAGCGTTTGAACCTCATCAAGAAGCTTGGCAAGCGCAAGGACATCGACGGCATCATCAATGCTTGTGATGCTGGGCGAGAGGGAGAGATGATCTTCCGCCGCATTGCGGAGTTCACTGGCCTCGACAAGAAGCCGAGTCAGCGCTTGTGGCTCCAGTCCATGACCACAGACGCCATCACCACTGGCTTCAAGACCTTGCGTCCCGGCGATGAGCTGAACAACCTCGCTGATGCCGCATGGCTGCGCAGTGTAGGCGACTGGCTCGTTGGTATGAACGCCACGCGTGCCTTGACCCAGCGCCTCAAGTCTCGCGGAGAGACCGGTGCGTGGTCCGCCGGCCGTGTGCAGACGCCAACGCTGGCTCTGCTCGTGATGCGAGAGCGCGAAATTCTGGCCCACGTCCCACGCCCATACTGGGAAATTGATGTTCCGTTCAGCCACGGCTTGAACAGCTGGACCGGAAAGTTCTGGGACGCCTCCAATACCAAGTCGGAAGAAGATGAAGAGCAGGCGCCATCGCGCATCTTTGATGAAGCCCGCGCCACGGCCATCCATGAGGCCGCACTGCAGGCTGACACCGGCGTTGCCAGCGAGACGCGTCGCAAGTCCACGCAGAAGCCGCCGCTGCCCTTCGACCTGACCTCTCTGCAGCGCACCGCCAATAGCAAGCATAGCTACTCGGCAAAACGTACCCTCGACACCGCTCAGCGGCTGTATGAAGGCTACAAGCTGATCACCTACCCACGGACAGACAGCCGGCACTTGCCGGACGACTACGCCGAGACAGTGACCAATATGCTCATTGGTCTCGAAGGTGTGCCCGAGGTGGCCGAGGTTGTTGCCAAGATCAACGCCGAAGGGCCGCAGAACATGGGCATCGTGCTCAACGGCGCCAAGGTCAGCGATCACTTTGCTATTGTTCCGACCGGAAAAGTACCCGATACGAAGCTGTCCGAGAACGACCAACGCATCTGGGAACTCATCTTGCGCCAGTTCCTGGCGTCCCTCATGCCGCCGGCCGTTTGGGCCAATGTGGAACGCTACGTTGATATTGACATGTCGGGCGAGACGGTACGTTTCCGCACAACCGCACGCAGCCTTGAAGTGGCTGGCTTCCAAGAAGCGCTCGGACGGGAAGTCGGAAGCGGAACAGACCTCGCGGCACTCGTTCCTGGTGAGCTCAAGCCCACAGGAATCGAGGTTCACGCAGACGAGCCTGTGCTTGAAGCCAAGGCGACAAAGCCACCTCCGCGCTACACAGAATCCATGCTCCTGCGCAGCATGGAGACCGCTGGCAAGCTGGTAGACGAGAACGAGTACAGCGAAGCGATGAGCGAGCGTGGACTCGGAACGCCTGCCACCCGTGCCGACACGATTGAAGGCCTTGTTCGCAAGCAATATTCGCGTCGCGTCGACAAGCGCCTGGCCCCGACCGCCAAGGCCATGCGTCTGATGGACGTCTTGGACCGCGTGGATGTTCCAGACCTCGCGAGCCCGTCTATGACGGGTGAGTGGGAGTTTGCGTTGTCGGAGGTCCAGACGGGCAAGATGCCGAAGTCTGAGCTGCTCGACCGCCTCACGTCGTTCACCCGGAGCATGACGAAGAACCTCAGCAGCTTCGAACATGACGAGATCTACGCCAATGAGCCATCATTGGGTGTGTGTCCTGCATGCGGAAAGGGAACCGTTGGTGAGACCGCTTGGGGCTACCCCTGCAGTACCAACGTGGACAAAGACAGTGAATGCAAGTTCATGATCTGGAAGGACCGTGCTGGTAAATACATGGACCGTCCTACTGTTGCGGCACTGGTCAAGGACCGCAAGATCGGCCCGGTTGACGGCTTCGTAGACCGTCAGGGCCGGTCGCTCTCGGGTCACATGTCCTTGGTCTACTCGGATGAGAAAGAGCGGTGGGTTGTGGACGTTGAGTGGGGCAAACCCACCAATCCCACAGAGCACGTTGAAGAGTTGGAGATGGGCGTTCTGTGCAAGAACCCCATTGACGACGAAGACGAGATCATTGAGACCAACCTGCGCTACGTCAGCCGCAAGCTCCTGAAGAAAGAGATCAAGAAGGGCGCGGCGCTGCCCAAGATTGTCTGCCATCGGGAGATGAGCCGCGAAGAAGCCCTGATGTTCTTTGGTGAAGCCGCGAAAACCGAGATCTTCGACGACTTCATCAGTCGTCGCGGTCGTCCATTCAAGGGATGTCTTGTCCGCAAGCCCACAGGCAAGCACGGATTTGAGTTCCCGCCGCGCGCCAAGAAAGCGCCGACAGAGAAAAAGAAGGCGCCTGCTAAGAAGAAGGCGACGAAGAAGAAGGCACCCGCAAAGCGGAAGAGCACTGCCAAGAAGAAGGCACCCGCCAAGAAGAAGGCAGCGGTGAAGAAGGCGCCTGCCAAGAAGAAGGCACCCGCCAAGAAGAAGGCAGCGGTGAAGAAGGCACCTGCCAAGAAGAAGGCGCCTGCTAAGAAGAAGGCACCTGCCAAGAAGAAGGCACCTGCCAAGAAGAAGGCACCTGCCAAGAAGTAGTCTTCAGCGACCGCTTACGACGCCAGGTCGTCTACAATCACGGGCTTGCCCCTTGGAGTTCATAGTGCCGACGTTGCCACCAAACGTTCAACTGTACGCATCCAAGGTCGCAGGGCCTCGTGTTGCGGTCTTGGGCAACATCCACGGCAATGAACCAGTGGGTGAACGGGTACTAGAACACCTCGCTAAGGCGGTTGAAGACGGGCTTATCGCCGGTTCCATTCTCGCTGTGCGAGCGAATCCGGTAGCGGCAGCACTCGACCTCCGACACACTGCAGATGGTCAGGACATGAACCGTCTGTGGGACCCCGCAAGCCTTGAGCATGCTGCATTGCTGCCCCCGGAGGACCGCTCCGTCGAGCAAGCTCGCGTGTTGGAGCTAGCGCCATGGCTCAAGACGGCCGAGTGCATCTTGGACATACACTCCACCTCACGACCCGCCGAACCGTTCCTGTTGTTTCGCGACGACCGGGCACATCGTCAGATCGCTAGCCAGCTTGGTGTCCTGCATACGATAACCGGCGTGCACGAGAGTGGGGTTCTACCCGGCGGACTCGCCGTGAACGTGGGGCTTCAGCCCGGTGAGCCTGGAGCGCGACTTGGCTTCGTTCTCGAGGCCGGACAGCACCAGCAGCCAGGCATTGACGACTACGCGTGGGAGGTCACCCAGCGTCTTCTCGTTCTGTTGGGTGTGTGGCGAGACGCACCGCCAGCGCCGACAGACACGCCCCGTGTCTATGAAGTCGTGGACCGCTACGCTCAGGCCTCCGAGGGGCGGGGGCAGTATCGTTTGGTGGCTCCGGAGCGTGTCTTTCGGGACAAGCGACGCTTGGAGAGCTTCGAGACGGTGGAGGCCGGTGAGGTCCTGGCGGTAACGGACGAGGGGCGTATTTTGCGCGCCGATGAGCCCTTCACAATGCTCATGCCAGCCGCGACAGCTGCTCCGGGCGAAGACTTGTTCTTCACCGCTCAGCAACGCTACGGCGGGCTTGGCGATGACATTGGCCGGGCGGAGCTGCCGCGTGTTGCCGCTGGCGTGGAACGCATGCTGGACCTGGTAGACGGCGACGCTTTTGAGCGTGGTCACACCTGGGCCTGCTTCGACAGTTCCCGCATCTTGGACCGGTGCGCCGATCTCATTGGCGGCGTCCTGAGACTGCCGAAGGGGCATCCGGACAGACGAATCACCGTTGTGGGGCCGGGCTCTCTGGGCGTGGACCCGGTCGAGCAGCGCCGAGGCCGACGCTACCGCCATGCCATGCGCCGTGCGGTCGCTGCAGGTGTGCCTGTAGACCGCTACCAGCTGCTTCGTGGAACGTCACTCAGCTGGATTGATGCGCTCACGTCGCCGACCACTGCCCAGCGCTTCTCAGACCGAGATGACCGCTCCGCTGTGCGGATGTTTCTGTCCATGCGCCAGCCTGGTGCTGTGTCGGTTTTGGTGTGTGGGGACCTCGAATCGGCGCTGCGGGAGGGGGGACGTCGTGACCTGCGCGCTGCCATTGTGGTGGAAGCGCCCGAGCTCAGCGCAGAGGGCGACACCGTGGGCATTCATGTGGCTCGTGCATCGCTCTTCTCTGGGCGGCCTGAGATCTTGCGCGCGATCTCCAACCTCCTCGATGCACTACAAGACGACCATGAAGACGTGGTCCGGCGTCAACAATCCTTGGGTCTGCCACCTGTCTTGACGAGTGGCGGGCTGCTGCGAGACCACCTACTTCACGCAGACCTGGACGCCATTCGGGAGCTGCTGCGACGCTTGCAGGTGGAGACCTGGGCGCATGCGTTGCGTCCGGTTCTCCACGATGAACAGGACATTGCCCCGGGCATGCTTGGATACTGGCTCGCACAAGTGATGACCGAGACAGGGATACGCGACGCGCATGCGCTCACTCAGCTCTTGGTCCGTCCGACCGAGCACGGGTGGCATGTGTCGCCGGAGTACCTCATGCAGGCACTCGTCAACCCCATGGCCGTGCAGACCCAGCCCCATCGTCTTCCGGTTGTCGCGCGTCCCGAACCACTCGTTGCCTCCGACGTCACTGTGGACCAGGTGGAGCACTGGATTGGCTGGAAACGCCGCATGCAGTCCCTGTCTCCAATTCCCGGAAACCGAGGCCGGGACCTGGATCTGCCACTGCGCGGTAGTGCCATTCATCAGACTCTGACGCGCTTGTACGCCTGGGCTCGCTCGCGGGCTGCCCGAGGCCCCGGTGAGGTCATGGTCATCATTGCGGGTGACGGTCAGTCTCCGGGACGGGAACCGGTCGACCATGCCGCAGCGCACTTGCTCGCGCACCGTGACCTCGTGCGGGACGCCAACGTTCGCTATCTGCGCATTCAGCACACCCAAGCAACCCATATGGCTTGGCTCAAGGACTGGACACGGCAGGTGGCTCAGCGCGGGCGGAGTGGGGCGCCGATTGGGCTTCACTGGGAACATGAGATGGGCGACACCGTCAACGTCGTCCTCATCGCAACGGCATCAGAAGATGGCGCTGTGTCCGGTAGTGGTGTTCTGGACGGCTGGCGAATTGAAGCCGCCGGCATCCTGATCAGCCAGCTCGAGCGGCCCGGTGGTGACTACGCAGTCGGACTCTTCTCACATGTGTTGGATGGGGGAATCGACCACGCCAACCCAAACCTGCTCCAGTTCGCCCGTTCGCACTGCCAATCCGCCCTCGGCACTCACCCGGTTCAGTGGACACGCGACGCAGGCGAGATGGATAGGCGTGTCATTGAGCGGATCTCTCGGTGGATTGTGGATGCTCGTGCGGATGGTGGGGTCGGACCGAAACACGCAGACCCAGCGTTGGTCGCAGCCGTCGAGACCGCCGCTCTGGGCGACGAAAGCCCCATGGACGCAGCGCGAGGCATCTGGAACAGACAGCAAGAGTGGCCGGGGCCAGACTGGCAGCACATCTCAGCTGCAAGGTGATAGGGCGCTGATACCGGAGGATGATGTGGACGACTTTGCAGGCATGACCGAGCTTCCCGAGGCGCAAGCTGCTGTGATTGTTGCTGGGATGCGCCTTGTGGCGCGTGCCGATGGCGACGTGCATGAGAACGAGTTGGCCATGATTGAAGAGCTCGGTGAGGGATTGCCCATGGCGGACCCCAACACCCCGCTTGGGTCCATCGAAACAAAGCTGCTGTACATCCGAAGCCTGGGCATGCTCGCCTTGGCGGACGGCGTGATGTCGGCGCCAGAAGTGAGCCTCATTCGTGAGATTGCAGACCACCAAGGTCTGTCACACGAGCAGGTGGATGACGCCCTGCGTGCCGTCAAGCGGGCGTTCTTCGACAACTTTGCTGGCGTGTCGGTCTTTGCAGATCAGGCCCGTGAGATCGGTCTAGGACTGGGGCTCGACAGCGCCGAGATCGACGACATCCTCACGTCGTGAAGGTCGGTGGAGGCTGGACCGGCCGTCGCTGGTCGGAGCTGACTTTCGCTCTCTCACAGGCCCCACAACCGTGGGCAGCGTGGGCGCGCGTACAGCTGACGAACAGCGCGATTGGCCAGTCGCTCGCTAAACAATACACGTGGGAATCCTCCGGTATTTTCATCGAAAGCGGTGAATATGACGCGCAGCGCTTGCCCCATGAGCGCACGGCTGCCGGGCAGTTTTTCACACCGCCGGCCCTTGCAGATGCGTTGGTTGCCCTGGTCGCCCCCCAGACGAAGTCGGGAGCGGTTGTTGATCCTGCCTGCGGAGCCGGGGAGCTTCTGTGTGCAGTGTTCCGTTGGCGACGGTCACAAGGCAGCACAGTGGCGGAGGCCCTAGACGGACTGACTGGCTGGGACAAAGACCCAACAGCAGCTTGGGGAGCCATGGCCAGCCTTGTGCTGTGTGCGCTGGACGTGTGCGACGGGCCAGTGCCTGGCGACCTCGACATCCGCGGCGGCGTGGATGCCCTCACCCAGACCGGACAGTTTGATGCGGTCGTCATGAACCCGCCGTACTTGGAAGCCAAGCGCATGCGGAACGCACAGCCTGGACTGCGCGAGTGGCTGCGTGGTGCATTTCCCGAGCTTCATGGGGCCTTCGACCTGTACATGGCCTTTCTGCACTGCAGTCGCCGCTGGATGAACGACTCGGGTGCAGTCGCGGCATTGCTGCCCAACAAGGTCTGCCAAGGTCGCTACGCAGCCCGCTTTCGCCAAGATGCCTCGCTTCACCTGACCCACTTGGTCGATGCCTCACGCATGCATCCGCGACCGTTCCCAGGCACGAGTGTCTACCCGGTCTTGCTGTGCCTCAGTCCGCTGCCACCGCCCCAGGTCACCACTCGCCACGTGTTCACCGCACAGGATGTGGAGGCGTCGCCAGAAACGAATGTTTCACCAGAGCTGTACGCCCAGTACGACGAATCACCTTGGTTCGCACCACTGCCCACGTGGTCCATCCTCGCGCGCTTGCAGACGGGACTACGGCTCGGAGATGTGGCGACGGTCCGGTCGACCTGTTCCTTTCACCGCAAAGGCCTGCGCGAGCAGTTCGTTGTCTCTGAACGTCCACAGGGCCCAGCGTATCCGTACATTGGCGGGGCTTCGTTTACGCGCCGCAGCGAGGTTGAACCCTACGCCCTAAACTGGGCTGGCTGGTGGCTGATCGATGCACAGGAGGCCCTCCGTGACCTGGGCAATCCGCTACCGAACTTGCAGCAGAACTTCGGTCGAACAAAGGTAATTCTCCGACAGCACGCACGCCGAGTTGAGGCATGGCTGGACTCGAACGGGCGATACGCAACCAAAGATGTGTACCCGATTGCCTGGTCCAACAACGACGACTGGACCGAAGCGCTCCTAGCCGCTGTCCTCAACTCTACGGTCTTCTCTGCCCTCTACAACACCGTGTTTCAGGGCATTGTAGTAGGTGGTGAGACCTACCACTACCTTCCAACCTTCCTGCGTCAGATTCCAGTCCCAGAGTCTAGCCAGCTCGGTGATGTCATCCGCGCACTCGTGGCGCCAACCGCGACGTGGGAACAGATCGACGCACTTGTCTGTGACGCCTACGGTGTGTCAGCTGCTGAACGAGAGCATCTGCTGGACATGCATTTAGGACGAGTTGGAGCCACCGTGCCAGATGGCCGACTAGTGGCTGGGGTCGAGACCCATGGTGTACAGGATCAGGCCCTGCCCAGCGGTTCCGACGGCTAGGGCACTTCCGCGCAGCTCCATGCGATGTTCGACGCCGCGTTGGGTGGAGGTGAGTCGGACGCTTGCGCGACCGCCGGCGCTCAACGTCCAGATGCCGACAGTGCCAATGGGACCAACGCGCACGGTGTCGCTACCGAACATGACACCCAGCGTGTGGCTCGCCAAGTGGCGAAGCGGCCGTCCTCTCGGGCGCGCTGTGGTGAACAGCGGGGCCATCTCGACGCCGGTGAACAGGGCTACGCCTCGCTCCGACCACTCACACGACGCACTCACAGCCGGTGAGGCCGACCAGCGTAGAGCTGGCTCATTGGTGACGGCGTTGGCGGTTTCGCTCGCTCCCACAGCTGCCCCCAATCCTAGAGAAAAGCGGTGGCACCGCGTACGACGTGTTCCGCTCGGGTGTGTACGGGCGAGGGGAGAGTCTTGGTCCACAGTGGCATATTCCAAGCGCTCGCCGCTGGTGATGAGCGGCTGCCAGCCAGGAATCGCGGGGTCAGGCCTCCCCATGCGCGCGCGCGTCTTAGCGGAGCGCTCAGGCGGCTGATTCCACACGTACATCAGCATGACCTGACCCGTAGAGCGCCGCATGGCGGTCAGGCGCAGCTCGATGCCTCCGGTGGAATCCCAGCGGTCATTCCATGGCGTCCACACGGTACGCCAGCCTGCTCCCATGCTCCACAGACCACCGGTCACGAATGGGCCGGTGCGCAAGCGAGGACTACCGACAGACACGCCTGTCGACAGATTGAGCAGGTGAAGGCCACGCCCCCGCGTGCTCACCCACGAGAACAACGGTGCTGAGTCTCCGCCAATGAACCAGCGCACGGTTGGGCTTCCCACCTCCACTTCGATGGACAGGGCAGGAAAGGCGTTGATGGAGAACTGGGGTTGTCGCAGCGTCTGGCCACCAACGAATCCGGCGCCGAACAGTACTTGTCGCTGCAAGCGCAGGCGTTGTCGTGGCAGTCGGGATGACTCACCTTGGAAGGTGGGTATCGGGATTCCAAACAGCCGAGCCGTATCGAGGTGAGCCCGTGGCTGAGGGCGGCCGTCTTCGGGTGCAGTACGCGGCGTCTCAACGGGCTTGCGGTCGCAGCTGTCTGTGTAGATGACCTGCACACCCGGCGGGTCCGACAGGCCAACAACCACGTCATCACACCCGTCCATGTCGAAGTCGCGAGCGAACAAAGAGGATGGCGTACCGTCAACATCGTAGAAGGCCACGCCGCCTCCTGTACCCGCAGTCACCGAGATCTGACCCAAACTAGGGTGTGACGCCACGAGGTCTTGCTGGCTGTCCTTGTCGAGCTCTGCGGAGACGACTTGGGTCGGCGCTCCATCTTGGAGCCATCGAACGCCACGCCGGTCTTCGATGAGGCCTGTTGTAGGCACGCTCCAGCCGAGTCCAAAGGGACCGGTGAACACGTCAGCGACAGGCCCTCCCGCATCGAAGGTCTGGTCTCCTGATGGAGAGCGCAGGTGTACCGTGGAGGACTCGGTGTCGGCAAAGACCCAGTCGTCACCAACCGCTGCCAGCCGTCCAGCGCCGATGGTATTGCCAACGACCCCAAGGCTCACCAGTCCGTCCGGATGGGGCTCGAGAAGGTAGACTTGCCCAGCAGCAACAGCCACAACCGGCCCTTCACGCCGGTCGAGAACCGGCTCAATCGCGTCACAGGGCCGGTTAAATTCGACGCGAGATGTGAAGTCGGTCGCTTCTACAACCACAACACCGCGGGGTCCGCATAGAAGGATTTCTTTGCCCTGATCACGGTCTACGTCGGCGAGGGTGTAGTCGACCATGCCTGCGCGAACGCGTGCGAAGAGCGTACCGTCAAGGCTGTAGAAGTCCGTCTGGTCAGCCATGCCGACAATGAGGAGGTCGAGTTCATCGATGCGTACGGCATGGACCGCGACAACCGGAGCCGGCGTCTCAATGACAGCTTCATGCCTCGGTTCCCACGCTTGCGCTGACGAAGCCAGAGCCAACACAATCAGGCCCGCAGTCACTGCTGGGACGCACGCAGCTTTACAGCGAGGCCATCTAGGGTGTCTTCATCAACCTGCGTGAAACCGGTCAGGCGTTCGTGGCGAACAGCGTCTGGCGTGCCCGTGTAGTCCAGGAATATGCTGGTTAGTTTTTCAACCTTCTCGGGTGGAAGAGAGGTTCCAACAACGACTACATCGTGTGGGGTCCAGCCGGTTGTTGCAACCATACGGGTCTGACCGACAGGGATTCCTGCTTGTTCGGCACTCGTCCAGTTGCCGGTGTAGGTCGCGCCGAGGTCGCAGCGCTCTGCAATGAGGTCACGCAAGACCTGGACGTGATTGCCAGAAAACACCACCTCTATGGCTTCCAGATCAGCCCCTTCATCGCGTAGCCAGCTTCGCGCAAGATGGTAGCCGGTCGTGGAGTTGGGGTCGGCGAAGCACACCGACAAGCCTGGTTCCGTGACATCAACGGCGGTCGCCTCTCTGGCTAGGATGATGCCTTCCGTTCCGCGACTGCCATCCACAATCTTTGCGGCAATGGCCGTGAGGGGCGCGCCCTGGGCGGTGGCCTGGAGATAGACTCCAGGGGGAACAATAGCCGCCTCAGCGACTCCATCGGAGACCGCTTGCAAGGTGGCGGCGTAGTCCGACCCCACACTGAACTGCACGGGTCGCTCCAGCGAGTCTTCAAAGTACAGGCGGAAGGACTCGAGGTCCGCTCGCATGGCGCCAGCATCGCGAACCGGTGCCAGAGCTAGCTCAAGCGGCTCTCCAGTTGGGCCGCTAGGAATGAATGCATATGCGGCAATGCATGCAATAGCGACGAGCAGGGCGCCTGCGACAAATGCCTGCGGCAGCCGTGACCGATGAACTTGTGGCTGTCGGCGTGTGCTGAACGTGGGCACGGGCCGGACCGTTGGCGACGGAGCCATCTGTTGAGTCGTACCAAACTGCTGCTGCAGGAAGGCACGCGTTGCCGAACGGTCGATGGCATGACCAGCGGCTGCTGCTGCGGACTCCAGTTCCTGTGCGAGTGCTGCGGCGGTTGGCGGGCGGTGCTCGCGGTCGGGAGACAGCGCATTGTGTAGTGACACAGAGATCCGCTCGGGCACCTCCGGGCGCACGTCGCGCACAGTGCGAGTGTCGCCGGACAGGATCCGGCGCAAAATCGCGACTTCGTTGCGACCGTCGTACAGCTTTTCGCCAGCCAGCATCTCCCAGGTCACAGCCGCCAACGCGAAGATGTCCGCTCGTCGGTCCACGTCGACTTGTTCGATTTGTTCGGGGGAGAGGTACGCCATCTTCCCCTTGAGAACCCCCGTCTCTGTGACCCGGGCTTCGGTCTCCCCCGTCACAATTCCAAAATCGAGTAGCTTGAGCTCGCCACGTGGCGTCACCATGATGTTGTGCGGGGTCAGGTCCCTGTGCACAACGCCACCTTGGGCACCGTCCACTCCGGTCAGCTCGTGGGCAGCGTGGGCGGAATCACAGGCTTGTACCGCAAGATCAATCGCTACTCTCACAGGCAGGTGCATGCCGGCCTTGAACGCTGCGACCAGCACTTCGCGCAGGGTGTGACCGGGCACATACTCCATGGTCATGAAGGGGATGTCGTCGCTCTCGGCCAGCTCGTACACGCGAACAATGCCCGGGTGTGACAACGCGGCCATGGTCCTGGCTTCACGGGTAAACATGTCCCGGAAACGCTGGTCATCCGCCAGGTCTGGCAGCATCCGCTTGATGACCAGCGGCTCACCTGGGTCTTCGCCGGTGACATGGGCCAAGAAGACCTCTGCCATTCCGCCAACCGCTAGGCGCCGCAACAGTGTGTACCGGCCGATTGTCTCGTTTGCGTTCACGCGTTGAGCATAGCGCAACGAAGCGTCGCTGTGATGTGCGGGAGCCTGTCGTTTCGATACAGGGCACCATGACTGACGAACGACTGCTCGATGCTCTGCTCACCTGGTACCGCGCCAACCGACGCACTCTCCCGTGGCGTGAAGATCCGCGTCCATACTTTGTTCTTCTGTCCGAGTTCATGTGCCAGCAGACCCGGATTGACACGGTTCTTCCGTACTTTGCTCGGTTCACCGAACGGTGGCCCACGCTCGAAGACCTCGCTGCTTCCAAGGAAGAAGAGGTGCTGCAAGAGTGGGCCGGGCTCGGGTACTACTCCCGGGCGCGTAATCTTCGAAAAGCGGCAATTGCTGCGGTCAGTTCAGGTGGTCTCACCGGCGACCCCGAAGCTCTTCGCGCTCTTCCCGGTGTTGGGCCGTACACGGCGGGGGCGATTGCAAGTGTCGCGTTTGGTACCGCAGCCCCTCTGGTTGATGGCAACGTGGAGCGTGTGCTGTGTCGCATAGATGGCGTGCACACCGACCCGCGCTCTACGCCGGGCAGGAAGGCACTGTGGGCGCGGGCGGCGGTTCTCATTGAAGACCACCCGTCACCGGGCGAGCACAACCAAGCACTCATGGAGCTTGGTGCGCTGATCTGCAGTCCACGAAAACCGAGCTGTTCAGCATGCCCTGTGGCCGAGTTCTGTGTGGCACGAGCCGCTGGCGACGCAGAATCGTTGCCCAATAAGCCCAAGAAGGCCCCCCCAACCCCAATCAGCGGCCTCTGCGCGGTTGTGGAGGAAGACGGTCGGGTACTGATGGGGCTTCGAGGGCCAGGATTGTTGGCGGGTATGTGGGAGCCAGTGATGGGCACCGAGTCCGATTCTGTGACAGCCCTGTTGGCTTCCTCTGCCGGTGTTCGCTCCGTCTCAACGACTCACTTGGGCACAGTGACCCATGTCTTTTCGCACCGAAAGCTCACGCTGCAGGTGGTGCGAGCCCGGGTCAGCGGCACGCCGGTACTCGGAGAGGGCTACCTAGAGCTGCGCTATATCGACCCGCAGAACCCAGGAGTGGCGCTGTCGAAGCTCGCACGCAAGGTGCTGGACTTGGCGTCAGATGAACAGACCGCACTGCCGCTCGCCGCAGACGCTACGATGTCTGGGGAGTGGTCATGAACGCCGCGGTCATCATTATTGGAAACGAGATTCTCACCGGAAAGTTCGCTGACGAGAACGGTCCGTTTCTCATTGGTGAGCTGCGAAGGCTCGGTGTGCGCTTGGTGCGGCTTGTCACCATTGACGACACTCTCGATGCGATTGCGGAGGAGGTCCGTCGCTGTTCGGACCTCGCGGATGTGGTGTTCACAACGGGCGGCGTGGGCCCCACTCACGATGACCTCACCTTCGAGGGGGTTGCGCAAGCCTTTGGCGTTGGGCTTGAGCTGAACGCCGAGCTTGTGGCCATTATGGAGCGCTTTGGGCTGCCTCTGCATGACGCCAATCTTCGAATGGCGACAGTTCCCAGCGGCACAGAGCTTGTCCATGACCCCGCAGTTGGCTTTCCCGTCGTTCAGATACGCAACGTGTACGTCTTGCCGGGCATCCCAAAGCTGGTCCGTCTCAAGTTCGCCGCAATCGCCCCGAGACTGACGGGCGTCGTCCTCCATACCGACCGCGTGTACGTCGACGAGTGGGAGAGCGGTATTGCAACGGCGCTGGGTGAGATTGTGAATGCGTTTCCAACCGTGGCGATTGGCAGCTACCCGCGCAGCGGTGAAGGACCGTTCCGAACGCTACTCACTCTGGAGTCCGAAGACGCAAGCGCCGTAGAACAGGCGGTTTCGGCCATGCGAGCGGCGTTACCTTGGGTGGAGTTCACACCGTGATGGAACCGTTCTCTGTCACCGTGTGTCCAGATGCTGTAAGCAGCGTTGTCATTGGGCGTTGTGACGTGCACATCAGACAGGCATGACCATGACTCCGACCGACACACGCACCCCATATGCCCTGCACGTCGTTGCCCACTACTACGACCTTCAGGTCGAAGAAACGTTCACTAGTGTTGGCAAGCGCGTCCAGATTGGCAACTCAACAGCCCTGGACGTTCCGGTCCCTGCAGGCAGCGACTTCATCGCGCGGTGCACGTGGTCGGGTTCCCGCAAGGTGCTGGTCATTGATGGCCGAGGACGCTCGCATACGGTCGAGCCAGACTCGCCCGTTACGATTGCTGTGGGACCGGTACGCTTAGAACTGTCGCTAAACCCTCGCTATCTACTGGCGCGCAGCGGCGACTCTCGCTGGTGGGAAGCCATGCCGTGGCTGAGCATTGTTCTCGCTGCGAGCTTGATGGCAGGCCAGGGTGGTCTGCTGCACCAGTACCGCTGTGAGTGGCTTGGCGGCTTCAACCCCGACCTAGATGCCGCCATGATGTGCGTCGCCCAGCAGGGCCCGCCGAGCATGCAGTCGTCTCCGCACCTGGCGGAGTACCTTGAGCGGCTGCTGCAGGAAGACTTCGCTGGCGAAGAGCAGGGCGTTCTGGTTCAGGAGATAGATCGCGAAGAGGCCGACCGGGCCAGCGACAACAGCTACCTGCCAGCGGGTCAAGACGGCGAGACCGCGGACATGGGCGGAGCCGAAGACGTTGGCGAAGAGATTCGCACGCCAGAGGTCGAAGAAGTCGCCATTGCGGAAGCCGCTCCAGAAGCGGAAGATGAGCTCTTGGCGCTGGAAGAGACGGACGCCCAGACCGAGCCCGTTCCAGAGCCGCCAGAGGTCGAAGACAACGGCGAAGACGGCATTGCAGAGGCGGATGCGAGCGACGAGTTGGGTGAGGAGGAAGAAGCGACGCCACCCGAAGAAGACCACGAGGGCTGGGGCGTTCAGGACTGGTACGACGAAGAAGACCAGCGCATGGAGCAGCGCGAGATTGAGTTCATGACAGAGATTGCTCACCAGCGACTCAAGATTGACCCGAACGACCCCGACGCGCTGTCCATCCTGTCCTACTACCAGTACCTAGACGAAGACTACGAAGCGGCGCTGGCCACCTACGACAAGTACATTGCCCAGCTCCCGGAATCTTCTGCTGGCTACAACAACAAGGCTCTCGTCTACAAGCGACAAGGTGAGTACCAAACCGAAGAACGCCTGTACCGTGTGGCGCTTGCGTATACGCCCAATGATGTGACTACGCTGAACAACCTCGCGGTGTGCTTGGCGCATCAGGGCCGTCTAGAAGAGGCTCTCGTCATCTTGGACCAGCTAGAAACCCTGGACCCCGGCGACCCCTACGCGGAGCTTCACAGGGCCAAGGTACACGCCGAGAGAGACGACAAGGAGCAGGTCTACCACTACTTGCGCAAGGCGCTTGAGGGCATGTCTCAGCTGGACACCCTTCACCACATTGAGTTCCGTCAGGACATTCGTCTCGATCCGAGCTTTGAAACCATGCGTCGTGATCCGATGTTCCGTGCAATCCTTGTTGAGTACTACGGAAAAGAGACCCCGCTGCAGTGACGCTTCCCCCCCCATCGTCCAATGCTTCGCACCGCCTTCGAGTGCAGCGCATGGGATTGTGGGAGCGCCTAGCGGGAGACGTGCCCATGCCGGACGTCCGACTGCTCGTCGCGAGCATGGCCATTGCGCTGTGCGTCATGAGCTACCGTGCCGTTGAGCAGTTCGTAGGCAGCGACCCGGTTGTTCAGCACGACCTAGCAACGCTCATCGGCGTGTCGGTGCCCAATGGGGTGTACGGCCAGCTGAATGGCCTGCGGGACGTCGAGCACGCGGTACAGACCGACCCGATGGACTGGCCAGCAGTCGAGTACCGCGAGTAGGCGCAGCGACCGGGAGGAGACAACCTCCCAGTCAGCAACGCACAGCAGCCGACCGACGCCGACGGAGCCCGAGCAGTAGCGGAAGGGCCAAGAGCCATCCTGCGCCGGTCTTGCCGCTGTCACAGTTGCAGCCGCCGCCCACAACGGCGTCCAAGCCCGTGTCCGGCGCGCCCGTGTCCGGCTCGACGGGAACATCATCGCTCGCGTCTAGCGGGTCGGAGCCACGGTCCACTTCGTCGCCGTCGGCAACGCTTCCGTCGTCCGTGTCCATGTCGTTGGGGTCGGTCTCATCGTCGTCCACTGCACCGTCGCCGTTGGCGTCTTCGTCGCCGTCGAGCAGGCGGTCGCCGTCGCTGTCGTCGTTGAGTGGATCGGTTGTTGTGGTCTCGTCTTCGTCGGCCACAAAGAGTCCGTCGTCCGTGTCGTCGCCTTCGGCAGCCGTGAGGCCTGACTCCGTGCCGTCTTGCACGCCGTCGGTGTCGTTATCGGTGTCGTCGTCGTCCGGGTCAGTGCCGTGGATGGTGGTCTCATCAAGGTCGGATAGGCCGTCTGTGTTGGTGTCGTCGCCTTCGGGCTCGGTCAAGCCGGACTCGGTGCCGTCTTGTAGCAGGTCGTCGTCCGAGTCGGCGTTGTCGGGATCGGTCTCACCGGTGTCCACAGCACCGTTGCTGTCAGCGTCTTCCGAGCCATCGACAAGGCCGTCATCATCGGAGTCGTCGTCCAACGGGTCGGTCTGGGATGTCGGGTCCGCATCGACCATGAAGACATCTTCGTTCGTGTCGGCGCCTTCGGGCTCAGTCAGGCCGAGCTCGGTGCCGTCCTGAACGCCGTCGTCATCGGTGTCGGGGTTGAGCGGGTCTGTGGGGCCGTTGACCTCGGTGAAGTCGATGAGGCCGTCGTCATCGGTGTCGTCGTCGAAGGGGTCGGTGTTGGTCTCGGTGTACTCTTCAAGGTCGGTCAGGCCGTCTTCGTCGGTGTCTGCGCAGACATTGACCGGTCCGACGTCTGGCACGATGACGCTGTCTACGACGCCGTCACAGTCGCCATCTGTGCCGTCGCAAGTCTCGGTGCTTGGAGCGCCCTCAACGCCATCACACTCGCTGCCCGAGCCATCAGCCAAGCAGACGAGCTCGCCATCGGTCTGGCACGCGCCAATGCCAACGGTGCACGTGTCGCCGAGGCCAAAGCCGTCATCCGAGGTTCCGTCACAGTCGTTGTCGAGGCCGTCGCACAGCTCATCAGATCCGGGGATAATCAAGGCATCGCACGCAATATCGAGGCCATCTGTGGAGCAGACGGTCTGGCCATTGCTGATGCACTCGCCAACGCCGTCTGAGCAGACTTGGCCAAGGTCAAATCCGTCGTCAACGTCGCCGTCGCAGTCGTTGTCGATGCCGTCGCACAGCTCGTCTGAGCTCGGTAGGGCTACCGCATCGCAGATGGCCCGGCTGCCGTCGGGAGAGCACACTGTGAAGCCGGTGGTCAAGCATGCGCCGAGGCCTGCTTCGCACTCTTCACCAGTGATGAAGCCTTCATCCACGCTGCCATCGCAGTCATTGTCCAGGCTGTCGCAAGACTCAGGCGCGGCGAAGGCGCCGTTCGGGCAGTCGGTGTCAATGACGACGACGACCGGCTCGCTGGTGATGGACAGCAAGTCCGACTGAATCTCAAGGATGGTGGCGAGGTTCGTCTCGCTGGCGCTCGTTCCGTCTTCATCTAGGCAGACGCGAGACTGGTAGGGATTGTTGACGCGGGTCTCGCCATCAAACGGTGCTACGCCGCGTGGCTCAGCATCGGTGACGTTGATGGTGTCAAACTCGAATGCGACCCAGCGAACCTGTTGTGGGGTCAATCCGAGCAGCAACAGGGCAGTCGCGTCGCACGGGGCGTTGACGGCACACTGCTGAAATCCGTTGAGCTGCAGCGTAGTGCTGTTTCCACGGTTCGGGTCGTTGGCGGTGTGGACCCAGACGGCAAGCGCGTCTTCACTGCTGGCTTCGGAGAACTCCGAGTTGGCGGTGTTGGTGCCGGTCATGGCTGCTGGCTGGGCGTTGTTGGTGTTCGGGATCCATTGGTAGGACACCGTGTTCTCGGTCGGAAGGGTGCTGCCGTTCGGGTCCAGCGCAAAGCCTGTCTCGGTGAACGCGTGGCTGTCGATTTCGTAGTCGTAGCAGACCTCGGTCTCAAGACCGATGCGCTCGCTCGGGTCGACCGACTCGGTGACGGACAACTGCCGACGACCCGAGACCCGGTAGAGCCCACGGTTGAGCTGCTGTGAGACCTCGATGACCTCGCCAGATGCACTCTGGCCCTGGCTTGTGACAGTGCCGCGGCGGACGTTGTCACCTACAAACATGGCGATGGGTGAGACACCCGGAACAATGAGCCCCTTTACGAGCGCCTGCAAGCTGAAGCCTGCTTCTAGAGCCCCGTTTGGCGTAATTCCGTTGAGGGTTGGCACGTTGATGCACAGGTCGCCAGCGTAGGTAGAGCCTGGCGGAGCGGGCGTGTAGGTGGAACTGTAGGCGCTCTGCGGAATGGCTTCGGTGCTACCCCCAATCATGCGCGCGCCAACCACCACGACCGGTCGGTTGCGGTCGGCAGTGACCGAGTTCTCAAGTCGAATCCCAGTTGGAATCGGGGCACACATCTCGAACGGCCCAAAGACATTGCCGAGAGAGCCGGAGTTCTCCAGGCCGATGTTGAAGTCGACGACCGAGAGCACGGCGCGTGAAGACTGACTATTTTGGTTGTTTGCGCAGCTTCCGAGACCCAGAGCGGCCACAGAGCCGCCGGGCCCCACACCACAAGGCACTGTGAAGGACTGCCGGGTGACCTCGGCGGTGTCCGTGTCTGTGGCTGTTGTCAGCGCGCCATCGTTGTGGGTGATGCTGAACGCGCTTGCGGAGCCCCAAGCGGTCGAAGCGGTCGATGTGCCGCTGTAGGGCGCACCATCGATGCTCGGAGCGACGTCATCTCGGACCGTCCAGCGCAGGTGCACATTCCACTCGGACTGCCGAGTGCTTCCCGCTTGGTCATCCGTGGAGATGAACTGAGGGCGCATCTGGTCTACTTCAAAGCGAATCTCAGTGACATCTGCAATGTCGATTCCTGCGGTAGCGAGCGCGCTTACGTCACATTCGCGGGGGCCTCTCGGGGAGATGATGGGACACTCGACCCAGCTCGGGTCATCCGCTGCACGGAACGTACGCGAGGTGATGTCGTCATTGTCCGGCGAGCCCGTGTAGTCGGCAGGTTCGGTGGTCACGAGCAGTCGAGCGCCGTCCGAGGCCTGTTCAAGAGCAGTGAACGGAAGGTTTGGGGTGCGAAAACCGGGGCCGACGAGAATCTGGGTGAGGTCCGCGGTGCGGCCACTTCCTTGGCGACCGGGAACCTGAAGCTGCACAACCGCGTCTCCCGAGCGGGAGGTGTTGTTGCGCAGGCGAACAGCGGTCAGCCCGTCGCTTCCGGGCGGATAGGGACTCGCTTCGTTGTTGCAGCGGTACAGCGTGTTGCTTGAGGCTGCCGGGCACCCGGTGTGAATGAGGTCCACCAGGACCGATTCGTCGCCAATCGTAGAGGTTCGCGAGCTGCACCATGCGCCGTTGCCTGCTGCGACTGGGCCGGTCTCGTTGCTCTGCAAGCAGTATTGGGTCGGGAACTGCGTGCCACTGGGCAAGAATGGAATGGCGGCGTCATTAAAGTCGGCGTCCCAGCGCAGGCGCCAGTTGTTGAATCCGGCGAATCCATTGCTGGCCAGCGCTTCCGATGGGTAGACCACGCCGATATTGCCGGTGAGTGTGTTGGTGGCGGGGTCAAAGATGATGAGCCGGTGGGCGTTGGGCTCTCCGGCTGCGGGCCAGCTGATGGTTCCATCGGAGTGGACGGGGGTACCAGACGGCATCTCGTAGTTGAGCATGGTCACGTCGGACAAGTTGCGCAGAATGAGCTGGCTGCGCAGATCATCGCCGTCAATCACTGGGATGTGCAGGGCTGGGTTGAACCCGCCGTCCGCGACGACGGACACTCCGTTGTAGTACGGCAAGTAGACCGTCATGCGCGCGTTTGTGTGTGGACGAGAAGGGAAGTTGGACGCCTGGTCCATCATTGCGGTGCCCACAAACCGTCGGTCCGTCTGAACGGTAGGAATGGGACGGGTCTCGCGTCGCTCTTGGCTCGCTTGATAGGTCAGCGTGTAGACGAGGTCGTTCGACGGGTCTTGGGGCACCCCGTCGATGACCGCGGTGACACGAATCTCAGTGTCTGCGTGCGGAAACGCCGACTTGAAGGCGAAGCTTGTGCTGGCTTCCGCGGTGGTCAGGTTCGGCAGGGTGCCAATAGGCATCGTGATGACCTGAGTGTCCACGTCAATCGTCGCGCGCGGATTGCCAGGTAGATTGCTCACCCGACCCTACAAGCCGTAGATCTGCTCTTGGTTGTTCGCTAAGCCTTCAACGCCGTCCGGTAGGTCCGGCGCCACATTGGTCAGCGTCACCAGATCTGACGAGATCTGAAGCTTTACATTGGGCAGGGTCCCGCCCGTGTCCTTCTGGTACTGAAACGCGCAGGTCATCGCGTACGTGCGGGTGAACAGCATGGTTGTTGGACCTGTCATCATGGACTGGCCACTGTCATTGACGCAGTTCATTCCCAGGTCCAAAGACTGCGCACTTGCTGTTGTTGCTGTGGTGATGCCGCCGCAGAACAACAATGCCGCTACGTATACCTGTGGCATACCAATCCAATCATGACGCATGGGTCCCCCAAAGACTTGCTGCGCGTATAGATCGGTGAATAGAGGTTTGCCAAGCGATTGTTTAGTGGCTGCATTCCCTAGGGAGGCGGGTTGAGCCGCGAATGGCAGCAATCGACCAACGCATCATCTAGTCGCAGGTGCGACAGCCCCCGATTTGGGGGCTTCTGCGTTGATGTGGGTTGGACTCTCCAGACCGCCTAGAAGCACTGCTGGTTCGTTGGCTGGCAGCCAAACCCATCCATACAACGCCCCCAAGCAGAACCGGTGCTGTTGCACTGGCGTTGGCGGACACCGCAATGACAGTCTCCACACACGCCACCATACTGAATCTGGTTGGGTGTACATACCTGTGACGCCGAGCAGGACGTATTGCTGGTCAGCCAGTTGCCTTGGAAGCAAGTCGCTGTGGCCGAACCCGTGTAGCCGGAGCGGGTGTTGCGCAGGCCGGCGCTGTACCCATGGCTTTGTCCACTCCGCGATGCAGTACAGCTCGACCAACTCAATGTCTGCGTACTACAGCTTCGGTTAGACGAGCACGACGCGGTTGACCCGCCATTGCTGCCCGAACAGGTCCAGGTGTAGGGCCCCGAGCCGCTCACTCCGGATGTACTTCCGACACTGCACCGTATGGACGATGACGGCGCGCTTGTGGTACTTCCGCCGTTTGCGGAGCCACAGACACCGTTGACGGCGGTGACACAGCTGCCGCCCGAGCCGCTCCATGAGCCTTGGCTACAGCTGAAGGTGCGGCTTCCCGTGGTGGGTAGGCCGCTATCGGTGATGGCATGCGTGGAGCCGCTGTGGCGGTTGGACGTGCTTGCACCACACGTAGACCCACTGATGGTCCACGACTGGCCAGCGCCGTAGCAGCTGCGATTGGCCGAGCACGACGCGGTGCTTCCACCGTTGCTACCCGAGCAAGTCCACGTGTAGGGACCCGAACCGCTAACACCGGAAGCGCTACCTGCGCTGCACTGTGTGGACGATGAGGGGGCACTGTACACATTGCTGCCATTTGCTGTGCCACACGACCCGTTGACGGCAGTGACACAGGTGCCACCCGAGCCGCTCCACGAGCCTTGGCTACAGCTGAAGGTGCGGCTGCCTGTGGTGGGTAGACCGCTGTCGGTGATGGTCTGACTCTGGGCGTGCAATCTGCCGCTGGTGGACTGGGAGCACGAGGAGCCTCCAATGGTCCACGACTGTGACGCGCCCGAGCAGCTGCGGTTCGACGAACACGAAGCATTTGAGCCGCCATTGCTTCCCGAGCAGGTCCAGCTGTACGGGCCCGAGCCACTCACACCTGAGGCGCTACCCACGCTGCACTGGCTAGCCGAGGACGGCGCGCTTGTGGTGCTGCCCCCATTTGCCGAGCCACAGACCGCATTCACTGCGGTGACACACGTGCCGCCCGAGCCGCTCCATGAGCCTTGGCTACAGCTGAAGGTGCGGCTGCCTGTGGTGGGTAGACCGCTGTCGGTGATGGTCTGACTCTGGGCGTGCAATCTGCCGCTGGTGGACTGGGAGCACGAGGAGCCTCCAATGGTCCACGACTGTGACGCGCCCGAGCAGCTGCGGTTCGACGAACACGAGGCATTGGAGCCGCCATTGCTTCCCGAACAGGTCCAGCTGTACGGACCGGAGCCGCTGACGCTGGAGGCGCTACCCACGCTGCACTGACTGGCCGACAACGGTGCGCCTGTGGTGCTGCCGCCATTCGCCGAGCCACAGACCGCATTCACGGCCGTCACACAGGTACCACCAGAGCCGCTCCACGAGCCTTGACTACAGCTGAAGGTGCGGCTTCCGGTGGTGGGCAGGCCGCTGTCTGTCAGCGCTTGGCTGTCACCGTGGGTGTCGGTGGAGGTTGTGGCGCTACACGACGAGCCGCCGATGGTCCACGACAAGCTGTCGCCCACACAGCTGCGGTTGGATGCGCACGATACGCTCGAGCCGCCATTGCTGCCCGAGCAAGTCCACGTGTAGGGGCCAGCGCCGCTCACACCGGATGAGGAACCAACGCTGCACTGAGCCGCAGCTCCCGGCGCTGACGTGCTGTCACCACCGTTGGCCGAACCACAGACCGCGTTCACTGCCGTGACACACGTGCCACCCGAGCCGCTCCATGAGCCTTGACTACAGCTGAAGGTACGGCTGCCTGTGGTGGGCAGGCCGCTGTCAGTCAACGGCTGACTGTCACCGTGGGTGTCGGCCAATGTGCTCGCACTACATGTGGAGCCACCAAGCGTCCATGACTGCGTTCCGCTGTCGCAGCTGCGGTCTGAGCTGCAGGAATCCGTCGAGCCGCCATGAATGCCTGTACAGCTCCATGTGTAGGGGCCGGAGCCCGAGACGCTCGTTGCGTTGCCGTCTGCGCACAGACCGGCGCTGGGAGTGCTAGCGGTGCTCTGTCCGTCCGCGCTTCCGCAGGAGCCGTTGACCGCTGTGTTGCAGGTGCCGCCCGAGCCATTCCAGGTGCCTTGGTCACAGGTGAAGGTTCGGTCGCCCGTTGTCGGAATCGCGCCATCATTGAGATTCTGTGTGCCGCCGTGGTCAACGGCCAGGATCGAAGCGCTGCACGTGGAGCCTGCAATGGTCCATGACTGAGAGCCGCTGTCACAGCTGTGGTTCGACGCGCAGCTGGTGTTGTCGCCACCGTTGATGCCGGTGCAGTCCCAGGTGAACGGGCCGGCGCCACTGACCGAGGTTGCATTGCCGTCTGCGCACAGACCAGTGGATGGCACGTTGGGCGTATTCTGACCGTCTGCGGTTCCACAAACGGCGTCCACGGCGGTCACGCAGCTACCTGGGCCGCTACCGTTCCAGCTGCCTTGGTCGCAGGTGTAGGTGCGGTTGCCAGAGGTGGGGAGGCCGGCGTCGTCGGCACTGGAGCTGCCTCCGTGAACGGCGGACACCAACGTGGCCGAGCAGGTCGAGCCCGCGACATCCCAGCTCTCAGGCCCACTCAAACAGCTGCGGTCGGAAGAGCAGGAGATGTCGTCTCCACCGTCAATGCCACCACAAGACCATGTGTACGGGCCGGAGCCGCCAACAGCGCTCGCGTTGCCAGCATCGCAGAGAGACGTCGTTGGCGCGGAGTCGGAGCTCAGTCCGTCCGCTCCACCGCAGACGGCGTCCACCGCCGTGACGCAGGTTCCGGCGCCAGTCCCCATCCAGGTTCCTTGGTCGCAGGTGTAGGTGCGAGCGCCGGTTGTTGGGAGCTGGGTGTCGTCTGCGGATGCGCCAAATCCGTGGTCAGTGGTCGGCAGTTCCACGCTACAGATAGAGCCAGAAACCGTCCAAGACTCTGTCCCACCATCACATTCGTGGTTGGATGAACACGAAGCGGACGCGCCGTTCGTATCCGTACAGGTCCAGTCAAACGGACCGTCTCCACTCACGTCAGACGCGACACCACTCGTACACAGGTCTGTGGTCGGAGCATCCGCCGAGCTGAATCCGGCAGCGCCCCCACAGGCCGAGTCCGCAGAAGTCAGGGTGACCGCGTTGGAGGCTAGGTCATTGTTGCTCTCGTCGCGCTCGACGATGAGATTCTCGGGGTCGGCGCGACTCACAAGGTAAGCGGGGCCTGACGCTGCGTTTGCGACGCACGCAGTGGTCAATTCGGTGCTCTCCCCGGGGGCGAGAGAAGGCACTGTCACGGTGCAGTCTGCGGGCTCGCTGAACGTCGTTGTGGATGACCACTTGAGGGCAAGCTCGGTGACGCCTGACGCGTCCAGACCTGCGTTGGTGACGGTGACTGCTACAGACGCAGTGAAACCGGCAGGAACCGGCGTCTGAACCGTGAAGTCCGACGCGACCAGGTCAACGTTAATCGTTGGGTCGACGATGGGCGGGCAGTAGGTGTTGCTCATGTCTGCGTCTACGGTGGAGCCACGCCCATAGAAGCCTTCCTCGGGGCACTCGCGACCTTCGGGAGCAGTCTCCGGAGTGCATGCGACTCCGCCTCGACCGATCTGAGTATTGGCCGAGAGGCGAACACCTTGCTTGACCTGCGCATAGGCGCCTACCGAGATTCCGCGTCCCAGTCGGATGCCTGGCTCCAGACCCGCACACCGGCCAATCGTTGTGTTTTTTCGGATGCGTACAGCGGGAGAATTGCTGTCAGTACCGCCGATAATGGCGTTGGCTCCGATCTCGGTCTCAGGCCCGACAATGACGTTGTTGCCCAGCTGAGCGTAGTCACCAATGATGGCCTTACGTGCCACAACGGAGTTTTCACCAATCACAGCATCCCAGCCGATGACTGCCAAGTTTCCGATGATGGCGTTGTTGTCAATGTGTGTACCGGGACCAATGGTCACGGCGTAGCCAAGCGTCACATTCTGGCCAAAGGTCACGCCGAAGCCAATGGTGGTTGACCGACCAGCGGTCAATCCCCCCGAATCCACAACATCGCCCTCACGTTCGGGTAGCGGGACGATGGAGGGGTCCGCGCCTACGACAGCGCCACCACCGATCAGTCCGGACGTGAACACGGTCCCGAGAGCGGGTGTCGGTGCGGCTACGAGGGCCGCTCTACGGCCGACAACTGCGACCTGACCCGAACCGCCTACGGTCGTGTAGTCTCCGATGTCCGCGTGCTCGAAGATGGCAGCGCCGGAGCCGAGCTCAACGCCATGGCCAATGATGGCGGAGGGGTCCACGAAGGCATCTGCAGCTGTACAATCAGCGCCGGTCGGCAGGCGCGTGGTCGAGCCGGCGTAGGTGACAAGAGTCTGCGCATTGCCGGTCGAAGGCGTGAAAGGACACAAGTCCACTTCGTTCAACAGGCCGTCGCCATCGCAGTCCACGTCACTGGAGCCGCAGGTGCCTGCTTGTGCAGAACCGGCCACCGACAGCAAGAAGGTGGCACCAATCAATCGAAGTCCAAACATGCTTTCCCCGGTCCGGTCCGCAGTTTACTAGTGAGTGGAGACGAATGTACAGAATTATTGGCGGCCACGGGAAGAATGCCGTGTTTGTCACAGAGAACAGCCGTGTGAGCACGTGTTAGGTACACCGGCGAAGCTGAACGCGAGGACTAGGCACATTGCCCCTGTGTCCTCGCAGATTTTGGCTGCATTGTACTAACGAGTCCCTAACACACGAGGTTAGCAGCACTTTCGGACTACGAAACCGAGCTTTCCAGTCCGTGTGCGCCTGTGTGCCGAGGTCTCAAGTCGCCGTTCAGTCATACGTCGAAACAATTAGCAAGCCCCAACCGTGAACAACTCCTGAAACGCCGGGAATCGTGTCCGTTAGCCTCACGTTGTAGTCACCGTGGACCGCGTCATCACTGGGGAAGGCGCGGATCACCATCTCCAGCTGCGGGTTGTCGTCGCCACCGGTCCACAGACTGGCGCCGTAGCCGTTGAAGTTGTCGATGGTGAGCATCAGGTCCGACGGGCGGTCGTGGTCGATGTCAATGGTCAACACCACGTCTACAGGGACAGACGCGAGGCCCTGGACGTTCACCGATGTGACGAGCTCTGTGCCGTCATCCGGAATGCTCTCGGGACCTTGCCACGAGAACACGCCCCAGGTGTCGACGCAGTGAATCCCTTGTCCGTACGCAATCGCGCCCATGCAGCGCAGGTCGTCCGCACAGTCTGCGCTGGTCTCGCACTCGTCTCCGTTCTGGCCAAGCGCCAAGCTGTCGGCGTAGTCGATGAGGGCACTGAGTGCAGAACGTCCCACGTACGGAACCGCAGCGAGCTGGCCGATATCACTGATTGGGCGAACCTCTACAATGTTGGCGGCAGCGCGTCGGTCAAGGCCGACGTCGTCATCGAGGACCACCTGGTTGGCGGTGTTGACGACCTCCAGAACCGCTTCGACTTGGGCAGCGGTGAATGAGACCGTCTCCCAACTACCGACGATATCTCCAGGACCAGGAATCCAGCCCTCGGACGCGGCATAGGACAGAAGGTCAGAGAGGGCGGAGTCGCCGACGTAGTACTGGTCGTCTACCTCTGCAATGGTGTCGAACGTGTTGTCATCTGCCGTGCCGAAGGCTCCGTCTGGCCCGTTGCGGTGTGCAGTGAGGGAGCGCGCCGCCCGAACGTCGAGGCCCACCGCATCGTCCAGTAGCGCTTGGGTCGTGGACCGGTCGTTGAGTAGGCCCAGCACGCCAAATGCCTCAACGCTGCCCTCTGCAATACGCATCTGAGAGCCGTCATCCACAATGTCCGGGGCTTGCTGCGCGTTGCTTGAACAGGCGGCTAGGACCAATAGAATGATGGGGCGCATGGGGCTCTCTTGGTGAGTAGTGTCGGCGAGTAACACGGTGGTTTGGCCGGTCGAAATCTCTGGCTCACCCATCACGGGATGGGTGGGTTCTATTGAACCCTGCGGGGCACTGGCATCGCCGACCGCACGGACCGTATCGACTACTCGCTTACCCGACGCTCGACCACCTCATTCAACCACTCCCGCCAAGCCGTATGCGCCCGTTGATCGGTCAATACAATCGGCGTTCCATGCCGGTATCCAGCGGTTTCTTCCACGGTCACATCCACCAGCTGCTCCCGAAGCGCTCGCGCCCGTCGAATCCCAACAGTCCCGTCGTCAATATCATGCACCTGGAACACTGGAATGTCTCGACCCGCTAGCCGGTCTTCCGTCCGAAGCGGCGTCGACAACAGCGCATTCGGGTAGAACATCAGCGGAAATACGCCGTTGACCACCGCACTCAAGCTGTCGAATGTCGATTCCAGCACCAAGCCCGCGGGCTGCCGGTCTTCCAGGGCAAGCGTCATGACGCCGCCGCCGATGCTGCGCCCATGCAGAACGATTCGGTCTAGTGGCCATCCGCGCTCAACCAAGGTGTCGATGGCCGCTATGATGTCCTCACGCAGGGCATCTTCAGTCAGTGGGCCAGGGGAGCCGGCGACGTCGCGGAACTCCACAGCGGCGAAGCTGAACTGTAAGGTGTGAAGGGGTCCGGCGTAGCCTGTGTGCATGCTGCCGACCCACTCAGCGTTTCCGTGAACGACGAGCACGATTCGGTCATGTTCGCCAGAGACCCACAGCGGTGTGCCAGAGGGCAAGCGAATGACGTCAACACCGTCTGGAGCGGAGTATGCGTCACGGTCGTCGTACATGACCGTTGCTGGGTAGATGAGCGGCTTCTGTACCAAATACAGCAGAATGCCGAGTCCTATGTAGACGGCCAGCAGCACCCAAATGGTCCGCCAGTTGAACACGGCTTTGCCGACGGTCTTTGAAACTGATCGGAAGTTCACGTCGGCCTCGGTTCGGTTCGTTAGGGAGGGGGCAACTGGAGGTGCCATGCCCACAGCGGTGTACTCGGGCTCATTCGACCCTGTAACCCTCGGCCATATCGACATTGTGCGCAGAGGGTGTGCACTGTTTGAGCAGGTGATTGTGGCGGTCGGGCACCACCCGAAGAAGAAGTACTGGTTTGATGCGGCAACGCGTCAGCAGCTGTTCTCGGATGCGATTGGTGACCTTCCAAACTGCTCCGTCATGACCTTCGAGGGCTTGCTCGTCGACTTCTGCGAGCGCCAGAAGGCGAGCGTGATTCTGCGTGGCGTTCGCAGTGTGACAGACGCCGACTACGAGATGACCTACGCCACCGCCAACCGTGACCTGACCGGTGTAGAGACGGTGTTCTTGACCGCAGACCCCAAGCTGTCGTTCCTGTCGTCGTCCATCGTCAAAGAGATTTCTGGGAATGGCGGAGACGTCTCGCGGTACGTGCCATCAGGGGTGATGGCCGCCTTGTCGGAGAGAACTGCATGATTGCCTTGATGGTTCAGCTGCTGTGGGCAGCTCCGGTGGACATTGAGCGGGCACATGTGGCACTCGAGCAAGGTGACCCCGTCTCGGCGGTCGAGCACTCTCGCGTGGCGGTGACAGAGGAGCCGGTCAACTGGCGTGCTCAGCAGGTGTATGCGGAGTCGTTGGCGGCAGCTGGGCTCAGCCACCGCATTGGCGCTGAGCTGGGTGCGATTGCGGACATTGATGACGCCGTGAAGGTTGTCTTGGCGTGGCATTCGGCGCGCACCGCGAACAGTAGTGCCACAGCAATGGCGGCTATCTCTGACGCTGGCGAGAACGAGCAGGAACTAGCGAGCTTGGCGCTGGGTAGCCTGGCGCTTGAGGGCGGTAACGCTGCTGTTGCGCTGTCCGTGTTGGAGAGCAGCACGCTGCCGGAGGCACTGTCGATTCGGTTGTCCGCCGCCATGGCCCAAGGCGATGACCGCGGTGCTGTTCGAATGGCGAAGACACTAATGGACACGCATCCAGACCGATTGGACCTGCTGTCGCCGCTGTTCGGCCGCGGTGAGGTGAGTGGAGCCATTCGTAGAGCACGAAGCAAGGTGGTCAAGGCCGCACACGCGCTTGGCACCACCTCTGAAGACGCTGCAGAGGTCTACCGTGCGCGAACCGTCTTGGTCGCAGCTGGCGACGCTGACCGTGCAACGGACGTGGTCGAGCGACTGGCACGACTCGGAGAGGCCGGCGTGCCGAACCGTCGCGGCTACTCACCCGCAATGCGTCGCAGTATGGCTCGCGGACTGGCTATGCAGCGGACTCCTGAACTCCCAGTGGGCCCGCCGGATGAAGTGCGCGATATCGGCATCTCCGTCGCCATGACGCTGCGCGACTTGGGGCGAATTCCAGACGCGCTGCGGGTTTGGGAAGTCCTGCGCGAGCGCGCTGACGACAGTGAACTCGCTGTGGCCCATGCGCGACAGGTCTTGCGCACAGGCAGAGGCGAGCAGGCGATAGGTATCGCCCATGAAGCGGTAGAAATGGCGATAATGCCGGCCCCCACGGACCTTGATCGGTCAGACACCCGAGCCTGGCAGCATGAACTCGCTACAGCCTATGCGGTGCTCGCTGAGGCCCTTCTGTCGGGAGAGCGGCCCGACGAGGCGCTGGAGCCGGCCGTCCTGGCATCTCTTCTCGCTCCGACTGCCGAGCACATGCAGCTGCGCGCAGCGGTATTCCAGACGCTGGGGCAACACGAGGCCGGCTGGACCTCTCTGGCCGTAGCAGATGCGCTTGGAGCCCGTGTAAAAGGGACACTTGAAGGCAACTACCCAGGTGTCGGGTTCTGGGCTGATGCGGCTCGCGATGCCGCCCAAAGGTGGAGTGACACGAGCGACGCAGAGCTTCCGCAGATGGACGCGAACGACCTGCCAGAGCGCCCAGAGCGACCCATTGTTGATGCGCCATTCCCAGACTGGAATGCGGCTGCGTCAGACTTTGGCTCGTCAGACATTGAAGGCCAGGTCACCATCCTGGCGTTCTGGGCGTCGTGGTGTGGGCCGTGTAAGGTGGAGCTGCCCATACTCGACAGTATGGCTGAAGAATGGTCGACCCTCGGCATCGCCGTGGTTGCCCTGTCCGTTGACGACGACCGACGGGCAATGGATCGCTACCTGTCTCGTCATCCGCTAGAAAACATCACTACGGTGTACGGGCCAGAGGTAGGTTCGCGGCTTGGAATCAGCTCGTTGCCTACAACATGGGTAATCGACCGTGAAGGAATCGCGCGTATCTTCCACCAAGGGTATGGCGAGGGCTCAGCCGAGCAGCTCGACACAGAAGTTCGTCAGCTAGCGCGTTAGCAGCCGAACACCTCCCGCACTGCAAATGTGCGGGCACTCACGTTCCTCAAGGAGACCTCCGTCTATGTGCGGCATCATCACCTACATCGGCAATCAGAACGCTCTTCCACGCTTGGTGGATGGTCTGCGTCGCCTCGAATACCGCGGCTACGACTCCGCCGGTGTCGCATTGCTCACCAAGGACGGGTTGTGGGTACGCAAGGCGGTTGGCCGCGTCGAAGCCCTGTCTCCCGAGCTCATTGATCCTCCAGAGACAACGATTGGTATCGCACACACTCGCTGGGCAACCCACGGTGGTGTGACCGAGCCGAACGCGCATCCGCACATCGACACAGACGGAAACATTGCGGTCGTTCACAACGGCATCATTGAGAACATGGATGCGCTGAAGAAGCAGCTCGAGGGCGAAGGCGTGGTCTTCCGTTCGGAGACCGACACGGAGATTCTTCCGCACCTGATGAACTACTTTTATCGGGGCGATCCGCTCAAGGCCTTCACTACGGCCCTCAAGCAAGTCCGCGGAACCTATGGCTGCGCTGCCATCTTCAAGGAGCATCCCGACCGCATCTTCGTCGCTCGGAACGGCTCGCCTCTGGTCATCGGACTGGGTGAGGGTGAGACTGTCGTTGCGTCAGACCCTCAGGCAATCGTCGCGCACACACGCCGCGTTGTGTACTTGGAAGACCGCGAGATTGCGGTTGTGACGCGCGATGGCGTTGACGTTATGCGCCTCGATGGCACGGCGGTTGAGACCAGTGTGGAGCTGATTGACGGTGACTACGGCGTTGCTGACCGTCGCGGATTCCCGCACTTCATGCTCAAGGAAATCCACGAGCAACCCGAGAGCATTGAACGGTGTCTGCGAGGCCGCTTGGACCTCAACCAAGGCAACGCACGCTTGGGTGGCTTGAACATGAGCCCGCGCGACCTGATTGGGGTCAACCGCGTCATCAACGTTGCCTGTGGCACCGCCTACCATGCAGGCATGGTCGGAGCGCAGGCGATTGAGGCCATGGCGCGTGTACCGGCTCGCGCCGAAGTCGCCAGCGAGTACCGCTACCGTCATCCCATCGTTCACCCAGACACACTGTTCTTTGCTGTGAGTCAGTCGGGTGAGACAGCGGACACCAAGGGTGCTGTCGAAGAAATCCTCCTCAAGGGCGGCCAGATGATGGGTGTGGTCAACGTGGTTGGCTCGACCATCGCGCGGACCTGTGGACGCGGAACCTACATTCACGCCGGACCCGAAGTCTCGGTGGCATCGACCAAGGCGTTCACGTCCCAAGTGACAGGCTTGTTGCTGTTCACGCTCATGCTGGCGCGGACCAAGAACCTGTCCGTCATCGAAGGGCAGGAAGTCGCGAAGAACCTTCAAGCTCTTCCTGGACTGGTTCAACGCTACCTGGCGAACCCAGGCCCCATTGATGACGCCGTTGAGCGACTCATTCACGCACGCTACGCCTTGTTCCTAGGACGCGGCCTGTCCTTCCCAGTGGCCCTCGAAGGTGCCCTGAAGCTCAAGGAAGTCGCGTACGTTCCTTGTGAGGCGTACCCAGCCGGTGAGATGAAGCACGGTCCCATCGCAATGATCGATGAAGAGACGCCAGTCGTCGCCATTGTCCCCAATGATAGTCAGCGAGAAAAGGCACTATCGAACCTCAAAGAGGTTGAAGCCCGCGGTGCCAAGCTCATCATCATTCACACCGAAGGCGACAAAGAGTTGGAGGAGCTGGCGACCGTTTCGCTGCCCATCCCGGCCTGTCCTTGGTACTGCTCGCCCATCATCTCGGTGCTGCCGCTGCAGCTCTTGGCGTACCGCGCAGGTGTGGCTCTCGGACGCGACATCGACAAGCCTCGCAACCTCGCGAAGTCTGTGACGGTGGAGTAGAAAAGTGGCGAACAAGACGGTTGCCACACTCGGCTCGGTGGCCGACTTTATGGCCACGATTGATGACGAACAGCAGGCTGCTGACAGCAAGGTGCTGTGCGACGTGATGCAGCGCGTGACCGGCTGTGCGCCCGTCATGTGGGGCGCCGCCATCATTGGATTTGGCAAGTACCACTACGTCTACGACAGCGGACGCGAAGGGGACTCCATGCTTGTGGGCTTCTCGCCGCGCAAGGGCAAGATCAGCGTCTACATCATGCCAGGCTTTGAGACGGCGCCAGACCTGATGCCGCTGCTCGGCAAGCACAAAACGGGCAAGAGCTGCCTGTATATCCGGCGTCTGAGCGACGTAGACGTTGCCGTTCTTGAACAGCTTGTAGCCAAGAGCGTGGCCGTGATGAAGGAACGACACGAAGTCTTGGAGGGCTGACTCCGGTAAGCACGATAGAGGCCCGGCTAACTGAAGGAGCCGCCGTGGCCGTCGATATTGTTCCGGTTGAATTCCCGCGCGACACCATGAAATTCGTCAAGTGCTGGTGGCCCATCTACGCAGACGACCCCCAGTGGGTGCCGCCATTGTTGATGGACCGCAAGGACTTCTTCAATCCTGCCAAGAATCCGTACTTTAAGCACGCGGACATTCAGGGTTTCATGGCGTTCAAGGACGGCAAAGCGGTCGGTACCATCACTGCTACCGTCGACCATCGCCTGCAAGAGACCGAAGACGGCAAAGACGTCGGTACCTTCGGTTTCCACGAGTTCATCGATGATGATGAAGTCGCTGGCAAGCTGCTCGACGCTGCTGCGAAGTGGCTGGCAGAACGCGGCATGACCGACATGCAAGGCCCGTTCAACTTCAGCCCGAACCACGAGTTTGGCCTGCTCATCGACGGCTTTGATACGCCGCCAATGCTGCTCAACCCACACTCGCGCGACTACTACGGTCCGGTCATGGACCGCGTGGACATGCACAAGCGCAAGGACTGGTACGCGTACTGGATTGACTACAAGCCAGAGCCGCCTCCCATCGTGACCAAGATCAGCGAGCGCCTGCTGAAGCGTCACCCAGAAGTTTCGCTGCGCCCCATCAATATGGCCAATTTCGACAAGGAAGTAGACGCGTTGTACGACATCTACAACGATGCCTGGTCGGACAACTGGGGCCACGTGCACATGAGCGAAGAAGAAATCATTCGCGTAGCCAAGGACCTCAAGCAGATCTTGGACCCGAACTTGGTCTGGATGGCCGAGGTCGATGGCGAAGCGGTTGGTGTTGCCGTGGCGCTGTGGGACTTCAACCAGGTGGCCAAGAAGATGAACGGTCGCATCTTCCCGTTCGGCTGGTGGCACTTCCTCACCGGAAAGAGCAAGATTGACGCGCTTAGAATCTACGTTCTTGGCATCAAGAAAGAGTACCAGCACCTGCCGCTTGGCGCACCACTGTACGCCAGAATCTGGGCCGAAGGCGCCAAGCGCAAGCCGCGTGGTGCCGAGTGTTCGCTGATTCTCGAAGACAACCACCGCATGCGTGGTGCGATCGAAAAGCTCGGCGGAGAAATCTACAAGACCTACCGCATCTATGGACGCCGCCTAGACGGTGCTCCGGAGCCCGTCGCCACGACGGTGGAGTAGCAGTCCGTCGTGACGCCACGCCCAGTCGGTGTCGCCCAGTCGGGTGACGCCGTCAACGGCAATTCCGAGGTCGTCGAGTTCCAGAGCATCGATTGGTTCTGGGACCACCCGTCCAGGCAGCTTGCGCACGTCGCCGTCGCTCAGTGCGAATTGCTTGCCCAGCTCTGTGACGAGTAGGGGGCCACCGCTGTCCCAGCGAAGCACGGCCGCCATGTCTCGACGCAGCGGAACGGTGAAGCGACGGACGACAACATTATTGTCGAACTCAAGTCCGTCGCCCGTCAGTGCGTTGACGACGATAGCGCTGTTTCCCCGTGCAGCGGCGACACCGCCAGTCCATCCAGGTAGTTCCTGACTCTCGCCAGACGTCAGGTTCCACAGCCGTCCGCCCGGTCCCCAGAGCAGATGTCCAGCTTGTGCAGAAGCCCACGCCTGGGCGGTGGTGTCGGTTCTGGGCCACCAGCCTTCATCACGCTCGCGAACGGCGCGCACACCTAGTGCTGCCGTGCACTCGAAGTGCTGGCCTTCCGTCATCCACACCGCTCCAAAGCCCGTAGCTGTCGGCATAAGCGACGACGACCAGCGCGCGCCGTAGGGCAGCTCAAGGCCGTCGATCTGCCAACCACGGGCAGTCCACACAGCTGCGTGTTGGAGTCCGTGGCGGTGTCGGTCAGGTGTGGACTCACAGTCCAGCCGGTGCCGAACGCCCTCGGAGCGAGCCAACACTGCATTGGCGTCCGCAATCAAGGCGTCGACGTCCTGAATCAGCCACACCCGAGCGTTCTCGTGGGTCTGCCACAGCTCATCACCGGTTGACACCCAGGTTTGCGTACCGAACTGCCATCGGGCTTCACCGGAAGGTGGGTGTGCCAGCGTCCAGCCGCCCAGCGCGTCACTCATCCATCACGCCGGTCGCCTTCAAAGCGATAGCCCACACCGCGAACGGTGAGCAGGTGGCGAGGCTGCCCAACGACGTCGAGCTTCTGGCGTAGTCGGTTGATGAAGTTGTCTACGGTGCGGTCGGTGCCGAAGTAGTGGCTACCCCACACGTTCACCAGGATGGCGTCGCGGGTAAGGGGGCGACCTTCCCGTTCAATGAGCAACTTGAGTAGATCAAACTCACGACTGGACAAGGTGATGTCTTCACCCGCACGCCGTACGACTCGGCGCTCAAGGTCCACCTCAACATCACCAAAACGAACCATGGGGTCGGGGGCTCGGCGGCGAAGATGCGCTTTGATCCGTGCAAGAAGCTCGGCCACGCTGAACGGCTTGGTCATGTAGTCGTCCGCACCAACATCCAGGCCCATGACCTTGTCGTACTCGCTGCTCTTGGCGGACAGCAAGATGACGGGCACGTCGTCGCCCCGTCGCCGCAGTGTCTCCACTACTTGATAGCCATTGGCCTTGGGCAGCATGATGTCGAGTACAATGAGGTCGAAGCGTGCCTCTTTACAGGCTTTAATCGCCGCCATGCCGTCTGCGGCGGTGGTCACTTCGAACCCTTCTGCCTGAAGATTCATCTCCAGTCCGCGCAGGATGGCTCGGTCGTCTTCGACGATGAGGATGCTGTTTGCCACAGTGTCTCCGGAGCCGGCGGTATCCGATGAGGTTAGCTCGTGCCGGGGGGTTCATGTCACTTAGCCGAGTCATTGTGTCGGTCTGTGTGCTCGCCGGCTGCGCGCATCGCGTTGACCTTCCGACTCAGGTGGGTGCTCCTGCTGCATCTCCACAGACCGTCTGGGTGGCGGCAGGATCGGAACTTCTAGATGCAGACGCTCCCGTGATCTGGTTTGCAGACGTGGGCGGTGTTGTGAGCGAGACTCCCGTCTGCCACGCAAGCGACCACCGAGGCCCCTTGTGGCAACAGATGGATGTGGCCGGGGTTCGATTCATCTGTGTCGCCAACCCCAACCACTTGTCCAAGAGACGCCGCCTTGAGCAACGGTTTCAAGCACCAATGAGCGCATCGCCAACCTCGGGCATGCCGTTGGTCATCGCTGCCTCTCTGCCAGCGGAGGCGACATCTGCGGTGACGGACGACCTCGAAGCCTTCTCAGACGCTCTGGCCCTACAGATGCGCATACGACGTGGTGAGCGAAGCGAGCTGGTGCTCGGTGAGAGCGAGTGGGGGCCTCCGACCCTCATTGTGGGAGCTGACGCCCCGATTCAGCTCACCGTCGCCGCTGGCCAGACGACGGCACAGCTTGGCGACGTGACACTGACCATTGGAGAGTTGGGTGAGTGGGTACTCCAAGACTCGTCGCCGTAGACCCGCTCACGCTGAAGCCGAAGGGCCTTCGCTCTGTCCTGCCAAATCACCAAGAATCCGGCAGGACCAACGCTCACAACTGCTAAAGAGTTGGCTTCTGCCACAAGAACTCGGGCTCACCGATCATCTTGTTTGCCCAGCGAGCCAAGATGAACAGAAAGTCCGACAAGCGGTTCAAGAACCGCAGGCAGCCTTCGTTGATGCTGTCGTCACCGTGAAGCGCCGTCACCAATCTACGCTCAGCACGACGGCACACAGTGCGTGCTTGGTGCAAGAACGCCCCCACCGGGCCGCCACCTGGCAAGATGAAGTCTTTGAGAGGACCCAAGTCTTCGTTCAGCGTGTCGCAGAGCTGCTCAAGGCGTGCCACATCGGCATCTCCGACTCGGTACAGATCGAAACCACTGTCTGGCGGGGTCGCAAGATCACCGCCGACATTGAAGAGATCATTTTGTAGGTTCTTCAGGTGGGACTCCAAGGAAGAACGCACGTCATCGTCCGTTGTCTGCGCGTTGAATGTCCGCGCGAGTCCGAGGATAGTCGACAGTTCATCCACGGCACCGTAGGCCTCCACTCGGAGCGCGTCTTTCGACACCTCCTGTCCTCCTGCGAGGCGAGTTGTGCCTTTGTCACCCGTTCGGGTATAGACGCGACTGATACGCATTTTTTGCTCCTGACCGGCCTAAACACGCCGGACAAGCCCATACCGCAACAACTACTTCGAGGCTCTACGTGGCAAGTCAGACCCAGCTCAACCTTCGCGGCAAAGACCCTACAACCCTAGAAGTGACGCTCATGGACGCGTTGTCACTTAGCGTCGGGCGCCTTTCAGTCGAAGATCTCGTCGACATGTTCGCACTCGGTGAGGCCGAAGGTCTTCCCAAGGGACTGACCCGAGACCTGGACGTCTTTGCCCGTCGCATCGAAAACGAAGTGGCCGACCTGCCGGACGGCGGCGAGCTTCGTGAGACCGTCATCGCTCTGCAAGACCTGCCCACCGGCCACGTCTCCGAGCGTTTCCGCGCCCTACTCAAGCGTGAAGCCGACCGCGAAACTCGCGCCAAGGCCGAGCGTGCTCTGCTGAGCGGCCTGATCGATGCCTACGAAGGCACCACGCCAGAGGCATTCCCGATCGGAGCTGGAAAGGGTCCACGCACGGTGAAGACCGAGCAAACCCCACCTCCTTCCTCCCTCAAGGCTGACAAGCCCAAGGCCGCGAAGAAGACCCGTGCGAAGAAGGCTCCAGCCCGATCAGCCCGCGCTGTCGTGGTGGACGACCCCGAACAGACCAAGTGGCTGCGCGTCACTGTGATGGATCGCTTGTCTGGTTACTCCGAAGCCGGACTCAACGAAATCGTGCTTATTGCTGGCATTCGCCACGCTGCACGCGAACGTTACCCGCGTCTGCTGCCCGGTGACATTCAGAAGGTTCTCAAGGAACTGAAAGAATCCGGTCAGTTGCGTCAAGTTGCTACTCGTTGGAGCTTGCCCGGTCGCTGGTAGTCGTATAGAAGCGACGCGATTGGGGGTGTGGCGGAATTGGTAGACGCGTTGGATTCAAAATCCAATGGCCTTGCGGTCGTGACGGTTCGATTCCGTCCACCCCTACTCTCCACCACATGCAACATGTAGACTGCCAAGTGCGCAGTTTCGTTGTGTGTGTTGAGAGCCCGAGACAAGAGAGACACAGCGCGGAGACATCGGCTGCGTAGCTGTGTCAGGGTTGCAGCTACCTTCCGGTGGCGTAGGCTCCACCAGGCTCTGGCTTGAAGCCTTCGGCGGTGTGCAGGTAGCGCTCAACGTCGACCAGAGCGCCGTCTTCGATGGTGTAGACACACATGGCAGCCGCGCGGCGCTTGATCGGGAGATTGGCGTATCCGCTGCTTCCCGAGTTGTAGATAGGAACCGTACGGCCTCCACAGTCCAGGTCAACAGTGAAGCCGTGGTGCTCGTGACCGTGCAAGATGGCAACAGGCAAGTGGCTGGCACTGGTCAGTGACTTCTGTACGGCTCCGGCGTTCAGAAGGCCGTGATTCAGCCCATCGTACAGCTCGCCACGGCGGTCTAGGATTGGGTAGTGAAGGCCGAGTACGACAGCGCGTTCGGGCATGCCATCGAGCTGTCGGACCAAGGCGTCGAGTTGGGGTTGTGGCACCCGCCCTGACGACAGAACCGGGTGGGGACGGGTCGGGTCGAGTCCCAACAAGGTGACGTCGCCAACATCTAGACGTGCAACCGGGGCCGCGTCAGAGTCAAGGCCCATCCACGGTCCAAAGGTCTGGAACATGCGGCGATTCGACCGTGATCTACGCGTGTAGACGTCGTGGTTGCCTGGAATGATAAGCGTCGGGATTGTGGAGAGAACGGGCTCTAGCCGCTCGCGTGCGAGCTCAAACTCTTCTTCCAGAGCTGTGGTCGTCAGATCGCCAGTGATGAACAAGCCATCGGGGGCCAGGTCCAGCAAGTGGTCCATCAGGCTGTCCTGCACATCCCGGGTGAAGTGCGTGGCGCGGCGCCCAATGATCTGATTGGCCTGTTGGAGCAGGCGCTTACTGGCCAACCGACGAAACGGGGGACGTAGCGTCCAGTGAATGTCAGTGGCGTGTGCGATGCGAACGGCCATTGGGCCTCCGAAGTCCAAGGACCAGAGCGAGAAGACCTGCGAAGGTCATCGCGGCCAGAAGTGTGGCGGTGGCTGCGGGAACACCTGCGTAGGCCACGGGAATACTCTCGTCATCAGAGCCGGCCTGAAGCAGCGTTCGGCCACCATCAATGGGGGTCCATCGCACCCGGCCGAGAGAGTCGGTGAGTCCAAGACTTGTCTGTGTCTCACCAGCAAGACCTTCACGTCGCACAACGCGAACCCCAATCCCATTGCGTGGGCGGCCAGCGTCATCGAGCAGCGTGACGACGGACTCCACACCAGCGGTGGGGGCGGGCTCAACGCGAACATCGGCACTGGCCAGCGCCATCAACACAAGCCACATCATGCCGAGCTCCGTTGCGAAATCCACTTCGGACCTAAGACCCACAGGCTGAGCACTGGAACGAGGGCCACTGTCATGGATGCAGCAACACTCTCGGGCAGGCCTGGCCAAGCGGCGACAGCAATCACCGCAAGCACAACCGCCAACACCAGCGCCAGCCACCGGTCACCGCCTTGTGTACGCCGGCTCATCCAGACCAAGAGTCCGGCGATGCAGACCGGGACGACGCTGTGGACAATGACAATCGCAGCTTCTGTAGGTAGCAAGGCCAACAGCATGGCCAGCACGACACCAGGCAGGGCGAGATGATGACGGGGGTGGTCTCCAGCGGTGGCTAAGACAGCTCCACCGGCAAGGACGAGTGCGGCGACGCCAGGAAGCGCACTTCCAATCTCCCAATCCAAGGCCAAGAGCAGCGCCATTGCGATTGCGGTGAGCAGGCCCGCTCCCAGCGCCATGGCCGGATGACGTCCACTCGTGTCGCGTCCCCAGGACACGCCACCACTACCGGTCAGCAACAGGCCCACCACCGCAGAAGTGGACCACCAATTGCCAATGCCAGACCACAGGGACTCCAGCAACGTCCAGTCGCCCCAACCCATGGAGCTGGCCACTACGGTGCCGGTCATTGCCAACATGCCGACCACAGATGCGGCAGGAATGGGAAGTACGCGCGAGACCAGCCACAGCGAACCGGCCATCACCGCACAGTAGGTCTTAGGCAGTCCGCTCATGGACAGCACGCCACCGAGAACGCTGACCGCAATCACCATACGAACCACTTGGCTGGCTTCAGAGAACCCGTCGCCGTGGCCGTGCTTCTGGAACAAGCGGGCAACGGGCAAGCCAACGACTGCACCTGCGACCATTGCCATGGCAACCTGGGCCAAGCCACCAGCGTCAATGCCGACGACGAACAACCAGGCAGCAGCAGCACCAGCGGAAGCGAGAATAGGCCAGGGGATTGCGGTCTTCATACGCCGACCGGCCTATCGCATCGACGGCTACTCGGTGTGTCCACAGATGTACCCCGACTTGAGTTTCACGAGTGCCGTTGGCACTGCGAAGAGTGTGGCGCTGCGGAAGGTAGAGCCTTCGCTTTTACCATGCTTCAGACGAAAATTGCCGCCCTGGGACTTCCCTCCCAGGACGGCAGCTTTTCCTAGTTCCGAAGAGCTAGATTGCGCGGGCGTGAACCCGACGGACGGGCACGGATGCCGCGAGCTCAACGCCGCTTTCGCCGCGATCAAGCTTGAAGTCAACACCGCTGTCGTCGATCTCGACGTACTTGCGGATGACGGCCACGACTTCCTCGCGCATTTGCTCCATTTGAGCCTGCGTCAGGTCGACTTGGTCGTGAATGAGCAGAACCTTGAGGCGCTGCTTGGCTTCGTTCTTGGAGCCTTGTTTGCCACCGAGGACACGTTGTAGAAAAGCGCGCATCAGACCACCTCACGGACAGGCGCAAGCCCCATCCACTTCATGAAGGAGTTGAACAAGCCATTGCCTGTTTCAAAGGACGGAATCTCGACCTCGTGTCCCTGAACACGAGCAGCAACCCGGCGGTACGCCTGGCCAACGACGCTGTTCTCGTCGAAGGCTGCGGGGCAACCACGGTTCGACGAGATGATGACGTCTTGATGGTCCGGAATGATTCCAATGAGTGGAATGGCCAGAATCTCAAGGATGTCTTCACGGTTCATCATGTCGCCGCGCTCGACCAAGCCTGGACGGTAGCGGTTGATGATTAGGTCGGGCTCGGGCAGCTCATGGGCTTCGACGAGGCCAATGATTCTGTCGGCATCACGAATGGCACTGACCTCTGGGGTCGTGACGATGATGGCTCGGTCGGCACCTGCAATTGAGTTCTTGAAGCCTTGCTCGATACCTGCGGGGCAGTCGATGATGACGTAGTCATGCAGGGCCTTGAGGTCTTGTACCAGGCGCTTCATGTCGTCTTGGCTGACCGCATTCTTGTCGCGGGTCTGTGCGGCTGGAAGCATGTACAGACCGGGAACGCGCTTGTCGCGGATCAGAGCTTGCTTGAGCTTGCACTCACCTTCGATGACCTGAACCAAGTCGTAGACAATGCGGTTTTCTAGGCCAAGGATGACGTCGAGGTTGCGCAGACCAATGTCTGCGTCGACGACGACGACGGTTTTTCCTGACAGAGCCAGGCTGACCGCGAGGTTGGCGGAAGTAGTGGTCTTACCCACTCCACCTTTCCCCGAGGTAATAACGATGCATTCGGACATAAGTTCCTCGCTATCGGGTGCTGCGTGTTCGGTAGGGGTCGAGGACAATCTTGTCGTCGCGCACTCTTGCGACGGTGGGATTGGTGCCGCTCGCGGCATCCTCGTTGGGAGCGATGGCAATCTTCCGGCCGATGCGAAGCTGCGTCGGGCGAAGGTCAAAGCCAAGAATAATGGCGTTCTCGTCGCCGGAAGCGCCTGCGTGAACCATGCCGCGCAGGCTTCCTAGGACAAGGACGTTGCCGGTTGCGATGATCTGGGCACCGGGGTTGACATCGCCGAAGACAATGACGTCTCCGTCAAAGCGAATGGCCGTGCCGCTGCGTAGGGTGCGGTGGGCGTGATGGACGCGTGTTCCGCCAGCCTCGCGACCGAGCAGCTCGTCCAGAGGGTCATGCTTGGGCTTTTCAATCCGCGGGCCTGGAATTCGACGTCCGGGCTTGGATGCTGGAGCTGCCGGTGTGGTGGCGGGCGTCTCAACGACCGTGTGCACAGAGCTCAGCGTGGTCTCGGGCGCATCTTCGAGGTCAACATCATCGATGTCTGCCTCTGCCTCTGCTGAGACGACTTCGTCAGCGGAGTCGTCAGAGTCCTGCTCAGGCTCGTCCGCATCAGCATCTTCGTCCACTGCAGCGCGACTGTTGTCGAACAAACGCAGCTTCAGTTCACGCTCTGCGTACTCCCACACTTCGGCGCCCGACACATAGACGCCGGTGACGTCGATGTTGAAGTCGTCGCGAAGCAGATTCACCAGCCGCCGAAGGTCGAACAGTTGGATGGGACGTGTGCCCAAGTCCAGCCGGCAGGCCCGGCCTCCAACAGAGTCCAGTACTGCCGGAAGCGACTCGCGCAACCAGTCACGCAGTTCACCAAATTCGCCGGTCGCAGGAATCTCCATCACGGAGAGACCTTCAACTTCACGAATTCGAACGGGATCTGTAGAGCTCAATGGAGCGTTGGCCACGGTCATGGCAGTTCAGGGGGCGGAGGATGGGAGGGGTCGGCGGGAGGCGGGAGCCAGTGCCGGGAGGGATG